>Ga0189274_100132_pt1 | contig 57278 bp, 48 predicted proteins | sample N5B1minimetaG_FD_130323 | JGI IMG/M metagenome (GOLD analysis project Ga0189274, IMG submission 130323) | Marine microbial communities from the Costa Rica Dome - N5 B1 mini metaG | ecosystem: Environmental > Aquatic > Marine > Oceanic > Photic zone | place: Costa Rica: the Eastern Pacific...
AAAGATTTTAGGTCATCTCTTGAACATTTGGAAAAAGCCATTCAAGAATACACTTCTAAAAACACCGAACGAAAACGATTTGCCTCAGCTGTTGGAGCATGGGTGAAATTCAATGTTCCTGAAGCAATTGAGTTCATTATTTGCCATAACGAAAGACACTGGCAACAAATCTGGAATACCCAGAAAGATTTAGCAAACTGAAAACGAACCACTTATCGAAACAAAAGACCGTTTCGTCCAAATTTTAACAAACCTTCACTGAAATCGTTTTGATTTTGTCTATATTTCGACTGTGAAAATCAGAAAGGCGCATAGCACAGATCGAACTTTTATTGCAGACATCTATGAAGAGGTGGCTGGCAAGGTAGCTGGAATCACCAGAAGACCTGAGGAAATTACAGATACCTATATTTTCACATTACTCAACAAAAAAGAAGATGAATGTGTATTCCTAGTCGTTGAAGATGACGAGATGGATATCATAGGGTTTGCGCATGCTGAAAAAAGTGGTTTAGCGGCATATGATCACATCCTATCTAATTTTACCATTGTAGTATCTCCGGACATCCAAGGAAAAGGAGTGGGACGCGGTATTTTCATGGGGTTCTTGGACTACATCATTAAAGAACGTCCAGACGTTGCCAGATTAGAAATGGAAGTTCAAGTGGATGAAGATCGTATCGCATTATTCGAGGGTACAGGCTTTAGAACAGAAGCAATTATCAAGAATAGAATGCGCGGCATGGATGAAAAATTACACGATCAGGCATTAATGGCGTGGATAAATCCTAACTTTAAGGCTTAAATGGCATTTATCATCATCATTGTAGCAGCTGGATTGTTCGGTTTGCTTCAAATCTTCAAAATAAAAGACAAGTTTGCAAAGGTCATTAACCTCCTGTATGCAATAGCAATTGGTGTTTCTTTAATACCTATGCCTCAAATTGCTATTGATGGTTTTTACCTATTTGGTCTGACCCATTTAGTTGTATTGTTTTATGTATTTCACAACGAAGAATTCTCAAATGAAAAAAAAGGCCTTATTAGTATGATGGCTCTAATTCAACTTTCTGCCACTATTTTTTGGCTAATGAATTATCCTTATCAGACAATTGTTTTCCTATTAGGAACTGTAACACTTGCGGCTTTTATTTTCATTGTAGTTAGGCGAATTCAGGATTACAAAAATGAGATCGGTTTCTTAACTGTACTCGCAGCTGATGGTCTCATTAAAGTGGGAACGATTTTATTGGCAGTATCAGCCTAAGTCAAGAGACATCAACCATTCTTCAGTTTTATTCGTAATTTTAAAGAAATCTCACACATGCGATTCTTTACTTGTATTCTAATTATCCTACTGTCATTTGAAGGGTTTAGTCAATTGACCGAACATAGTTGTCAAACACAACATCATCTGAGCCACTTGAATTTGTCTCCCTCATTCAAAAGTGGAAATGAAAGCTTGAGGAGTGACACCACAAATGTGATGAACTACTCTATCTACTTAGACTTCACCAATGCTGGTTCATCCATCATATCCGGATCAACTCAAGTAAAGTTTGAGGCCTTGATGGATATGAATACCATTTCATTAGACTTACTCCAATTACAGGTTGATTCAGTGATTCATGGCGGAAATCAACTGCTCTTTTCATACAACGACACCTTACTTGTTCCACAGTTCAGTAGCACGATCACACAAGGTGCAATTGATTCAATTACCGTTTACTACCAAGGTACACCACAAATGGACCCGTCTGGTTGGGGCGGTTTTTACTTTTCGAGCGGCTATTACTACAACTTAGGAGTTGGATTTGAATCAGAGCCTCACAACTACGGAAGAGTTTGGCATCCTTGCTTTGACAACTTCGTTGAACGTGCCACTTATGACTTCAGCATTCTCACTAATACAGGTAATACAGCTTATTGTAACGGAACCAGAATCAGTGAAACTACGGTAGGATCAGACAGCCTCTTGACCAATTGGAGTTTGTCTACAGAAATACCCACCTACCTTGCTTCTGTTGCCGTCTCTGATTATACCCATGTGGAACAGAATTATTTTTCGATTGATCAAGGAATCAATATTCCTATTTGGCTAGCTGCACAAGAGGCAGACACCTCAGCGCTAAAGGCTTCTTTCATAAATCTGAACGGAGCAATGGAAGCGTTTGAAACTGATTATGGCCCCTACGTTTGGGAACGAATTGGCTACGTCTTAGTACCCTTCAATGCCGGTGCTATGGAACACTCATGCAACATAGCTTACCCGAAAGCTACGATCAACGGATTAACAACTTATGAAACCCTAATGGCGCATGAGCTTTCACATCATTGGTGGGGCAATTGGGTGACCTGCGAAACGGCTGAAGAAATGTGGATTAACGAAGGTATGGCTGCTTATTCAGAACGTATCTTTTTAGAGAATGTCTATGATTACGACACGTATATGGAAGAAGTGCGTGCAAACCACAAAAACGTCCTACACCGAGCGCACATCAATGATTCTGGATTTTATGCGCTGAATGCTGTTCCGCTCAAATATACTTACGGCGACCACAGTTATAACAAAGGCTCTGATGTGATGCACACCTTGAGAGGATACATGGGAGATACTGAGTTTTTCGCTGCCCTTCAAAGCATTCAAGCCAATTTTGGAAACGGCACGATTTCTACCGAACAATTTAGAGATCACATCAATGGCTTAGGTGGCACAGATGTGACTAACTTTTTTACTGACTGGATGTTGCAACCAGGATTTGCGGCCTTTGATGTTACCCATTTTGAAAAAACTGCCAACGGAAGTAGTTGGGATGTTTATTTGGTAATCGATCAAAAACTCAAAGGTGCGGCAAGCTACCACAATCAGGTGCCTCTTCAATTAACGTTCATTGATTCACAATGGCAAACGTATGACATGAACATTGAAGTGAGCGGAGACTATCAAGCATACAATCTTAACATACCGATAGAACCTGTGGCCGTGATTCTGAATAGAAATGAGCTCATCAATCAAGGGGTAACTGGAGAGGAATTTGTGGTTGATGGAACCGGCTTATACAATGCCACTTACGCCAATGCAAGAATTACCGTCAATTCAGTGACTGATTCCTCTTTAATGCGTGTTGAACAACATTGGGTGGCACCAGACAATATTGCTTCTCCTCAAAACGTCATGCTTTCTCAAGATCGATACTGGAGTATTTCAGGGGTTGGACTAGATCAAATTGAAGGTAACATCAGATTTGAATACAATGGCCGTAACAACGCATCAGGTGACTTGGACAACTCTATCATGAATAGTACAGGAAGCCAACCATTTAATGAGGATAGTTTAGTTTTGCTTTATCGTCCAACAGCTCAGGATGCTTGGGAAATTGAATCAAATATAAACCTGAATACAGCAGGTGCCTCTGATGACAAGTTCGGCTTTATTACAGCCAATGAATTTAAAGCAGGACAATATACTTTTGGATACAAAACGAACTCTGTAGGCATTGAAGATGCCAGTTTGTTGTATCAACCATACAGCATCTATCCGAACCCAGCAAAAGATGAACTCATGATTGACCTTTCATCATGGAAGGATGAAGATCTTGACGTTTACTTTTATACCATTAACGGAGCTGAAGTGGCTCATGAGCAGATCAACGGTAAAACAATTAACACCATTGATGTTTCTAACCTAATCGCAGGAACCTATTTAGTAACCATTGTTGGAGCAGATGGGATGGCTAAAGGAAGTAAAAAAGTAGTACTTGTAGATTAGTTCAAAATGAATTGAGTGGCTTTGTTCACGACCTCATCATTCCAAAGCATCCTGTAATGTCCAACCTTTTCAAATTCTACCAGTTCAGCCGTCTCCACCGCCTGATTGATTTCTACCGAATTTGAAAACGGCAGCACCTTGTCATGAACATCATGCAGCATCAACAATTTGCCATGGTTGACTTGTTTCAACACCTCTTGAACATCCATACTCGACATGTCTTTTCCGAGAAGTTCATTCACTTTATCCAGTAATAATTCAAATGGTGCCTCAGGCAAATGGATGATTTCTTGAAACTGACGAAATATATTCTGAACCTTATTTGGATTCGTGAGAAACACCATCCGATCAACACGGTAATCAGAATTCGCCAAAGCATTAGCAACCACCGCAGAACCAAAAGAATGAGAAACTGTATCAAAACCTTCGCTTGGTTTGATGTGATCTAATAGATGTCTAAATGCTATTTTACATTCTAATAAATTTGTTGCTCCTTTTTTATAGAAAGCATGCGCGGGTAAATTGAGAGCGATAACGCGATATTCTTTTTCAGATAATTCCTTCGCGAATCGATACATACATCCGGCATTTGATTCCCAACCATGCACCAGAAAAGCAATTCTTCCCTCTGGATTTCCAAACTCATAAATATCCAGGTCTTCATGGTTGGCATGTGGCAATTTGTAGTGTCGCGCTTCTTTGTAAAAGACTTCTTCTCTTTTTCTGATGGATTTAATTCTGATTTTTTGAAAAGTCTTGAATGCCTGATTTGCCGACAATTTTGGTGATACACCTGAAAGCATTTTGAAGTAAAGTCGGATGAGTTTGAGTTGTGTTTCCATACAATATTATACCAATCGGTATTTTTTAGGTTAAATTTTTTTAGTTGGCTAGTTGGTTGGTGATAATTTCATCCAGATGATCCATCATTTGCTGCAAATATTTCTCATCATTCATAGTAGTAGTCATAAAAACTGCCCCTTCGATCACGGTATAAAACAGTCTTCCATATTTTTCTGGATTTACTGTTTTTTTAATTTCACCTTGTTTGATTCCTTCTTTCACCATTTTAGTGATGTAATACTGAAGTTTGGATATCACTTGTTGTACTTTCTCAAGCAATTCTGGATTATTGTTGTTAGCATCTACTCCAATGTTTACAATGGGGCAACCACCATAATCAATAGTGAGTGAACGATAGCGCCTGTAAAAGTTGGTAAGTGCATACAGTTGCTGCAGAGGAGAATCTAATTCTGCCAAGTCTGCTTTAATTTGATCAATCACAAAATCCACATTGTGTTTAAAAGCAACAAAGGCAAGTTCTTCTTTGTTCTTGAAATTACCGTAAATGGCCCCTTTGGTTAAACCTGTTACTTCAGTGAGGTCAGCCATTGAAGTAGCCGAGTACCCGTGTTTATTGAATACTGGAGCAACTTTCTTAACAATGTAATCAGATGTTATGTCAGCTTTTGATGGCATCTTAAGTACAAAGATACACTTTTTATACCAATCGGTATATTTTAATTATGCGAATTCTGATAATTCAAGCCAACGCATCTCTTTTTCGTCTATCAACCTAGATATTTCACCTAAGCGGATAGCCATATTATTGACTGTTTCAGAATCTTCTCCGCCTTCATTTAACTTTTTAGTCAATTCAGTTCTCTCTGTTTCTAAGTCTGCTATTTCATTTTCCAAATTTTGGAACTCTTGTTGCTCCTTGTAAGAGAGCTTCTTTTTTTCTTGAGTTGGCTTGGGAGTAACCACTTTCTTTTCTTCGGCTACTTTTCGTTCTACCTGCCGTTGTTCTTTGGTTTCTTTTTTCAAAAACTCGCGGTACTTTGTGTAGTTACCTAGAACATCCTTCACCTCTCCATCACCTTTAAAATAGAAGGTGTGCTCAACTAGTTTATCCAAGAAATAACGATCATGCGAGACAATAATCAGACATCCTTCAAACTCTGCCAAATAATCTTCAAGTACACCTAGTATGAAAATATCCAAATCATTTGTAGGCTCATCAAGAATCAAAAAGTTTGGATTCTTCATCAAGATGGTCATCAGGTACAAACGCTTCTTCTCTCCTCCACTCAACTTCTCTACATAATTGAAATGCATGTCACGCGGAAAAAGAAACTTCTCTAAAAACTGAGCTGCGCTCATTTTTTTTCCTTTCGTCAATGGAATGTATTCGGCGATATCCCTTATCACTTCAATGACCCTTTGATCATCTTTGAATTGCATACCGTCTTGATGATAATAACCCATGACAACTGTATCCCCTACTACTATTTTTCCCTTCGAAGGTGGGATGCCTCCAGTCAGCATGTTTAAAAAAGTAGACTTACCGGTACCATTCGGTCCGACAATCCCCACTTTTTCTCCTCTTTTGAAAACATAAGAGAAATCATTCAGAATAACTTTATCATCAAACTGTTTTCCGAGTCGGTGAATCTCTACAATTTTTGAACCCAAACGATTCATCTGCACTTTGATCTCCATCTCATCTTTGTGCACTTTTTGCTTGGCAACTTTCTTAAGGTCTTTAAAGGCGTCTACCCGTGCTTTCTGTTTTGTTCCTCTTGCTTTTGGCTGTCTCCTGATCCATTCCAATTCAGTTCGCATGAGGTTTTTAGCCTTTCCAATGGTAGCCTCCAAAATCTCTTGACGCTCTGCCTTCTTTTCAAGGTAGTAGGAAAAATTCCCTTTGTACTTGTAGATGGTTTTATCTTCTAATTCAAAAATGGTATTACACACCACCTCCAAGAAGTATCGGTCGTGCGTAACCATGATGATCGTTGTATCTGCCTTGGCCAAATAATCTTCAAGCCATTCAATCATGTCTAGATCAAGATGGTTCGTTGGCTCGTCAAGAATCATGATATCCGGGTTAACCACCAGAATTTTAGCCAGAGCCAAACGTTTCTTTTGCCCTCCAGAAAGTTCTCCAATTAATTGTTTCGGATTATCTAACTTCAATTGAGATAGAATGGTGTTTACTTTGACTTCATAATCCCAGGCATTCAACGCATTCATTTTCTCAAAGGCCGCATTATAGGCTTCAGTATCTTCTGAATTATCAAGCGCCTCTTGATACGCTTTGATGGCTTTTGACTCATCTGTGTCAGCACTCAATACCTCTTCAATAATTCTTTTCTTAGGATTGAAATTTTCAGCTTGCTCCAAATACTCTACCTTGATTCCATTTCGATAGACTATCCGGCCACTATCTTCTGTGCCATCACCACATAAGATTTTCAACAAAGTTGATTTACCTTGACCATTTTTAGCGACAATAGCAACCTTATCTCCCTTATCGATTCCGAATGTGAGATTTTCAAAAATAACCCGAACGCCAAATGATTTGGTAAGGTTTTCTACAGATAAATAATTCATAAAACTGAGCCCAAAAGGCAAAATTATCGGATTCGATCTATTGATGCCAATAGCTTTTCATCATTCTTGATCCCTCTAATTGCCAGAAGCAAGAAAGGAATTGTTGGAATGAGTAAATAGAATCCCATCTTCATTGAAAAAGTAATCTCAACTCCCTCTGCTTGGGCAGTTAATGCTTCTTTCAGGAAATCTTGTCCTAAATAATAAAAAGCGTAAAATGCAATCACGACTATCAAGTGAAGCAGGAAGTTTAAGCGACACAAGGCCAATTGTCTTTTTCTGTTTTTGTATAGCATGATGCAGGCAGCTGAAATGAGTGCTAAAATGATTACAATAATGTAAATGGGCATACTCACAGGTTCTGAAACTGACAATGTCATTCCTTCGAGATCAACGGTTGGCGCTTCAGTGATTGCGAAACCATAAGCTGAAACTTCGCCAGTAGCACTGATACCTTCATGAACAGAAGTAACCGAGAAAAACGGAAAAAATAACAAAAGTGCCATACACAAAAAAGCAAGCACTAAATAGACGGTTTGAGAACGTTGAATCATATCAAAAAATTAGAGCATGAAATTACATATTATTCAAGAATTGGATGATTTTTCGAACTGCTTTTCCGCGGTGCGAAATGGCATTTTTTTCATTGGTACTCATTTCGGCAAAAGTTGAACTGTAGCCATTTGGTTCAAAAATCGGATCGTATCCAAAGCCTGCTGCGCCCGACTTTTTTTCTCTGATTTTTCCTTCAACCACACCTTCAAATTGATACTCTTCACCATTCAACACTAAAGAAATTACCGTTCTAAATCGTGCATTTCTATTCTTCTCCCCTTTCATTTTTTCCAATAATAAATCCATATTGGCTTGAGCGCTTTTCGCTTCACCGGCATACCTAGCCGAATAAACTCCAGGCTCACCATTCAAGGCGTCAACCTCCAGCCCTGTATCATCTGCAAAGCAATTTTCAGCATAATTCTCATACACATAAAATGACTTTAGGCGTGCATTTCCTTCAAGTGTTTTAGCTGTTTCAGGAATATCTTCTGTACAGCCAATTTCTTTTAAAGTCAAAACGGTAATTCCTTCAGGTACGATCTTCTGAATTTCATTGGCTTTGTTCTGATTTTGTGTGGCAAAAATTAAATTCATACTGGAATGTTTACAATTCGTCTAAAAATGGAAGTATGGAGGTCAAATATTCCGTTTCTTAGCTCTACAAAACTACAAGCTTTAGTCTTACATGCTACGCGATTTATTAAAAGAGGGCGGATTATACACCTTGGCAAACCTTTTAACCAAGGGTGTCAGCTTGTTACTTATTCCATTTTATACAGCTTATTTTTCACCAACTGATTATGGAATAGTTGATATTTTGGTAGTATTCGGAACCATTTTAACTACAATCACCTCTCTCCAACTTAACCAAGGTTTAGGACGCTATGTTGGTGAACCTAGTATTGATGAAAAAGAAAAGAAAATTTTAGCATCATCAGCGGTATGGTTTTCATTGATCTTGTATTGTGCGGTTTTTGTTCTTTTGATTCTTTTTCCGCATCCTTTCATTCGTTTGCTTTCAAATGAAGAAGTCCAAATACCCGTTAACACTTTTATATTGGCGGTTGGAGCAGTATCTATCAATGGCATTTTCTATTTATTGGGAGTTTATCTGCGTTTTTTACGAAAGACAAAACCCTATGCCGTTTTGTCATTTTTACATGCGATTCTAAACATTATTACAACCATTTATTTAGTCCTTTATCTAGATAAAGGAATAAACGGCATATATGTGGCTTCTATTGCCGTTGCTCCGGCCATTATAATCCTACAGCTCATATCTTTGAAAGGACATTTAGTTTTTGCTTTAAGCCATGAACAATTAAAAAAACTATTTAAATTTTGCATACCTCTTATACCAGCAGCCGTGGCGTATGTAGCGTTAAATTTTATTGACCGAATATTTATCAAAGAATACCTTTCTTTTGAGCAAGAAGGAATATATGGAGTTGCCAATAAATTCGCTTCTGCCATTTCAATAGTTGTAATGGGGTTTTCAAGTGCTCTAGCTCCAATTCTGTATCAAAAACACAATCAAAACTGGGTTAAATCTGAACTTGGTCGAATCTTTAAATTGTTTTTTGGTGTAGGGACTATAGTGGTACTCACGCTTTCACTGTTTTCATATGAAACTTTGGTGATATTTACTCAAGAAGATTATTATTCTGCCTACCGCGTAATGCCTTTATTGTATTTATCAATGCTTTTTACGGGTATAGGTATGTTCGCCCCCGGACTTCATTTGTCAGAACGAACTAAAATCATTCCGTACATTGTACTCATTTCTTGCGTTATAAACGCTATTCTCAACTATTTACTAATATCTACTTATCACCTAATTGGTGCCGCATTTGCAACATCCCTCAGTGTATTCATCAACAATGCCATTTTCTTTTATTTTTCTCAAAAATTCTTCAAAATGGAGTATCCCCTTGTGAAAATGCTCTTATCAAGTGTCATCTTCTTGTTTTTCTTAATTGGCGGAAGTTACTATTTGTTTTCATTCAACTTGGCTCAAGAAGTTCAAATCCTAGCTAGAATTTTAATAGTTTTGATCTACACTTTCTTACTTATTAAACTGGACATCTTGGATTTGACTAAACTATCTGGGATATTGAAGAAATGAAAAAGGTTAAAAATTATATCGCCCATATTGGCATTAAGCTCATTTATTGGATTACTGACAGATTACACCTTGACTTAATTGATTTGGCTTATCGTAAAGCCGGAATTGGGAACTCTCATTCACTAGAAGCTAGCGGAGAATCACTGCTGATCAATAAGAAGATAGAACGCATACTGCAAAAACAGCCTTCTGTAGCATTCGACATAGGAGCAAACAAAGGTGAATATTCTTCTCTTCTTTTAAAAAGATTTCCTGATCTTCGACTTTATTCATTTGAGCCTAATCCGAACACTTTCGATTTATTGAATAAAGAAGTTGATTCTCAAAATGCAAAGTGCTATAATTTTGGATTCGGAAGTGAACAAGGTACTCTTCCTTTATTTTTTGATAAGAACAACTCAACTTCGGTTCAAGCTACTTCTGACATTGCAATTCTTCAGGAGATTGCAAAAACACCGGCCATTGAACAAGTCGACATCAAGATTGTAACGCTGGATGAGTTTTGCGAAACAGAAAAGATCAATCATATTGATTTCATCAAAATTGATACAGAAGGATTTGAACTCGAGGTATTGCAAGGTGCCCGAAAATTGCTAAACGATAATCGTATTTCAATGATTCAATTTGAATTTAATGAAGTCAACATTATTAAGCGAAGATTTCTCAAAGATTTTAATGACTTACTGCCCAATTACGCCTTTTACAGAGTTACAAGCAAAGGCATGGTTGAGCTAAAAAAGTGGGAGCCTAAACAAGAAATCTTTCAATTTCAAAATATTTTGGCAGTCTTAAAAAAATGAAAGCAGGAGCCAAACATATATTGAAAAAACAATATTCAACAATAGATAGGTACTGGTCACTGGCTCTTTTGTTCTATAACTTTAGTAACCATAGTTTCAAATGAATCACTTTTAAGATTCCGTAAAATTCTATTCATACTCCAAATAAATGCAAATTAGTATAGTAGTCCCCGTTCACAACTCAGGTCTTTTCTTAGAAGAAACGATTCGCTCAGTAATTGAACAAACTCATGACGATTGGGAACTTTTACTCGTTGATGATGGGTCTACGGACAACAGTGCTGATATTTGCCGATCATTCGAAAAGGAAGATAGTAGAATTAAGTTATTGACAAAAGACAATGGTGGGCAAGCAAGTGCAAGAAATCATGGGATTATGAATGCCAAATATGATTGGATAGCTTTTTTAGACTCTGATGATATTTATGCTCCCAATCGTCTGAGTCGACAGGTCGAAATTGTAAAAACTGTTGAAGCTGATTTTTATTACGGTGCAGGATACAAGTTCAAGTCAGGTGATGATCATCTGCTCAATAAAGAATTGATCGAATGGAAATATGGTGAGTTCACTGGAAAGCAATTCTTCAAAATCCTTTATCATTCTTGTGCTGTGAACATAAACACTGTTTTGGTTAAGAAAAGTAGGATTCTCGAAATCGGATTATTTAATGAAGAAGATATCCAACGCGGAACTGAAGATCGTGAGCTTTGGCTTAGAATTGCATGTAAGTCAAAAAGGGTTTATGGAGACTCTGAACCTACAGTTTATTATCGCCAACATGACAATAATATCAGCAAACAAAAAGCCAATATTTTAATTGGTAAAATACACTTTTATAATATCCATGACAACAGCCCTTTCATCACCAAAAAAATGAGATTGAAAGAGTTTCGATACAACTATAGAGAATTGTTCAATGCGTTGTCAAGTGAAAATCGTTTGGACGAAATCAGTCAACACTTTGAACGGTTCAAGCAAATTGATAGATTTGGCTTTGGGACAAATGCACAAAGGTTTGTTTTTAGATTATTCCAACCTTCCAAATTTTTATGGATCAGCAATAAGATTATTTATCGAATCGCATTTCGTTTAGAAAGCCTGAGCTATAAATTTATGCAATGAAAATTCTTCATATTACATATTGGTATCCACATGAAGAAAGTCCGCAAAACGGCATCTTCATCAAAAACCATATTGATGGACTGCAAGGACATTGTGAAAATGAAGTCATTCATTTACAAGTAAAACAATCTAATTCCATTTGGAAAAAATCAATCACTAAGACGTCTGTAATCTTTAAAACTCGATTGGCCAAATACTCTAAAATCCAAGAAAAACTAAGTTTCATAGAACTCAAAAAGGTATTTAAACAGAGAAAGATGTCATCTTATGATGCAGTGAATATCCACATTGCAACCCCTTTAGGCAATCATATCGATTACTTTCAAAAAAAATATAAAATACCGTTCATTGTTACAGAGCATTGGTCAGCTTATCACCATTTTTTTGGTATTGACCCCCAAACCCCAGGATTACAGCGCATCAAAAATATTTTTAATCAGAAGTTTAAATTAATTACAGTATCAGAAGCTCTTGCTCAAGATATTACGCGTTTTTCTGGAGTTGAAAGTTTGAATTACGAAGTAGTGCCTAACAGTATAAACACAAACATTTTTCAATTTAAATCACACGACATCAAAGGCCTCAACTTCTTCATGCTGACGAACTGGAGTCCTGAAAAAAACCCAATTGCTTTGTTAAAAGCTCTATCAAAATTAGATACCGATTTTCACTTAAGAATAGGTGGGGATGGCGTTCTTCTAAAAGAGATGAAAACATTCGTTAAAGTAAACGAGCTGAATTCTAAGGTCGCTTTTCTTGGTCGAATCACACCTCAGGAGGCAGCTCAAGAATTTCAAAAGGCCAGCTTCTTTTTACATTCTGCCCATTACGAGACCTTTAGTGTTGTTTGCGCAGAAGCCCTGTGTTGTGGATGTCCGGTAATTGCTTCAAATATTCCTGCAATTACAGAATACCTTGATTCCGACTCAGGCATGTTGGTAGATGATTTTCAAAAGAGTGACGAACATCTTATTGAGAATGCCTGGTTGAGCACCTTGAGTGAGCTAAATACCAAAGAATATAATCGCACAAAAATCGCACAAAAATTTCAAGATAAATTTGGCGTTGAACGCGTCAGTCAGCAATACTTTGATGTCATTGAAAAATATGTAAGTGAGTAAGAAAATATTACTCATATCACCTGAAGGATGGGGAAACAACTTCGTTTCTAAGCATCATTACGCCAATTATTTGAGTGATGATCATGAGGTGTATTTCTTAAACCCAGCTCACAGTTTTTCTAAGATTCCGTTGAATTCAATGTCAATACAGCAAAAAACCATCAAGGATGGATTGAAAGTCATTAACTATGTAAACTTACTTCCTAGGCTAAATCTCTTATCCAAAGGAATTCAAAGAAGGATTTATAAAAAACAAGCACAACAAATCCATAAAGCTCTCAATATTTCAAAATTTGATGTTATTTGGAGTTTTGATCCTTATCGATACTGGAATCTGAAGGGCTTTAATGCCGATCATTACATTTATCACACAGTAGATTTTCATCCGAAAGCTAAGTTTGAATTTGAGATTTGTCAGTCAGCTGACCTTTTGGTTGGTGTTACTGATTTGGTGAATCAAGAGACCCCGGTTGGCAACAAAATCATTCATAAAGTTGGACACGGCGCAGACATCAGAGGATTTCAGAATGAAGAAGATGTCAAAATTCCAGGCGTAAATCCAATCAAAGCTTGTTATATCGGAAACTTTCATAATCATATCAATTATGAATTGCTCCTTCAGCTCGTTGAGCAGAATCATGATGTGGACTTTATTATGATTGGTCCAACACTTGATTCGAATCTATCTCAAGGAAACATTATCAAACAAGAACAGCTTAAAAAATTGTCTGAACAAGACAACTTGCATTTTATTGGATCTGTCCACCCTACCCAACTCATGTCATACATGAAGCAGATGGACATCAACTTAATTCTATTCAAAAAAGAATTCGAAAAAATTCATTGCAGTCCGCACAAAGTTTTAGGATACTTTTACTCTGGAAACATTACCTTGAGCAATTACATAGATGAGCACAAATCTACGGATAGTGACATCATCAGAATGGTAAAAACCGAAACTGAATTAGTCCGTAAATTTCAAAAGATCAAGAGTGAGATTAAGGTTTTGAATAAAGAGGAAATGGCACAAAAAAGAAGAGAATTTGCCCTGAATAACAGTTATGAGAATAAAATAGCTGAAATTTGGACATTATTAGACAAAGGAAAGAACTCACATGCTATTTAAGAAAGTACTACATAAACTAGGTATTAATAAGAGCTACACTAAAAGGGTTCAGCAATCAACTTTTAAAGTTCCCATATACAATCAACTGGGTTTTGCCAATTTCTACACGACCGAACCATGGATGGAAAAAATGATGGCAAAACTAGGGTCGCAAGACACCAAATTCTTAGACATTGGTGCAAACGTAGGGCAAACATTAATGAAATGGCGTTCTAACTTTAAAACTGCGCCTTACTTAGGTGTTGAACCTAATTTACAATGCGCAGCTTATGTTGACCGCCTTATCAAACTTAATAACCTCACATCTTGTGAAGTGATTCCGGTTGCCGTAACCAATGAAACTCAATTTCTAGAGTTATTTACAAGCAGCACCGACCCTTCTGACATTGCCGGAACCACTGTTCCAAATTTCAGAGAAGGACAAAACACCAAGGGGAAAAAGATAGTAGGCTTGGGATATCAATTATTTGATGAATTCAATCCGGACATTATCAAAATTGATGTTGAAGGAGCCGAACAACTGATTATCGAAGCCATTTTTTGTAATCCCCCGAAAAACAATCCGGTCATACTTTGCGAAATACTACCCGCTTATAATGAGCAAAATACAAGTCGCATCACAGCTCAAAATAGGATCGTTTCAATCTTACATGAGAACAACTATCAATTATTTAGAATTGGTACCGAAAAATTATCTCTAAATGCAATTGAAACAATTGAGATTCACGATGACCTCAATCAATGTGAATATCTATTTGTTCATCAAGACCAAGTAGAAAACACCTTATCAAAATTTTGAGCCGTCCTATTCAAATAGCCTTCTTACTAGACTTTTTCCCCTTTCCAGAAAACCGGGATGGAGCGACAAAAATTATTGGGAATATTTTAAATCGGCTAGATCCTAAACAATTTCAAATTACCATCATTCAGATAGGTTCGTCAGCTGAAAAAAGTGAATTAGAACTATTAGCAGATCATTTTACTTACCATCATCATCAGTTCAAAGCGAAGGGAACACATCCTTTCATGAACAAGCTTAAATTTTTACCCATTAATGCTTTGAACCCAGGACAAATTAGTGAATTGAACGCAACCTATAAGCTGAATCAGTTTGATATCATTCATTGTTCGGTACTCAGTTTTGTTTTGATTGGTAAAGAGAAACTGAAAGCCGTTACCTCTATCAATGACTCCATTTCCAGAACTTACAAAGCCACAACTTTGAAAGGTAAGTTGAAGTGCTGCTACTACAAAAAAATGGAGCAAAAGATCAGCAAGTTGAATAAAAACTTGATTGTCGTATCAAAACTAGATGCTGCTCAATATCAACAGAGTCATTGCTTTGTGTTAGCAAACGGTGTGGACACTGAAGTCTTCAAACCATCATCAACCGAACAGAAAAAACCAGGTTTTGTCTTTCACGGAATTTTGGATTATCACGTCAACATCTCCTCTATTGAATACATGTCTAATTTGATTGAAAAGGCAAGGGTTGAAACAAAGCTTCATCTAGTCGGGCGAATGAACAGACCTAACAAAGATGTAGTAATAGCGCAATTCAATAAACTCAAGAATTGTGAATTGATTGGTGAGGTAGATGATATCAGTGAGGCCATTTCACAGTTTGAAGTATATTTATGTTTGATGGATTCAGGGGCTGGAATTAAAAACAAACTGCTTGAGGCAATGGCCAGTGGAATGGTGGTTTTCACCAATTCAAAAGCAATTGAAGGACTCATGCATCATGATGAAGTTAAAGAAGCTGTATACCTTATTGAAAACGAACAAGATTTACAATTGGCCATTCGTGATAAAGACAATTGGGAAAACAAAAGCAAGCTCGCATACGAATACATTATTAAGCATTACGGTTGGGATGAGTACATGCAACAACTTGTAGCTTGTTATGAAAAGGTTTTAGCTGATTGATTATGGACAATAAGCTCATCACACATATCATCTACTCCGGACTTGGTGGTCATGCTAATGTTCTCTTTCCATTATTAGAAAATAGCTTTTCAGACCATTTTGAAAATCATGTGGTATTCTTTGGGATAGAAGAAGTTAATCCTGATTACATTCAAAAATGCAATGTTTTGGGGGTGAAATTCACTCGAATTCAAAAAAAAAGAAAGCGTTACTTAGGTGCTTTTAGTCAACTTAAAAAATTACTGAAACAACAGAATCCTCATTGCGTGATTGTCCATAACAGTGAAATGATTATTTCGGCCAGTCAATTTGCACGAAAGCATGCAACCCACACGATATATGTTGAACATGAAAACAATCAAAGCAAGTCGCGTTTTTTACATTTCTTGAGCAAGTACGCTCGTAAAAAATCAGATGCTATTGTATGTCTCAATCACGTATTCAAACAAGAATACGAGTCGCTCTATGGCGCTACACCCAACTTGCATGTAATAGAAAATGGCATTGACATAGAAAAATTCACCCCAGTCCAAAAGCCCCAGAATTTAATTTGTGGTTTGGCTGGAAGGATGGTAGAAGTGAAAGATCATCACAATCTCATCAAAGCATTCAAAAAGGTTGTTGAATCATACCCAAAAGCACAACTATTACTAGCCGGAGACGGTCCGCTTAAAAAAGAACTAGAAGCACTTTCTGCACAATTAGAATTGTCTGAAAACATTCAGTTTCTCGGACTTTTAAATGAAGATGAAATGATTTCTTTCTACAAATCTTTGAGCCTGTACACGCATGCAACACATGCTGAAACCATGAGCACGGCTATTCTTCAAGCCATGTCTTGCGAACTTCCTATCATCACGGCTGATATTAAAAACAATAAAATCCTTGTTGAAGATCAGGTCAACGGTTGGCTTTACGCAACCAACAATGCAGAAGATCTTGCTTCAAAAATAATATCGGCACACCAGAACAGAGAAGAATTTGAACGCTTTGGGAAAGCTAACCGATTAAAAGTTCTAAAGCAATTTTCTGCAGAACAAATGAGTTTAAAATATACTGCTCTTATCGAAAGTCTAAGTTAAGCAGTACATTTGTTTGAAAGCATGACAAAGCTCAAGTCCTTCATAAAAAAATCAATCTTCAAAATTGCCGGTGAAAAGGCCTATAGCAAGGCTTATGTAAAGGCGAAAGTCAATGACATCAAGTCAAAAGACTATGAAGAAGCAGAGCTTGATTTTGTCCGACACTTTATCTCTAAGGATGATTATGTTCTAGATTTAGGAGCCAACTATGGACATTATTGCGTTAAAATGGCGGAGCTTTGCCCTCAGGGAAAAGTGATTGCTTTTGAGCCGATACCTTTTACCTATCAAGTTTTAGAGCAAGTTGTTGCTCACTTCAATTTGACAAATGTTGAATTGATTCACGCGGCTGTAAGTGAAGAAGATGGTCAGCTAACTATGCAACTTCCTTTATTGGATTTTGGTGGTCCTAATACTGGGGTAGCGCACATCAGCGAAGTTCATTCTGAAGGAAGCGAAGAAGTTGTGGTAGCAACCAAACGGATTGATTCAATGTCTTTTGAAAAAAGTATTGCTTTCATCAAAATGGATATTGAAGGACACGAACCAGTTGCGGCAAAAGGGATGAAGCAACTACTTCAAAAAGATCAACCTGTGATTCTGATAGAATTCTCTCATAGTTGTATGATACGTGCAAATCATGATCCAGCTGATTTTTCGGATTTTCTCATTCAAGAATTGGGTTATGAATTCTTTACTTTAAAAGAAAATAAGCTGTTGAAAGTAAATGAATCGCAGCCAGCAGATGGATATTACTTTTTGATTCATTCATCCAAAGTATCTAATTACCAAGAACTCATTCAGTGATGAAAATTGTATTTGACGCAAGAGTTCATTTAAATTATTACAGTGGTATAAGTCGATATATCATCTGTCTTTTGGAAGCCTATTTAGCCGCATTTCCTGATGATGAAATCCATCTATTGCTGAATCCGACCATCAAAAAGGATAATTCAATTTATCAGATACTCGGGAAGCATTCAAATGCGAATTTTCACACAATTGACATGCCCCACATGGGACCTAAAAACTATTGGGGGATGAAGGGCATTATTCAATCTTTTAATGCTGATGTATATCATTATCCTCACTTAGATGCCCCTGTAAAGACAGGCACCCCTCTAGTCTGCACAGTGCATGATGCTAATTATTCTAGGAAAATCAAAAAGTTTAATGACCCAACCGGTTTAAAAACAATTTATTTTAAAAAAGCATTGGGTCTGTCTTTAAAACATTCAAATAAAGTATTGTTCGTTTCTAAGAGTGTTAAAGAAGAATTATCAGTTAGGTATGGATACTCTTTGGATGAAGAGCGATTTGAATTCATGCACAATGGGCTCGAATCAGATTTCAATCAAATTGATCAGGCTACGATAACCAAGGTTAAAAAAGAACTAGAACTTCCTGAGAATTATTTCTTGTATGTTGGTCAAATAAGAGAACACAAAAACATTCGGAGAATTATTGATGCATTTAATTCTTTCTCAACTAAAAATGACACCATTAACCTGGTCTTAGCAGGGCATAATTATCTGCAGCAAGATCTGAACAGCGAGCGAATTATTCACTTAGATGAAGTTTCAAATCAGACCTTAAAAGTACTTTACAGCCAATGTCAAGCTGTAACTTTTCCTTCCTTGTTTGAAGGTTTTGGTTTTCCGATTATTGAAGGATTTTCTTTTGGTAAAAATGTCATTACATCTGATCGTGGAGCCACGAAAGAAGTAGGTAACGATCATGCGATACTAGTTGACCCAGAAAGTGTTTCTGACATAGAAGCCGGAATGCATAAAGCGGCTCAGCAACCATTTTTCTCCCAAGAATTGGTGGATTATGCTAAACAATTTAGTTGGAAAACCAATGCCTATCGTTTGAGAGAAATTTACTCTGACTTAGCCAATTGATCTACCTTATTTTTGAAGCGTACAACCCAGCCTACCTCAGCCTTTACACTTAAGTAGAAAAGGATAAAAGTAAACAATGAGAAAATCGGAATTTTATATCGTCCGAGAGCACCGAAATTGTAGGATGTAAATCCAACCACAAATCCAAAGATCAAACAATACACAAAAAAAGTAATCAAAATAGGCCGTTCCCAAATGATTTTGAATACCCTAAAACGCAAGCGGTAAAACGCTAGAATAGTCAAAAACAAAAACCCGATACTTTCTAAAGCTGCAATTGCAACAACCGGGTTACGCGCTTCCCATAGATAAGGCCTGTAAAAAGTAACATTGAGCGCCGCAGGTATTTTAGTTATCACCCCAAATAAAGTATATTCAACCTCACCCAAATTGTATGCAGAACCACCTAAATCACTATGCCAGGTATGAAATCCTTTTACCCTATTTTGGAGGTGTTGTACCTGGTACTTATCAGAATATTGACTCAATATGGATGGTAAAACAGTCAAAACTCCAACACTGATTATTAATACCGTAGTGGCAATGATGTACCGCAAAAACTGACTACCAACTTGTCTACTCAAAAGTGCATTAAACCCGAACATAACAGCCGGAATAAAAACCAATACAACGTATGCCTTTAACCAAAAAATCATGAGTGAAAACACGACCACTCCCACCCACAAATTCCATTTTGACCGCTTTTTATAAACAGAATAGTACAGACAGTAAATCAGCATATTAATTCCGAATAAGGTAAAAGTGTCTTTCATTATTCCACCTCCCCAAAACAAAGCAGAAGGTATTAAGAAAGCAGCGAAAAAACACAACCGCTCATATTGTGGAAGAATATCCCTGAGTACTTGAAAAAGCTTCCACGACCCTATGAAAGAAAGTGTAGACATGAGTAATGTGGTAACTAAATAGGAGCTAAAAGATAATACCGTGAGTGGTGTCAGTAACTTGATCATAAACCACTCTTCACTTGCATTCGAGTATTGAATGCTATTAGAGTATTCATAGAGCTCAGGCGGCAATTGGCTACCCTCTGAGACTAGAAGTTTAGTAAATGAATAAAAATCATTGAAGAGCGCATCTCCTAAGATTGATGCCCCTCTGAAATACAGAAATGTATCTCCAAACTTATAGTAGTAAACGTAAATTAAAGCGAAGGCAAGTCCCCCTAACACCTTCAAAATAAAGCCCCTAATCAGATACTTGCTATAGGACTTTTTAGAATTTAATTGAACAAGAAATACGACTGCACCTAAAAACATTAAGTACACCAACCAAATACTCCAATCCACCCAATTAATAGATCCCATTTCCTTCTTCTTCTCATTTCTACGTTGAAAAGCTTTAAAAGTTAGGGAATACTCGATAGATTAATTGTGTAATTTCAAACTTCAGAATGAATGGCATTTTTTGCATATCACTTGACTTTGAAAAATATTGGGGAATCCATGATGTCATGGACTTTGATGCTTACCAAGAACAGCTAAAGAAAGTTGACACCATTGTAGATCAATTGTGCACTACTTTTGAGCAACATGAAGTTCAAGCAACATGGGCCATGGTTGGACTTCTTCTAGAAGATAAACAGGAAGATTTAGATTGTATTCAAATCCCTTACGAACACAAGAACTACTCTCCTTTCCCCTTGAAAGAAGAACTTTTAAAACGTATTCCTCTAGCATGCAGAAGTGCTATTGCGCAGGTTGAATTACTGAAACAATTGCCACATCAAGAAATTGCGAGTCATACTTATTCTCATTTTTATGCCTTAGAAAATGGGGTAACAATAGCTGATTTTGAATTAGATTGTCAACGGATGAAAAAAGCTGGTGATGCCTTGAATATTGACTTTAAATCTATTGTTTTTCCAAGAAACCAAATCAACCCATCTTTTCTTAAGGTTGCTAAAAAATATGGCATAGAATCGTTTAGAGGAAATCAAGAGAGTAGATTGTGGACGAACAGTAAATTCACAGACGAAAAATTACTAAAGAGAGGTCAACGTTTTTTGGATGCCTATGTGAAAATGGCCGTTACTGAAAACTTTTCCATTCAAGACTTAAAAAGCACTGAAGGTGTATTAAATATACCTGCAAATAGATTCTTTAAACCCATTGGAAAAATCAAAGCCTTAGAGCGAAAAAAGCTAAAGCAGATTAAAGCTGAAATGTCGGCAGCAGCTCAGCACAATACCATTTATCACTTATGGTGGCACCCACACAATTTTGGAAGACACACCAAAGAACACTTTGAACAATTGAATGAAATTCTCAATCATTTTAATTATTTAAAAACCAAGTATGGTTTTCAATCGTTGAATATGAAAGGGATTAAGGCAAGCAAAAATGGCTAAAGTAGTTGTCATAGCGTCAACAGGAGTGACCACCAACATGTTGGTCAATAAACTCATTCAACATCATGAGATTGTAAGTTTTTACATTGAAACAGCTCCTTCAAAAACAACGATCGTTAAGCGCCGAATGAGAAAACTAGGCTTTTTCAAGGTGATGGGGCAATTGCTCTTTTTGGTAATTGGTATGCGATTCATTTCTGATCGTCCGAAAAAAAGATTTATCCGTCAACACATTTCAATCGCCAAAAACCTGAAGATTCCAAGCCAAGTTATTGCATCAGTCCATGACCCTTCTTTTATTGAAGAAATTAGTCAAATTGAATGCGACTTTGTTGTCATCAACGGCACACGAATTTTGAGCAGTACCCTTATTGACCATTTAAAGGTTCCGATACTGAATATTCACGTAGGAATTACACCAGCATACAGGGGTGTTCACGGGGGATACTGGGCACTTTACGACAACAAACCACACCTTTGCGGAACCACACTTCATTACGTTGATAAAGGAATAGATACTGGTAAGGTAATTGATCAAGCAATCGTAAAGATGGATCGAAAAGACAATTTCAAATCCTACCCCCTCAAACAATACTTGAAAGGCCTTGAAATGTTATTACAATTTCTGGGTGACCGCCAAGAAAAAACCTGTGAATTAGTGGAACTGTTGAGTTCAAAAACTAAATTACATTACCATCCTACCATCTGGCAATACGTCTCTAAGCGAATTTCGAAAGGAGTACGATAAGCTTACTGATGATGATAAGGCTCGTTTCTGAGAATGGTAAAAGCACGATACAATTGCTCGCAAAAAAACATTCGAATCATTTGATGAGAAAAGGTCATTTGAGAAAGGCTGACCTTCTCGTTTGCCGCCTGATACACTTCTTGACTAAACCCATAGGGCCCGCCTATTACAAAGGTAATGTGTTTCCCTCCTCGATTCATACGCTCTTGAATCCACTTGGAAAAACCAACAGAAGAACGCTCTTTTCCTTGCTCATCCAACAAAACTAACAAACCTCCAGGTGACACTTTTGAAAGAATCAACTTTCCTTCTTCTTCCATTATTTGCTGCTCAGACATCTTCTTTGCATTTTTTATATCTGGAATTTCAATTTTCTCTACCTGGACGTAATGCGATAGACGTTTTAAGTATTCCTTTTCCCCTTCTATTAAAAAGGACTTTTGCGTTTTTCCGATACAAATAATCTTTATCTTCAATTTGGCTTAATATTTGCTTGTAGAACACTAAATTTACAATACATATTTGAATTAAACAGTATGAGAACACTTTTGACAATAGGCTTTATTTCTGCCGCAATCTTAGGATTTTCGCAGCCCGCAGAACCGCTTTACACAGAGGTTGAATATGACCCTATTGTAAGAAGTGAAACCAAACTTGAACAACAGCAATCATTTGAGACGAAATTGGTAAAAGCATTCAAAAACGGTGATGCCGCAACGATTTCCTCTTATTTCGCTGAAAATGTAGACTTATCCATTGATGGTAAAGAAGATTTGTATTCTCAATCTCAAGCAGAACAAATCTTAAAAACGTTCTTCATCACACACAAGGCAGCAGATTTCAAATTAGTGCACAAAGGTCAATCTGGTCAAAGCGAGTACTTTATCGGAAAGTTTTTAAGTGATTTAGAATATCGAGTGACTATCAATTCTAAGAAAATAAGTGGAGTAAAGAAGATTACCTCATTAACAATAGAGGAAAGCTAGGCAGCTTCTTTTTCTTCTTCTTTTATTTCTACCCCCATATAGAGCATACGCTCAATTCCGTTCATGACGGTAAATTCATAGTCAAAAAAGACTTTTCTACCTCTGTAGGTATCAGAATCAAGGTAGAGTAAATCAAGGTTTTCATCTCCTTTCATAATGAACAATGCAACTCCGTATCCACTTTCTTTGTTTTCAAGAATTAAATACGACTCTGGATTGAGAATTAAAAACTCTTCAAAGGCCATTTCAAACTCCTTTTCTTGATTCACTGCTCTTAGCCCTTTTAAGAAGTCGTATTCATCATATTCTAGGTCGGCGGCAACAAACTCCAGCTCTTCAATGGCATAGGCATCATTTGCCTTTCGTTCTTCAGAAGCAAGTACATCAGCACCATTCAAATAGGCTTTGTGCTCTGCCACGTATCCTTCATTTTCATTAAACTTTGAAATATACTCTTCTATGTAAACAGGTACATCTTCCTTAAAATAGATATTGGTATTGACCAATTTTTCTTGGCTACTTTCTTCAATCACTAATAGCACCAGAGAGTCATTATAATAAAAAGCACTCGATTGATAGGTTTCATCATCTCTCGAGAACCGGGCTCCTTGGATAATATCATAAACACGAGTAGAGTCTGTACAAGCCGCTACGTAATCCTGAATCTCTTCTGGTGTGATTTCCAGTGTTTTTTTATCAGAACAACTGAAGAGTACAGCTAAAAAAATTACGATAGCAAGCTTATTCATAATCTTAAATATAATGTAATTGTCAAAAACAAAAAAACCCTGGCATCAGATTGACACCAGGGTTTGTATTCTTAGTGAGGTGATCTATTCAAAAATCACTTCCATTTCAACACGTCTGTTTTGTTCTCTTCCTTCAGCAGTATCGTTTGTAGCAACTGGCTGCTCTTCTCCGAAGAATTGAACAATCATTCTATCGGTAGATACGCCTCTTGACTCTAAGAAGTCACGTACAGCTTCAGCACGTTTCTTAGATAAGATTAAGTTCGCCTGAGCAGCACCTTGGCTATCAGTGTGACCTGCAATTCTTAATCTAAAGTCAGGGTTGTCAACCAAGTATTTCGCTAGATCTTCAAGTGAAGCAAAAGACTCGTCTTTAATCACTGCTTTAGCAGTCTCGAACTGTAGGTTATCAAATGCTCTCTTCAAGATTTCGATATCTACAACAGGACAACCTTTGTTTTCAGCTGGACCTGGCGTATTCACACACTCATCTTCTTTGTCAATTACACCATCTCCATCTGTATCTGTGTATGGACATCCATCATTTTCAGGAGGACCAGCATTGTAAGGACACTTGTCGTCTTTATCTAACAATCCGTCACCATCCGTATCTGGCCATGGACAACCTCTGTTTTCTTCAGGACCAGCCTCTGTAGGACAAGCATCTAAGTAATCAAAGATTCCATCATTATCAGTATCAGGACATCCTTGGTTTTCTTTAGGACCTGCTACTTCAGGACAAAGGTCATCAGAATCTTTCAAGCCATCTCCGTCAGTATCAGGACATCCGTTGAATAATTCGATACCAGGAACATCTGGACAATCATCATTTTTGTCAATGATTCGGTCACCATCTCTATCTGGACATCCGTTGAATTCAGCTAAACCAGCATCATCAGGACATTGGTCATTTTTATCGATAATCTTATCTCCATCTCTATCAGGACATCCATTAAACTCTTTTGGACCTGCTTCTGTAGGACAAGCATCCTCAGAATCTTGAATACCATCACCATCAGTATCAGGACATCCCATGAATTCCCAAACACCTGGAGTTTCAACACACAAGTCTAACTTGTCAGAAACCTTATCCATGTCAATATCTTTAGGATGCGTGAATAATACTGGTACCTTTAAAGCGGCATAAACATCTGCACCTCTCAAGTCTTTATCTTTTGTTGGAGCAAATAACCATTTCATATCTCCAACACCAATGATAATTGGTCCCATTCTCAATCCTAAACCTGTTCTGAAACCTGTAATTCCTGAGTAAGACATTGGAACCGATAATCCAGCCCACATGAAGTCATATCTCGGAGTTAACGAGAATGAAGTTGGGTATCTCACTTTGTGAGCATCACTGTTCATTTGAAAACCTACCATTCCGTTCAATCTCACGTAGAAATCTTTCCAAACATTTACATCCACACCAGCGTTGATGTGGGTAGGTAAGTTCATATAGTAAGTTCTCTCAGCTTGATTGATTTCTTCAGCTCCACCAGCTGCAATCAAAGTATCCATATTTTGATTGAACGACTCTAATCCGTCAGTATCATCAAATTGACCAAGATCTAAAATTGAAGCGTCAACTCTAAAGTCTCTTGAGTTATCTGATTTAAGGTAACGCATACCACCGATATCATTCACCGCAAAATCAACTCTTAATAAATACTTGTTCTTATCTCTTCTCCACAAATCAGTTTCACCATCCATGTCGTATTTGTAATCTTTCCATTTTGGACGATACTCATAAACAACACCTAAATCAGCACCAAAACCAAGCTTTGATTGCAATTGATAAACATCTCCAAAAGTCAATTCACCATTTGCTCCAGACCCACCTGTGTAATCAGAAGAACTTGCATCCCAGTGCTCATCAATATTCGCAGAATAACCATAGTTAAAGTTACCTTGTAAGTTGTTCGCTGTATCTGCATTCAAAAAGTTAAAATCAACATTGTCTGTGTACATATACAATGAACCTAAACCTTGTAAGAACTTTAATTTCACACCTGCTTTCATGAAGTGCTCTTCTTTATCAAGCACATTCATTGCAAAACCAGCATTGTATTCAACCCACGAGTTGAAAGACATGTTTAACAATTGGTTGCTCAAGTCTAGGTTCCATAAATCTGGATACTCTAAACTGTTTTGAGCTAGCGTTAAAAGCTCTGGTGCTAAATGGTCTACATTTAACATGGTTCTACTTTTGGCTCCTAAGCTAATCGCCATTCCGTATTTTCTGTTGATTGACACCATCACATTGAAGATGTCTACATTAGTTGATACAAATGCCGTTCTGGCTTTGTTTTTAGGGTTGGTGAACGTAAAGATGTTACCTTCTCCTATTCCTTTATAATAAGCCGTTGAATCTGCCGGAATAATTTTGCCTGCATTTGGAGCACTTTGCCATGCATCTACAGCTGGATCTGAGCTGTCGAATGACTGTGTCCACCAATATGGCATCAATCGAGTGTTATAAAATAAGTGATCGTTGTATCCTGAGAAAGAGAAACCTCCTAATGTTGCATCAAACACAAAACGGTTGTCTGCGATTGTTGCCGGATTCAAATCACCACCTGATACTCCAGAATAGTTTGATTGCCTAAAACCTAAAAAGTCCTGCGCTATCAAACTAGACGTAGCAGCTAGTAGGGTAAACGAGAGTAGTAATTTTTTCATGTTAATTAATTTTGTACGCTTTTACACTTGTTCCTGAAAAACTGAAAAGTTGACCATTATATATCGTGCTCACGGAGGATCCGCTCACAGGGTTTGGTAACATCATTTTTCCATAGTTGTTTAACAAATATATGTTATTCTGAGAATTATCGGCAAAAACGAAACCGAAGTCTTGGTTTCCTAACAGGGCAACGAAATCTGTATTCCCTTGAGGCTTAAGCACTTCACTCTTAAAGTACCCAAACTGGTCAATGATAACTAGACGATCGGCCTCTTCTGCAATTAATAGGGGATTACCCAGATTGAAAGTCCAATGAATTTTTATTGGGGTTATTGGCCGATCTACCTTCACTGAATCTCTGGCCCCGTCAATGATATAATAATTTTTGATGTACTGGTTTTCATATCCCATCTTATGCAGAGAAGACTCCATCCCGCCTACTACAAAATCGGTTTCGTTCTTCAACTTGAAATTTGCCGGTCTAGAAAGTCGGCTCTCCCCTCTTCTGTTCAGGATATACTGCTCATTGGAAGCATCTTTGAAGGCAATAATATCTTTACCTTCTGTCAACACATGGTAAATAGCACTGCTGACAGGCGCCTTCATACCTCCAAATGTCCATCCTTCAACAACTTTTCCAGATTCATCAAACAATTTGATTTGTTGCCCAACACTTACAAATAGTCGGTAAACGAATTTATTATCGTAATTCACAGCTAAACCTTGCCCTGCTGTTCCGTTCAAATTAACAGGAAAACCTTGTAGCGACTTCCCTTTAGAATTCACCACATCTAGCTGATTTTGCTGAAACAAAACAAGCTCGTGTTGGCCATCATTCTCAAAATCTACTAATTGGATATTTTGCACTAATGGCGTGCTCAGGTTCAATGACCATAATTGATCTCCGTTAAAACTGTATGCTCCTATTTTCTGATCATTATTTGCCAACAAATAAGTCTCAGGATCTTCTACTACTTCAAGATGATTTGGCTGGAAACTTAGTGCAATTTCGGCTGCAGAATTAGCTGTTTCTGAGTAGGAATTTTGGGTCAACCCTACGAATTTTGAGAGGGTGCACTCCCCATTTAAGTCGGCCGTTAGACTCTGGCCTTCATAAGATGATGCGGTTGCTTTCAAACTCAACTCATTTAATTGAGACGGAATTACTTGCTGAATCGCTTTCAACTGTTCGGAGTTTGCTCCTATTAGATTTCCAAGTTGAACCTCAGTAATAAACCAACGCATAGAAGCAATTGAATTTGCCAAGACATTGTAATCATTGTATGCAGTGAAATAACTAAAAGCGTATTGCTCTTCCCCTAACTTCACCCCATCATGCAACTCTCCATATACTTTATTTACACTGAACTTACCTATGGAGAACTGATTTAAAGCGCCGGCAGAATCCTGTGTCACCTGTGCCTCTTCCATTAAAAGCTCAAAATTCTTGTCAACAGATTCACGAGCCAACAAAAGCGTGAATGAATCTTTTTTAACCAGCATCAAAGATTGCTCTACCCAGTTCAAACCAGAAGTGCTATCATTTTCTATCAAAGCAGACACATCTTCTTGGAACCTGCTCGAACCCATAATCTCAATTGAACTGAAAGTTGACGGAAGATTCATTATTAAATCTTCAATTGGCACTGGCCTACCTTTTAGAGACTTTTCTGTAGAATTTGAAATCATGAAATGGTTGGCTTCTCCGAGAATATTTCGTTGACCTGCAGGATAATCAGTATTAAATAAAATAAAGTCGGCCGAGTTGATCTTTACAGAATCGAGTCCCTCTTTCACTTCAAATTTTGAAGTTGAAAAGAGTTTGTAATGTCCGAAATCTTCAGCATACAACTTCAGGCTTCCAACTTCGAAAAAGTCACCATTCATTTTGGCATCCAGTTCAAAATTGGTATTCAACACTTCTACCAAAGTAGAGAAGGATGGCGCTTCTTTCAACACCAGGTTAAAATCATTCTCTTGGTACGAAACCATCAATTGACGACAGACATTCTTATTAAATGAAAAACTATCTTTTTCAATGAGTTCTTGTGCGCCGCGCTCAAGTTCGGGATGGATGTTTTTCTGAAAAACCGCGGTAGGATTTTCAATTTTTCTCAGCAACTGATCAACATCCGGCACAATAACTGTCTCTGAGGATCCATTCAGCTGAAAAGATAAAAAACCTATCTGTTGTTCTTGAATTCTCTGAATCTGAAAAAAGCAATAGGCGAATGTACCGGCCAAAACAAGCACCAAAAGAGAGCGGTATATAAAGGTTTTATTCACGCGATAAAGGTACAGCAGAAAGAAAGGTTTATTCAGCCAAGGTCAATTGATATTTACACAGCCAATTGTGAACTTACAAATCAAGTGACAATTGCTCATCTGCCAAGAGTTTGAAAGACATTCTATGAAAAGGGCTTGCTCCAATTTCTGCAATAGCTGAACGGTGCTTCTTGGTGGGATATCCTTTGTTATTGATCCAATCATACTGCGGATAGTCAAGATGGAGTTGCTCCATGATCTCGTCTCTTTTCACCTTTGCTAAAACTGATGCAGCGGCGATTGACAAGAATTTTCCATCTCCTTTAATGATACATTCGTGTTTAATTGTCGGATGCGGATTAAATCGATTACCATCTATTAAAAGAAATTCAGGTTGTTGCGTGAGTTGGTTCACGGCCCTGTGCATAGCTTCAAATGAGGCATTCAAGATGTTCATTTGATCAATTTCTCTATGATCAACAATTCCAATCCCCCAAGCCAACGCCTTTTCTTGAATTATAGGAAACAAAGTACGTCTTTGTTTATCGGTCATTTTTTTTGAGTCATTCAATAAGGGATGCTTAAATTTCGCAGGTAAAATAACTGAAGCTGCAACTACGGGACCAGCTAAGCAGCCTCTCCCTGCTTCATCACATCCGGCCTCAAGCCTTCCTTTCACTAAATATCGCTTCAATGGCATACCACGAATGTACAACTTTTAATTTCCAGTTTTATGCACATCTTTTTTAGGAGTAGAAATATTTTTTTAACTTGCATCAACCTTTGGCACATGAATTGCGTCTTGTAATTGAATCGCTTGAAAAAGCTGAAGTTTTAATGTTAAAGATGCCCTGATTGGGTCACAAAAAATAAAAACAATGAAAAAGATTTTAGGATTAGCTACCGGACTTTTATTGACGGTTTTCACATTTGCTCATCATGGCGTAACATTTAATGACGCAGGTGATAACTATAACAAAGCAGAGGTGACAACGTTTAACTTCAGTATGGGTGACGATTTCACAGCCGAACAAATTAACAAGGCAGCATCCTACTACACCAATTACTTCACTACTTCTACTGCTCCTAATGCAGAAGGAGGACATAATGTAAGCTTTACCTTAGTTGAAGATACTGACATGTCTAGAAAAGTAATCATGCGTTTTTTCGTTTCTCTTGAAGTTTCGGAGATAGACGTAAATGGTACACACCTTGAATTAAACACATTTATGGCAGACTACATTTCTAAGTAGTTTAGCGCAAAATATGCATCAAAACCCTAATCGTTTTAAATAGCGATTAGGGTTTTTTTATGTCAAAAAAATTTGGAAGCAAATCTTTATTTTTCTAAATTGAGAAGACCGAAATCACTCAGAATTAATTATTAGCTCGGCCTTCTCACGCAGAATTGTGTGTTAATAAGACATTCTGACTCAAAAACCTAAACGTATGCCGAATGTGTTAAACCCAATGCCGATTGAAAAAGAAAGTATTAAATCTCTTTCGTTCAAAAAGATGATGCAATTTGAGCAGCATCCAAGAATCATGGAAAAATTACGGGACGCTACTTCGCTCGGAAATATCGACAAATTTAAGTGTGAAATTGAATTCTATTCGGATTCTGGACTTAAATCTGTACAGACAACTATCTGGGCCACAGGAAAAAACTTCATCTGCCTCAAAGGTGGAACCTGGATTCCAATATCAAAAATTGTGGACATAAGAATGATATAGTGTATCCTAATAAAATGTTAAAAAAAGCGGCTTTTAGCCGCTTTTTTATTTTTTGGAATTCCAACAATAAAAGGTATTCAAATTATTTTGCTCTGAGCTTTTCTATTACATTTGATTCAAAATACAAATTATGTTGAGAAGTCTTTTTATTGCAGTTAGCTTACTATTGTTCAGTGCAAGCTCATTTGGGCAGGATGAAATGCCATCATCAGTGGATGAAGTAATCAAGTGGAAATTTACCGTTTCGTACGAAGATAATTGTGAGGCTTATTTGCATTTCACTGTTGAACAAAAAGATCATTGGCATGTCTATTCTCAAAAACAACCAGCAGGGGCAGTAGCGTTCCCTACAGAGTTCACCTTTGCGCCTAGCGACAAATATGAATTAATCGGAAAAGTAAGAGAATACGGTGCTGAAGAACACGATAATGATGGTTTTCCTGAAAAATACTTTCCTGGAGAGAAAGCCAAGTTTAAACAACGCATCAAACTCTTAACTGAAGAAGACTTTAAAATCAAACTTGAATATGGATTCATGGCTTGTAAAACAGCTTGTTTTCCGCCTGACTTCAGAGAAGTTGAAATTGCTTGTAAAGGAAAAAAAGGTGACTGTGAAGCAACTGAAATTGAAGAAACGAACACCGAAGAAATTGAAGAACCAATTGTCTATGATTCACCGATAGGATTTCAAGCATTTGCCACCTATTCATCAGATACCGATTATCGACTAATCATCAACCCGGTTGTTAACTCAGGAAACTACCTTATTTCAACTCCAGAGCAACTTGCATCAATGATCACATTTGAAGGAAGCTTCAAAACTGACGGAGCAATTGAGACACCATCTTTCAAAGACACCGTAATCAACCTCAATGACAGTGTTTCAGCATCAGGTTTTGTTTACGAGAACGGACAGTTTATTCAGAATATTAAAATTGCAGCCGGAGATACAGCCCAAACAGTAATTGCAAAAATTAGATTTAGTGGTTTAAACGACAAGCTCGAACAGTTCGAAGGAAGTGAAGTTGCGATTCCCATCAAGTTAAGTGAGGCATTTTTTAGTGAAAACTCAGATGGTGTCTCTGGAAGTTCACTTTGGGGTATTTTCTTTCTAGCATTTGGAGGAGGGTTGCTCGCGCTACTTACGCCTTGCGTTTTCCCAATGATTCCAATGACTGTGAGTTTCTTTACTAAAGGTAGTGAAGACCGTAAAAAAGGATTATTTAGAGGTATCATGTACGGATTATTTATCTTCTTAATCTATGTACTACTAAGCTTACCTTTTCACCTGATTGACAAACTAGACCCAAGCATCTTGAATGGGATTGGTACAAACGGACCATTAAACATCTTCTTCTTCTTAATGCTGGCGGTGTTCGCTATTTCATTCTTGGGAGCATTTGAAATTACAATGCCGAGTAAGTTGACTAATTCAGCAGATAAGAAATCTAACTTAGGCGGATTAATCGGAATCTTTTTCATGGCACTTACACTGGCTTTAGTATCATTCTCTTGTACTGGACCAATTCTAGGAGGGTTATTAGCAAGCGCATCATCTTCAGGTGGGGCAGGCGCTTGGAACTTGACTGTTGGAATGGCAGGATTTGGTGTGGCACTCGGACTACCGTTTGCATTATTTGCAATCTTCCCAGGGTGGTTAAATAGACTGCCTTCTTCTGGAGGATGGCTAAATCAAGTAAAAGTTGTTTTAGGACTATTAGAATTAGCATTGGCATTCAAGTTCTTATCAGTGGCAGATATTTACTATGATGCACACTTATTAGAGAGAGAATTATTCATAGCTATTTGGATAGGTATCTTCCTAATCATGGCAATGTATCTATTCGGTCTTTTCAGAACTAGCCATGACTCGCCTCCGTCAGGTGGAATTGGAACTTTCAGAATAATCGTTGGTATGATTGCAATGATATTTTCCATATATCTCGTTCCCGGAATATTTGGAGCACCAGTCAAACTAATTTCTGCTTTTGCTCCACCTGAAAGTTACAGTGAGATTCCTTATGGTATTCACGGTCATGCTCCTGACATGCCTGACGGCGCAAGCTTTGAACACGGACTCACGGTATTCCATGATTTCAAAGACGCACAAGACTATGCAGAAGAGACCGGTAAACCGATCATGATTGACTTCACCGGTGAGAACTGTGTAAACTGCAGAAAGATGGAAGCCAACGTATGGTCTGAAAAAGAAGTGCATAAAATCATGAATGAAGAATTAGTGATAGCTTCATTATTTGTGGATGATACTGAACCACTTCCTAAACAAGAAGTTTCACCTTATTCAGGAAGAGAACTTAATACTTACGGAGACAAATGGGCTGATTTCCAGTCCCAAGTCTTTAAAAAGAATGCACAGCCTCAGTATGTTATTCTTGATAAAAATGGAGACATGATCAACAGTGATGCAACTTTCCAAAGTCATGGAGCCCCTGACCTATTCAAGAAATGGCTTGAGGAGGGAATTTCGCAATACGAGAAAAGAGGTGATATACCAACTTACTTTGGCGAGATTAGCTTCAACAAATAATACGAATTCACACCCAAATAAAAATCTGATCATGTTTATGGTCGGATTTTTTTTGTTACTTATTGAAATCCCAGTATTATCACAATAAAGAACTGGTTTCCAATTAGAAATCAAGTTTAAACTGAACGTTTACCAGCCTAAAATGTACAGTAAATTGTGATCAGCATTAGTCGAAATATCTTATTTGTTTGCATGACAGCATTCTGTCTGCTTCTCGCTTATGTAACGGCAAAATACCTCAGTTTTGAGACAAACATCAATTTCTTACTCGTAAAAGGCGAACTGATATTTGACAGTATTTGGCGCCCTACCTTCTACATACATGTGATTAGCGGTATTTTAATTATCGCTGCGGGACCCTTGCAATTCATCCCCTACATCCGCAAAAAATCAATGTTATTACACAAGGTTCTCGGTAGAATTTATGCATATGGTATATTAGGATTCGCAGGTCCCACAGGACTTATCATGGCGTTTTATGCTGAAGGAGGAACATCTTCTACAATCGCTTTTTTAATCATGGGCACACTATGGATGCTCACTACCTTTTTAGCAATCAAAGCCATCATCAACAAAGACATAGTTGGACATCAAAAGTGGATGTATCGGAGTTTTGCATTATCTGCTGCAGCTGTAACATTGCGGTTGCTGGTCCCTATTATGTCAATCACCCATTGGTTTGACGAACAATTCATAATTGTATCAACTGCCTGGCTCTCTTGGATGATCAATCTAGGAATCGCCGAGCTCATTATAATTCAAAAGTTTCACCAAAAAAACAAAATCGCATGAAGAAGATAATAGGATTTTCAATCGCATTGGGCTTGGCTCTTTGTTTCAGCTCTTTCTCAACAACAATTAATTCAGATGACAATGAAGTCTCCAACTCAGAAATATGGAAACATATGAGCGAAAACGTATTCACAAAACTCAATACGCTTGTAGAATACGACAAAGAAAGTATCTTTTCAAGATGCCCTTCTGGATTTGGACAACACCAAGACAAAGAGCTTTCTAATAATAAAATGATTTTTGGCACTATCACATTCGCTGAGGGCTGCGCCAGAGATGAGTTCTGTCTCTATAAATTGAATTGGGAAACAAAAAAGACCTACCTAAAAAAAACGGAGTCAGATGAATTTGTTGCTATTCAAGAATTTATAAAGCAACAAAAACCTAAAACAGCAAAAATCTAATTGATTTTTATTCTATTTTTAGAAGGAGGATATTGATCCTCCTTTTATTTTTTAAACTCAAATTACTTCAACCATGAATAACTCTTCTGATGTCTTGCTAATTGAAGAAGCAATGGCAATGCACTCTAAAATGCCAATGAAACAAATCTATTGCTGTGTTGTCTGCACGAAAGATTATTACTTTGTTGTACCAACAAAAAGCGTAGGAATGTTTGTCCTGTTCAACACGATTAAGAACCATGCCTTTTTTGACGGAATGACGATTCCTCAAGGCTTAAGAAAGTTAATTGATGAGGCCGAAAACGCTGCAGAGGTTGAAAATCGGATGAAAGAATTGCTTGAGAATGATGAAAAATACATTTTCAAATTGTCAGACGCAACAAAACTTAAAATATCTGGATTCCTTGGCAAAAAGACGTTACAATTCAGATTAGGGAAATCTTGGAGTAGTTTCTCTCCCAAATCGAAAGCCAACGGAAAGCTATTAAAGGAGTTCTATGATTTCTGAGTAGTTCTTTTCGGGTTTTTTGGAACCGGGTCATGCCCCATCCCACCCCATGGATGGCAAGATGAAATTCGTTTGACACCCATCCAACCACCCTTTAACGGCCCCCATTCTTTGATGGCTTCTATAGTATAATTGCTGCAAGTTGGTGTGTACCTGCATGAAGCCGGTAAAATTGGTGAAATAATCCACTGATAGATTTTGACCGGAAAGATGAATATGCCGTTGATTACTTTTCTCATTTTACATATTCTTGACGAACGACAAGCGCATATAAGTTATCTTCCAACTTAATATACCCTTGATCATAACAAAAAAAATACTTTCCGCCCTTCTTGGTTTCATAGACATTCGTGAAATAAGCAAAATTAAACCCATCTTCCATGAGTGCAGTCCCGCTCACTTTCGCCTTACCTTTTGGGTTGTGTTCTGCCAGAATTCTCCTGTTTTTTCTCAAGATATTATTCACTCGGCGCATGTAGTTTGAATAATCTCTATTCAACTCATTATGTGCAGAGGCTCTACAATAATCAGAACAATATTTCTTGTCCCTTCTACCGAAAAGCTCATCTCCACATTGTACGCAAGTTCGTTTCTCTTTTTTTGAATTCATCACACAAAGTATGAGCTTGAAGATAATTATAATGAATGAATTGAGTATCTTTCAGCAAGTCTATGTACGGAAAAATTGACATACAGGAACTGGCCAAATTCGGTAATTTAGAATTTGTTGCTAAACAGGTGGTTGAAGGGTTTATTACGGGTATGCACCGTTCTCCTTTTCATGGATTTTCAGTTGAATTTGCTGAACACCGGCTATACAACAATGGTGAGAGCACTAAGCATATTGATTGGAAATTGTATGCTAAAACCGACAAACTCTTTGTAAAGCGATACGAAGAAGAAACCAATTTGAGGTGCCGAATGATTTTGGATGCCTCATCTTCTATGTATTTCCCAAAAATCACCGATTCCTCACCGCTCAATAAGCTGGGTTTTTCAATTTACGCCATGGCTTCTTTGATAGAGATTCTCAAAAAACAAAGAGACGGAGTCGGCTTAACCGTTTTTAAAGATGCCATTCATACAGACACAGCCGTGAAGACATCTGCAAGTCATCACCGCAGACTCTATGATGAACTCGAGCAGTTAATGAAAAGTCAGCAAGAAAGCTTGAATCAAGGAACAAAACTGACCGATATCTTGCATAATGTTGCAGAAAGCAATCACAAACGCTCCTTGATTGTTTTGTTTTCGGATTTTTTCTCTGGTGAAAGCTTGGATGACATCACTGACGCATTTTTGCATCTCAAGCATAACAAACATGAAGTACTCGTTTTTCATGTCGTAGATCGAAAACATGAAATCGAATTTGATTTCCCAAATCGACCTACCACATTTGTCGACTTAGAGACTGGAGAGAAGGTAAAAATGCAACCTGGGCAGTTCAAAGAAGCTTATCAAAAAGAAATTTCAGAAAAAATTTCAGCCTTAAAATTGAAGTGTTCACAGTTCAAGATTGACTTCATGGAAGCTGATATTCAAGAAGGTGTGCAATTTGTCTTGCAACAGTACCTCATTAAGCGACAAAAAATAATTTGATATTTTTTTCTTTTTGTTTGTTGGATAGAAAAAAATCTCTACTTTTGTGTCCGCTTTCAAAGGAAAGCAACTTAGATTACTAAGTAGGTCCGGTAGTTCAGTTGGTTAGAATACATGCCTGTCACGCATGGGGTCGCGGGTTCGAGTCCCGTCCGGACCGCCAACAAAACACTCTCCTATGGCTGGGAGGCTAGAAAAACCCGAGAATGAGGATTCTTGGGTTTTTTGTTTTTCTGACACTCAACCTTTAAGCAAACCAGTTAGAAATCAAAAGAAGATTCAAGGACTTTATTACTGACCTCAATTTATTAGAGCGGTATTAATCAGCTGCGAATTACTAAACAATGAAAGTTCTGAGCTATTTTCTTTGACGATACAACCGTTGCTAAGCTAAAAACTCCGCTTAATCAGTTTTTTACATATTCTTACACCAGCCCGCGCGCTAATCAACTTAATTTCATTATCTTAAGATTGATTTAAATTGCCCCTCATGACAACCCCTATTATTTTGGACGAATTCAAGGTCCACTTCAGTTTTAATGAAGTAATTGAAACGTCTTCTTGTTTCATTGCACTTACTTCAGATGATATTTTAATCATGATCGACAAACCGGTCACAAAAACAATAGAACACAAACTTGAAACCATTGAAGTTTTGGAGAGGCTTGGAAATAATAAGCCTCTTCCTTGCATCTATGACCCCAGTAAAATGAAGGGAATGGAAAAAGGAGTAAGGCAACTCGCCAAACAGCACATTAATCAGAAACTCTCGCATGTAGCCATACTGAATCCTTCCCCAACTTTTAATGTAATCTTAGCTTTTCTTTTAAAGGTTGATGGAATCAAAATAAGACATAAAGCATTTAGTAAATTGGAAAAAGCCATTAATTGGGTGCAGCACCATAAAATATCTGAGTCTACAGCTGTACCTTAAATCACTCTTGATTAAGAAGAAATTCTTTTTATCTTCAAGTTATGATATCAATCAACCTCCCGACACCCAATAATGAGGTCGAGCGACTAGAAGCACTTCAGTTTAATGACTAAAATCCTCATCATAGAAGACAATTCAACTGATCAGTTGAAACTGAAAAGACACATTTCAAAGTCTAATATTGAGGCTATCTTTGAATTTACCGACAACATTGTGGACGGCTCAAAGCTGACCACTTCAGGTGAATTTGATTATGTTTTTTGCGACTATCACCTTCCAGATGGTAGTGCCATAGATTACCTCAGAAGTATATCAGGAATTGTTGACACACCGGTTGTCGTATTATCCTCACTGACAGATCTTGAAAAAGCAGTTGAGGCACTAAAAATAGGAGCCTTTGACTACATAGAAAAACAAAATTTTTCAGCTGAAATTTTCGAACGCATCCACCTAAGTATTGAGCGAAGCCAGAAAGAAATCAAACTAAGAGAAGACCTACAAAGGCGACTTGATGAAAACTATGCCAATACAAAAGCAATTCTGGAAAATACACAGGACGGAATATGGTCACTTGATGAAAATGGCAAACTAGTCACAATCAATAATTTTGCTAAAAAGAACATTAATCAACTTAACGAAAACAAGCTGGTTATAGGTGATGACTTCTTCCGTAAAATACATCCTAAATTAAAGAACAAATGGTTTCCATTATTCAAGAATGCACTTACGGGAAAATCAAAAACTGAAGTACATGAATTCAATTTCAACAATCAAGATTCGTTTTTCATAGAGGCCACTGCCAGCCCGATCAAAGATGACTCTATTAGGGGAGTTACATTTTTCGCAAGAGAGGTCACTGAAAGGGTAATTGGCGAACAACGAATAAAAGAAAGTGAGCAAAATTTCAGATCAATTTTTGAAGAAAGCGACATCCCTATTATCGTTGAATCAAAAAGCACATCAACCATTCTTGATGCAAATCAAGCCTTTTCAGATTTACTCGGTCATAAGATTTCTACTATAATCAATTCAACTTTTTCAGAATATATACCAAGCAATCAACTAGAAGAGCTGAAAGTGATTCTGAAACTTTATCAAGATGAAAAAATTGATGTGGTAGATACAACCATTATCAACTCCCTGAATAAGGGAATTCCAGTACAACTTTCAATTGCTGATATTGACTACAATTCAGAACCTGCAAACCTGATATTCGTTCAAGACATATCAAAGCGAAAGGAAACCGAAAAACAACTTCAGAAAGCCAAGGAGTTGGCCGAAAAGTCTGCAAAATTCAAAAGTCAATTTCTGGCTAATATGAGTCATGAAATTCGAACTCCGCTTAATGCTATGATGGGATTCACTGATCTGCTTGCTGATACCAAACTTAGCTCCCAGCAGAACGAGTATATAGAAATCATTCAAAACTCTAGTCAAAACTTACTGGTTATTATTAATGATATTCTAGACCTCACGAAGATTGAAGCAGGCGAAATGAAAATTACGTCTGAGCCTTTTTCTATCAGAAACGTCATTCAGAAAACGATTCAATTGCACAAGCACAACGCAACTAGCAATCAGTTGGCAATCAACCATTCAATTGATGAAAGTATTCCTGATCAACTGATCGGAAGTGAAGCCAGAATCACCCAAATCATAAACAACCTGATCAGTAATGCCATAAAGTTCACTGAAGAGGGCGAGATTAAAGTTGAGGCCAAGAAGCTAAGTCAAGATGAGCACACATGCCCCTGTGAATTCAACGTTCGTGATACTGGAATCGGAATGACCAAAGAAGAATTGAAAGTAGTTTTTGACAATTTCATCCAACTCAACAAAGCAGGCAAAAGTCAGCACAAAGGAACAGGTCTTGGTTTATCAATCGTAAAGCAATTAACCCATTTAATGGGCGGAACAATTGACGTAAAATCCACTAAAGGAGTAGGCACCGAATTTACGTTACAATTCAAATTCAAAACTGACATTACTCAAGAGCAAGAACTCATCAAAAAGAATATCCATCTTAAAGACATAAAACAGCACCATCTTTTAATTTGTGAAGACAATTTGGTTAACCAAAAGTTAATTTCAAAAGTCCTACAAAAGCTAGGGGTTTCATATGAAATAGCTGAAAATGGACAAGAAGGTATTGAGAAAATGGAACAGCAAGAATTCACTGCTATACTCATGGATCTTCAAATGCCTATTTTGGACGGATACGACACCACCAAGAAAATTCGGGAAACGAGCAACATTCCTATAATTGCCATGTCGGCCCATGTCCTCGAAGATGAAAGAAAAAGATGCTATGATCTGGGCATGAATGGATTCGTTTCGAAACCATTTAAGGTTGAAGACCTCAAAGAAGCGCTCTCAGACACAATTTCAACTGACTCAAACCAAAGTAATCCTATCAAATTGATTACAGACCTGAACATGCCTGTGCTCGAAGAACTTTCAGAGGGAGATGTCAGTTTCATAATAGAATTATTCGATATTTATGTGGAGAACACACGAACTGATCTTGATTCTATTTTAAACAGCAGTGAAGCTAATAAAACTGCCGAAACAAAAAGAATTGCCCACAAGTTAAAGCCTTCATTATCCACATTTAACTTGAATGAACTGCACCAATTTGCAGAAAAAATTGAAGAGGCAGAACATCTCTCACCTAATGAAATTGACACGTTTATAAATGAAATTAGTAAAAGTCTTGAATTCATTAGCGCAGCTAAAAATTCCTTGATCTAATTCATTAGTCGAGTTATCAATCCCACTTATCGATAATGAGAAGCCCCACCTTGCTTATACCCGTATTTTCACATTGTGAATGTTATCGCTGGAGATATGAACATGCTGAAAAGGCCGAAACAGGTAGTTGTTTTATCAAAAAACAATCAACTGGCAAAAGAAGTAACTGATGTTACCTCAGAATTCTTCTTAAAACTTGGCGCTAAAGCAAGTGTTCTTAGATTCCAGGAGTATGAAACCACTCTTGATTTAACATTTGAAGAGCCCATACTATTTATCAGTGATGAATCCATTTTTGAAGGAGATGATGAAATTGTATTTCTAAAAACCTTAAAAGATCGATTCGCCTCTTCTACATTGGTGCACCTTTTCAAAAAATATTCACCGGTTTATTACAATGACTTAATTATCAAGTCAGCAGCCAAATTTGTTCGTGAAGACTTTTTGATTGAATCCAATTTGAGAAAATCACTAAATGCTATTTACTCTAAAGAATTGAATCATGAAGGTTAAACACATTTTTATAGTAGAGGATGACCAGTTTTTTGCATCTACCTTCACTAAAAGACTAAGTAAAATTGGTGACTTTGAAATTCATCATTTTACAAACTGCGAAGGTGCCTTGAGTGAGCTGCTGAGAATAAAACCAGAGATTGTGTTTTTAGATCACCAACTTAATGGTATTGATGGTGTAGACGCCCTGCCCCTTTTCGTGCAAAACTTGCCTACTACAGAAGTTGTCGTGGTGTCTGGCCAAAAAGATCCAGAGGTCCTAAAACAAGCACTTGAAAATGGAGCGGCGCAGTATTTTCAGAAAGATGTTTTACTGATGAAAAATGCCGAGAGTTTCATACAGGAGTTGAATACAGGTGAATCTAAATTGAAATCATTTTGGAGTTCATTGTTTAATTCTGGCTTGAATATGTGAACAAATTAGAAAACCAGCCCTTGTTTTCATTATCTTTATAAGATTGAAAAGAACTTTAAATGAGCCAAAATCAAGACAACCAAGACATTTACTTCGTAGAGCGAACAAAAAAAACGCCCGAAATAAAACTAGATAAGAAGAAAGGATTAATAGAAATATCCGGAAACTCAATTCCGGAAAACACAAAAGAGTTTTACTACCATTTTAACCGCTGGATGGCAGAGTATTGTGCCAACCCAGCTCCTGTAACAAAAGTGAAATTTGCGCTCATGTACATGAACAGTAGTTCAGCTGTTGTCATTACCAGAATGCTAAGAATGCTTGACGATATGATTGGCTTAAAGACAGAAGTTCAAATTGATTGGTATTACGAGGGAGACGATTTAGAAATGAAGGAAATTGGAGAGCATTATGATGAAATCATGAAATCCAAAATCACTTTACATGAAGTAGACAGACTCTGAAGTGTGATACACACCAACATAAATGGAGAACACAATAAACATAGCATCCACATTTAAAACCCCGCTCATTGATGGCGACATCAATAAAGGCATTTTGAAAATTGCAGGTAAAAGTTTACCTGAAGACGCAAAAGCCTTTTTTCAACCCGTTAGATTATGGCTGGCCAATTTCTATCAAACCACTGCCAGCAGCATAGAAGTTACAATTCAACTTGAATACTACAATACAGCTAGTTCTAAATTCTTAGTCAACTTACTCTTACAACTAGAAAAACTCCAAGCCCAAAAATCAGTAGTCGTAAACTGGATTTATGATGAAGATGATATCGAAATGCAAGAAACTGGAGAAGACTTTCAAAACCTTATAGGCGATATGATTGTTTTGAAAGCAAACAAATAAAAAACTACTTACCAGAGGCTTAACCTCAAATTGAAGTTGTTGACCATTAACGATTATAACTAGACTTATTGACTTGGTTTTTGAATGAAACTACTCTATTTCATATTATTGATTGGACTTTTCTTCTCTAATGGAGTGCTGCACGCCCAACTACCAGGTTACAGCTATTACAAGACCATCACCATTCAGGCAACCGAAGTTTCGGGGAGTGCGACTTTGAGCAATTTCCCCATGCTATTTTCTGAAACTGACCCTAACCTAGCAGGTACAGGATTTGGTGGAAACGTTCAAAGCATCAACGGATACGACATTGCTTTCACGCTTGATGATGGCTCAACCGTTCTGGACCATCAAATCGAAAAATATGATCCCACAACGGGAGAATATGTTGCTTGGATAAGAATACCCTCATTGGATGCAGTTACCAACTCAACGCTCCATGTATATTACGGAAATCCGTCAGTAAGCACAGACCCCAGTACAGAATCAGTTTGGGACATCAACCATGTGAGCGTTTACCATCTAACTGATGATTTCAGTGATAAAACTCAGAACAATAATGACCTCACTAATTTCGGAACATCAAATAATGGAGCTGGCGCAGCCGCAAAATGTCGTGAGTTCAATCAAGGTGATTATTTACATGCTAACACTGACGCTTCATACTTGCTGACCGGAGATGTTACCGTGAGTGCTTGGGTTGACTTGAATGTACTACAAGTTGGATCATATGAAAACATGATTTTGGATGTTGGTGGAATTGATGAGAGCAACATTGAGAACAAACTCTACAACTTTAACATCTTAAGTACAGGGCAGCTTGGAGTATTTTGGGAAAACGGACTTGGTTTAAATACAGATTTAGTGTCTTTGAACTCAATTACCTTCCCTCCCTCTGGCTATACCATGCTGTCGTTCACAAGAAACACCACTTTGAATGAGGTACGTTTCTATCAAGATGGAATCCAACTTGATCTGTTACCTTCTACCTATTTATTGGACCCAGATGGTGGAGGAGGAGCTGAACTCTCAATAGGTATTAACCAACAATTTCCAACGCTTGATTATGACGGCAAAATGGATGAAATCAGAATATCAAATAATGTTAGATCTGAAGATTGGCTCAGAACTAATTTCAATTCGATTAGCTCACCCAACACATTTTACATTCTCGGAAGTCAAACACCTCTTTGCAATGCGGGAATATCATATCCAAGTAGTGAACTCTGTGCGGATGACGGAACAATAGCCGCAACCATCTTATTTGATACCGGTGGAACATTCTCTGCGAGCCCAGCCACAATTACTCTTAACGCTGTAAATGGTGAAATCACATTGTCTAATGCTACTGCAGATAATTATGACATCATATATACCGCCCCTTTAGGATGTAAAGACACATTCAACTTAACGGTCAATGCAGAAGATGATCCCTCATTCAGTTATGCAGAAACTGTATTTTGCAACAATGAATTAGCTGAAGACACCTTATCAACAGCCATGTCAGGAGGAACTTTTAGTGCAAGTTCGACCGACCTTTTAGTTGACGGTTCAAGTGGACAAGTCGATATTCAAAATAGCCTTCCAGGAACCTATCAAATCTATTATTTAACAGCTGGAATTGCATGTCCAAACACAGACAGTGTAGAAATTACTATAAATGCAGAAGACGATCCTTCATTTTCATATCCTGCTGTTGCTTGGTGTGAAAGTGCAGCTGACGCCGACCCAGACTTTGTTGCAACGCCTGGAGGAACTTGGAGCTCATCTCCTACTGGTCTAGATTTAGATACAGGAGATGGTCAAGTCGAAATTGATGACTCAAACATTGGCACCTATACAATCTACTACACCACCTCTGGGGTTTGTCCCAATGTTGATTCTCTTGAAAATTTTGAAGTGACACAACTAGATGACGCCACTTTTGATTACACTACTCCAATTTGTACCCCAGGAAATAACCCTTTACCAAACAATGTCATTAACCCTGGCGGAACCTTCACTGAAGGTTCTGGAAATGTTGTTTTTACAGATCTCAATACGGGAGAAATAAATCTAAGCAATTCCAACGCAGGCAATTGGACAATCGAATACACAACAAACGGAACTTGCCCCAATAGTTTCACTTTTGATATTGAAATCCTCAACCCAATTGACCCGTCGTTTTGGATGCCAGACACTATTTGCTTGAATGGCGGAAGCCTAAACCTAGAAGACTCAGTCAATTTGCAGCTGAATGAGAGCAATCAATTTTACAGCTACGGCACAAATGGTGGCGCAAGTCTGGGTGGATCAAATAGCAACATGTTTCAACCAAACGCCAGTGGCATTGGTTCATATTTTGTGACGCAAGTTGTCAGTTCATCATTAGGTTGTGTGGACAGTTCAACTCTGCAGGTAGATATACTTCCAAATTTCAATGCAAATTTCTCGGACCCTGATACACTTTGTCAAGCATTCAACTCTTACAATTTGAACGATTTTTTCAACGGCAGCACGGATGAAGGAGGGGTGTGGATTGGAATTGGAGTCACCAATGATTCAATCTGGAATTCTGGCTCCTTATCTGAAGGAAATTATGACTTAACCTACACTGTTGGAATTGGACAATGTGCAGACACGGTAACACGAACGGTTTATTTAAAAGCTGATGTAGACTCTTCTTGGACAAGCCCTCCAGATTTATGCTCGGACAGTCCTGTGCTGAATTTGAATAATTTAATCACAGGAACATTGAATGGATCATGGTCAGGAACCGGAGTATCAGGAAATGTTTTTGACCCTTCATTAGCTCAAACAGGCACCCATCTGATCACCTACTCGGTTGACGGATACGCCTGCAGTGAATCTTACACGCAGCCTATCGTCATCTATGAAGCACCGATTATTGATGCAGGAACTGATGAAGAACTTTGCGACACTACCTACCAGTTAAATGCCAGCTCCAATTTACCATCTCAAGGTTATTGGCTAAATGACCCAAGTACTATTTTTATTTCAGATTCCACAGAAGAATCCGCTAATATTGCTGTACTTAACCCTGGCAACTATACCTATTACTATTATGTTGATCAAAGTGGTGTATGTGCTGCAATTGACAGTGTCAACATACAGTTTGACGCAATGCCAATTGCAGACGCCGGTGAGGATCAACAGCTAGACTTTGAATTTGAAACTTACCTAGATGCCGCTATCCCAGAAGCTGGAACAGGAGAATGGAGCTTAATAGAGGGAGGTGGAGAAATCTGGAGTGTTTCTGACCCAAATACTTTTGTGAACCAACTCTCAGCAGGAACTAACCAATTCATGTGGACTGTCTCCAACGGAAGCTGTCCTGAACAAAGTGACATCCTTATAGTAACCGTAAACGACCTCTGGATTCCGACTGTCGTCACGCCAAACTCAGATGGTAAAAACGACTTTTTCGAAATTAAAGGGATAGAATCTAAATCTAACAAAATCGAGATCTACAATCGCTGGGGACAATTAAGATTTGTTGAAGAAAATTATCAAAACACCTGGGACGGAAGTGACAATAGTGGTAAAAGATTAGAGGATGGTACTTACTATTATATCATTACAATTGAAGAAGACCGAATAATTAACGGATATGTCGTATTGAAAAGATGAAGAAACTACTCTACATATTGATTCTTTTCAGCAGCTTTAATTCAAGTGCTCAACATGTTCCTTTGCAAAGTCATTACATGTTTAACGGGGTTGCACTGAACCCAGCATACACGGGAAGTGAAGACGCCTTCTCTATTGTCGGTTCATTCCGAGCTCAATGGGTTGGATTTCCTGGAGCTCCCCTCACTCAATCTTTGACAGCTCACACCCCATTAAAAAACTTGAATTCAGCAGTAGGATTGCAGCTTCACGCAGACCAAATCGGTGTCACAAGAAAAACCGGAATCTTTGGGTCATATGCATACCGTGTTCAAATGAACAACTCAACTCTTGTTTTTGGTGCAGCTGGCGGATTGAATTTTATCCGATCATTCTATTCAACACTAGAAGGAAATGATGCAGGTGATCAAATCACCATGAATGACTCACCTCTCGGTGTATTACCCAATCTAAGCGTTGGGATGCATTATTATGGTGAAAAATACTTTTTATCATTCTCTTTACCCTCTTTTCTATCTCATGAATTCGACAACAATAAATTCAGGATCTCAAATAATTTCAGAAACTACAACATGATGTTTGGGGGAGGTTACCAGTTTACCACAAAGAATGGTCAGAAATTCAAACCTTCAGTACTTCTTAAATATAAATTAGACAGTCCACTTCAAGCTGACATCAACTTAATGGCAAGCTTGAATAGAACGTTAGAGCTGGGACTTTCTTATCGTACATCTGAAGCGATTATCGTATTGTCAAAACTGAACATTAATAATCAATTCGCAATCATGTATTCATTTGGATTACCAATGAGCGAACTAATTCAACACACCTATGGTTCTCACGAACTTAGTTTGAAATACACTTTTTTATACAAATCCGATATTACTTCACCTCGATTTTTAGGATTCTAAACAATTAAAACTATGGCAGATTTTCACAATGAAATTTTAATTGAAAGCACACACAAATCTCCTTTAATTAAAGGAAACATCAAAGAAGGCACTTTGTTGATTCAAGGAAAAAGTATACCTGAAGATGCCAAACAATTTTACTTACCACTGTTGAGCTGGGTTTTAGAATTTGAAAATTCACCAGCTGAAAAAATTGAAGTGACTGCAGATTTAGAGTATTTCAACACCTCAACTTCGAGCATTCTATTGAGTCTTTTTAAGATTATTGAAAAATTGAATGATAAAAAACCGGCTAGTATCAAATGGATTTTTGAGGAAGATGATTTGGACATGGAAGAAGTAGGTGAAGATTATCAACTCATGCTGCCTAACATGATAACTATGGTTTCAAAACCTAGCCCTGTATAATACTTCATCATGTAATTTTAAACGTTTAGGCCTCATAAACAGCAATTGATAGAAGTGTTGTTAAATAGCCATTAAAATTGTGTAGATTAGAGCAATAAAGAGTGACTTTGTTCAAACTATTAAATATCACTTTCAGTCGAATTATTTCGATTAAACCAACAGCCTTTTTATCACTTATAGCTGTGTTATCTGCACAGGCTGTAAATGCGCAATCATATGAGGTTGAACACGTTAAAACACCACTTAAAGGAAATGTATTCAGCCCTGTAATTTACGATTCTCAGCTGGTGGTATGTTCTGACCAGAAAGACAGGATTTATCATACGGTTCTTGACCTCCAAGAACGAGAACCTGTTGATTTGTATATCATAAACCCTTCAAAAAAACACTTTCAAGAAAAGTTCAACCCTAAATTTAGGACCTCTTTCCATGATGGTCCAATTGCATTTAATCAAGCAAAGAACTTTATCGCCATCTCCAGAAACCTTAAAACCGACATTAACTTCAAGTACAGTCTGGAAGATGAAAACATGCTTGGATTATTTTTTTCAACTAAGTATGGAAATTACTGGTCTGACATAGAACCTTTTGATTTTAACAGTGCAGATTATAGTATCACCCACCCTACCGTGGATAAGAAAGGAACTACCATTTATTTCACGAGTAACATGCCTGGAGGACACGGCGGCTATGACATTTATAAATCTACTTGGAACAGAGACAAATGGACAACACCTGTCAATCTTGGACCAAAAGTGAACGGCAAAAATGATGAAGTTTTCCCTTCTCTGGTTGGGGACAAAATTTACTTTTCATCCAACAAAGAAGGGTTCGGCGGATTAGATATCTATGAATTCAATTTAAAAGATTCTTCAGTGACCCTTTTAGACTCCACTATCAACTCAATTCATGATGATTTTGGATTTGTAAGTGCAAACGGTGGCGAAAACGGATATTTCTCTTCCAACCGATCAGGGAAGGATCAAATCTATTCTTTCGAATTTATTCACCCAACATTCACCAATTGTGACTCGTTGGTTGAGACCTATTTTTGCTACACCTTGGCTGATGAATACGCCTTAGATCTTCCTGAAAACTCAGGATTGATGTATGTTTGGAATGTAAACAACGAAAAGTTACTTGGAACTTCAGTGGATTATTGCTTCGAAGAAACTGGTGATTATGAGATAACTTTAGACATTATGGATACCGTTGTGAACCAAACTTTTTATGAGCAATCTTACATCTATCTTTCTATCCAATATGAGAGACAACCTTATATTAATTGCCCAGACTCTGTAGAAATCGGAGAAAAATTCACTATCAATGCTGACAAAACATATTTACCTGAAGTTCAAATCAATGCTGACAATTATTATTGGCAAATTGATGATCAAATAAACAAAAGAGGATATGAAATTCAACACCAATTTGATTCAGCTGGTATTTATAAAATTCAATTAGGAGTAATCGGAACTGAACAGGGCCAAAAGATTTCAGATTGTTCCTACAAATATGTAGTTTGCGGAAACCCAATTAACGAACGAGACACAGCAAACAAAAGCCTCCTAACTTTCAAAGACAATCCTACTGATCAAATAAAGGTTACGAGAGAAGGAACAGAATATGTTGACCCGCTCGACTCAACTTCATTTTATACAATTGAAATAATAGTTTCTGATAAAGTTTTACCAGAAGACGACTTACGATTAAAACTACTAGACGGAAAGTACGAGTATCGGCTTTCTTATATCCCTGAGAAAGAAATCTACCTTTATCATATTGGAGAATATGTTGAATTAAATGGAGCACACCAAGACTGGGTTGACTTAAAAAATCTTGGTTTAGATGAAGCCACGCTTAGAAGTTTGAACTATTCAAATGGAGCTTTTGAATTAAACCAATTGTTCGTTTTAGAAAACATCAATTTTGAATCAGACAAATGGGATGTTTTAGAAGAATCAAAACCAGAGCTAAATAAGGTTGTCCAAGTTTTAGAAATACTCAAAGACTTTAATCTTCAGATAAACGCGCATACCGACAATACCGCTAGTGAAAAGTACAACCTTGAACTATCTCAGAAAAGAGCGAAAAGCATCAAAAAATATCTAGAAAAAATGGGCGTTGATCCCGCAAGAATAAAAGCTCAAGGTTTCGGAGAAAGCCAACCAATAGCCTCCAATGAAACTGAAGAAGGAAAAGCTCAAAACAGAAGGGTTGAGTTCAGATTAACCAATCCTAGAATGGAACAATAATTGCAAAGTTGAAAGCATGAAAAAACTAACAACACTATTACTCATAACTACAGCTATGAACGTCTTTTCTCAGGCAGTTCCGGCAGTTGAAGAAAACATTCCTTACCTGGTCACTTTTGGCTCTGAAGCCGATAAAAGTTGGGGAGATGATGATTTCTGTCAAACCTTCTTTTTTGTAGTTCCCACTACTTACAAAGACCCTTTATATATACGAGTTTTTGATCCTGGAACCTCAGGTAAATATGATGAAGTAAAGGGAGGTTTCAATACAAAAACCAAATTCTCTGTTTATGGAGGTAAAGGATGTGTCACTAATAAAGATGCTAGGGCCGCTGACCCAGTTGGAGAATATAAAAGTGGGAATCTACTTGCTTCAAAGTCTTTTACTAATGAATTAGATGGGCAATGGTATACCTTTGGACCATTCAACCCAACTACCGGAGAAAACACTCCTAAATTTGGCGGCTATGTGTTTAAGGTAATCGCTGAGGGAAAAACCGGAGATGACGGAAATCTATATCGCTATTTCATGAGTACCTCTGCAGATAAAAACATTGAAGTTGAAGGAGGAAATGCATTCACCTATGAATACACATTCAGAATGCATGACGACCCCAAAGAAGTTTCCCATGTTTATCCGTACATTGATAACAGAGTAGTATCTGTAAAGCAAGGAAACTTTGACTGGGATTTTGATGGTGATTTGAAATTCATTTCAAACGTTAGGTATGGTGAGCAAATGATAAAATCGGGAGACGGCAACTGGATGAGAAGCGAACACAAAATTTTAGCCAGAGAAAAAGAATCCTCTTTAGATGTCCAGTTTCACAAAAACAAAGCTAAACCTGCAAAAAATAACAACGTGAGTTTCTACATTACCAACCAATATGGCGAAACTATGCCTTTTTACACTATTCCAATTGGCGGTATCCCAAAACCAAAGTCTAAAGGAGGAGCAACACCTCACCGTAAGTAAATGAAATACACTTTTTTAGTCGGTCTACTTTTACTCTTTTCCAAGCTAAACTTTGGACAGGAATATCGATTCAATCAGTATACAATTGAAGATGGTATCCCTCAGAATTTCATTTACTCTATCAATCAAGATGCAAGAGGATATCTATGGATCGGAACTGGTGAGGGTCTGTCTAAATTTGATGGTAAAAACTTTGTGAATTACTCCATCCAAAATGGCCTATCTGAAGATGTCATCACTTGTTCTTTTGAATCAGAAAACGGAACGGTTTGGTTTGGACACAATGAAGGCGGTATAACGAAGTTTATTGACGGAACATTCACTCCTCTCAAATCGAAACTAGACCCAGTAACCGGTAAAATTAACGGTTTCACAAAAGCAGGAAACACCGTCTTTTTTGTCAGTCAAAATCAAGGATTATTTAAGATTGAAGATGATCGCATTTCAAAAGTAGGATCCTTTGGTAAAGACAATTTTTTCTGCGTCCAAGCATTTGACGAAGAAAATATCTTAATCGGAACAGATGAAGGATGTATTCACGTTCAAAAGCAAAAGGACAATTGGATAGAGGCTTCAACAAATCATGAAGACCAATGGATTTCTGCTTTGAGTAAATCTAATGAAGAAGGAATCGTTCTAATCGGAATGAAAGAAGGGCAATTGTATAAAAGTAGAATTCACGAAGGAAAAATTCAATTCAGCCGCTGGGATAGTGAGACAGATATATCTGAATACCAAATTCAAAACATCATGCAAGACAAAGATGATAATATTTGGCTAGGAACATTTGGTCAAGGACTTATCAAATTGGAAGTTGACACCTCACGAAATTCAGAATTTGACATCACAGCATATAATGAAAATACAGGACTAGCCAGTAACTTCGTTCAAAGTGCATTTCAAGATCGTGAGGGAAATATTTGGATAGGAACCTTTGGAAATGGATTGTATCGACTCATTGATGATTTTTTTACTTTTTATTCGCACGACCCTAACACAGGCATTGGAAACAACGTTACTGCAATTTGGGAAAAAGACGACATTAAATGGTATGGAGTCGAGAACGGTTTAATCATGGTTGCTCCCGAAGAGGATGTGAAATGGCGATTTTACAATTCTAAAAACGGATTTGTAGATGACAAAGTAACAAGTCTAACCGAAAGAGATTCAACCTTATGGATAGGAACTGAAAACAAAGGCTTTTACGCCTTGGACAGAACTACCTTAAAGATTAAAAAAATTAACACCCCATTTAGCAGTTTGGTCAATCATGTTAATCAAATAGCCGTTGACGAATCTTTAGTATGGGTCGCTACAGAAGGTGGCCTGCTCGTTTACAATTTAGACAACAAAACAGCTGACCTTTTTGATACTCAGATTGGACTGGCGCATAACTCTATCAAATCAGTCTACCGAGACAAAGAAGGAAAAATATGGATGGGCACCAAGAGTCGGTTTTTGTTCTGCCTACACAATTCTTCTATCCAGGAATATGAAATTACAACAAGGGGCGAACTAGAAATTGTAGATATTACTGAAGACAATGACGGAAATATTTGGTTGGCTACATCTGAATATGGTATTTATGAAATGATTGGTGGAAAATTTGCCCATTATTCAGTAGAGGATGGGTTAAAATCAAACTATTGTTACACAGTTGCTTGTGACATCAATGGTGATATGTGGATAGGCCATAGAGGCGCTTTAAGTAGGATATCCGGAACAGAGTTTTCAATAGAAACTTACGATCATGAATCTGGAATTGACGCACAAATCAATTACCGTTCTACCTTTTCAGACTACAAAGGAAACCTATGGTTCGGCACCGACAAAGGCGCCATTAAGTACAACCCTCAAAAAGATAAAAAACTATCCATAGCTCCTGTTATTAACTTACTTGCCATCAAAATTGGTGACCAAACACACTATCCTAACGAAGTACTTAACCTTTCATATGACAATTACCGAATACAATTTGATTTCATTGGAATCAGCTTTGATGCACCTGATGAAGTGACCTATAAATATAAACTAACCGGTCATGATGAAATCTACTCAAACCCTACAAAAGAAACATCCATCTCATACAGTAAAATCAATGATGGTGATTACACCTTTGAAGTCATTGCATGTAATTCGAATAACGAATGTAACAACACACCAGCAAAATTCTCTTTTTCAGTCGGAATACCATTTTGGAAGGCCTGGTGGTTCTATTTGCTAGTTGTCGGAATAATTTCATTGGCCGTCTATATACTCATACGTTCTAGAGTTAGAAGATTTAAAGCAACCCAAGCTTATCTGGAAGAACAATTAGCAATTAAAACAAAAGAAGTTGTCGAAAAAGCCGAAAAGATTGAAGAAATCAATATTGACCTAACAGCAAGTATTAATTATGCTGAACGAATTCAATCTGCAATCTTACCAGAAATTGATGTTCTGAATAACCACTATAAAAACTCATTTATTTTCTTCAAACCCAGAGATGTAGTAAGTGGAGATTTTTATTTTGTGCGTGAATATGACGAAAGAATTGTGGTAGCATGTTGCGATTGCACAGGCCATGGTGTTCCAGGAGCATTCATGAGTATGATTGGGGCTACAACTTTGAGAAACATCTATAAAATGATGGAGAACTCAGAAGAATGGAAAACTCCTGAAAAGGTGTTAGAGAAACTGGATGATGAAATACAAAAAATCTTGCATCAGCAAGAATTTGACCCTTCAGATGTAGAGGATTTCTTGAAATCTAGAGACGGAATGGATTTGACACTTGCAGAAATAAACACCAAGACTAACGAAGTCTTATTATCATCAGCGAAAAGACATAGCTTTATTCGTCAGAATGGCAAAATTGAAATCATCTCAGGTGATAAACGTGCTATTGGTGGCGGTGAAATCATGCAGCGTCCATTCACACTATCTCGTTTTCAAATGCAGAAAGATGACGCACTATTTATGTTCTCTGACGGATACCCTGATCAATTTGGTGGAGCAGACGGACGCAAACTGAAGCTTTCTGGTGCTCGAAAAATAGTCGAAGAGCTATCAGAAGTTCCTAAAGAACAATATGCACAGCGCGTTCAATCCAATTTCGAACTTTGGCAAGCTGATTTTGACCAAATTGATGACGTATTGTTCATGGGAATTTTATTTTAGTTTCAAAGAACCAATCTCTTTTTTGGCCACTTAGCCTTCCAATTTTTCAAGGTGTTTAATCTCTAACAATTATTGAGATTCAAGAATATTTTTTTTACATTCGGAGTCTCAAAAAACGTTTTTATGAAAATCATGTACACCCTTGTGGCTATGGTGGGATTATCTTGTTCTATTCATGCCCAAACCACTAATCTCGGAAACCCAATGGGTTGGTCCGGTAAACTACAGCAGAAAGATATTCCTGTTGAAACAATGCCAGGTTATGATCAAGCAGCCATTGATGCAGAAGACGCCATCAATGACCAAACGAAAGATCAACCTTGGAGATTTGGTTATAAATACCAAGTTAATTACACCCTAGAAAATTCAGGAAACTGGACAACTCTTCCTTCAGGAACGAGAGTTTGGCAACTGGCCCTAGAATGTCCTGACGCAATGACAATCAACCTACTGCTTGATGACTACAGTCTTCCTACAGGAGCTTATCTATACCTTTATGATGAAGACATGACCAATCGTGTCGGTGCTTATACTTCGCGAAACAATAGAGCTGATGGCGAGCTAGGAACCGAGCTTGTGCACGGAGATAAAATTATTGTTGAATATGTGGAACCTGCTTCCGTTCAAGGACAAGGATCATTCACGATAACAGATGTTGTTCATGGATACAGAAGTTTAGATCCTATTCAAAAAGATTTGTCAAAAGCACTTAACTCTTCAGGTGACTGTAACGTTGATGTAAATTGCCCCCTGGGTAATGGATGGGAAGAACAAATCAGATCAGTAGCTATGATTGTTGTAGGTGGTTCAGGTATTTGTACTGGAGCACTAATCAACAATACCTGTGATGATGGAACTCCTTATTTTTTAACTGCAAATCACTGCCTTGGCGGTGGAACAGGTTCGTGGGCGTTTAGATTCAACTGGGAATCTCCAGCTGGATCAGAGTCATGCGCAACAACTGCAGGCTCAGTTGACCCAGGACCACCTTATGACCAAACAGCAAACGGCGCAACAACTTTAGTGAGTGGAACCCAAGCTGACCATGCCTTATTGCAGATTGACAACATGACTTTAACAGACGCTCAGAACTGGAACTGCTTCTATGCAGGATGGGATAATTCTGACGCTCAAACAGTAACTCAAGCAACTGGTATTCATCACCCTTCAGGAGATGTGAAAAAGATTTGTCGTGAAGACCAAGCACCTTATCACACAACTGCCGGTGGACCAACTGCTCAAGTATGGATGATTGATGACTGGGATCAAGGGGTAACTGAACCAGGCTCTTCTGGATCTCCTCTTTTTGATCAAAACGGAAGAATTATTGGACAACTTTACGGTGGTGCTGCTGCTTGTTCTGGAACTAATGACAACAACCAATTAGACTACTACGGTAGATTAGGTGTTTCTTGGCCTTTAGGTATCGGAAACTACTTAGCTCCAGGCACATGTGGTTCTTCAACTACCAATGATGGATGGGACCCTAACGCACCTTCATTACCAGATGACGCTTCAATTTCAGCAATCATTGCTCCAACTGGGTTTTCATGCTCTGGAACAATCAACCCTGAAGTAACATTAAAAAACAACGGTACAAATGACTTGACATCTGCAACCATCAATTATGATGTTGACGCAGGACCAAACCAAGTGTACAACTGGACTGGAACTTTAACTCCAGGTTCAACAGTGAACGTAACACTTCCTTCAATGGCAGTTGCTTCTGGTTCTCACACCTTCAACGCTTCTACCACACTACCTAATGGAAATACAGACTCAAATCCTGGAAATGATGCCTCTGCATCTTCTTTCACCAACATGGCAAACGGACAAGACATCACCTTAGAGATTAACCTTGATTGCTACGGATCTGAGGTTACTTGGGAAATTCAAGATGGTGGTTCTAACACCCTTATTTCAGGCGGGCCATACACCAATAACACATCAGGTGAATTAATTACTGTCAATACTTGTTTAGACCCTGGATGCTATGATTTCATCATCAATGATTCTTATGGTGATGGGATGTATGGTTCTCAATGGGGAGGATGCACAATTGATGGTGATTACACGATCACGCAAGATGGTACAGGAGCAACTTTAGCAACAATTCAAGCTGCTAACGCAGATTTTGGTAATCAAGAGATCAACAATTTCTGTGTTACATCTCCTTGTTCTGGAACTGCTTCTTCATCTGTGACTGATGTACTTTGTTTCGGTGGGTCAACAGGTCAGATTGATGTAAGTATGACAGGAGGAAATGCTCCTTTCACATATGATATTGGGTCTGGACCACAAGGTTCTGGAACATTTTCAGGATTATCGGCTGGAACTTACACAGTAACCATCATTGATAATAGCGCATGCTCAAACTCAATTGATGTAACAGTTAATGAGCCTACAGAATTGTTGAATGACGGAACTACCATTGTAGATGAAGCATGTGCTGGCAACTCTGATGGTTCAATCTCATTGCTTGCTTCTGGCGGAACAACTCCTTACCTATACAGTATAGATTGTGGGGCTACATTCCAAGCATCTGCTGACTTTACAGGTCTTGCACCTTCGACATATAGTGTTCTTATTGAAGATGCGAATGGATGTACTGTTGGATGTACCAATGCTGTTGTTGCTTCAGGAACAGGAATTAATGGAACTAGCGCAACAACTGACCCTTCTTGTAACGGAGGTTCTGATGGTTCATTAACCATCACTCCAACAAACGGAACAGGACCATACACTTACGATATTGGTTCTGGGACTCAAACCTCAGATACCTTTACAGGATTAGCTGCAGGAAACTATTCCATTACAGTAACAGACAATAATGGATGTTCTGGAACTGTTAACGCAACGGTGACCGAACCAACTGCCTTAAATTCATCAAACACTACACAAGATGAAATTAACGGAAATGATGGAAGCATAAATATCACAGTATCTGGAGGAACCGCTCCATACTCTTATGCTTGGACAGGTCCAAATGGATTCACCTCAAGCTCTGAAGACCCATCAGGTCTTGAATCGGGTGATTATGACGTGACTGTAACAGATGCAAATGGTTGTACTTACCAAACTTCGATCTTTGTAGATTCGCAATTAGGAATTTTAGAGAATGGATTTGCCTTTACAATCTACCCTAACCCTTCTGAGGGAGCATTCAATATAGAATTACTTAACTTCAATGAAGTAGTCGATATCGAATTAGTGGATGTTACTGGAAGAATCATTCTTAGAACACAACTATCAGATGAGACTGTACACCAAGTGGACATTTCAAATGCCGCAAGTGGAACTTACTTCATCACACTAAGATCAGGTGATTACCAAACAACCAGACAAATTGTAAAAAGATAATAACACTATGACAAACAGAAAAGCCGATCCTTAGGGTCGGCTTTTTTATTTCTATTTATCAAAGATTACTGAAAAGTAAAGGCATAAAAAAAGAGCAAAGTAGTGGCCAGATCTTCTTTGAATCACCGACCACCCTTTTGCCCAAATCTTAAATATCTTGAACTAAGTGACTTAGTGTTTTTACTTACTTGCGTTGAGTAAATATACGTTGAAATTCTCGTTCAATTTAAACGACTTTATAAGTGATGGATAATTAGAATAACTGCGTGTTTTTCGGAATAAGTGATTAACACCAACTTCTAAATTGATTCATCATGATGAATTCTAACAGAGCGAAATGCAATTTTTTGTACATTAGATTAGGAGTTACTTTACCGTTATGTGGAGATTGTTGTTGATTTTCTTGAGCCTTTGCTTTTTTCCCCAATTAAGGGCTCAAAATGCTCCGATAAAAATAGAAATCGCCTCACCTACATTTAGCCTATTTCATTGGACTACTGAAAACGGACTGCCACAAAATAACGTTCAAACCATTTGTCAAGACCAAAGCGGGTTTCTATGGATCTCAACCTTTGATGGCTTGTCACGTTTTGACGGAAGAGGGTTCACAAATTATGATGAAGGAAACATTAAAGGTTTAACGAGTTCGACCTTCCTTGAGATGTTTAACGACAAAGCGCAAAATGTCTGGTTTACAACGAACGAGCAAATCGGTCGAATTACTAACGGTAAAATTAAGTCAACTTATCAAACTTCAGGACCACGACCTGAGCTGCTCATGAGTA
>Ga0189274_100134_pt1 | contig 56505 bp, 51 predicted proteins | sample N5B1minimetaG_FD_130323 | JGI IMG/M metagenome (GOLD analysis project Ga0189274, IMG submission 130323) | Marine microbial communities from the Costa Rica Dome - N5 B1 mini metaG | ecosystem: Environmental > Aquatic > Marine > Oceanic > Photic zone | place: Costa Rica: the Eastern Pacific...
CAAAATGAACCTCAGGCCCGTATAAATGAATCATAGCATAATCTTCACCTTTAGTTATCGGAAGGGCATTGTTGGTGAAATAATACCGCGACTTAAATGGGCCAAACTCCCGAAAATTACCATTGACAATTTTATCCCCCTCTTCAAGTAATTTCATACTCTGGATGTCTGATTTAGGAATGTAGATTTTCCCCAATTCTTCGGTCAAAATAAGTACTTCTCTTCCGTCATCTGACAACACTTCACCAACATACTTGGTGCCATTGTGTTTGACTATTTTATAGATTTTTTTAGTGCTGGATGTGTCAGTCGGTTCCTGTGCATTTACATTAAATGTACTCAACAGAAATACAGTAATAAACAATACAAATCGTTTCATCTTGGTCTCATTTATAGAGCCAAATTACGATAATTGCTAGAACTAAAAGTCAATTTATGAACTGATTAATATCAATCTATTCGACTGTAACAGACTTGGCTAAGTTTCTAGGTTGATCAACATTACAGTTTCTCATGACTGCAATATGATAAGAAATTAGCTGGAAAGGAACAGTTGCAAGTATAGGAACTAATACTTCGTCAGTATCCGGAATAGCGATATGATGATCAGCAATTTCGGTGACAGCTGTATCACCTTTTGTAACGATTGCTATGATTTTTCCTTTTCGCGCCTTTACTTCTTGAATATTTGAAACTACTTTTTCGTAATTCGGTCCTTTTGTAGCGATTACAAAAACAGGCATTTCTTCATCTATTAACGCAATTGGTCCGTGTTTCATTTCTGCAGCCGGATAACCTTCTGCGTGAATGTAAGATATTTCTTTAAGCTTCAACGCTCCTTCAAGCGCAATAGGGAAAGAAGACCCACGACCTAAGAATAATGCATTACTCGCGTCTTTGTAAATCTCTGCTATACTTTGAATGTATTCGTTACTCTCTAGAAGCTTCTCAATTTTAGCAGGTAATGCTTCCATTTCATTGAGTAAGCGTTGGAATTTATCGTCACTGATGGTTCCACGCTTCTTACCAATAGCCATTGCCATCATTGCAAGGATGGTAACCTGCGTAGTAAATGCTTTGGTAGAAGCCACTCCAATTTCTGGTCCTGCGTGCGTGTATGAACCTGCATCAGTAATTCTTGAAATTGAAGATCCAACTACGTTTACAATTCCCAATAGGGTGGCACCTTCTTGTTTAGCCATTTTTAGGGCCGCCATGGTATCTGCGGTTTCTCCAGATTGCGATATGGCGATTACCACATCATTTTCACGTATAACCGGATTTCTATATCTAAACTCAGAAGCATATTCCACTTCAACAGGGATACGAGCCAAGTCTTCAAAATAGTATTCACCTACTAAGCCAGCATGCCAAGAAGTACCACAGGCAATTATAATAATACGATCGGCATTTGCTATTTGATCTTCATAATCTTTTATCCCACCGAGAGAAATCCAACCCTCTTGTGCATTTAGTCGCCCTCTAAAGCTGTCATGAATTGCTCTTGGTTGCTCATAGATCTCTTTGAGCATGAAATGATCATAACCGCCTTTTTCTAACTCCTCTAATTGCAGTTCTAATTCTTGTACGTAAGGCGAGACTTCAACATTTCCAATTGAAATAATTCTTAGCCCTTTATTGCGATCTACAATAGCGATTTGCTCATCTTCTAAATAAACAACATTCTTAGTGTATTCAACAATTGGTGTTGCATCAGAAGCAACATAATACTCATCTTCACCTATTCCAATAACCAATGGTGAACTTTTTCGAGCACAAATAATGGTATCAGGATCTTCTTTTGAGATAACTGCTATGGCATATGCACCATGTACTTCTTTAAGTGCCATTCTTACCGCCTCAGCTATACCAACATTCGCTTTGTTTTTGATTTCTTCTATCAAATGAACCAGCACTTCAGTGTCTGTTTCAGTTTTGAATGAATGTCCTCTTTTTTCAAGTTCTTTTTTAATAACATCATAATTCTCAATGATACCATTGTGAACTAAAACGATATTACCATCTCCACTTTCATGTGGATGTGCGTTGACATCATTAGGTAATCCATGAGTTGCCCATCTGGTGTGACCAATTCCTAAATTTCCTTCGGTAGATAGGTCAGCTACATAGTCAACAAGGTCTTGAACTTTCCCCTGTCTTTTGTAGATGTTTAATGTGTCTTTATTTTCAAGAAGTGCTATTCCAGCACTATCATAACCTCTATATTCAAGTCTGCTTAATCCCTTGATTAAAACAGGATATGCTTTTTTATCACCAATGTAGCCAACAATTCCGCACATATATTTTTTCGTTTAGTAGTCAGTAAATGTAATCTCCAGTCTTGCTTTGTTTTTCAACGGACTTTCGGGTCCATTAAAAATAACTCTTTCTACGGTACTTGAGTAAAAAGCGGGAGAGTAAATTCGATAGCCTGTATTTTCTCGGCTCCCGTCTAAAATTGCTTGTAATTCCTTGGTCATTTCAAAGCGATACTCCTTTGCATCCTGATCATATTTCACGGTATTCCCTGCAAGCGTAGAGCTGAAACTGTAATCCAATGTGAAATCGGAAGTTCTTTCGTCAATTACTTTGGCAAGGAAAAGTGATGGTGAAGGGTCAAAATAATCTGGTGTGTAATCTTGAACTGGTAAAATGAGCTGAGCTCGATTAATGATTTTTCGATCTTCTTGGCCATCAGCATTATAATTCAATTCCAAGATGTGTGGAAATTCAATGATAGTCCAAATGGCACTACCTTGAGTGTAGAACTCTTCTTGACCTAATGAAGGGTCATTTAAAACTGCCTCAACTCTTGTTCCTGTTCGGTCAGTGTTCATTACATTGTATCTCGCTGCAGAACTGTTTATACTGAAGGCGTACTCTTTGGTTGTCGGATCGGATACTTCATGGAAGAAAATGGTCACTTTTGACAAAGAATTTTCGAGAGAAAAGTACCACACTGCTCCTTGATTTCCGCTTAAGCCTGAGCCATTAACTTTTACGTACAATCCTTTGAAAGCATTGACAAACTGTTCGTCAGTCGCCATGTCACCATTGCCATTAATATCCACTAAATTTTGTCCAATAGTTGCCGGATCTAGGTGTATTCTTAGGTGTGCGTTCAAGGTGTCGTCTCCAACTACTTGCTGACCAACAAAGTCAGGAGTTTGTGTTTCAGAGCCACTCAACACCAAGTTGGTTGCACCTGCATTCGGAGTTTGAAATGTGTAGTAGTCTTGATCTTCACGAACTAGATCTTCCGTCAATTCATATACCTCAAAAGTAACAGGGTCTGTTGGTGTTCCATAATAATTGATGGTTGCAAAAGATAGGCCTAACACAACTGAATCAACAATTACATCAGCCGTATTTGCAGCGAAAGAAGGGTTCGCACTGGATAGTCTTATCTGTGTAGCAAATCCACAATCTACATTTCCAAAAGTCGGATCGTTGTATTGTCCCAATAGGTTGACGGATGTTTCATCACTTTCCATTGAATCAATTTCTTCTGAATAGGTCAAAATTGAAAAAGTGTCTTGCTTGATGACATTTAATCCTTCTCCGTGAAGAGTATCTCCTATACTACTTTCTTCTTTTTTGCAAGAAGCAAATGCCAATAGGCACATAAAAAAAGTAGCGGAAAGTTGAATAACTCTCCGCTTACTATTTATTTGAATATCGTTGTGATTCATTAATTCTCTACTAGTTCTTCAATAATCTGATCGTAAAACTCATCTACTGGTTTAACGCAAGATTCTTCAGGATAGTATTCTAAGAAAGGTGTTCCCGCCTTTTTTATCTCAGCAGTTAAATCATCATTGATTGATTCACTTCCCTGAATAACTCCATCACTAACATTGATCGCCATTTTATTTAAAGCGACAAAATCAACATCTTGCAATCCGTCAATGTCATCTTCGTTAAAGCCATCAAATTTAAGTTTTTCATAGAACTTAGAATCCCAATTTTTGTTAAAGTCAGTGTCGTATACTGAATAAACAACTTTGGTGTCCTCAAAATGAGGATCATCTTTATATAACTTCTTGATGTATAATGGAGCTAAGGCTGTCATCCAACCATGACAATGTATAATGTCTGGTTTCCAACCTAGCTTTTTCACAGTTTCCAAAACTCCTCTACTGAAGAACATGGCACGCTCGTCATTATCTTCAAAGAAATTTCCTTCATTGTCATTGACGGTTGCCTTTCTCTTGAAAAAGTCTTCGTTGTCAATAAAGTACACTTGAATTTTTGCTTGTGGAACTGAGGCCACTTTTATAATTAACGGATGATCAACATCATCAATGATTAGATTCATCCCAGACAATCGAATAACTTCATGTAATTGATGTCTTCTTTCATTAATGCACCCAAATCTTGGCATGAAAGCCCTGATTTCTTTTCCTCCTTCTTGTATTCCCTGCGGCAACTTACGTGCTATGCTCGCAATGTTTGATGACGGTAAAAATGGTGAGATTTCTTGAGAGATAAATAGTACTCTTTTCTTATCCATACAGTCTGTAAAACTTTAAAGTGTCTACAAAAATATAAAAAAAAAGCCGAAAATTCAATGAAAACAATAGATTTGCCTGTTTGTCAAGTCCAGAAATAGACATTATTTCATGAAAATTATTCAACAAATTGAGAAGCTGCAGGCCACAATTCGCGAACATTTGGCCGACAATCAGAAGCTAACTGTTGGCTTTGTTCCCACCATGGGCTCACTACACCAAGGACACCTTGAGTTGGTGAAAACCGCAAAGCAAAAAGCAGACATTGTTGTAGTTTCCATTTTTGTGAATCCGACACAATTCAATAATGCAAAGGATTTAGAAACGTATCCAAGAAACTTAGATGCGGATGCTGAATTGTTGAAAACGGTTGGTTGTGACGTCTTGTTTGCCCCTACCGAAAAAGAGGTGTATCCAACCAAACCTCAAAAGGTAGAAATCGATTTGAACGGGCTAGATTCTGTGATGGAAGGAGCATTCAGGCCTGGACATTTTGAAGGGGTTTTAATGGTAGTCAAAAGGTTATTTGACATAGTCCAGCCTCATTTGGCATTCTTCGGGCAAAAGGATTTTCAGCAGTTGAGTATTATTCAAAGAATGGTGAAAGAACTCAACTTACCGTTAGAAATTGTCCCGGTGCCAATTCAAAGAAGTCAAGAAGGGCTCGCTTTGTCTTCAAGAAATCAACTCTTGTCTGATCAACAAAAAGAAGACGCCCTCATCTTATTCAATACCCTGACACTTGGTAAGGAACTATCCGTCTCGATAAAAGAAGCTGAATTATTGAAAGATGCCATGTTGACCAAGTTCAATAGTGGGCAGCTAGAATTAGAATATCTCTCAATTGTTGATAATGAAACTTTACAAGAAGTAAAAACCATCAGCCGACCATCTACTATTTGTATCGCGGCTTACTGTGGACCGGTTAGATTGATTGACAATATGCAAATCAACTAAGTTCTTAGCACTTAGATAAATGGGATTGATTATATTAGTTCGCTCAATTGTTTGAGATGAAGTATTTATTGCCTTTCTTATTATTACTCCCTTTTTACAATCTTGCTCAAACGAGTCCTGCAATTGACAGTCTTGAAAATGTCATCAAGAGCCAACCACATGACACTGTCAAGGTATTAACGCACTCTGAGTTATGCTGGGAATATCGAATAATAGATCAACAAAAAGCTTTACTCAATGGACATACCGCTGTAGAGATAGCGCGTGAAATCGATTATGCCTATGGTTTAGGAAGGGCTCTCAATGACTTATCCATCATCTATATTGATAAAGGAAGTTTAGATACGGCCAGCACATTGCTTGAAGAGGCGAAAGAAATTAGACAAGAACTGAAGGATGATGCCGGAGTCGCAGCAATTCACAATAAATTAGGAATCATTTATGAACACCTGGTTCAACTTGAAAACACCATGCTTAACCATATGGCAGCCCTTGAATATTACGAGTCCATAGATAATAAACCAAACGTTGGTTTTTGCTTGAATAATATCGGAAACGTTCATTTCAAGATGAAAAATTATATCAAGGCAGAAGAGGTTCACTCAAGAGCACTAGATATTAGAACAGAAATTGGTGACCAGTATGGAGTTGCGGGCTCTCATTCTAATCTGGCTAATTTGAAAATGTTCACAGGAGACACCTCTGCGGCCATCTATCATTTTAATGAAGCAATAAAAGTTTATCGCGAGAATCAGTATGACAATGATCTAGCTGTGACCTTAAATAATTTAGGAACTCTTTATGTAGGTAGAGATCTAGATATGGCTGAGAAATATGTGACTGAAGCTTACGATATTAGAGTTAGATTGAATGATGCTAGAGGCATATGTTCTTCCTCGATTATTATGGGTGAGATTTATGCCGAGAAGCGAAATTTTAAAAAAGCCCAAAAGTACTTGCATACCGGCCTATCGCTAAGTAAGCAATCCGGATTTCAAAACAAAGAAAAAGGAGCGTATGAAAAACTAGCCAAACTCTATACTTACATGGGTATTGCCGATAGTGTACACTATTATTACTCGGCATTTTTTGCAATTGAAAAAGCACAATACGAAGCAAACTTAAATGAGCAAGTCAATGAGCTGCAGACCATCTATGAAACAGAAAAGAAAGATAAGGAAAACGAGATGCTTGCCCGCGAAAAGGCTGAAGAAGAAGTAAAACGCCAAGAAGCTGACCTCAAAGTATCCAATCGAAACACGATAATTATAATCATTACTGCACTCATTTTTGTTGTTTTGCTAGCGTTTTTGTTAATCCTCCAGCGTAATAAGAAAATCGCAGCTCAAGAAAAAACATCAGCAGTATTAAGAGAGAAAGAACAAGGCCTTAAAGCTGTTTTTGATGCCACAGAAGAAGAACGCCAAAGGATTTCAAAAGATTTGCACGATAGCGTTGGTCAACAGTTAAGTGGTTTAAAAATGGCTTGGGGGAAATTGGCATCCAGTGAGGAATTAGATAAACAGAACAAAGAACGAATTGAGCAGCTTAGTGAAATCTTGAGTGAGTCTGTTGAAGAGATTAGGGATATTTCGCACCAAATGATGCCAAAAGTATTGATTGAATTTGGACTTGTTGAGGCAATTACAGAAATGCTTTCGAAAGCATTAAAGTATTCTGACATCAACTATGAATTTGAAAGTTTCAACTTGGACGAGAGATATGATCAACGTATAGAAATTGGATTATATCGCATCTGTCAGGAACTGATAAACAACGTCATCAAGCATTCACAAGCGTCTTTTGTTTCTGTTCAGTTATTCAAGAATAAAAATCAACTGATTCTAATCGTAGAAGACAACGGTCAAGGGATGAAAAAGGAAACATCTGATGGGCACGGTATGATGAATATTCAATCCCGTTTGAATACTATTAATGGTGAAGTGAATTACCAAGCAGGGAATGAAGCCGGAACCATGGCAACAGTGCGTGTTAAAATTGAAAATACCCTAAGTTAAATGGCGAATATGATGTCAAACAAACAACACAAGATATTATTTGTTGATGACCACCAGTTAATCATAGATGGGCTCAAAGGGTTTATCAGTCAAATTCCTTCCTACCAAATTATAGGCGAAGCGCATGATGGAAATGAAGCAATAAGGTTAGCAAAGATCTTGGAACCAGACCTTATTTTTATGGACATTGAAATGCCAGGGATGTCTGGAATTCAAGCAAGTCAAGAAATCAAAAAAGAAAGACCGGAAACGAAGATAATTATCGTTTCTATGCATCAAGAAAAAGAGTTGATTAAAAAATTGATTTCATTTCAGATTGATGGCTATTTATTAAAAACTTCAAGCCAGCAAGAAGTTTTGGAGGCTGCAGAAAAGGTATTAAATGGTGAAAAATGCTTTTCAGATGATGTGAAACAATCATTGAACAACTCAGTTCAAGCATCAGATGAAAACAATGAACTTGTTCAATTGAGCGGCTTGACAGAAAGAGAAATAGAAATCCTAAAGTGTTTAGCTGAAGGAAAAACCAACAAAGAAGTTGGAGAAACATTATTCATCAGTCATAGAACAGTAGACACCCACCGCACCAATTTAATGAAGAAGTTAAAGGTCAATAACGTTGCGGGCCTCATAAGATTTGCTTTCAAAAACGGCTTGGTAGACTAAAAATAGCTCCATTTTAACAAGCGGCAATTAGAAAATAGTTATTTTTGGCCACTTATTTAGAAGAAAAGAATACAACTATGTCATATTTATTTACATCTGAATCAGTTTCAGAAGGACATCCAGATAAAGTGTCAGACCAAATTTCTGACGCACTTATTGATTACTTCATGGCTTTTGACCCACAATCAAAGGTTGCTTGCGAAACGCTAGTAACTACCGGATTGGTGACTTTGGCTGGAGAGGTGAAATCAAACGCTTACCTAGATGTTCAACAAATTGCAAGAGATACCATTGCTAAAATCGGATATACTAAATCAGAGTATCAGTTTGACGCTAAATCTTGCGCAGTAATCTCTGCTATTCACGAGCAGTCTGATGATATCAACAGAGGTGTAGATAGAGAAGACCCAATGGAGCAAGGAGCTGGTGACCAAGGAATGATGTTCGGTTACGCAACAACTGAAACAGAGAATTACATGCCGTTGGCCCTTGACTTGTCACATAGAATTTTACAAGTTCTTGCAGATTTAAGAAGAGAAAACAAAGAGATTACTTATTTAAGACCTGATGCAAAATCACAGGTAACTATTGAGTATTCTGACGATAATAAGCCTCAAAGAATTGATGCGATTGTTGTTTCAACACAGCATGATGATTTTGATTCGAATGATGAGGTAATGTTGACCAAGATTAAAGAAGATATTATCAATATCTTGATTCCACGTGTTAAAGCTGACTTGCCTGCGCATATCCAAGCTTTATTTAACGATCAAATCAAATACCACATTAACCCAACAGGTAAATTCGTGATCGGCGGACCACACGGAGACACCGGATTAACAGGTAGAAAAATTATCGTTGATACTTATGGTGGAAAAGGTGCCCACGGTGGTGGTGCATTCTCAGGAAAAGATCCGTCAAAAGTAGATAGATCTGCTGCCTACGCAACAAGACACATTGCAAAGAATGTAGTTGCTGCAGGTGTAGCTGATGAAATTCTTGTTCAAGTTTCTTACGCAATCGGTGTTGTTGAGCCAATGGGAATTTTTGTAGATACCTACGGTACAGCAAAAGTAGACATGACGGATGGAGAGATTGCTCGCAAAATTTCTGATATTTTTGATATGAGACCTGCGGCAATTGAGCAAAGATTGAAGTTGAGAAACCCAATCTATTCTGAAACTGCTGCTTACGGACACATGGGTAGAACTCCAGAAGTGAAAACCGTAACTTTTGAAAACGGTGGAGTAACTAAGTCTGTTGAGGTGGAAACATTTACTTGGGAAAAACTAGACTACGTTGACAAAGTGAAGTCCGCTTTCTCATTGTAAGAAATTACTAGATCATTAAAATACCCTGATTCAAAATTGAGTCAGGGTTTTTTTGTGCCATATTGACGCCTTAGTCAACCATTTCAACCACAGAATCAATAGCACACTACTTTTTGAAGTTTAGCACCTTTCTTTGTTCGTGGACGCTTTTCTTTGAGGATTAAAAGAACTACTTTTGGCACTCATTAAAAAAAGTCCAACGTAATGAAAAACCCAAGAGTTCTAATCATCTACACTGGTGGAACAATCGGAATGATCAATGACCCTGAAACGGGTGCGCTCAAGCCTTTTGACTTTGAAGCATTATATAGCAGCATTCCTGAATTGAAACAATTTGATTACGAACTGGACACCTATTCTGTTGATGAACCAATTGATTCTTCAGATATGAATCCTGACTTGTGGGGAAGCATTGCACAAACGATCTTTGACAACTATGCTGACTACAACGGATTTGTTGTACTTCACGGAACAGACACAATGGCCTTTACAACTTCAGCTCTAAGCTTTATGTTACAAGGCTTAAAAAAGCCAGTCATTTTCACGGGCTCTCAATTACCAATTGGCCAAATAAGGACAGATGGTAAAGAGAATCTAATTACGGCAATTGAATTAGCCGGAATGATAGATGCACAAGGCGAGTCTTACATCCAAGAAGTCGCACTCTATTTTGAAGACCAACTGTACAGAGGAAACCGCGTGAGTAAGACGTCTACCTTTGATTTTGAGGCATTCAAAAGTTATAATTATCCACTTTTGGCGCAAGCCGGAACCAACATAAAAATTGACCACCATTCGCTATATCGATCGCAAAAAGAACAAGTCGAATTGTTTAAAGATTTTAATTCAAACATAGGTTTGGTCAAACTATTTCCGGGAATGCCCATCCAGCCACTTCGCTCAGTTTTTGACACCACTCATACCGAAGGAGTCATTATTGAAACGTTTGGTAATGGAAACAGCTTCAAATCAGCTGAATTTGAACAGATGATTGCTGATTACATGAATCAAGGCGGAATAGTCTTGAATATTACGCAATGTGCACAAGGAAATGTGGTGCTAGGTTTGTACCAAACATCCGTGCATTTTCAAGAGTTACAAGTAATTTCAGGTAGAGATATCACAACAGAATCAGCCGTCAGTAAAATGATGTACGTTTTTGGCTTAACGCATGACCGAAACGAACGCATCAATTTACTTTCACTTGACATTTGCGGAGAGGTGACTATGAGTCATTAACCGTTCGTCCGAAAAAAGGCAACTTGAGTTAGCACGAGTTAGAAAATTTTGTACTTTAGCAACGCTTTTTTGGGTGTTTTAAACAAATATTTAATCCCATTGAAGCACGAACTTTAAAATAAAAACAATTAAAAATGAAAAAAGTATTAGCACTATTGGCTATTGTAGGGTTGATTACCCTTGGAATTTCGAATAATGTATACGCCCAAGAAGAGGGTGGAACAACTTCGACTGAACAAAATGATGAAGGTGGAACAACTGCATCTGAGGATGATGGTAACACTGGTGAATATACCATGACCACCGAATTAAAAAGACGTTTTATTGAAGGTGGACCTGAGTTCATGGGAATCGTACTTTTATGTTTGATTTTCGGTTTAGCTTTAATCATTGAAAGAATTGTTTACTTAAACTTAGCGTCTACAAACACTAAAAAATTGGTGCAAGATGTAGAAGATGCATTGGCATCAGGTGGTGTTGAGGCTGCTAAAGAAGTTTGTAGAAATACAAGAGGTCCGGTTGCTTCAATTTTCTACCAAGGATTGGATAGATCTGAAGAAGGAATTGACCACGTTGAAAAAGCTGTAGTTTCTTACGGTGGAGTACAAATGGGATTGTTAGAAAAAGGAATGTCTTGGATTGGATTATTTATCGCATTGGCTCCAATGTTAGGGTTCATGGGTACAGTAATCGGTATGATCCAGGCGTTTGATGATATTGCAAGTGCAGGTAAAATTGATGCGGCAACAGTAGCGGTTGGTATTAAAGTAGCCCTATTAACTACCGTATTCGGTTTGATCGTTGCGATTATCCTTCAAATCTTTTACAACTACTTGTTGGCAAAAATTGATAGTATCGTTAACGATATGGAAGATGCATCTATCTCTTTGATTGATGTATTAATCAAGCACAACGCAAAGTAATTATAGTATTCATCACTGAAGTGTTTCGGCACTTTGGAATAAACAACATCAATTATGAATGAGAAAGTAATTGGATTAATTAGAACTGTTGGAGTACTATTGCTTTTCGTGATCGGAATCATCATGATTTACATGGCGAGTGGTACAGACGCAGAAATTGATAAAGACACACAGCTTTTAGTAGAAACAAAAGATACTGTTTCTGGAGCTGTTAACTATACCACTTGGTTAGTATATGGTGCACTTGCATTGATTGCCGGATTTACAATTTGGGCAATCGTTCAAAACCCGAAGCGCTTTATTACTCCAGCTATCGGAATTGTAGTGTTTTTAGTGTTAGGTGGAATTGCATACGCAATGGCTTCTGATGCTATCATTGCAGACTTGATTAAGGAAGATGGCACTGTACATGCTAATATGACACAAGATTCATTGAAGTGGAGTGGAACAGGAATAAAAATGACGTTTATTCTAGTGATTGTTGCAGTTGCAGCGATTCTTGCTTCCAGCGTAATGGGTGCCATGCGTTACTTTTCGTCAAAATAATTTAAACGCAATTAATTATGGCTAAAAGAGAATTACAAGAAATAAATGCAGGATCAATGGCAGACATTGCCTTCTTGCTACTAATTTTCTTTTTGGTAACTACAACTGTTGAGGTTGATGCGGGTATCTCTAGAAACCTTCCGTTTAAGAAGGATCCGAATGATCAACCGCCACCAAACATTGAGATTCGTGATCGTGATATCCTAGAGATTTATGCGAACAAGAATGACCAATTACAGGTAGAAGGTCAACTGATTGAATTTGATAAATTGGAAGAAACGGTACGTGATTTTTTCACGGCCAATGTTGAAACTGAAACCAATAAATCAATGCCTGCATTCAAAACAATTGACCGAGGGGTTTGTCAAGCTAATATTGCTCAAATTGAGGCTGCATTAGCAGAGAAACCAGCTGGTGATGAGTATCTTGAAGGTGAGTTAGAGAAGTGGAATACCAAATTGGAGCTTTGTAAAACAATGGGAGGTAGCTATAGAGAAATCTCTAAGATGGCAATCATTCGATTGAAGAACCAAGCTGGAACTTCTTACGGTTTGTATATCCAAATTCAAAACGTCTTGAAAAAGATAGTGAATGAAGAGCGTCAGCGTTATGCGCAAGATGTTTGGGGTAAAGATTATTTTGCTCTTGACCAATCTGACTTAGAAGATCAAAAGATCATTGCCGCTCTAAGAATTTTGGTGCCAGAAAGAATCATTGAAGCGCCAATTGATCGTTAACCATAAAACTAGAAAATAATGGGAAGATTTAATAAAGGAAAAAAGAGAGGTGTACCTGGAGTTAATACTTCGGCACTTCCTGATATCATCTTCATGCTCTTGTTCTTCTTTATGGTTGCTACAACAATGAAGGAGTTTGATTACCAAGTAGAAATTGTTAAACCTACTGCAGATCAGGCTAGACCAATTGAAGATAAAGACAATGTTGATTTTGTTTACATTGGTTTTCCAGTAAACAAAGAGAAAGATGGAACTGAGCCAAGAATTCAGTTAAATGATGCCTTGGTACCAGGACCTGACTATGTATCTAAATGGAAAATTGAACAAACAAGAGAAGGAAAAAGACCATTCGATATCGTGACTTCTTTGAAAGTGCACAAAGATGTCGGAATGAGAGTAGTTTCAGACGTTAAAGAAAAATTGAGAGAAATTGATGCCGTGAAAATCAATTACTCAGCAGACGAAAGAAACTAGTCAAACTATTTTAAAGTTCACCCTGACTCAAGACAAAGCACTGTGTGTTCGTCATGACGTCAGGGTTTTTTTATGCCCTGAATTTTCTTGAGAACCTTATTCGGTTTCTTGAACATCTTTGAACTTGAATGATGTTCGTTTGATTTCATCCACTAGTTTGTGCTCTGCATCTTCTGCATTGATAATCCTGATGAAATCACCACCACCTTCAGAAACCACATTCTTCATGTGCCCGGTAATATATTCTGAAGTTTTGATACCAACCACAGAAAAAACGGTTCCGTTCTTCGCGTAATTGTTGCGTATCGTTTTCAAATAATCCTGATCACCTCTATTGAAAACACCATCCGTAATCATAATTACAATGTTGTTCCCATCTTCAATATGATGTTTTTTGCTCAGCTTGTAGGCCGCTTTTATGGCATTACCTCCTGCCGTGAAACCTGAAGATTTAAGTCCGTTTACCGTGGAAATTATATCAGCCGTATTCGCTCCGCTCTCTCCTTGCATTAAGGTTTCTACCTCAGAAGAATATTTAATCATGGTAATCTTATCTTCTGCTCTTAAAACTTCAGCAAGTGAAATCATAGATGACTTCAGTAAATCCATTTTACCCATACCGTTCATTGAAGTTGAAACATCTAGAATAAACGTAATATTATTGTAAGCAAAGTAGTTTTCGTTGAATACCGAATCAGGAACTTCTGAGAGTGGGACAGGCTCAACTGTTGTGTTTGATACAATTTCTGGCTTCGGTTTTTCCTCTACAACTGGCGGATTTGTATTTTGATTTGGATCGATAACGATTTCATCTTCTTCTTCTTCAATGATTTCAGGAGGGTTTTCTGGTTTTTCTTCCACAATTTCTGGCTCATCCTCAATAATTACTGGGGGTTGATTTAATGGCGGATCAACTTCAGGCTGCTGTAATTCAATCTCAACATAGTTTCGCTTAAAATTTAAATAACCTTCATAATGATTTCGGTAATATGGTTTTTTCTGAGCTGTGATGTAGTAATACCCTAACGGAATTCGAGCTTGAACTATGCCCTTGCTATTCGTCATGGCTTTCCCAATCATTTCGTTATTCATCACTAAATACACGGCTGAGTTTTTTATGGGCTCACGCGTAATGGAATCAATTACTTTGATGGTAACATCAAAAGCAGTTGAAATGTAAGAAGGTGGCGTGTCGTTAAAGTCAGGGCAAGCCGTTAATGATGAAGAAACTTCAGCCTCTTTCACATTTCCGTTCAATTGAATTGTAATTGCTGACCTAGGGTTCGAAAAGTAAACATCCACATTATAAGTAAATCGCCCTTTTCGGTTATTGTTGATTTTAAATCGAATGGTCAACGAACTATCTGGCAGCACTTTTTTTGATGAATAGATATAATAAACATCTCTAGGCTTTTCAACTGAAAGTAGGTACTGAACTTTGTCTGATGTGTTTTTGAAGTTAATGTCTACATAACTCTGTGAGTCTTTGTAGAGGTCACCAAAGCTATGGCGTTGCTTTTCTGGCTCTATTTGGCTCCAACCAATAATAGAACAACAGGTAATGAGTATGGATAATAAAAGCTTCATTAATTTCTCTTGCAATAGAATGACTTCAAAAACTGAACCAAAGCGGTTAAAGGTACTTATTTTATAACTTAGGCCTTGTTCTTGTAGTGTGAACGCTAAATGAAGAGATTCGTTTCAATATTTGTTTGTTTTTTGGCCATAAACAGTTGGTCGTTCAATCCGTTTTGGGGTGTTTCTGCTGGCATAGGTTTTTCGTTTGGCACCCATCAAAATAGAATCGGACTACACACTGCCGCTTATTATAATTATGGCTTTGCTCAAGCGAATATCTCTTTGAACGGATATTATAATATTCAGTCTCTAGCCATAAAACAAAGAGGATTTGAGTTTCAATTTGGTTCCGGCATTCAGCTAGGTTTTGGTCGAAAAGATTCGGTGAGAAGTCCGTTCATTGGTTTATCTGAGAACAATATGGAGCATATTTATTCGATAGGATATGACTATATGTTGTTTCTTGATCAACAGCAAACCTCACAGGGTGGAGGAATATTGTCAGTCAATATTGACCGGTTTAAGTTTGCTACTCAAAATGATTTGTTCGGATTTGGTGACGGCTGGCGAGATCGTTTTAGAACCGGAGCCTTTTTATTGGAATACCGACATGATAACTTCAAATTTGGTCTAAACGCTACGCTTTGGACTGACGATTACTCAGTGTCTAAGAAGATTTTGGATACTGACTTTCCTGCAAGATTTGGCTACAAAGATGATCGAAACGTGAAGTTTGGAGGAAAATCGGTGGCATTGTTGAGTGCGCAAGTAAAATGGTTGACTCCGAGCTCATATTTCCCTCTAAATCAAGAAGCACAGCTGAATATAGGACTTCAATCAGAACGTGTTAGAAACGTTTTACAAAACAGAATTGTCCATGATCATGCTTTTATTCCAGAAAAATGGATTAGCCGAAACCCTTGTCACATTCCAATGGAAGCAGAGGGCGGAGGACAATACTTGTATCAAGAAAATCAACATGTAAAAAAATCATCCTTCTACTTCAACCTAGGTTTGAATGAAGGTGCTTTTTACTAAACAACACCTTATCTTTGATGGTTATGAGGATATTTTGTTTGCTAGGGGTTTTTGTGATTTCAATAGCTGGTTTTTCACAAGCTAAGATTGAAAGAGAGGTATCTGTAAAAGTAGACCAGGTTCCAACAAAGGCTGTTCAATTTATCAAGCAATCTAACATCAAATCAAAAGTTCGTTGGTATCAAGAATTTAGTGCTAAATCATACTCTTTCGAAGCAAAAACAAAATTGGATAAGTTATGGCATAGTATTGAGTTTGATTCAACAGGTAGGCTTGAAGACGTTGAAGTGAAAAGAAAGGTGTCCGATTTGTCAGTTGAAGTCGCCAATAACATCCAGCAATTCTTAAAAACGAATTACGTCAAGCATAAAATTCTAAAATTACAGTTTCAATACAGTGGCGAAATCAGGTCCCTGCAAGATTTATCGCAAGCCACACTGAAGTTTGAATTAGAAGTGCATGCGAAAAAAGCAAATGAAATAAGTGCGCCATATGAAATTACTTTTGATAGTACAGGCAAGCATCTGCTGACTAGAAGAATCCAACCATCAAAACTAGAGAACATTGAAAACTAGGATATTTCTGATGCTCTTTGCTCTGCAGATTGGTTTGGCTGTATCCGCTCAAAACCTGAATGCAGGATGGCTTCCGACAATTAATTACAACATTGGTATCAAAAAAGGGTGGAAGATCAATGGCAAGTTAGAATCACGATTCAATGTTCAAGCGCCAGTTTATGGCTTAACAGATTTTCAATTAGGAGCAGCTGTTAAAACGCGACCTAACCAGTCTTTTTCAGCGGCCTACCTTATCCGGCATGAGGCATCTTTCTTTTCGCACCGGTTTATCCAACAATACACCTTAGTCAGCAAAATAAGAAGCCTAACTTTTGGACAACGTTACAGAGCAGATCAAACTTTCAATAAATTGAATGCTACCTACCGATTAAGATACAGAATGACGTTCATTTTGCCATTTAATGGAGAATCAATAGACCCTAAAGAATTTTACTTCAAAGGCAATAATGAATATTTTCTCTCCTACAGAAACCAGTTAACGGCTGAATTCAGAATTGCACCGGCCGTTGGCTATCAATTCGAGCAAAGCGAGATAGAACTGGGTCTCGACTATCGTTACAGTGGCATTGGAGCTGCCACTCGTCAGCAAGTCTGGTTGACTACCGCCTTATATTTCAGCATTTAATAAAAAATAGGGGAAATCCCGTAGGGTTTTGAAAATGAGCTTGATTTAGTTTTGACCAAAACAGATTAAGCTATGAATACAATTACTAGAAACTGGAAGAAAGTCTTCTTCATTTGCCTGCTAGTTGTGGGCAATTTAGCAGCATATGGACAGATGTCCTATGAAGAATATAAAGCGAAATACAAGCCACATTATGAAACGCTTGCACCTGACGCAGAAATTGTCAAGTTGACAAATGACCTAGATGGGCCAGCGGCAGCACTGGTTGTTGAACTCTTAATGCAAGAAGCGACTGGGGCCAGTGATGACGAACAAACCCTCAAGGTTCTAGCCATTTTAACTTCTTGTAAAAGATCGGTTGTTGCTGAAATTTTGAAAGAGTTGAGCACAGAAAATGCAGTAAAATTCTTGTCTTTCGCGAAAGACAAATGGATTTTAGAAGCCATGTACTTTGTTGATAAAACGACCTACCATAACCTAGCGGCAAACTTAACAGTCATTAAAAACTATGACGGACCTAAAGGGCCGTTCGGACCAGAAATAGGAAATTGGGCACCGGCATACGCAGGAGCAGGATTTGATGCTGGGTGGTCAGGAATGAAAGGCTTCAATAATGTCATCTCTAATTATGGAGACAACTCAGAAGTAAATTGGATGAAAGGTCCTTCTGCATTTATTGGGTTCAGAACCAAAAACTTAAACTTTGTTGAGTTAATGTATCAAAACCGCGGAGTATCCACCAAGTATGAGAATGCTGCTTGGAGTAACAGTAAATTTTCGCAACACAGTATAGGAGTTAACTTATTAAAAAGTTCAGGAAAAAATGACGCCTTGTTTTTACTTGCTCACGGTTGGGGATTACATGCAAACTTTGCTTCATGGTCAGTAAATGACGGATCAACCAAAACAAAAGTAGGATCAGGAATAAATGGTGGTTTATCATACAATGCCCAATTATTCATTAACCCAATTAAATCAATTCCTTTAATGTTCGGAATCAGAGGTTATGCGCAATTGAACTTTCCAAGACACGATTTTAACGGTCTAAATGATAATTTACAAGGGTTAACTGACGGAACATCAACAAATGAAGATAATGCATCAGTTATTTCAAGTTTTGGATTTCAAGTTCAGGCCATGTATAAGTTTGGTAAAAAAGGAGACGAAACGGTTTACAAAGATTTCGAAACTGAGCTTGCTGAAAACATGGACCCACACGTAAATACACAGTACTCAGAATTATTACCGAAGGTAACACCTGATGGGAAAAAGTTATATTTCATTCGTGATGATCATCCTATGAACAATTACGGCTCAATCAATTCTCAAGATGTTTGGGAAGCTGACCTTTCAAAAGGTATTGACAATGCAACGGCGAGTAGAATGAAAGCACCGCTTAACACCTTAAGATATAATGCAATAGCAGGTGTGAGTCCTGATGGAAACTCAATGCTTATCAAAGGAATCTTCAACAGAGACGGAAGCTTTAAGAAAAAAGGATATTCAATGATTTATAGAACAGCTACAGGTTGGTCAGATCCTGAAGCAGTAGAGATTGTTGATTATGAAAACATGACTAAAGGTGATTATGTCGGAGCTTATTGGACGCAAGACGGGAAACATATTCTTTTATCATTCTCTGAGAGCTCATCAGATAATTCACAGGATATCTATGTGGCGCACAAACAAAATGATGGATCATACTCTCGACCAGAAAAACTAAGTTCGGTAATTAACACTTCAGGTGATGAACACTCTCCGTTTTTAGCATCTGACGGAAGAACACTTTACTATTCTTCTGATCGTGAAGGTGGTTTTGGAGATAACGACATTTGGATGACAAAGCGTGAAGGTGATGGTTGGAATAAGTGGTCAGAACCAGTTAATCTTGGAGAAGAAATAAATACGGATCAATGGGACGCATACTATTCAATTGATGCTCAAGGAGAATACGCTTACATGGCAAGTAGTAAAAACTCTAAAGGGAAAGAAGATATTGTCAGAATCAAATTGAAAGAAGAAATTCAACCTGATCCAGTGGTATTAATTAGAGGAAAGGTATTGGATCAAAAAACCAATGAACCGGTTGATGCTATTATCGCATACAATGGTCTTTCAGATGGTAAAAACTACGGTACAGCTCGTACCAATCCTGCAACTGGTGAATATACTATAGTATTACCATACGGAGTAAACTATGACTTCACGGCTTCGGCTAGTAACTATATCGGGGTATCTGATAATCTTGATTTAACCAATGTTGGTGAATATAAAGAAATCACAAGAGACCTTTACATGGTACCAATTGAAGTTGGAGCAACAGTGCGTTTGAATAACATCTTCTTCGAAACAGGAAAAGATGAATTAAAGAACGAATCTTTTGCAGAATTGAAACGTGTAGTTGACTTCTTAAATCAGAATCCAACAGTGAAAATTGAACTTTCAGGACACACTGATAATGTTGGAAATAAAGACTTTAATAAGTCATTGTCTCAAAAGAGAGCAGACAAAGTGATGGCCTACCTTTCTGCCCAAGGAGTAAGTAAAGATCGACTTGTAGCCAAAGGTTACGGTATGGAAAAACCTGTAGCTGACAATGCTACAGAAGAGGGAAAAGCAATGAATAGAAGAGTGGAATTCACGATTCTCGAAAAGTAATTGTAAACCCTACAATCTGTTATCCCTGACTCAAGACGGAGTATATTGCTCTTGTCTTGACGTCAGGGTTTTTTTGTTCTACTTGTGCCGTAATCTGATTGAAAGGTTATCAAAATTGTTGCTAACTTTAGCTCTCAAATTTAGAATCCATGAGCGATAAATTATCCATCTTAAAATCTAAAGAAGCTGAAGCGAAACAAGGCGGAGGTGAAAAAAGAATTGAATCTCAACACGCAAAAGGAAAGTTGACCGCCAGAGAGCGTATTGACCTCCTGTTGGATGAAGGTACTTTTGAAGAGATTGGTATGCTGACAACCCATAGATCTTCAAACTTTGGTTTAGACAAGCAACAGTTTTTAGGAGATGGTGTTGTGACCGGTTATGGTAAAGTTCACGGAAGACCAATTTATGTTTTTTCTCAGGATTTTACAGTTTTTGGTGGTTCTTTAGCTGAGATTCATGCTAAAAAGATTTGCCGAATCATGGACTTGTCATTGCAGAATGGTATTCCGTTAATCGGTTTAAATGATTCAGGTGGAGCTCGAATTCAAGAAGGTGTTGTTTCCTTAGGAGGTTATGCAGATATCTTTTACAGAAATACGCTTGCTTCAGGTGTGGTACCACAGATTTCAGCGATCATGGGGCCATGCGCCGGTGGTGCTGTATACTCCCCAGCATTGACTGATTTCATCTACATGGTGCAAGATTCTTCATTCATGTTTGTTACTGGACCAAATGTGGTAAAAACGGTGACCCATGAAGAAGTGACGTCTGAAGAATTAGGAGGGGCATCTACCCATTCACAAAAATCAGGTGTCGCTCACTTCTCAGTTGAGAATGATTTAAGATGTATCAATGACATTAAACGATTACTTTCTTACTTGCCACAAAATTGTGAAGAAGAATCACCAAAGTATCATGTTGAGCCTTCTGATAATAGAAGAGAAGATCTGAACTCAATAATTCCTGATAATCCAAATCAACCTTATGATATTAAAGATGTCATCAACAGTTTAGTTGATGAAGGTTCGTTCTACGAAGTGCATGAAGCATATGCAGAAAACATTGTAGTTGGATTCGCATTTTTAGAAGGTAAAAGTATTGGGGTGGTTGCCAATCAGCCAGCATTCTTAGCTGGTGTATTAGACAACAACGCATCTAACAAGGCAGGAAGATTTGTACGTTTCTGCGATAGTTTTAATATTCCGCTTTTAGTGCTTGAAGATGTGCCAGGGTTCTTGCCAGGTACAGATCAAGAATGGAATGGTATCATTAACAATGGAGCGAAATTGCTTTATGCTTTTTGTGAGGCAACTGTTCCGCGTGTTACTGTCATTACCCGTAAGGCATACGGTGGAGCTTATGACGTAATGAACTCTAAACACATTGGTGCAGATATGAATTACGCATGGCCATCAGCAGAAATTGCTGTGATGGGAGCGAAAGGAGCTGCAGAGATTATTTTTAGAAAAGAAATTAAAGAAGCTGCAGATCCAGAAGCTAAATGGAAAGAGAAAGAAGCAGAATACGCAGAATTATTTGCTAATCCATATAATGCGGCTAAGCATGGCTTCGTTGACGAAGTAATTGAACCTGCGGTGACCAGACAAAAACTGATTCGTGCGTTTGACATGCTGAAGAATAAAGTAGCAACTTTACCTAAGAAAAAGCACGGAAACATTCCGCTTTAGGCAGCTGTCGAGTATTTTAATCATTTTATCGGTTAATTTCCCAACGTTTTCCCTTTTTGGGAAAAATCCGTTATCTTAAGCATTAAAATGCTGAGATGAAGATTTTTATTGTTGAAGATGATTTATGGTATGCTAAGTTGCTCGAGCATCACTTAAGCTTGAACCCTGATTACGATCTAGAAGTATTCCATGATGGAAAATCGCTCGTCAAAGCGTTAAAGAAAAACCCTGATGTGGTTTGTCTTGATTTCTCTCTTCCTGATTCTGATGGAGAAGAAATACTGAAGCGTATTAAGTCTGAAGCACCTCAAACTGAAGTAGTCATCATTTCTGGCCAAGAGGATGTAAAAACAGCCATTGGACTGCTGAAAAACGGCGCATATGATTACATCACTAAAGATGAAGAAACAACTGAAAGGCTTTGGAATAGTATCCTCAAAATTAAAGAAACTCAATCCTTGAAAACTGAAGTAAAGCAGCTGAGGTCAGAGGTGAAAAAAGCCTATAAAAACAAGGTAAAAATGGTAGGAGAGCACAGTAGTATACAGGTGCTCAAGAAAATGATTGAAAAGGCCGGTAAAACGGATATCAATGTAAGTATCACAGGAGAAACAGGTACAGGAAAAGAAGTGGTGGCCAAATCGATTCATTATTCTTCTAACCGAAGCGGAAAGTTTGTTCCAATCAATGTGGCTGCGATTCCTGAAAATTTGCTTGAAAGTGAGCTTTTTGGATACGAGAAAGGCGCGTTTACAGGAGCAAATTCCCGTAAAATCGGAAAATTTGAAGAAGCTCAAGGAGGAACCATATTTCTAGATGAAATCGCCGAAATGCCGTTGCCAATGCAGGCAAAACTTTTACGAGTTCTTCAAGAAAGAGAATTGGTCCGTTTGGGAGGAAATAAACCAATCAAGTTGGATGTTAGAATTGTCTGTGCAACTCACAAAAACTTGGCAGATGAAGCTGCTAAAGGAACTTTTAGACAAGACCTCCATTTCCGTTTAATCGGATTACCGATAAGTATCGCACCGCTCAGAGAGAGAAAATCTGACATCAAGCTACTGTCCAATCATTTTATTGAAAGCTTTTGTGAAGGAAATGGGATGGAATTAAAGCGTCTATCTAATTCAGCTCTAGATAAATTAAAGGGATATGATTTTCCAGGAAACATTCGTGAGTTAAAAGCATTGATTGATTTGGCAATTGTATTAGCTGATGGAGATGAAATTGAAGATACTGACATTCAGTTACATGTTTCAGGTCAATCACTAGAAGGATTGTTGGGAACTGAAAAGAGTCTAAAAGAATATACCGCACAAATCGTTCAGCATTTTGTAGATAAGTATGATAAAAATGTGGTGAAAGCCGCAGAAGCATTGCAAATAGGAAAATCGACCATATACAGAATGATTGCAAACAAAGAAGTAGAAGCATGAAAGGAATTGTATTTACAGAATTTTTGGAATTAGTAGAAGACAAATTTGGATTAACTACCGTCAACGAAATCATAGATCGTTGTGATTTGAAAACTAACGGCGCTTACACTGCCGTTGGAACCTATGATCACGGAGAAATGTTTCAAATGGTGAAAGCATTATCTGAAATCCAAAACACACCTGTTCCTGATTTGCTGCAGTTTTACGGTGCGTACTTTTTTGATGTTCTCGCCAAAGGTTATCCTGCCTTTTTAGAAAATCACAACTTGTTTTCTTTCATGGAATCAATTGATGGGTACATACATCCAGAAGTGCAAAAGTTATATCCAGATGCAGAATTGCCAAGTTTTGAATCAGTGAAAACGGATGATGAAAATGAAATGTTGCTCATTTATAAATCGAGTAGAAAGATGTCAGATTTTGCGATTGGTTTAATACATGGTGCAGCAAATTATTTTAAGATTAAGGTAGATGTAGCCGAATTGAAACGTGAAAACGAAGGAGAAATAGTACACATTCAAATCAAACATTTTGAGTGAGAAAGACGAAATAGAAGCCTATAAAAAAGCACTGAAGAGGGAAAAAAGTGCACGTCAAGAAGCTGAGAGAATTCTGGAGGAAAAAGCACGTGAGCTTTATGATACAAACGTCCAATTGAAGGAACTAAATCTACAATTGGAGCAGAATCTAGAAGAACGCCTTGAAGAGCTGAAAGAGAAAGATGTGCTCTTTGAAGAAGTGATAGCCCATGCTCAAGACATCATCTATCAGACTGATTTAAAAGGATACTTTACCTATGTCAATAAAATTGCAGTTGAAATTACCGGCCACTCAGAGGAGGAGTTGATTGGCAAACACTTTTCTGAATTGGTCGTTTCTCCTGAACCAGAGGTTTTGGCAAAGCATTATACAGAGCAACTAAAATCAAACACTTCAACTACCTACTTAGAGTACCAAATAATCACAAAGTCAAAAAAGAAAATTTGGTTGGGTCAAAAAGCGCAACTGATTGTCAAAGGTGACCGTGTTCTCGGTTTTATTGCATTTGCCCGTGATATCACAGAAAGAGTTAACGCAGATAATTTACTGAAGCGCAGTGAGGAAAAGTATCGCAGCCTTTTGGAGAACATGCAATTGGGTGTTATTGAAGTAGATTTAGAAGATACCATTACAAAGGTCTACGATAGTTTTTGTGAGCTCACCGGTTATTCTAAATACGAGTTGTTAGGTAGAAAACCAAAAGAGTTTCTGCTAGATCAAGAATCAAGAGACGTTTTGGATATGCAAAATGAGCTCAGAACTCAAGGTAAATCATCTGTTTATGAGGTGAAGATTAGAAAAAAGAATGGTGAGGTGGCATGGGTGCTAATTTCTGGCGCACCATTTTCAGATGTTAACGGAAAAGTAGGTGGCTCAATAGGCATACATCTTGACATTACGGACAGAAAGCAACTGGAGCTAGATTTAGAAAAAGCCCGAGATAATGCTGAAGAGAATTTTAAAGCTAAAGAGCTTTTTCTGGCAAATATGAGCCATGAAATCAGAACACCATTGAATGCGGTGATTGGGATATCACAGTTACTTGAGAAAACGAGTTTAGACAGTGAACAGTCCAATTATACTGAAGTAATAAGAAAGTCATCCAAACACTTATTAGCCCTCATTAATAATGTGTTAGACTTTTCAAAAATGAGTGCGGGAGAGGTAAAATTAGATTTTGAAGCCGTCTCAATTCTGGAAATTGTGTCAGATTTAAAACAGACCTTTCTGTATCAAGCCCAAATTAAAGATATCGACTTTATTATTGAACATAATTTCACAAGCAAAGACTTCTTTATGCTCGATAAGCTGAGGCTTGCTCAAGTGCTTACTAATCTTATCAATAATGCGTTGAAGTTCACCAACGAAGGACATGTCAAATTGAAAATTCAGAATGAACGGATTGACGCCAACATTGAAGAAATCTTATTTGAAGTTTCTGATACAGGAAAAGGGATATCAAAAGAAGGTCAAGAGAAAATATTTCAAGAATTTAAACAAGACAAACAAAAAGGAGCAAATGACCATGGTGGTACCGGTTTAGGTTTGAGTATCTCTTCAAAAATTGTCAATTTATTCGGTAGTGAACTCAAAGTAAAAAGTACACTCAATAAAGGTTCTAACTTCTACTTCAGTATTTTTGTTGATCGCGCTTCGAAAGATGATTTTAGCTATGAAAAAGCTTCAAATTTGGCTGTAGAATGGAGTAATGTAAACATCTTACTTGCAGAAGACAATATCGTCAATCAGTTTTTAGCGAAATCACTGGTAGAATCCTGGGGAGCAAAAATTACTGTTTGCTCAAATGGAGTAGAGGTGCTAGAACGACTCCAAAACGGGAAGTTTGATCTGATTTTAATGGACATTCAAATGCCCACCATGGATGGTGTTGAAGCCACTCAGAAGATAAGAAACGAACTTCAATCAGATATTCCAATCATTGCGTTAACGGCCAATGCAATCAAAGGTGATGATGAGAAATTTATGAGTTACGGAATGAATGACTATCTCTCTAAACCATTTGAAGAGAAAGACTTAAAATCAGCAGTAACAAGAAATCTATCTGCCAGAGTATATTCTAAGATGAAAGAAGAAGAACAAAATTCAGAAAATGAAAGCGCTACTCAAGGTCACCACACCATCAAAACCTTTTTTAATATTGATCGACTAAACGCCATTACGAACGGAAATAAAGAAATGAATGGCGGGCTTTTAAAACTTTTCATCTCCGAGTCGAAAAGACAAATCCCACAACTCGAATCAGAGAATAATGCAGAGATGGCAAGTAAATTGGCCCATAAAATCAAGCCATCAATTGATCATATCTCAAATGAAGAGATGTCAGGGCTAGTGCGTGAAATCGAATCGAAAAAAGATGAGCTTGACCAGCAAATGATATACACCTTCATTGAAAACTGGAAGATTCTGGTTGATGAAATAGAAGAATACCTCAAAGGTTAATACTACCCATCCCATCTAAAAAACAATCTTTTCGTCTCCTATTCAAGGAATAAATTCCCATTATGGGAAACATGCCACAGTATGCGCAAAGCATAAATAACTGTAAAACAACAAGTTAGACTCGTTGGCACAATTTGAGCTTACTCATAATCAAACTTAAAGATTATGAACTCGTTAGCAATTATCAAATACAACAATTATAACAGAGGATTCTGGAACAGTAAACTTGATTCTTCTAATTACGTGTTGGTTCAGGGCAGCCAAGCAAGCAACCAAATCCAGTTCTTAAACTGTGATACAATGATCTTGGATTTTTACTTCAGCACAACATCTGAAGAAGAAGAAAAAGAAATAATCGCGTCATGTGTTGCTCAATTACAAAACAGACCAACTCCTGTAACGCTTTTCGTATTGAGTCCGTGTTACACGGGTTCAATCATGTTGAATCAACACAAAGAAAACGTCCAATTAATCGCTCACAATTTTTGCGGTTCTATGTTGGAACTCATTAACGCAACAACAAACAATCAGAATCTAAAAGCTTCTTAAAACCAATCATTATGAATACCCCAACTTATTTTATCGTAGAAGACAACGTTTTTTATGCCAGCATTTTAAAAACGAAAATCGAAAACATCCAAGAGGCCAACGTAGAAATTTTCTCCAATGCAGAAGACTGCATAAAGAATATTCACAAAGCTCCTGAAGTAATTTTTCTAGATCATAACCTGCCAGATAACAAAGGGTTAGAAGTCCTCAAAGAAGTAAAAGCAACTTATCCTGCTGTTCAAGTAGTAATGGTTTCAGGACAAGCCACTGTGAGTGTAGCTATCAACTGTTTAAAGTTTGGTGCAACCGATTACTTGCTGAAAGGCAAAGATGATAATCACAAAAAATTGACAGAAGTCCTTAAAGATTGTGAGATGCTTTCAAATAGAATCAAAGCTTCGAATCGTAAATATGGCTCAAAGTCAGGTCGCTTTTTAAACTTCTTCTAATGAAAACTTTACTACCCCTAATTATAGTTCTTGTTGGATTTACTTCTTGCAAAACCACCAATCTGTTTCAAACAAATACAAAGGTGGACGAGCAAGGTGAAGTATTTGCTCAGCTATCAAAAGATTATGAACACATTCTTTCTCCTGATGATAAAATTGCCATCAGTGTTTGGAATCATGATGATGTAAGTGTGGGATCTGCATTTAGTATCTATAACACCAATGAATCTTTTGGTAAGTGGTTACTGATTGAAAACGATTCTACCGTGAGTGTGCCACAAGTAGGTTCTATGAAGCTAGGTGGATTGACATTGAGAGAAGCAGAAGACAGCATTACTCTTGCTCTAGCGAAAACAATCAAGAACCCTATTGTTGAGATGAAACTTTTGAATGCAGAAGTAACTGTTTTAGGAGAAGTAGTAAAACCGGGTAGATATCTTATTGAGAAGAACCTAAATTCTTTAGTTGAGATTATAGGTGAAGCTCAAGGCTTAACCTCTTTTGCCAAAAAATCTAAAATCCAAGTTATCCGTGATAATATCAGCTACACGGTTGATTTGACTACCATGAATGACTTTGAAGCCCAGAACATTTTTTTGAAATCAGGTGATATCGTACATGTGCCTGCAGTTGGAAGTAAAAAGTTTCACGAAAGAGCCCCCACTCTGATACCTTTTGCCACCATGCTCACTTCAGTCGGTGTCTTGATTTCAGTACTTGCCCCCTAGAAAAACATTATCTAACAAAACCAACCAACCATGTTAGAAGCACAAAAAATAAAAAGACTTGTAGTTACCCTCATTAAAGGATTACCCATCATTATCCTTTGCCTGGTAGCAGGATTATATATTGCAAAAAAATCAATTCAGTACAGTACGCCATTGTATCAAAGTATGGCAAAAATCAAACTGGATGATCACAAGTATGGTATGTCTGCCAACAATCTCTATGAAGATTTTGATGTTTTCTCAACTGAGAACAAAATTGAAACTGAAGCAGAAATCCTCCAATCTCCATTGCTCATAACTAAGGCGGTAAAGAAAATGTCGCTTGAGGCCAAATTTTGGAGAAAAGGCAGCATGAAAAACACTTTTCTCTATGAGGATAATCCGTTCTTGATTGAGCTCGACTCAAATTTCAATTACTACGATAAAAACATTGAATTTACAGTAAATCAAAACAATGCAATTACATACAAAAATGAGGAATCACAAGCACAAATAGGATCTGGTTTGTTGAACGGATCGTCTAAGGTCGAAGGTTCTTCTTTTACATTGATGCTAAACGAAACACTTTTGGCTCAAAAAGAGTTGGACGTACAAGGTACATACATTTTGAGAGTGCTGTCAGAAGAGGGTTTTGTAGCCGATATAAAAAAGAATTTAGATGTAAAAGCAGTAGATAAAGAAATTGCAGTGTTGAGAGTGGTGTACAAAAATGAAGACCCAGTGTTTGCCGCTGACTTTGCGAATACCCTATGTGATGTTTATGTGACAGACTACATTGAAACAAAATCAATGGCTGCAAAAAAGACCTTGAATTTCATTGATGATCGAATGATTGAAATCAATGAAAACTTAACCGCTTCAGAAGATAATTTAGAGAGCTATAAAATGGAGAATGATGTCGTGAACACGCTCCAAGAAACTGAAACAGGTTTGAGAGAGATTTCTAAGCTCAGAATCCAACTCATTAATCTTGAAACAGAAGAAACTGCAACAAGAGAATTAGAAGAGTATATCTCAGCAGGAGACTACTATGAAGGAACAGCCATCAACTTTGGTTTTGGAGATTTGGTTTTAACTGAATTGGTAAAAAAATTAAAGCTATATACAGATGAGAAAAAAGACCTTCAATTAAAATATACAGATGATGATCCAAGAATTGTAAATGTGCAATTAAAGATTGATGATGTGGAGAAGTATATTAAAGAAGCTGTTAGCCGCAACTTACAAAATATTGAAACGAAAAGAAGAGAAATTGAAGCGGCATTGAAAATCTTAGAGCTGCAATTTGAGGATATCCCAACACGAGAGAAAGAGTTACACAAACTTGAGCGCGAGTTCATGAATAATGAGGCAGTTTATAATTTTCTGTTTCAGAAAAAATTGGAGGCACAGATTGCATCATCTGCGTTAATTTCTTTCCACCGTGTTATTCAGCCTGCTTCAGTAAGCAAAGAACCTGTTTCTCCAAATCGTGTTTTGATCACATTTGTTTGCGGATTCTTAAGTCTCATTATTGGTGTTATTGTTGTTTTTGGTCGTAAACTGATATCAGGAAAAATAATCGGAAAAGCAGATATTGAAAAATTGACAGCAACACCTGTTCTTGCTGCCATTAAAGAGGAAAAGGGATTGGGTGCTCAGTATGTTGATTTAGCAACTACGGTATTGGCAAAATCAAAAGGTGAACAGCACAGTATTTTGGTAACCTCTTCCATCAAAAAAGAAGGGAAATCACACATTACAAATCACTTAGCTCAGAGTTACTCAAAAATGGGCTATAAGGTGGCGGTTTTGCAATTCAATCCATACAGTGAAAATCAAAATGTTGATTATTTCATTGAAGATTTACTCCAAGAAAAAGAAGCAATACCAACACAAGAATTCGTTCAAATTGGATTCAAAGAATTGAGCGAGCAAGGCATTTTTAGTTTGTCTCATAAACGAATGGATGCTGTAATGAATGGAATCAAGCAAAATTACGATATCATGCTGATTGACACGGCCGGTGCCATCATTAGTCCTACCGCTCAAGCATTGCTTGAATACGTTGAAGTAGCGCTATATGTAGTGCGTTCAAAAAAGTCAAAGGTGCAGTACATCTCAAACATTGACATCATGCAAGAGGAAGCCAATTTTGATCAAATGTTTATCATCCTGAACGGTGTTCATGCGTCTACCAATTTCTCTGGAGCCTACAATGGTTCTCACCTTAACTATAAAACTAGGCCAAAAGGGTTTAAAAATTGGGTAAAGCACTATTACCAAACTTATGTGAAGTCATGATGAGTAAGGTGCAACATATCATCCGAAATAATAGTTCAAAAGTGATGAGCTTGCTCGATCAGTCAATTGTTAGTGGCAGTAATTTCTTATTGGCTATACTGATTTCAACATTTGGTTCTGTGGAGCTTTACGGAGAGTTCAGTTTGATTTGGTTAGGATTTTTGTTCTTGCATGGCGCATTTACTTCATACACGGGCATGTCCTTTTTAGTGTTGGCTCAAAAAGAGGATGATGCAGATCTTTTTTGCTCAAACAACATGATTTTAGTGAATCGACTCATTATAATCTTGCTTCCTGTTTTTATACTAATTGCAATAAGCGTTCAATTTTCTACTTCATGGTTTACTTCTTGGACAACTGTGATTTGTGCTCCAACCACCATCTTGCTTTATGTGAAACATGAACAACACAGAAGGTTTTATTTCGCGAAAGACCATAAGCTAAATGTCATCTTCATTGACATCATCATCTATATTTTGCCTTTGCCTTTAATAGCAGGTTTATACTTCGTAAATGCCTTGAGTTTATCAAATATTTTTCTTGGTTTAATGGTAACTGCACTCTTGTCCAACATACTATTTCACATCAAATCTGGCGAGTCTTTTACCATCAAATCTGAACAACTTCCATGGCGTAAGAATTGGGATTATGGCAAGTATTTATTGGCCACCAATATTGCTCAATGGAGCTCATCTAATTACTTGTTGATTGCAGTGTCTGTTTTACTCGGAGCAAAGGCTGTTGGGATAATTCGAATGATCCAAAACATCATGGGAATTTTGCACATTTTCTTTATCACGCTTGAAAATGTGGTTCCAGCAAAAGCATCTTTCTTATTGCATCAACATTCTGCAAACCATTTCAAAACGTACATGAGAGCCGTAGCTCGTAAGTCGTCTATTTTCTTTCTAGCTGTTTTGGGTGCAATGTTCTTCTTTAAAACTGAAATCATCAACTTGATTTACGGTCAAGAATTGATGCAGTTTGATTACATATTTGCCGGGTTTATTGGTCTTTATGTCTTGGTTTTTATCGGAACCCTACTGCAAATATATTTGAAGACAATTGAAAAAAATCAAGGCTTATTACTGGCATATATTGTCTCAACAGTTGTTTCATTACTATCAGCAAATTACCTCATTGAAAATTATCATTTAACTGGCTACATCATTGGTTTGGTCACTTTCCAGTTAATCTCAATCGCAACATATTTAGTGTACCTGAGAAAAGTAAATCTAAGCCTATGAAAATCATACACATCACATTAGGAAAAGCAAACCCTGAACGTATGAATGGGGTGAACAAAGTAGTTAATAGTTTGATTACTTCTCAAGTAAACATTGGTTTAGATGCAGAACTTTGGGGAATCACTCATTCTTTGACACACAATTACCCTAAGAGAAACTATACTACGCGCATCTTTCAAGATTATTCGAATAAATTCAACCTTGATCCTGAGTTGATTAATGAGTTGAAAAAAATAGCTTTTGAAGATGTCATTGTGCACTTTCACGGAGTTTTTCTTCCGCAAGTGTATTCTGCCTCTCGTTGGTGCAAGAAATTGAAAATTCCATATGTATACACTCCGCATGGAGGGTATAACCTAAGAGCTATGGAGAAATCAAAAACGACTAAACTTTTGTATTTAAATCTGCTTGAAAAAAAGGTAGTTCGGGGAGCAAAGCATGTGCATTTAATTGGCGCATCAGAAGCCGAAGGATTAAAAAAATACTTCAATTCAGATCAATACATTTTGGTGCCAAATGGTCAGGATATTCAGTTCAGAATAGAAAAGAAAGTGTCAACATCAGACACCCTAAACCTAATTTTTCTTGGAAGAATAGATATTAAAACTAAAGGCCTTGACATCTTACTTGAAGCGATTGCTGCTTTAAAAGGCAAGCAAAAAATAAAATTGTCTGTTGTTGGAGATGGAGGAGAGATGAATAGATTGAAATCTTTGGTAAAGGAGTTAGAATTAGAACAACAGATTGAGTTTGTTGGAGCCTTATTCGGTGAAGAAAAATTTCGTGCCTTATCTGAAGCTGATGCGCTTTGCTTGGTCTCTAGAAATGAGGGCTTACCAGGCGTAGTGCTAGAAGCTGCATCTGTCAAAACACCGTCCATCATCTCGGCCTACACCAACATGAAGAATTATATTCAAGATTTCAACGCTGGCTGGTGCATGCAAAAATATTCAGTAGCTGCTTTGACTGAGGTCTTGGATAAGGTGGCACAATTGAAGAAAGAAAAGCAGTTGAAATCTTTTGGTGAGAATGCCCAAAACATGGTTGAGAGTGCATTTGATTGGAACCACATTGCAGAAACTTTGAATCAACACTATCGTGCGTAGAGAAAACGAGCCATATCTAATTCGCAACATTGAGTGGATTCTCGTTCTAATCCTATTCATAAAGATTGCTGGTTACTTCTCGATTACGGATGTAAAAATCATCACGCAGATTTTCAAAGTGATTTCAAGGGTAGGTATGACCGGATTAATTTTGGTGATTTTAGGAAGATTGAGATCTTATGGATGTGTCAATACGCTACAGTACACCAACTCATTCAATGTGCTGCTTTATATCTTGTATTTAGGTTTAGGGTTTGCATCTTTTACTTGGTCGACAGATCCTAAATATTCTGCACTACAATGGTTCATGACTTTCGAAAGCTTTGTGTTTGTGGCCATTTACTTCAAAGTGGTGTATACCATCAATCAGTATTTTGAAAATCATACCATTAACTTGGTAGAAACGTTCACAAAAGCCACCTTCCCGATCCTTATCATTTTTATCGTTGGATCATTTGCCTTACCTGATTTCTTTTACAGAGAAATGAGAGGTGGTGAAGAGATTCGATTGGGCGGATGGATTATGAATCCCAATGAATTAGGAATGTTGGCAAGTTTAAACGGAGCGCTGGCTTATATCATGTTCTCTGAACGAAAGAAAGCGGGAAAAATCTATCCGCTACTATCAATTTTTGCAGCTTTAACCATCTTACTCATGACTTCAAGCCGATCTTCATTGATAGGATTTCTATTGATTATCGGAATCTTGGTAATTCAAAGTGACAACAAAAAACTCAAAATTGCCATGTTCACTTTGGTGGGCTTGGTGGCACCATTTGCAATTAAAACAATCATTTTTAAAGATGGTGGAGGCGTTGAAGAAGTAATGTCTATGACCGGAAGATTACCTTTTTGGAAAGCATTACTCAACGAAGGCATTGTTCGTGAACCTTTCTTTGGATACGGCTTTATGCGCATCAATTACACCGAGTACTTTCAAGGGTTAAATACCTATCCAGGAAAGATGACCCATAATACCTTTATGCAAGTATTGATGAATCTTGGATTTGTTGGATTGTTCATTGCCTTGTTTCAGGTCATTTTCACAGTAAAGAACTACATCAAAAATAAGTCAAGCCTTTACGGAAGTTTTTTCATTGCGTTGTTCATCCCTGTCATGATTAATTCTTTCACTGAATTCGGAATCTTTGGAGATGCCAATTACGGCATCCTTTTTTGGCAGTTTCTAATCTTCTTGTTTGTTTTTGAAAAGCGTAAATACCTCACTTCAGAAGAAAGAGCAGCCATGAAAAGGTTTACGAAAAAGTTTGGCATTACTCTTTCCCATTCTGGGAAATAACTCTCATTTAGAGAGCGATTCAAATTATTAAACCTACATAAATAGCTGATAATCAGAGGTTGGAATCCGGTGGCACATTTTTCTCTCTATCAAAAACCAAATACCCCAAGTATGAAAACAAGATACAAGTACAGCGAGATTTTATTGATTGCCCAGACGGTGGCAAAAGAAGAGTTTGAACTGTTCATTTTCGATCCAGAAGGTTGTGTGCAATTTGACATTCAATCAGAGGTGAGTGCAACTTCTCCCAGAAAGAAAGTCTTAATCAATTTTGCGCGATCAATTGAATCTTATAAAGGGATGCAGCTGAGCGATTTCGATATCATGATAGACTTTTCTGGCGAGAAAAAAGAGGTTCATCAATATAATGAAGTATATGCTGCTATCAAGAACTTGTCCGGCGAGTTAAAATGGATGAAGCGTGCCAATGATCATTCAAGTCATTTCCTTCACTTTTTAAATACAAAAACGCGCACTGCTCAATTAAAAAAAGCCATTTTAAGAATGGCTGCCTTTACACGCATGTTGAGCTTAAGAAGCATGAAATTCAGTGTTAGTTCTAAGAACAAATTGTGGTTCAAACAGGGTGTTAGCAAGTTTGATAAAGTAGTAATTTCATTTGGCGCTGCTGGATACATGAGAAAAGCCGTAGCGCTCGTCCTGAAGAATGACGAACCATATAAATTTCTAAAAATAGGATTGACTGAAGGTGGAAAGTACGCCGTAGATCGTGAAATCAGACGTATGAATAGCCTGACTTATCATGAGTTCAAAACTTTTGTAACGCCGAAAATTTTGAAAGAAAAAGGAGATGTTTTAGAAACCTCACCAATCCAAGCAAATTCAAATAAGAAAAAATCGAACACTGAGAGAGCTTTATTCAGAGCCATCCAAGAGATGTCTTTTCACAATCAAAATACAGTGAAACTATCATTTACAGATTTCCATGAAAAGATTGTCGATCGTTTGTTTTGGTTAAGAAAAAACGCGCCTGTTCATTTAATGCCTTACGTGAAAAAAGCGCAGCATCTGATGTCTAATGTGAATCCGAATGAATATGTAAAAACAGCATTAACTCATGGTGATTTAACACCTTGGAACATCATGCATTCTGATAATGAAATTTCAATAATTGATTGGGAAATGTGTCAAAAACAAGGGCCGTTATTGTATGATGCCTTTCACTACACTCTATCAAAAATGACCTATGTTGATGGGCAGTTCAGTTTAAAATCTTTCAATGTAAAGATGGATGAATTACTCGATCAACCTAAGATTAAGTACATCATAAAAAAACACAAGTTAAATGTAGAATTGTATTTCGCCTTGTACCTACTACATAAAAGCTCAGAACAACTGCTATACTTCTCAATGAATGGGCAACAAACAGCTAAACATTTAAAGTGGGCGAAGCTTTATGGTCAACTTATGGATGAGGCAGTACTGCATTTTCAATTCGAAGATCAACGATCTACTTTACTTGAACTTACAGAGAAATATTTGAAAACGTTGCCATACGCTGCGGTAAAGTTCCAGCACAATGGTTTTGGTGAGATTCCTGAAACGAGCGATTTAGACATTGCTATCAACAAAAAAGACGCTTTAAAGCTCACCCAATATTTGAAAGAAAATTTGTTGGTCAAACAAGTGAAGACCCAGAAATTGGGTCACATGACGAAATTAAATGTATGGCTAAAAGACAATCAATTTTTGTCCATAGATGCTATACACGAATTGAGTAGAAAAGGTGTGCGTTTCATGGAAATTGATGAAGTGTTGAGAAACAGAATTCAAGTCAATCAGCATTTTAGGTTTTCACTGGCAGATGATTATCAATACTGTCAGGCATTCTATACACTCAACGGTGCTGATATTGATTCAAAATACCAACAGGTATTTGAAAACGGATTTGCTGCAGAAAACTTACCTCTTACAATTAGACATTTACAATTACTGGCTGGAGAAGATACGAAGGAAGCAATGAGCTTTACTCAGGACAAACAGTTTCAACTGAAAAGTTTCATCAAGAAATATAATCGCAATCCGTTTGCTTTCATTAGAAGAAAAATTGCGTATTACCAAGATTTTGTGCGAACAGCATTGTTCCACCGTGGTAAAGTAATCACCTTTTCAGGAGTTGATGGTGCTGGCAAAACAACGGTGATAGATATTGTTTCGAAAAGATTAAAAAACAAATACAGAAAAGACATAGTGTTGTTAAGACACCGTCCAGGAGTGCTTCCAATTCTATCTGCAATCAAACATGGAAGTAAAGCAAAAGCCGAACAGCACGCATCAGTGACCCTTCCAAGACAAGGTAAAAATAAAAGTAAACTGAGCTCAATGATGAGGTTCTGCTATTACTTTCTCGATTATCAAATTGGTCAAGTCTATGTTTATTTCAAATATGTATTGCGTGGAAAAGTAGTGGTGTATGATCGATATTATTTTGATTTTATCAATGATGCGAAAAGATCAAACATCAACCTAAACAGAAATTTTATTAAGTCTCTTTACCGCTTCATTTATAAGCCAGACATGAACTTTTATCTGTTCAATGATGCAGAAACAATATTAGCCAGAAAAGCAGAATTATCTGCTCAAGACATCAATCAGATGAATGCAAAATATCAGGATTTGTTTAGCGAGTACCAACAACGAATGAAATCGAACTACATCAAAGTCAAAAATGATGACCTCAATCAAACCATCTCATTGATAATGGGAGAACTCAGAAAAATTGCATAAGATGACACAGAAAAGAAAAATACTGATTACCGCTTATGCAGTGAATCCCTATAAAGGTTCTGAAGATGGAACTGGATGGAACATATCGTATGAGTTGGCAAAATTGAACCATGTAACGGTAGTTACCAGAAAAAATAATCGTCCTGAAATAGAACGATACTTCAAAGAAAATGCAGGAGATCCAACCCTCCAAGATTTAAACTTTATGTACTATGATCTTCCAAAATGGTTGGTTTTTTGGAAGAAGAAAATTGGCGAGCGTGGGTATGTTTTATATTTCTATTTATGGCAATTGTTTATGCCATTATTTATTAAAACGAAAGGGGTACGTTTTGATATTGCCCATGCTCTCAATTTTCATTCAGACAGTCAACCTCAATTTTTATGGATGCTTGGAAAACCTGTCTTTTGGGGCCCGATTGGTCACCATGCACCAGTACCCAAAGAGTTCATCCTGAAAAATCACAGCAGAAAAGATTACTTAAAAGACAGGTTGTACAATACGGTCAAATGGATGTTCAGGAACCTAGATCCCTTTTTCTATATTTCAAAATGGACTGCTAAAAAGATTTTTGTGATTAACAGCGCTATCAATGATAGTGTAAAGGCGAATCCTAATAAAATCAAAATCATACCGGCGGTCGCTACTGAAGAACAGCCGTTTATTAGACCATCATTTCAGTCAGATTTCAATCTAATCTCTGTGGGAAGATTCACTTACATGAAAGGATTTGATGTGGTGATTGATGCCTTTGCAAACTTTTATAGTGAACTCAATGAAACAGAACAAAAGCGTGTTAAACTGAAGCTAGTTGGTAAGGGGGAGGAGCTCGAAAACTATCAACAAATGATCAAGAATCATGGCCTCAGTGATGCCATTGAAATTATAAAATGGGTGCCTAAAAACGAAATGCCAGCTCTGTATGCAGCAAGTAGCCTGTTTGTATTTGGCTCACATGAGGGAGCAGGCATGGTAGTGCCAGAAGCGCTCTCATTTGGATTACCAATAGTTTGTTTTGACAACAATGGACCGGGTGAATTATGCAGTTGGGACAATGCCTTGAAAATCAAATATCAGTCTTATGATGATTCAGTATATCAGTTTTCGAAGTCCATTTCAACGCTTTACAAAAATCACTCTTTAAGAGAAAACATGAGTGCAAATGCAAGACATTATTCAAAGTCTCGATTTAGCTGGGCAAATAAGGCCGCTCAAATTAATGAAGCATATGACGCTTATGAGCTCACTAAAGTGAAATCTCACAACCTTCAAAAAACAACCCCATGAAAAAAACTCAAGTAATATTTCACCCCAGCACTGAATTGTACGGCGCAGACCGCATCATGGTGCTTGCGGCCAAAGCGAATGCCGATTTTGAAACCGTCATTTTTGTTCCTAAAGATGGACCATTGCTCGATTTTATTCGAGAAAATCTGCCCAAAGCAGATGTTATCATTGCACCTGAAATGCCAGTTATCCAACGTTCGTTGTTTTCGGTCAAAGGAATTGCCACGACATTGAAAAACATGCGAATCTTCTCAAGCTTAATTAGAGATGCAGTACCAGATCATGAGGGTGTGATGTATTATGTGAACACCCTGGCTTGCTCTTTTGTCTTGCCATTGTTGCGCAGAAAAAAAGGAAAGGTCCTTACGCATGTTCATGAAATTATTGATAATCCGGCGATAGTCGCAAAGGCCACTGCAAAATTGGCTTTGAGGTATTCAGATAAAGTGATTTGCGTTTCCCAAGCAGTTGCTAACGGAATCTTGAAAAGAACAAAAGACAGCAACAATAAAATTGAAGTATTGCACAATGGAATTTTACCAGTTGAATGTGACCATCAATCTCATCAAGATTTGAATTTTTATCTGTTCGGAAGAATGAAACCCGAGAAAGGACAATGGTATTTGATTGAAGCACTCAGCCAAATCCCTAAAGCCCAATTAAAAGGAGCACAGTTTCACTTGGTGGGAGGACCAGTTCAAGGAAAAGAAGAGATGTTGGATGACTTAAAGAGCCGCATTCAAGAAAACAGATTGAATGATATTGTTCACTTACACGGATTCACAAATGATATCACTGGCCATATGGCACAGGCAGATGTATGCCTGATTCCTTCCCTGATGAAAGACCCTTTTCCTACTACTGTGCTTGAAGCAATGTCTGCCAAAAAGGTGGTAATTACTACAAATCATGGTGGGGCGAAAGAGGCAATAGTTGATCAAGAATCTGGTTTCTTGATTAATCCGGATAACCCTAAACAGTTCGCAAAAGCGATTTTACATTGTATCCATGAACAGAATAACCTGCAACAGATTGGACAGAACGCAAAGAATCGTTACGAGCAACTTTTCACCCAAGAACACTTTTTTGATAAATGGAAGGTGATGACAAGCGATTTACTCTTCCCAATATGGGAAAACCAGACTCAAATTCAGACAGTTAGGACTGCGGAATAAAACATAAAACACAGTAAATCAACAAGATAGATTGTTTGGTTCATTTCTTGGCATTGAGTTGTCATGGAAAAGAAGAAATCAATTGCCATTATCGGAACAGCAGGGGTGCCTGCCAAGTACGGCGGTTTCGAAACCCTTGCACACAATTTAGTTAATGAGCTAAATGACGAGTTTGATATTCATGTATACGCCAGCAAAAAAATCTATCCTGCCAACGAGCGTCCGAAGTTTTGGAACAAAGCCAGGGTGCATTATTTCGGATTGAGTGCGAATGGCGTTTCAAGCATCCCTTATGACTTTATAACCATGTTGCATGCTTGTCGCTATGCTGACACGCTCATAGTTTTGGGAGTTTCTGGTGGGGTATTCATTCCATTAATCAAGTTGATTTCAAGATGTAAAGTGATCGTCAATATTGATGGTTTAGAATGGCGCCGTGACAAATGGGCTAAGCCCATCAAATGGTTTCTTAAGGTTTCTGAACGGTTAGCGGTTCGCTTCTCTGATGCAGACATTACAGATAACTTATCGATTAAAAGATACACATCTATTAAATACAAAACGGTCAGTCATATGATAGCATATGGTGCTGATCACGCACAACCTGAGAAAATTTCTGGAGAAATGGTAAACAAGTATCCTTTTTTAGACTCAGATTACGCATTTAAAGTAGCACGAATTGAACCAGAAAATAACCTCGAGATGATTGTAAAGGCATTCTCCAAGATGCCGAGAAAAACATTGGTAGTGGTTGGAAACTGGAATTCTTCAGAGTTTGGTACACAGTTACGGGAAGCATACAAGGCGTACGACAATCTCCATTTGTTAGATCCCATCTATGATCAAGAAGAACTAAATGTTTTAAGATCAAACTGTAAACTGTATGTTCATGGTCACAGCGCTGGTGGTACAAATCCATCCTTGGTAGAGGCAATGATACTGCAGCTTCCTATTCTCTCATTTGATGTTTCATTCAATAGAGCAACCACGCACAACCAAGCTTTATTTTTCAAAAATTATCTGGGATTAATAGACCTAGTTCAATCAACCAATGATGACACACTGCTGCAGGTTGCTCAGAAAATGAAAGCCATTGCATTACAGAATTACACCTGGAAACAAGTGGCGAACAGATATCGTGGTTTAGTGCTTGGTTTTGATTACAACTACAAGAAATCAAAATTTAAAAGAAAGAGTGCCAAAGTACCTTATTCAAAAATGCTCAAAACGGGGCATGCCCATTTGCAAAATGTTCAACTCAACTTTGACGAGCTCAAAGACATAAAATAAACAAGATGATACATGCTTTTATCCTCCTACTCATTGGTGTGTTAAGCACCTTCTTTATGAGAGAATTGATTAAATACTTTCACAAAAAGAATTTATTGGATGTTCCTGACGCCAGAAAACATCATGCTAATCCGACACCTTCATCTGGAGGAATCGTTTTCATTGTTCCTTTATTGATCGGAGGAGCGTACATGAGCGAGCATTTGTTGGTGGTGTTAAGTGCTATTGTTTTTTTAGTTGTGGGATTTATTGATGACCGAAGAGATCTTTCATCAAAAATCAAATTCCTGGTTCAATTTGCAATCGCAGCCTTAGCTGTGAGTCAGTATGGATCGTTTCCGTTTTTTGAAGAAGGCTTATTTTTTCCAGAATGGTTGGCCACTTTTGCTTCTATTGTTCTTGTTGTCGGAATCATCAATGCCTTCAACTTAATTGATGGCTCAGATGGATTAGCAGGAACATACGCCTTAATAGCTTTCGTGGTATTTACCATTTTGTTTTACACTTCGTCTCAATTTGGATTGGCTTATTTTGCAGGTTCAATGGCTATTGGTTTGTTTGTCTTTTTGCAGTTCAATCTCAATCCGGCCAAGATTTTCATGGGTGATGCAGGTTCACTTTGTTTAGGATACCTATTGTCAATACTTGGATTACAATTAACACACATTACACCAACAAATGGAATTGAGTTTGAAGCTATTGTGATTCCTTTATTATTAGTTCCGGCAATGGACACCATTAGAGTGATGTTATGGAGAATAATACAAGGTAAAAAACCTTTTGATGCAGATAGAACACACATCCACCATATTCTTTCTCAACTAAAAATCAGTCCGATCAGTATCGCCAACATCTTTGGGGTTTTATCGGTTTCTATCTTGTTTTTAGCTATTGTATTGTCAACGCAGGGCTTTGGAAATTTACCAGTGATTCTGATTACAAGCGCAGTCACTGTCTTGATGCTCTCAGCAGCAGTTTACTCATTGCAAATCAGAAGAAAAATCATATTGAAAAAGAAGATGGATAAAATGCATCAAATAGAATCTACCAATAACCTTTTAAAACAGCAATCATGAATAGACCTAGAATATTAATCGTAGACGACAGCCCAGTGGTAGCACTTTTACTTTCTAATTTATTAGAAGAAAAGTTAGATGCCATATGCACAACTTATCATTCAATTGATGATTTTAATACAGCTGAAATTGAAGCAGCCGATTTGTGTATAGTAGATTACTTGTTAGAAGCGAGCCAAAAACAAGACATGTATAATGGTGATATGGCATTAAAGCAAATTAAAGCAATCAAGCCTGATGTCCCAGTGATAGTATTCTCTGGGCAAAATGATATTTCGGTAGCACTTGATTTAATAAGTTTGGGCGCCATAGATTATGTAGACAAAAATCATCATGACTTCATTGAGCAAATTATTGAAAGTGCCCACAACGTGCTTTATCACTCAACCAATTCAGAAAAAGTACAAGGGTTGAAAAATGAAATTAAGCAAGACCGTACGCAACTTATTCTATTGTGTATTGGCATATCCATTATTGGCGGAATTTGTAGCTTTATGGTATAAAAGCAATTTTTAAATATCAAATACTGCTCGCTTTAATTCCTATTTTTTATGGCTGCGAGAAGGATGTTTACTTGGTTCCTGGCACCAACATCAGTGATGAGTATTATACGCAAGACATCAGGGTGCAAGGGCACGACCTTGACAGTTTAATAATTGAGGGGTGCACTTTTGATGGTGGCGAATTGTACATTTCTGATGTGAGTTATGTCCAAGTAATCAACTGTACTTTTAAAAACCAGAAAAAGAATGGTATTCGAATTGGGTTTGGAGGTGAAGCAGATCACATTCTCATCCAAAATTGTCACTTCTCAAATATTGGTAGTAACGGTATCGATAGCCATGAAGATGCTCCAGATTGTATCATAGATGGATGCTATTTTGAGAATTGTGCTTTATCAGATGTAGGAGCAGCTTTTGGACAGCCTCATCATGCCATTTATTGGAAAGGTAAAAATGTTACGATCACCAACAATACAATCATTACAGGAGATCAAAGAAAAGGAAATGGGATTAGTCACCGAAGTTCAGGTTTAATAGCAGGCAATAAAATTCTCAATGCAAAAAAGTATGGCATTATGTACTTTGCAGACCACCCTGGTGGGGATAGCCTTATTATTGAAAACAATTTTGTAGCCAATTGTGCAAATGGTATTGGCATTACATCTCCTGGAAATCTAGACTACCACAACAAAAACGTTATTGTGCGATTTAATTCGGTCGCAAATGCTGAAAATTACTCTGTTTTCATAGCTTCCGACTATGAGAGCACAACTCAGTTGAGCCTATATGGGAATGTTTTAGTTTCACCAACATCAAATTACTTCACCAACTATTTTGAAATAGATACCGCTTTCAATTTGATGCATACTGCCGATATCGGATTTGTTAATATTGAACAGGGAGATTTGCACATTCAAGCGGGCTCAATGGCAGATGGATTTTGCAGTGGCTTAAGTATTTTTCCGGCTGTTGATATTGATGGTGACATTCGTTTAATAACTAATTTAGATGCTGGTGCAGATGAGGTGGATTAAACTAGTCATAATAGTCATTTCATTGAGCGCTGGTAGTGCTCAAGCCCAGATGTCATGGATGGGGAAAACCAAATTGACAGTTTCGTATTATCATATTGGAAGCTATTCAAAAGAGCGTCCATTAGTATTCCTAGATCAATCTTTTGAAATGGTGATTAAACCACAATTTAGAATTGGTCTGGGGACAGGTGTAAACTTATACCCATCTGACCTTACAGTTCCGCTTTTTATGAACTTGAAGTACGTCAAAGAGATGGGCAAAATAGGCTTCTTCGCTCAGCAATCTTACGGGGTCAATCTAAAGTTAGGAAGTATTGGGTTTTTCAGTCACCGTTTGGTAGGCGGGGCAGGCGTGATGATCAGATTAAAAGACAGATTAACGCTAGACCCAGAACTCGGATATGTATTGAATTTAGACAATTATGGAGGCGGAAGCCTTTCCTTCACCACCTCACTTGGTGTGTACTATACAATCGGAAAATAGATGGCGTTTTTTACAGACATAAAAATAGCCGCAAGCGATTACGGAGAAGGCTTCAAATTGATAAGCAAATTAGGGCTTTGGAAATTTACCTTAATTCCTGCACTGATTGCAATTGGCTTGGCCGCCTTATTCATTTGGGGCGGATGGTATTTTGCTACAGACATTGGAGCCGCAATTGCACAAATTTGGCCCTTTGAATTCGGCGCCTCATTTTTCAGATCACTCAGCAACTTTATAGGTGGATTATCGGTAATTGTTGTTGGTTTTTTTGCGTTCAAGCATTTACTCATGGCAGTTTGCGGACCCTTTATGGCACCAATTTCCCAAAAAGTAGAAGACCATCTAAATGGTGATAAGGTAGTTTCTGAAATAGGATTCATGAGTAGCTTAGTCCGAAGTATTCGAATCAACATTCGTCTGATTTTGATTGAATTGCTGATTAGTGTTCCTCTACTATTGTTAAGCTTAATCCCAATGTTGAACATTATTAGTTCAATTCTTTTGTTTTATGCAAGTTCTTATTTCACAGGATTTGGGGCAATGGATTATTGTTTGGAACGTCATTACAAAACTTCAGACTCTGTGAAATTTGTGCGCGCAAACAAAGGATTGGCAACCGGAAATGGAATCATTTTTAATTTAATACTCTTGATACCAGTTATTGGAGTGCTAGTGGTGTTGCCGATTTCAACGGCCGCGGCAACCATATCAACTTTTAATCGAATGAACAAAAAAGAGGGATAGGTTAAATCACCCTCCCTCTTTATCACTAATTTTTTATTCAATCTGATTATTGAACGATAAGTTTTCTTCTTATCTCTTCTTTTTCATTTGATAATACAGCAAAATACGTTCCAGAACTTAACGCATGCTCCAATTGATAACCGCTTCCAATTTTTCCGGCTTTCAACACCTCTTTTCCGCTAACATCTATGACCTTTAGATCATAAAGCTCCTGGTTGTTCCATTGAATATTAAAGGCTGCGTTACTCGGGTTTGGAAAGATGGATAAATCAATTTTATCCAATTCTGTGAATGAAGTATAATCTGTGATATCTTCTAATTTCAAATCATCTATGTAGTAATTTGCCGCTTCATCATTTGGACCGTAAGCATAGAAATTCATCCCTCCCCAACGGTTATAGGTTTCTGATCCATTTACTCCTGTTGACCAAGTAAACGAATGAACTTCTGTACCATTAATGAATACTTTGCCTTGATCTGTAAAGAGGTTGGCTTCTACAACAACATCCATCCAGCTGTCTTGCGTGTAGTTGAAATTTGGTCCAGTTCCGCCGTCAGCCGCAACATAGCCAGTTCCATTATTAGCAAAAAACACATCACATTTCCAGCCAAGCCCGGGAGAGGTTGATTCTTGACAATTGAAGTATCCCGCAGATCCTGCTACGATATACATTTTCATTGAAAATCTAATTTCGGCAGCATTATAGATTTCTGGAAATACGCAAATCGCATCAATCGGACCAGATTGTCCTACAATATTAACTGAGTTTGACGCACTCGAGCTTTGCGCATCTGAGATTAACGCATCATCTGCTCCTCCAGGATTAAGCGACCAAGTGTCCATCACTGATGAAGAAACTCCTGCATAGCTTCCAGCAGTGTATGCATCAAAGTTCTCTTCAAACACCGTTGTTTGAGCAACAGCAAACATAGGGCAAACTAGCCCAAATAGTAAAATTCTTTTCATGTGTTAAATAGGTTTAGTTAACTAAATATAAGCAAGTTGAGTGTGCTGGGAGTTTCCTTATTATCCAATTCTTGAAATCCTATTTGAATAAATTTTGGTTACCTTTTCACAGTTGCTACATCTTTCTAAAACAGCGCATGAAAGACCAGAAGATTTTAAACTTCCTAAAAGAAGACAAACAAGAAAGGGCATTTAGCCGGCTTTACAGGTATTACCCAAAGGTAGAGAAACACATTTTGATTAATTCAGGTTCAAAAGAAGAGGCTCTTGATATTTTTCAAGATGCACTTGTATTACTATACCAAAAAGCAAATGATGGGTATTTTGATACCCATGATAATCAAGAAAGAATTGACGGATTTTTAATTCAAAGTGCAAAACTTCTTTGGAGCAATGAATTGAGAAAAAAGAAAGTAAGAGATGGTGATGAAGGTGGCCTATCCGGTTTAAAAAATCAAGATGAAGTCGCTCAGAAAATCGAACAAGAGAAACAATTTGAAATCATAGAACAGGCTTTGAAAAGGTTGGGTAAAAAATGTCAAGATATTTTAGACATGTTCTATTACCGCTCTTATTCAATGGATAAAATAGCACAGAAAATAGGCTTTAAAACAGTAAAGTCTGCCAAAGTGCAAAAGTATAAGTGCATGGAAAGCGCCCGAAAGTTTGCCTTGCAATTGTCTAATCAAAACACCATTGAATCATGAGAGCTGCATTAACACAAATTGAACGAATAGAACATTACTTACTGAGACAACTCAATCCGCAAGAGCTTCAGCAGTTTGAACAGGAACTAAAATCGAACCCTGAATTGCAAGAAGAAGTGCATCTTCAACAACAGCTCATGCAGGGAATTCAGTTGATAGGACTCAAGAAATCGGCTCAACAAGCTTACAAACATTTCAGACTGATGAAATGGATGAGAAGAGCTATCGTTCTGATTTTAATAGCAGGAGGAGCATACTTTGCTTGGATTTATCTCGCCCAAGAAGAAGCTTATCAAGAGGAACCTTGTGTACCGTGTGAAGTGAATGAAGGGCATTCAGGAACTGAAGATGCTGCTGATGTCAATTGCTGTGACCAACCTACTGAAGCATTCATAGAAATCATTGATACCGCTGAGGTGTGTGATGAAGAGGAGATTACTGAGGATGTACAAATTATTCAAGACAGTCTGGATTATGCCCCAGCAGAGTCTTCTTCTAACCTTGAAATTGATGCTGAAGGAAACATTGTAATGGAAAATCCAGAGCATCCTGCGCGATTTAAACAAGGGAATACAGCCCTGAATAATTGGCTAGCTAGAAATCTAGAATATCCTGTTGGTGAAGATTATTATGCTGAGGTTGTAGAAGTTAAATTTTGGGTGAATTATGATGGCAAGGTACTTTTTCCTAAAATCACAAAAGGCAAATCTGAAGCTAACAAAAGAGCTGTTTTAGACCTGATGAAGAAAATGCCAGACTGGGTTCCGGCAGAACATAAAGGGAAAATTGTGAGCTCATTTATGCGCCTACAACTTGACTTTGGCCGTGAAATGTAATACCTTGAAAGTGGTATATTAAAAAGCTATAATGCTGATATACAACGCAAAAGGATTTAATTTTTTGTTAAAAAATTTTAAAGTCCACACTATTTTGGCACAATTTTCGTTAGTTTGAATGTGATCGCAGAAATAGTGCACTGCAGTTTAATTTATTTATTTACCCAAATACTCGAACTAATGAAGAAGACACCAGTTGTTTTAGCATTACTTTGTTCAGTAGGATTCATGACCTCTTGTGATAAAGAGAAAAAGAAAGTAGACGGTTGGAAACCAATCTATGCTAGTGAATCAGGAGCTGATCAAGTAACCGTGAGTGACTCAGAGCCACTCAATAATCCCGGAAGAATTTATGTGTATGAAGACTATCTTATGGTCAATGACCAAGGAAAAGGAATTCATATTTATGACAATTCAGACCAATCTAATCCGCAAGAACTATCTTTTATAGGTATTCAAGGAAATTTAGATTTCTCAGTGAAGGATAATATGATTTATGCCGATAACATTACCGATATGGTAATTGTGGATATTTCAAATCCATCTCAACCTGAATACAAAAATAGAATTGAGAACATCTTTCCAGTTCAACAGTTTCCAGATGAATTTGGACCGTTTGAATGTGTAGATGCCTCAAAAGGTAAAGTAGTAGGATGGGAAAAAGCAAAGCTTGATGACCCAAAATGTTCTAGATAATTTAAAAAGATTTAAGATGAAAAAGTTAAGATTTTTAGTTGCTGGGGCATTTGTAATGGGAGCCTTAGTAAGTTGCGAAAAAGAAGAAGTGACGACCCAAGATTTAGCGTCACAAAATCAAACAAAAGAACATACGTCAGGAACCGGTTTTGGTGGTTCTTTGGCACAGTTCACAATCGTTGAAGATTACTTGTATACCATTGATTACAAAACACTCAATATCTTTTACTTAGGAGATGCTGAGAATCCTGTTTTGACAGAATCAATCAATATGCCTATCGGAATGGAAACTGTTTTCCATGAGAATGGTAGATTGTTTATTGGAGCAAATGACGGAGTGCATATTTATGACATCTCTGAACCAAGATCTCCACAAGAGTTATCTCAATTTAATCACGTTACTTCATGTGACCCTGTTGTTGCAAATGACCAATATGCATTTGCTACCTTGAGAGGTGGAACAGACTGTGGTGGTGCGTTGAGTCAACTTGATATTATTGATATTTCTAACATCAACATGCCTTATTTGGCAGGTGAAACTATGTTGACAAACCCTTACGGTTTAGGGCTGTCAACGGCTGATGAAAATATCATTTATATCTGTGATGGATATGCTGGTTTAAAAGCGTACAATATTCAGCAGGCTTTCTCACCACAATTGGTGATGGAGTTACCGAATATCGAAGCATTGGATGTGATTCCGCAAGAAGGGGACAACCTGATTGTGTTGAGTAGAAATGGTATTTACCAGTTTGACGCATCTAAGCCAACGGCATTGATTCAAAAATCATTCATTCCTGTACAGTAAGGTTTGAAACGATTATTGCTCATATTATTATCATCCTCTTGTGTTGCACTGGCGCAAGAGGATGATTCTTTTAAGGCGTTGGATACCGTAAATTACAATGCCTTTCAAGAACACGTTCCGTTTTGGAGAATGGAGCGCAACCTGAAGTTCTCGCCTTTTGATGTCTTTTCTGCTGTACCAACTCTCGGGGCAGATTTAGAGGTCTTTATGAAAAAAGGCTTAAGTTTTCAATTCGGTGCAGCCTACGTTCCATCATTCATGCAATTTGCAGTTGGTGATGATGAAAACCAGTTTAACTGGATGCATGGGTATCGTTTAAGATTTGAGAATCGATACTTTGGATTAAGACGTAAAGATGTCTATTTATCAAGTGAAGTATCCTTGCGACATTTAATTATTGCAGATGAGATTAGGTATGGAATGGAAGGAGATGATTGGGGTAATTTTGCCTATTTTATCAATCACAATACCATTTTTCACCGTTTTTCTTCGCAGTTCAATTTTAAAGTTGGATTACAAAAACAAATTGGAGACAAAGCCATCATTGATATGTATGCAGGTTTCAGCTTAAGAAGAAACAATGTACTTGCCAATGTCAAACAAGCACCTGAGGGAGGTGTCGCTTTCAATAATTGGAATCGATTTGAATGGACCTTGGAGAACAAGCATAAATTTGGTTATGCCATGCCGATAGTAGGTCTAAGAATTGGATGGCACTGGCCATGTAAAAAAGGGATGTAATCTAGTCCCGCATAATTCGTATCTTCTCTTCATGAAAATACACCATTTGCTCGTTTTGGGTCTTTTTGTCTCGTGTAATCAGCCCGCGGATGAGGTTGTTCAATCTGAGATTCACAATACTGAAATAGATTGGATGTCATATGACCAACAAGTGTTTACCAAGGCGAAAGAAGAACAAAAGTTAGTGTTATTAGAAGTTGGCGCTAATTGGTGCCACTGGTGTCACGTTATGGATGATAGTACATACGCCAATAAAGAAGTACAGACATTCTTGAAAGAAAATTTTGTGCTGACTAGAGAAGATCAAGATTCAAGACCAGATTTGTTTGCAGCTTACCGACCATGGGGATGGCCTGCCATTATAGTTCAAAATGAATATGGTGATGATTTACTCAGGTTGAAGGGATATCAAGAGCGAAAAAAATTCATAAAAGTACTTCAGAAAGTGATTGATAATCCAACCATCATAGAGGATGCTACAGCTGATCAAGAGAACTTTTCATCATCCTCTTCAGAACTGGCTCAAGAGTTTAAGTCTAGAGTAGACCACGAAAAAGGAGCGTATCCATGGAAGAATAAATTCATTCAATTTCAAGGTATTCTACAAGGATTAAAAATGAAGGAAGACCCTAAAATGAGAGCTTGGACAGACCTTTCAATAAAAAACTCTTATGCCTTAGTTGATCCTGTTTGGAGTGGTGTGTACCAGTATTCTGCCTTGCGAAGCTGGAACAATCAACATTATGAAAAACTGCTGAAAATTCAAGCCGAATATATCAAAACTTACAGCCTATATGGAGCGTTTACCAAAACTGAAATTCCTTTGGAAAAGGCAGCATCAATCGTAGGGTATTGCGAACGATTTTTTGGTGATAATAGTGGTTTGTACTACAATAGTCAAAACGCAGATGTGGTAGCAGGAGTTGACTCAGAAGAATACTACAATTTGAATGAGACAGAGCGATTATTGCAGGGCACACCATCTGTTGATGAATCCATTTACTTAAAAGAAAACGCAAAAATGAGTGAGGCTTTAGTGTATTTATGGGCTGCAACTGACAATGCTTCTTACCTCAAAAAGGCCGAACAAATTCTGAATGTTTTACTTGAAACCAGGTATAGTAAAAGTGGACTTTATTTGAGGGCAGAGAAAGATGAAGGTTTTTATTCGTTTGAAGATAATCGTCAATTGCTCGATCTCATGATGCATTTTTATCAATTGAGTGGAGATGAGGCCTATCTGAGAAAAGCAAAAGAGTTAGGATTGATAATGAATGAAAATTTCTATTCTGAAGAGGGTTTTATGGCTGTTTGTGGAGATAAATTGGTGAAAAATACCATTGTAGATCTTGACAATATAAATGCGGTGCTTACTTTTAATAAACTCAGCAGGCTGGCTGATGAAAAAGTGTTTTTTGATTTAGCATTCGCGGCTTATGAGCGTTGCAATAAATCGGAGCTTCATAAGGTGGTCGGCTACCTACCTTTACTTCAGATGGCTGATGAACAACTCAACAATGAACCATTTCATGCAGTGTTTTTACATGATGGCAATCAGAAAGATTTAGGTCAAGATTTTTTTAAGAAGATTTTGTTGCATCCTTCGCAGTACATCACATTTGACTGGTTACATGTGAATGAAATGAACGAAGAAGAGCAAATGATGTATGGTGGTTTACCACCGGGAACTTTGTTCATGTGTACTTCTTCTTTTTGCTCTGCCCCAATGTATGAAACGACTGAATTAGAAGCTTTTCTTCAATCCATATAATTATTGGTAACTTTAAGCATGCGCTTAAAATTCTTAGACACCGTCACCAAACGAATTGGTTTTTCTTTTGGCTTGAGTGCGATTATACTGCTCGGAATGACAATGTTCGAAGGTGTAAGCATTATATCACTGTACACCATTCTCTTGGTAACCGTTTGTGTATATGTTCCCGTCACTCTTTTCTATGCAGTAGTCTCTACTTTTTTGGTGAATGATGAACCAGATGACGACTTATTAGATAATTAAGCCAATTCTGGAAAATAGTCTTTTACGGCTTGATGCACCTTCTGTACAAATACTTGATCTTCAATTAATCCGTGTATCATCAGATCGCGTTGAAAGTGCTCAATTTGCTGAAACAATACCTCAATCATCAAATCATTTTTCAACTCTTCATCAAATTTCAAGAGGTCCTCTTTTAACTGGCTCAGATGTATAATGACGTTATCATTGTGAGATTGAAGAAAATGATCAATAATGAAGTGAGCATGTGCCTCTTTTGCATTGCCTTCGATCAAAAGGTCAACAAAGCTAAACAAGACATCTTCTTCTTCTTCAATGTGTTCAACTAATTCTTTCTTATAGGAAGCAAAGAATAAGTTCAATAGTTTGACTGACCAATATTTACCCCTGAGGTGATGATTTAACTGTAGCAAAGAATTCTCGATTTTTGGAATCCAGTAAGCTTTGTAAAATTCATGACTCGAGCGCAAATAGATTAAGATCTCTTGAATTGTAAACGCATCAAAATCCTCTTTTTCAAAAGACTTTGGCTGGTCAAAACAATTGGTTAAGGTGTTCATTAAATCTGCTGAAACATTGTTTTCAGCAAATCGAGATTCAATCATTAATTGGATATGGTGTAAGGGAATAAAACGCATACTCAAATTTCTGGAAAAGCTTGAGTATGCGCAATACCATCAAAAAGGTATCTTGATGAATTTTAGTAAAATACCACAAAAGTGGTACTAGCCGATTAGTCAATAAAGGTAACAGTACCCTCACACTTGTCCATCACGATTATGACATAAGGTTGGGTAATAACCGTTGTTGAGGCACCACTTGGTTCCGTTTTCACCACCGTGATTTGTAATTCTCCATCAACAACATCTGTTGAGGTAATGTCTATTCCGTATCCTCCTGATGGACGCACTTGATCAAAGCACGCAATAATCATCTGCTCATCAAAATTGCTAGGGACATTCTCAAAACCGCTTGATTCGTCATTGACAGCATCCATCTTTGCAACCAAATCATCCCATTCAGTTTGAGTTTTAATTACAAGGTTTGAAGCTGAAATTCCTTCATCTCCGTCACCATACAGTGCTCCTTGTTCAACATATTCATAAGAATGGTCAGTTAATTCACATTCTTCTTTAGAACATGAAACGGACAGAAATCCAATAAGTGTCATTAGGCAAAAAGTTCTCATAATTTGTGTTTTTATTAAGTTGATGAGAACTATTCAAAAAGGGTTGCATCAATAACTAAAATCTAGGTCTTCATAGTCATAATAATCATCCATCTCGGCGGTGGTAGAGATGGTTAACGATCCCATGCCGTTCTTATCCCAAATACGTACTTCAATAGTGACGTATTCATAAGTGTCATAAACTGTAAATTCTGCATTCATTTCATCTTGAATCTCAGAATAGAGTAGGTGGCCATCATCTTCATACAAATCGCCACTATAATAAAATTGGTCGCCATCATCATCATACATAGTGATGCTCATTCCGACATCAACATAACCATTGTAGACCTTAAATCCCCTGATGTTTCTTGTGCCAAACAAATAGTCTCTGTCTGACTCAATGACTCCATCTGTGACGTAGACATCACCGTCAATATCCCAAAGGTGCATTTCAGAACATTTAATTCCCTGATTTGCCATTTCAATGGTGCGGTTTTCTTTAATTTCAATGAGCGCTTTTCCAACTACTTCGTCACCGCTCACTTCATCCTTAAAAAATGAGTAGAAATAATACTCCTGATTCGATTCTAAAGGAAAAACTAAATTGATTGAATTATAAAGTTCGATAGCTTCATCCCAGGCATAATCTGAAAATGTTTCTTGTTCCTCATAAGGATAGTAAAGTACGGTATCACCATCCAATTCAGTGAATAAATAGGCAGATCTAACGGTATAGCGATCATAGTCTAATTCAAGACCTTCAACATCACTAAAATTCATGTCAATATTCTCACCATAAACAAACTGATTTCCACGCTCATAATTATCTACCGTTAAGTAAATCCGCTCACAATCTAGTCCGTTTGAAATAATTTCGGCTTCGGCATTTCCACCGAGCTCATTCGAATACTCAACTTCTTCCTCTTCCCAATAGTCTTCTTCAATCTCTTCAACATAAGCTTCTTCTTCTTGCTGAACGGCAGGGTTACAAGCGTAAAAACTTGCGGTACACAATGTGAAAAAGAGAAGGTGAAGTGAAAGATTACTTTTCATACCTCCTAAATTAATAGAAATTCAGAAAGATGAAGACTTTCAGCTACGATTTACGAAATCCTGAAGTGATGAGCTGCCAGAATGATTTTGGATATTGGTCAATTTTACTGAATCCTAACTCAATGTCTTTTCCTGATTCAGGCACATAAGCTGTTCCGAAAATATAATCCCAAATAGACAGTGATATCCCAAAATTTGCTCCCTTCGGATGTTCGCTTGGCAACTCTTTTGCGTGATGCCAAATATGCATTTTCGGATTGTTCAATATGTATTTCAACGGACCGTAATCCCATCCAAGGTTGGCATGATTAAGATGTCCAATAATTAAAGTACCCATGTACACAATGTATGCCTGGTCTGGAGTGAATCCTCCAATAAGCATGACGCCAATATATTTTGCCGGATTGTAGAAGACGGTCTCCATCCAATGATAGCGCAAGTGCGCAGCAAACCCCATTTCTGTCACCGAGTGATGAACCTTGTGAAAGTTCCATAAAAAAGGTACACGGTGCAATAAATTGTGGACTAACCATTGTACAAAATCTAAAATCAAGAAAAAGATAATCAGTTGTGCCCAGTTTGGTAAACTTGAGATATCAAATATCGCCCAATTTGAAATTGAACCACCTGCCTGCTGTTCAACAAAAGCACCAAGTACTTTAGAAAAGGCGATAAAAATGATGAGGTTAAAAATGAAAAAGTTGAAGAACATGAAGAATCCATCTAGCCAGAAATCTTTACGAAATACCGCTTGATTTTTGCGCCAAGGAAACATAATTTCTAATCCCCAAGTAACTATTGAAGCAATAATCAAGAACCAAAAGTAATTGTCAGTCCAAGGAACCTGAAAGGTGATTTGATTCCAGATATATGATCCGTAATCACCAAAGGCATTCAAAAATATTTCACTGTAATTTGTCATCTTCTTATTCAAATATAAGGTTCAATGAACGCTTTAATTTCACTATTTAATAATCAAATTTAAATAAGTCAAACCACTATATTTGTAACAAGTGTCACCTAAAGAAGTTTAGCACATAAAAATTTGAACCATGATTGGAAAATTAGAAAAACAGTTACAAGATGAATTAGCAGCAATAAAAGCTGCAGGACTTTATAAAGAAGAGCGTATCATTATCTCTCCGCAAGGAGCAGAGGTAAAGGTTGATTCTGGTGATGAAGTGGTGATTATGTGTGCGAATAATTATTTAGGCTTGTCGTCACACCCTAAAGTAATAGAAGGAGCAAAAAATGCACTAGATACTCATGGGTACGGAATGTCATCAGTACGTTTTATTTGCGGAACACAAGACATTCATAAAACCTTAGAGAAGAAGATTGCTGACTTTTTAGGAATGGAAGATTCTATTCTTTATGCGGCAGCTTTTGATGCGAACGGTGGAGTTTTTGAACCTTTATTTACAGCAGAAGATGCGATTATATCTGATGAATTAAATCACGCTTCAATTATTGATGGTGTGCGTTTATGCAAGGCGGCTAGATATCGCTACAAAAATTCTGACATGGCTGATCTTGAAGAGCAATTGAAAGCTGCTCAAAAGCACCGCAACCGAATCATTGTGACAGATGGTGTCTTCTCAATGGATGGATACATTGCCAAATTAGATCAGATCTGTGATTTGGCTGAAAAATATGACGCAATGGTCATGGTAGATGATTGTCATGCTACTGGATTTATTGGTAAAACAGGAAGAGGAACACATGAATACAATGGTGTAATGGGAAGAGTTGATATCATTACCGGAACACTTGGTAAAGCCTTAGGAGGTGCCATGGGAGGATTCACCGCTGCTAAAAAAGAGGTGGTAGACATGCTCCGTCAGCGATCAAGACCATATTTATTCTCTAACTCTCTTTCTCCAGCAATCGTTGGTGCTTCTATCGCAGTATTAGATTTGTTGTCAGAAACTACTGAACTGAGAGATCGATTAGAGAGTAACACAAAATATTTCAAAGAAGGGATCAAAAAAGCTGGTTTAGAAATCAGAGAAGGAGACTCTCCTATTGTTCCCGTCATGCTTTATGATGCACCTTTGGCACAAAAATTTGCAGATAGATTATTAGAAGAAGGCGTTTATGCGATTGGATTCTTTTATCCGGTAGTGCCTAAAGATTTGGCTCGAATCAGAGTTCAGGTTTCTGCTGCACACACCATTGAGCAACTCGATAAAGCCATTGCGGCCTTTGAAAAAGTTGGTAAAGAATTGGGCGCAATCAAATAATGCGTCTTTCGTCCATATTTATTGTTGCAATCTTGTTGTTTTCATGTGCTGAACCAGTGCATGAACCTGATGGTTTCATTACTTCAGCTGGAGGTGAAGAATCGATTTCTGAAGACACGCTTGCCTCAGATGCTTCTGCTTACGACTTAGAAAAGCAGCCAGAAATTGTACAGCAGTTCTTTGCTTTGAAAGATGAGCAAATTGGAGATGATTATTGTTTTGACAGATCAGCAGTAGAAAATTTGTTGATGGGTGAGGGAATTGATGAATACACTTGGACATCCAAAAAAATCAATTCAAACTACTTACGGTTCGAAAACTCTGAGTGCTTTGTAACCACTGAGTTTCAGATTATAAAAGGTGGTTTCAATGCCATTGCAGTATTGTTTCAGAGTAGTAAAAACGGCCAACAAAGAGATTTTTACTGGTGGTATGAAGAAGCCATGCGTTGGGAAGAGGTGTTGGAAATGCCGCAGCTTCAAATGACCGATTTTTACTATGCCTTAGAAGATGAAGAGCAAGCCTGGGTGAGGGATTTTGGAGAATATTACGGCTATATTAATGAGCAAACTGGCCAGATTTCTTATCATTTTTCTACTTGGCAGATGGGGCTGAATGCAGATGGTAAAGAGATCATGGATTTCAATAAAGATCCTGATTATTCCTACCTACTGAATTATAATGAAGAAGCCGGGTTTTGGCTGCAACGCGTGTATGAGAATGAAAGTCTGATTCCTAAACGTTACTTCTTGGCCTATAGCGAAACGGGTGTGATTTCTGAGGACTTTAAATCCCTGTATGAAAGTATTCAATCACAGTTGAAGGATGAATACCAAATAGAATCAGCATTGGCTGACTTCACCCAAACCAACTATAAAGCTCATTTTGAATCTGACACCATTGATTTCTCGGCTATGCAGCAATTTGAACCAAGAAATGGTTTTTGGTTTTTCGAAGAAGGTAAAGAGCCGTTGGATGTAGAAATGGGAGAAGTTGTTCCAACCGTCAATAAAGCAAAAAACTACTTCGATCAGTTTTAAGCAAAAAAAATCCCGACCCAATGGGTCAGGATTTTAATCTATTCTTTTGAATTCAATTAGAAATCAAACTTGATTCCTTGTGCCAATGGCAATTCAGTTGAGTAATTGATTGTGTTTGTTTGTCTTCTCATGTAAACTTTCCATGCATCAGAACCTGACTCACGTCCACCACCAGTATCTTTTTCACCACCAAATGCTCCTCCAATTTCAGCTCCAGAA
>Ga0189274_100135_pt1 | contig 55443 bp, 56 predicted proteins | sample N5B1minimetaG_FD_130323 | JGI IMG/M metagenome (GOLD analysis project Ga0189274, IMG submission 130323) | Marine microbial communities from the Costa Rica Dome - N5 B1 mini metaG | ecosystem: Environmental > Aquatic > Marine > Oceanic > Photic zone | place: Costa Rica: the Eastern Pacific...
CTCCCGCAGCCGCTCCACTGTGGCCAGCAACTCGGGAATCGAAAGGCCGAATTTGGCCTTGTCGCCGACGGAGCTGCCCCAACGCCCCGTGCTGCGGCTGGAGAGCTTGGCCCGCACACCGATGTAGGGCGCTGCTCCCAGGCTTTTGCTCGCTTCAATAATCCGGTCGACTTCATCCGGCTGTTCAATCACCACCACCGGTTGCCGTCCAAGACGTCGCGCCAGGATCGCTGTCTCGATGTAGAGCCGATCCTTGTAGCCGTTGCAGATCAACAACGCCTCGGGGTCGTCCAGCAGCGAGAGGGCGATCAGCAGTTCCGCTTTGCTTCCTGCTTCCAGACCGAAGTTCCAGCGCTTGCCGCAGCTCACCAACTCCTCCACCACGTGGCGTTGCTGGTTGCACTTCACCGGGAAGACGCCTTGATACCGGCCGGGGTAGCTGTACTGCGCGATGGCGCGTTCAAAGGCGGCGTGGAGCCGCTCCAAACGGTCTTCGAGGATGTCGTCGAAGCGAATCAGCAACGGCAGCGCCAGGTTGCGGCTTTTCAGCTCCGACACCAGATCCACCAGGTCCATGCTGCCGCCGCGATCCCCTTGGGGTTGAACGCTGATGTGGCCGCGCCCATTGATGGAGAAATACGGATCGCCCCAGCGGTCGAGGCCGTACAGCGCAGCACTGTCCTGAATCGACCAGTGTTCGCTGTCTGACACCTGCGTCTGCTTGAAGTGAATGGCCGGAATCTAGGGACATTCCCTGCGCTGCCCAAGGCCTGTGCTTGCCAAGCGGGGTGGCCAGCACTGACGATGGCGGCGCTTTTTATTCACACCAATCCATGGCCGAACGCACGTTCATCGCCATCAAGCCCGACGGCGTCCAGCGCGGCCTGGTGGGCGAGATCCTCGGCCGCTTTGAGCGCAAGGGCTTCAAGCTGGTGGGTCTGAAGCAGATCACCCCCAGCCGCGCTCTGGCTGAGCAGCACTACGGCGTCCACAAGGAGCGTCCCTTCTTTGCTGGTCTGGTCGACTTCATCACCTCCGGCCCCGTGGTGGCCATGGTCTGGGAAGGCGATGGTGTGATCGCCAGTGCCCGCAAGCTGATCGGTGCCACCAAGCCCCTCGAGGCTGAGCCCGGCACCATTCGTGGCGATCTGGCCGTCAACATCGGCCGCAACGTCATCCACGGTTCCGATGCTGCGGAAACCGCTGCCTTCGAGATCGGCCTCTGGTTTGAAGCCTCTGAGCTGAACGACTGGTCTCCTTCCGATCAGGAGTGGCGCGTCGAAGGCTGATCGCTCAGTTTTCGAACCGGTTCCAGCGGAAAGCCCCCAACAACGCCTCTTCGGCGGCGTTGGGGGCTTTTTTCATGACGCCGCCGGCCGTGAGCTCAGCCGTGATGGCGGCAAGCAGGACGCCATTGCGGTGATGCCCACAGGCCAGCCATAAACCAGGTAGCGGACCAGGGCCGAGCAAGGGGCCTTCATCGGGCGTGCAGGGCCGGAACCCCCACCAACGCTCCATCGGGGGCCATGTGGCCGCTGTTGGCAGCAGGCTGGCGATGCCCGCCTGTAGTTGTTTCTGGCCATCAGGGGTGAGGCCTTCGGCAAATCCGGCCTCCCGTTCGCTGGTGGCCCCCACCACGATCAATCCGTCTTCGCGTGGAACCAGATAGGTGCCGGGGCCGAAGATCACCCGCTTCAGTGCCTCCCGCGGACCCTGCAGCGACAGCATCTGCCCTTTCACTGGGAACACGGGCAGTTGCGGCACCAGTTGTTGGCTCCAGGCGCCACTGCAGAGCACCGCTTGCTGGCAGCGCAGTTGCTGCTGTTCTCCTTCGGCGCTGCGCAAATGGATGCCGCAGAGCTGTCCGGCGGACTCCCGCTCCAGATCAAGCACTTCGGCTCCTTCCATGAACTGCACGCCCAGGGACACGCAGGCCCGCTCTAGGGCCCGCATCAACTGCCTGCGGTTGTCGATCTGGCCGTCCTGCTCGAACAGCAGCCCGGTGCTCCACTCCGGCCCCAAACCTGGGACTTCCCGCTCAAGGCCGGTGCGGTCCAGGGTTTGCCCAAGGCTGGCGGTGGGGTAAGCGTCCCGCTCGGTCGCTGTTCGGAACGGCACCACGATGCCGCTGGTGCGCAGGCCGCAGCTCAGGCCGCTGTCCGCCTCGATCTGCGCCACCCAGCGGGGGATCAGCGCGAGGCTGGCTTGACCCAGCTCCAACAGGTTGCCGCTCAAGCCTTCGGCATGGGGCGCCAGCATCCCTGCAGCCACAAAGCCTGCCGCTTCGCTGCGGCGGCGGCTGATCACGGTCACGCGCTGATCCCGACGGGCCAGCTGATGGGCAACGGCTAAGCCCATCAGTCCCCCGCCCAAAACACAGACGGCTGAGGCAGAGGCGGCAGTCATGCGCAAGAAAGGCCCTTGCTGGTCATGCTGTCAGGAGAGGGCTTCATCCTGATTCCATAGGATCCCGGAATCTGCTTCACATCACGGGCGCATGGCCGACGCAGCAACCCAAACGGCCTGGGAGGCCGTGATCGGTCTCGAGACCCACGTGCAGCTGGGAACGGACAGCAAAATTTTCACGGCAGCGTCCACCACCTTTGGTGATGACCCCAACACCCACATCGACCCGGTGGTGTGCGGTCTGCCCGGCACATTGCCGGTGCTGAACCAGAAGGTGCTCGAGTATGCGGTGAAGGCCGCGATGGCGCTGAACCTCAACATCGCCGAACACAGCAAGTTCGACCGCAAGCAGTACTTTTATCCCGATCTGCCGAAGAACTACCAGATCTCTCAGTACGACCAGCCGATCGCCGAGGAGGGCTGGATCGAGGTGGAAGTGGCGGAGAAGGGAAAGGACACCTATCTCAAGAAAATCGGCATCGAACGACTGCACATGGAGGAGGACGCCGGCAAGTTGGTGCATGCCGGTAGTGACCGCCTGGCGGGTTCCACCCATTCGCTCGTGGACTACAACCGGGCCGGTGTGGCCTTGGCGGAAATCGTCAGCAAGCCGGACCTGCGCACCGGCCGTGAAGCGGCGGAGTACGCCTCGGAGATCCGCCGGATCATGCGGTATTTGGGGGTGAGTGACGGCAACATGCAGGAGGGATCCCTGCGTTGCGACGTCAACATCTCCGTGCGACGGGGGCCGGATGCGCCCTTCGGCACGAAGGTGGAGATCAAGAACATGAACTCGTTCTCGGCCATCCAAAAGGCCTGCGAGTACGAGATCAAGCGTCAGATCAAGGCCTACGAAACCGGTGAGCCGATCGTTCAGGAGACCCGCCTCTGGGATGAGGGCAAGCAGCTCACCAAGAGCATGCGCAGCAAGGAAGGCGCCAGCGATTACCGCTACTTCCCGGATCCCGACCTCGGCCCGATTGAGGTGAGCGCGGATCAGCGGGAGTCCTGGCGCGCTGAATTGCCTGAGCTTCCGTCGGCCAAGCGGCATCGCTACGCCGATGAGCTGGGTCTCTCCCAGTACGACGCGCGGGTGCTCACTGATGAGCGACCGATGGCCGACTATTTCGAGGCCGTGGTGGGTGCCGGCGCTGACGCCAAGCTTGCGGCGAACTGGATTACCGGCGACATCGCCGCCCATGTGAATAGCAATCGACTCAGCTATGCCGCACTGCCCTTCCGGCCGGAGCAGTTGGCTGAGATGGTCCAACTGATCGATGGCGGCAAGATCAGCGGCAAGATCGCCAAGGAGATCCTTCCGGAGCTGCTTGAGAAAGGCGGCTCACCCAAGGCGATCGTCGACGAGCGCGGTCTCGGCATGATCAGCGATCCGGCGGCGATCGAAGCCATCGTTGATGAGCTGCTGGGGACCCATCCTGATGAGGTGGAGGCCTTCCGCGGCGGTAAGACCAAGCTGCAGGGCTTCTTCGTTGGACAGTTGATGAAGAAGACCGGCGGTAAGGCGGATCCCAAGCTCGCCAACCAGATTCTGAGCAAGAAGCTCAAGGGTTGATGAGCGGAGCGGCAGCCATTCCCGATGCCTGGAAGGAATGGCTGCTGCAGAACCGGGATCGCGGCTGTGATCCTGAAGGCTTGAAGCAGCGGGCCCTCGACCAGGGGTTTGCGCAAGAGGCGATTGCGGCAGTTCTCGATTCGTCGTCCCGTGGGCTCACAGTCACGGACTCACCATCGCCCGATTGGCTCGCCTGGTTCGAGGCCCCCATCACCCGGCCGGAGCACCGGCCTCGCGCCTGGCGGTTGGTTACCTCATTGGCCCAGGTCTATGAGCTGCCAGGACTGCTCAGCCGCGAGGAATGCGAGCAGGTGATCGACGCCATCAACGGGTCATTGCAGCCGTCAACGGTCACCCATGGCAGCAGCGATTACCGCACCAGTCGCACCTGTCATTTGCGTCAGAACCATCCCCAGCTGGCGGCGAGCCTCGATCAGCGCTTTGCGGCCTTGTTCGGCGTGGATCCGCGCCTCTCGGAACCGATTCAGGGGCAGCGCTATGACCCCGGCGAATACTTCAAGGAACATACGGATTGGTTTGCGCCGGGGACGGAGGAATACGCCACCCACACCGACAGTGGTGGGCAACGCACCTGGACGGTGATGGTTTATCTCAACCCTGTGGAACGGGGTGGAGAGACGTTGTTCCGCCGCCTGGGCCGCTCCTTTTCGCCGGTGCCCGGCCTGGCGTTGGCCTGGAACAACCTCCAGGCCGATGGCACTCCCAACCCCTTCACGCTGCATGAGGCCTTGCCGGTGGAGGCGGGTCACAAATGGGTGATCACCAAGTGGTTCCGTGCCGACAGCGGGCGAAACGGCTAACCAGGATCTGCTGGCGCCGTTGCGTTCAGCAGACCCAAGGCCTGGGCCTGCCACGCGCTGGGTTGGCCTCGATTGGCAATCACGTGATCTGCCAAGCCCCGTTTGCGGCTCAGGGGCCATTGGGCGGCGATGCGGGCTTGAGCAGCGTCAGGATTCAGCCCGTCCCGCGCGATCAAGCGTTCGAGTTGCTGCGATGCATCACAGTCGACCAGCCAGATTTCGCTGCAGAGCGACTCCAGCCCCGCTTCGAACAACAGCGGAATCATCAGTACAACGGCTGGGGTCTTGGCATGGAGGCTGAGTGCTTGGTCGAAGCGCTCCCGCACGATCGGGTGAATCAGTTGCTCGAGCCACCGTCGTTCCGCGGGGTCCTGGAACACGATCTGACCTAGGGCAGCTCGGTCGACGGCTGCGCCCCCTTCAGCCTGGACTCCAGCGCCGTACCGCTGCATCACGCTGTTCGTGGCGGGGCAACCGGGTGCAAGGGCCTCTCGGGCGAATTGATCCGCATCCAACACCGGCAGCCCTTGCTGCGCCAGCCAATGGCCCACGCTGCTTTTGCCGCTTGCAATCCCGCCCGTGAGTCCGATGCGTCGTTGCGAGAACGGCTCGCCAGGCGCCATGGTGTCGGAGCAGGATGCACCCAGTGTCTCGCGGCGGATCAGCGGTGGCGATGGCTTCTTCTTGGCAACCGATCCAGGGTGGTGTGACGGCACCGCATGGGTTCCAGGCGGCCGGCATCGTTGCCGGCCTGAAGCCCTCGGGTAAGCCTGATCTGGCCCTGGTTCTGGCCCCGGAGGCGGCGGTTTGTGCCGGTACCTTCACCACCTCCGTGGTGCGGGCGGCCTGTGTTGATCTCTGCCGTGATCGTCTTGTGAGCCAAGGCGGTCAGGCCCGTGCCGTGTTGATCAATTCCGGTCAGGCCAATGCCTGCACCGGAGATCGCGGTCTGGTCGACAGCCAGCGCGCCACCCAGGGGCTAGCGGATCAGCTCGGCGTTGATGCGGAGTCGGTGTTGATCTGCTCCACCGGTGTGATCGGTGTGCCGATTCCGATGCCCACCCTTTTGGCTGGGTTGGCTCCTTTGGTGGAGGCCTTGGATGACGCGGGTGGCGATGCGGCGGCCAACGCCATTCTCACCACCGATCTGGTGGACAAGCAGGTGGCGCTCGAACTGGAACTGGAGGGGCGCCGGGTGCGCATCGGAGGGATGGCCAAAGGCTCGGGAATGATTCACCCCGACATGGCCACGATGCTCGGCTTTTTCAGTTGTGATGCCGGCGTCGATGCGGGCGTTTGGCAGGGGATGGTGCAGCGTGCGGTGCAGCGTTCCTTCAACGCCATCACGGTTGATGGAGACACCAGCACCAATGACACCGTTCTGGCCTTCGCGGCAGGCCCAGCGCTGGCCCAACAACACCATGCCGTTCTCGAACAGGGCCTCACCCAGGCCATGCAGCAGCTGGCTCAGGCCATTGCCCGGGATGGCGAAGGGGCGACCTGTCTGATCGAAGTGAAGGTGGAGGGTGCGGTTGACGAGGCTGCGGCATTGCAGGTGGCGCGTACGGTCTGTGGTTCGTCTCTGGTGAAGACAGCGGTCCATGGCCGGGATCCGAACTGGGGGCGGATCGTGGCGGCAGCAGGCCGCTCTGGCGTGTCTTTCGATCCGGATGCGGTTGCTCTTTGGATTGGTCCACATCAACTGATGGCGGCCGGTCAACCCGTGGCCTTTGATCGCGCTGCAGCCAGCAACGTTCTGAGGCAGGACCATGTTCCGATTCGCCTCGGCCTGGGGCATGGTTCCGGTTGTGGTCAGGCCTGGGGATGTGACCTTTCGGATCAGTACGTGCGCATCAACGCCGACTACACCACCTGAAGCTTCTGTCCTGGATCCCTGTCACAATCCGAGTCTCCGTCAGACCCATCCGTGGACAATTCCAGCTCCCCTGACGCTCCCGTTGAGACCAAGGCACGTTTCTGGGTGGGCCCACTGGTGGCTGGTTGTTGTTTCGCCCTTGGTTACGGCATCGCCGAGCGGGTGCTGACACTGCAGACCAATGCTCAGGACCCTGTCCCTGAGGCCTTTACACCACTTGCGTTTCCAGGGGATTCCCTGCAGGAGATTCGGGCCCGGTTCAGTGACGAGGATCCATCCCTGCAAGTGGATGTCTCAGCCTTGGAGGCTGCGAGCCGACCGGCCCAGCCAGCGGCCAAACCAGTGGTCAAGGAGACACCCAAACCCGATGTGGCGCTGCAGACGCCCGAACCCCAGGTCTGGACGGCCCCAGCCTGGTCGGACCCCCAAACCATTGCCCCCGAGATGGAGGGCGACAACGGACCCGCCCCTTCATCCGCCCAGGAGCCTGGACCTGAGCTTGATGACAGCAACGCTGATGCCCTGGTGCTTCCTGAGGAGTCCATTGAGGTGATGCCTGCTGTTGTTGTTCCAGGCGGTGATTCACCGGTGTTGGTGGCTGAGCCGGACCCTTTGGTGCTGCCGCCTGGCGCGGAAGCCTTTTTCGAAGCCATTGAGCCCATGACCCCGCCTCAGCCCTGATCTCCGGTTGGATCTGCCACAGTTGAAGCTGTCTGCAATCGGTCCATGGGCTCGTCCGAGGCCTTGATACGCGCCACGGTGAACCGCATCAGTGCGCGCCTTGGTCACGGCTTTGCGGACGCGGCCGCCGAGTTGGCGGTGTTGGCGCAAGATGCCCCGCAACGGCTGCGCCAGGAATGGGATCTGTTTCAAGACGAGGTGCGTGCTGAGGCGGAACGGATCGAACGGGGTGATTCGGCTCCGATGAGCACGGATGGGGCGTCCTCGTCGGAACCGCCGGAGAGTCCTCAGGCGGTGATCGATCGTCTTCGGGCCAAGGTGGCTGATCTGAGCCAAGCGATCGAGGCGCGTCCCTGATGCTGGGACTGCTGCGAGCGCTCCGTATCTGGCGCGCTGTCCTGATGCTGCTGCTGTTGCTTTGGTGGGATGGCCAGTCCTGGACCTACCGCGGTGGTGTCACCGCTGAGCGTCGTGCCCGCCGTCAGCAACAGCGAGCCCGTTGGTTGACGGCTGAGTTGCTGTCTCTGGGCTCCGCCTTCATCAAGCTGGGGCAACTGCTCTCCGCCCGCCCAGACATCCTCCCCGCGGGCTGGGTGGCCGAGCTGGCAGCGCTGCAAGACAGCGTTCCGGCCTTCAGTTTTGATCAGGTGCAGACCGTGCTCGAGCGAGAGCTGGGGCTGCGCTGTGCCGAGGTGATCGATCTGGATCCCGAGCCCCTGGGTGCAGCCTCGCTGGCCCAGGTGCATCGCGCCAGCCTGCGCAGTGGCCGGCAGGTGGTGCTCAAGGTGCAGCGCCCTGGGCTCGATCGCCTGTTTCGCCTTGATCTGGAGGTGATGCAGCAGGTGGCAGCTGTGCTGCAACGCAATCCCAGTTGGGGGCGTGGTCGGGATTGGCCGGCTATGGCACGGGAATGTCGACGTGTGCTGCTGCGTGAGCTCGATTTCCGCGTTGAGGCGCAGTACGCCGCTCGTTTTCGTCAGCAATTTCTGGATGACGAACGCATCAGGATCCCCGGTGTGGTCTGGGAGTTGAGCACGCGCCGTGTGCTGTGCCTCGACTACCTGCCCGGCATCAAGGTCAACGACCGTGAGGCGTTGCTCGAAGCCGGCGTTGATCCGGCCGCGGTGGCTGAGGTGGGTGCAGCCAGTTATCTCAAGCAGTTGGTGAGGTTTGGTTTCTTCCATGCCGACCCCCATCCCGGCAACCTCGCCGTGGCGAGTGATGGAGCGCTCATCTACTACGACTTCGGGATGATGGGGCTGTTGTCAGACGGCTTGCGTCGACGTCTGGGAGCCATGGTCCGGGCTGCTGCTGCGAGGGATTCAGCGGCATTGGTGGAGGAGATGCAGGCGGCTGGTGTGATCTCCGGTGGCATTGATGTTGGTCCGGTGCGCCGTCTCGTGCGGCTGATGCTGCAGGAGGCTCTCACCCCACCCTTCACGGCCAACGTGATCGACAAACTCTCCGGCGATCTCTACGACCTGGTCTATGGCCAGCCCTTTCGTCTGCCGGTTGAGCTGATCTTTGTGATGCGGGCGTTGTCCACCTTCGAGGGTGTTGGCCGCAGCCTTGATCCCGCTTTTAGCTTGGTGGCGATCGCCAAGCCTTATCTCCTTCCACTCATGACCTCCAGCGGCTCCGGCAGCAACGATCTGTTCAACGAACTCGGCCGTCAGGTCGGGGCCCTCAGCAGCCGCGCTGCGGCCTTCCCGAGGCGCTTGGATGAAAGCCTGGAACGCTTGGAGCAGGGGGATCTTCAGCTCCAGGTGCGGCTGGGCGAATCGGATCGTCAGTTCCGCCGGATGGCCCTGGCCCAGCAATCGATCGGCCAATCGGTGTTGCTTGGATGCCTGGCTTTGGCCACCGCGATTGTGGGTGCCAGTGCCCGCCCGCTCTGGTCGCTTCTTCCAGCTGCTGCTGCTTTGCCTGTGGGCTTGGGCTGGTTCCGAATGCAGGTCAAGATTCGTCGTGATCAACGGTTGGAACAGTTGCCCGGTTCCAACCGTTGAACGTTCGTCGGGGGCCTGGGATCAGGCCTTGCCGCGGGGGCCCTGGCCAACAGCACCGGCGTAGACGGCCTGGCTGCCCAGCTCGTCTTCGATGCGAAGCAGCTGGTTGTACTTGGCGACCCGCTCGCTGCGGCTGAGGGAGCCGGTCTTGATCTGTCCGGCGCGGGTGGCGACGGAGAGGTCGGCGATGGTGGTGTCTTCGGTTTCGCCACTGCGGTGGCTGATCACGCTGGTGTAACCGGAGCGGCCTGCCAGGTCGATGGCCTGGAGGGTTTCGGTGAGCGAACCGATCTGGTTCACCTTGATCAGGATTGAGTTGGCCGTGGTGTTGTCGATGCCCTGTTGAAGCCGCTTGGTGTTGGTCACGAACAGGTCGTCACCCACCAGCTGCACCTTGCCGCCGAGGCGCTCGGTCAGCAGCTTCCAGCCATCCCAGTCGTCTTCGGCCAGGCCGTCTTCGATCGAAACGATCGGGAATTTCTCCACCAGTTGCTCGAGTTGGCCCACCATCTCGGCGCTGGTGTAGCTGCCGCCATCGAAGGCATAACGGCCGTTCTCGAAGAATTCGGTGCTGGCCACGTCCAGGGCCAGGGAGATCTGTTCGCCGGGCTTGTAGCCCGCTTTGCTGATCGCTTCCACCAGGATTTCGCCGGCTTCCACATTGCCCAGATCCGGTGCGAAGCCGCCTTCGTCGCCCACGGCGGTGCTCATGCCCTTGTCGCTGAGCAGTTTCTTGAGCGTGTGGAACACCTCGGTGCCCATCCGCAGGGCTTCGCGGAAGCTTGGAGCGCCGTGGGGCACCAGCATGAATTCCTGGAAGTCCAGGCTGTTGGCGGCATGGGCGCCACCGTTGATCACGTTCATCAACGGCACCGGCAGCAGGTTGGCCATCGGGCCGCCTAGGTAGCGGTAGAGGGGAATCCCCAGCCCGTTGGCAGCAGCGCGGGCGGTGGCCATGCTCACCGCAAGGATCGCGTTGGCTCCCAGGTTGGATTTGTTGTCGCTTCCGTCCAGCTCCAGCATCGCGGCATCTACAGCCGCCTGATCCAGAGCGGAAAGGCCGCAGAGGGCCGGTGCGATCCGCTCTTCGATGTGGTTCACGGCCTGGCCCACACCCTTGCCCATGTAGCGGTCACCGCCGTCACGCAGTTCGTGGGCTTCGTGGGCACCGGTGCTGGCACCACTGGGAACGATGGCCCGTCCCATGGCACCTCCTTCGAGCAGAACCTCGGCTTCAACCGTGGGGTTGCCGCGGGAATCGAGCACCTCTCGGGCCACGATGGTGTCGATGACGAGGTCGAGGGAATCGATCACGTTGGGACGGACGCTTAACCCGGGGATCTTATGGGTCGCCCCTCTCTCTCGTGTTGTGACGGGTCATACCTGGCCAGAATGACGGCAGGTTCACGCTGCACGACGCTCACCCATGCGGATGCTTCACACCATGCTCCGGGTCGCTGATCTGGAGCGGTCTCTGGGCTTCTACACCGAGGTCCTGGGCATGCAGCTTCTGCGTCGAAAGGATTACCCCAGCGGCCGCTTCACCCTGGCGTTTGTTGGCTATGGGTCGGAGAGCGACCACACGGTTCTGGAACTCACCCACAACTGGGACACCGACAGCTACACCCTGGGTGATGGCTACGGCCACATCGCGCTGGGGGTGGAGGACATCCACAGGACCTGCGCCGGCATTGCCGACAAGGGTGGTCGTGTGGTGCGGGAACCTGGTCCGATGAAGCACGGCACCACCGTCATCGCCTTTGTTGAGGATCCGGATGGCTACAAGGTGGAATTGATCGAGATGTCCTCCAAAGCCCACGCCTGAAGAACCGGATGACTTCATCGCCAGCGTTGAACGGCAGCCTCACCCATGAGCCGGATCGCTTCAGCGACGCGGCCTGGGATCTGCTGCTTAGTGGTCAGGACGTTGCCCGTCGCTGGCGTCATGAGCAGTTGGATGTGGAGCACCTGATCCAGGTGCTGTTCACCGATCCCGCCTGCCGCCGCCTGGTGGAGCGCTTGCCTCTCCCCATCGATGCGCTCTTGGATCGCTTGGAGGATGTGCTGGCTGATCAGCCCTCCGGGCGAGGCGCAGAGCTCTTCATCGGTGATGACCTGGAACAGCTGCTCGATTCGGCTGATGCCATCCGTCGGCGCTGGAATGGCGACGTCATCGATCTGCCGGAAGTGCTGATGGCCATTGGTGCCGATCCGCGGATCGGCGCTGATCTGTTTGCCGGCTTTGGTTTGTCGGCCGATGCTCTGGAGCAGCTGATTCAACGGGGCATGGATGAGCGGGTTCCTGGCGTGACCGTTCCTCCCCAAGAGCGCTCGATGCCGCGGGCTCAGCCGGAGGTGCAGCAGGAAGCGCCCCGACGTGAACGGGTGGCGCGCGTTCTCTCCTCCTCCCGTGCGCTGCGCGGGCCGGAGCCTGTCGCCGCCCCTGTCACCCCCCAGTTGCCCGCCCTTGAGGCCCCCTTGCAGGAGCCCCCTACAGCCTTGGAGTCCTATGGGCGGGATCTCACAGAAGAGGCGGAAGCAGGCAGCCTGGATCCGGTGATCGGTCGTGATTCTGAAATTCGCAACCTGGTCAAGGTGCTGTCGCGCCGGAGCAAGAACAATCCGGTGCTCATCGGTGAACCCGGTGTTGGCAAAACAGCGATTGCGGAGCTGCTGGCGCAGCGGATCGTCGCGGGTGAAGTGCCGGAGTCGCTGCAGGGTCTGCGGCTGGTGGCCCTGGATCTCGGGGCTTTGATCGCCGGTGCCAAGTTCCGTGGTCAGTTCGAGGAACGCCTGCGCTCGGTGCTCGAGGAGGTGAGTGGTTCCGATTCTGGGGTGGTGTTGTTCATCGATGAGCTGCACACCGTTGTCGGCAGTGATCGCAGCAGCACCGATGCCGGCAGCCTGTTGAAACCCGCCCTGGCCCGGGGAGACCTGCGCTGCATCGGTGCCACCACGCCGGAGGATTACCGGCTCACGGTGGAAAAGGATCCGGCCCTCAACAGGCGTTTCCAGCAGGTGGTGATCCGGGAGCCGGATCTGGAGTTGAGCCTCGAAATTCTGCGGGGCTTGAAGGAGCGCTACGAGCTGCACCATGGCGTCAGCATCACCGACGAGGCCATTCAGACCGCCAACCGTCTTGCCGACCGCTACATCAGCGATCGCTGCCTGCCGGACAAAGCCATTGATCTGATCGATGAAGCGGCGGCACAACTGAAGATGGAGGTCACCTCCAAGCCGCAGGTGGTGGAGGAGGCCGAAGCGGATCTGCGCCGCGTTGAACTGGCCCTGCTCGCCGCCGAGCAGGCGCCTGAAGCGGAGCGGATTCAGCTCCAGCGCAACCGGCTTGAAGTCTCCACGCGACTGGATGATCTGCGGCGGCGCTGGCAGGAGGAGCGCGGTCAGCTCGAGGAGCTCGGCCAGCTGCTCCAGCAGGACGAAGACCTGCGCCATGCCATCGCTGAGGCCGAGCGGGATGGTGACCTGGAGGAAGCGGCCCGCCTCCAGTACGACCAGCTGCATCGGGTGCAGCAGCGCCGGGATGAATTGGAGGCGTCCCAGGCGGAGGCCCAGTCCGCTGGAACGGCTCTGCTGCGCGAGCAGGTGGAGGCCGGTGACATCGCTGATCTGGTGGCCCGTTGGACCGGGATCCCCGTGCAGCGTCTGTTGGCGGGCGAGCGGCGCAAACTCCTGGATCTCGACGCCCATCTCGCTGAACGGGTGATTGGTCAGGGCGAAGCGGTGATGGCCGTTGCTGCTGCCATCCGCCGGGCCAGGGCCGGCATGAAGGATCCCCGTCGACCGGTGGGTTCCTTCCTGTTCCTGGGGCCGACTGGCGTCGGCAAGACCGAGCTGGCGAAGGCGCTGGCGGGGTCTTTGTTTGATGAAGAGGAGGCGCTGGTTCGCCTCGACATGAGCGAGTTCATGGAGCGGAACGCCGTGGCTCGGCTGATCGGTGCTCCTCCGGGGTATGTCGGTTATGAGGAAGGGGGGCAACTCACGGAGGCCGTGCGCCGCCGGCCCTATGCGGTGCTGCTTCTTGATGAAGTGGAGAAGGCCCATCCCGATGTGTTCAACCTGCTGCTGCAGGTGCTGGACGACGGCCGGCTCACCGATTCCCAGGGCCGCACCGTTGATTTCCGCCACACCGTGGTCGTGATGACCAGCAATCTGGCCAGCCCGGCGATCCTTGAACATGCCCGCTCGGGATCCACGGATGAGTCAGCCCTGCAACAGCAGGTGGATGCAGCGCTCTCCAGCCAGTTCCGGCCTGAATTCCTCAACCGCATTGATGAGGTGATTCGTTTCCGTCCGTTGGAGGTCTCCGATCTGGTGCGGATTGTTCAGTTGCAACTGAAGGATCTCGCTGCTCTGTTGGCTGAGCAGGGCCTAGCTCTGGTCGTGGATGACGCTGTCGCTGAGGCCATGGCCCGTCAGGGCCATGAACCGGAGTACGGGGCGCGGCCGCTGCGTCGGGTGCTGCGCCGCCAGCTGGAAAATCCGCTCTCCACGCTGCTGCTTGAGGAGCGCTTTGCCGGAGCCAGTGGCGTGACGGTGCGGCTGGGGGAGGCCGGCACAGATGCCCTGGTGTTCGATCCGGTGGGAGTTTGAGGGCATCCGGTAGGGTGTCTGTTTGGCGAAGTGCTTAACGGCACCGTTGTCAACTTCCGGTCCCATCCCCGTGACCAGCCCCATCTCTGAGGACACCACCACTTCCGACGGCTCAAAAGCCGCTGCCGATTCCACCAAATCCGGTGGTTTTCTGGCGGACACGGTTGATGAGCTGAAACTCGTGGTCTGGCCCAGCCGCCAGCAACTGTTCAGCGAATCCATCGCTGTGATCCTGATGGTCAGCCTTTCGGCCGCCACCATCGCGGCTGTCAGTCGCTTCTTTGGGTGGGCTTCGTCCCAGGTGTTCCGCTGACTCGATATCACCTTTCTCGCCGTGCCCGACGACCTGACCACACCGGACGCCCCTGAGGTGCTTGATCTGCCGGCCCCGAATGAGGGGGAAGACGGCACCTTGCCTGCGGAGGCTGTCGCCAACACGGCCATCGCCCGTTGGTACGCCGTTCAGGTGGCCTCCAGCTGCGAGAAGAAGGTCAAGGCCACCCTGGAGCAGCGGGCCGTCACCCTCGGGGTGAGCAACCGGATTCTCGAAATCGAGATTCCCCAGACCCCTGCCGTCAAGCTTAAGAAGGACGGCACCCGTCAGTCCACCGAGGAGAAGGTGTTCCCCGGTTATGTGCTGGTGCGGATGGTGCTGGACGAGGACACGATGATGGCGGTGCGGAGCACCCCGAACGTGATCAATTTCGTCGGTGCTGAAGACCGGCGCGCCACCGGCAAGGCCCGTGGTCACATCAAGCCTCGTCCCCTCAGTCGCTCTGAGGTGGATCGCATCTTCAAGCGCGCTGCCGAGAAGAAGACCGTCGTCAAGGTGGATCTCACCGAAGGCGATCAGATCCTGGTGACCGCTGGTCCGTTCAAGGACTTCCAGGGCGAGGTGATTGAGGTCTCAGGCGAGCGCAACAAGCTCAAGGCCCTGCTCTCCATCTTTGGTCGCGAGACCCCGGTGGAACTGGAGTTCTCTCAGATCAGCAAACAGAACTGACCTGGCGGCGGCCGTCTCCCTGCGGAGGGCGGCCTTGGGAGTGGGCAACCATTCCGCCGCACCCGACCTGAGGGTCTGGTGATCCGCAACTGTCCAAACCCCCCAGCCGATGGCCAAGAAAGTCGTAGCTGTGATCAAGCTGGCCCTAGACGCCGGCAAAGCCAACCCCGCGCCGCCGGTGGGCCCTGCCCTCGGTCAGCACGGTGTGAACATCATGATGTTCTGCAAGGAGTACAACGCTCGGACGCAGGACAAAGCCGGTTATGTGATTCCGGTGGAGATCTCGGTCTTTGAAGACCGCAGCTTCACCTTCATCACCAAGACGCCTCCGGCGTCGGTGCTGATCACCAAGGCAGCAAAGATCCAAAAGGGATCCGGTGAGTCCGCCAAGGGCAGTGTTGGATCGATCAGTCGGGCTCAGCTCGAGGAGATCGCCAAGACCAAACTCCCTGACCTCAACTGCACCAGCGTTGAGTCCGCCATGCGGATCATCGAAGGCACCGCCCGCAACATGGGCGTTTCCATCAGCGACTGACGTCGCTGCATCGCTTCTCCAACCCATACGGGGGAGGCATCCCTGATGTCGTCTGAACCCCAACTCTGAACATGCCCAAAATCTCCAAGCGCCTGGCCAGCCTGGCCGGCAAGATCGAGGACCGTGCCTACGCACCCCTCGAGGCGATTGCCCTGGTCAAGGACAACGCCAACGCGAAATTCGACGAGACGATGGAGGCCCATGTGCGCCTCGGCATCGATCCGAAGTACACCGACCAGCAGCTGCGTACCACCGTGGCTCTGCCCAACGGCACCGGTCAGACGGTTCGCATCGCCGTGGTGACCCGCGGTGAGAAGGTGGCTGAAGCCAAAGCCGCCGGTGCCGAACTCGCCGGTGAAGAAGACCTGGTGGAAAGCATCAGCAAGGGCGAAATGGATTTCGACCTGTTGATCGCCACCCCCGACATGATGCCCAAGGTGGCCAAGTTGGGACGGGTCCTCGGCCCCCGTGGCTTGATGCCTAACCCCAAGGCAGGCACCGTCACCACGGACCTCGAGGCTGCGATCAAGGAATTCAAGGCCGGCAAACTGGAATTCCGTGCCGACCGCACCGGCATCGTTCACGTCCGCTTCGGCAAGGCCAGCTTCAGTGCCGATGCCCTGCTGCAGAACCTCAAGACCCTGCAGGAAACCATCGACCGCAACAAGCCCAGCGGTGCTAAGGGCCGTTACTGGAAGTCCCTGTATGTGACCTCCACCATGGGTCCTTCCGTTGAAGTCGATTTCTCTGCTCTGCAGGACATCGAGCAGGGGAGCTGATCCGGCTCTCCTCTACACTTAACGATTGGCGAAAGCCAAATCGGGCACGCGCCCGGCCAGAGACAGCAGGATGTCCCTGGGCATGACATCAGTCATTCCCGTTGATGTAATCCCTGCCGAGGCAGACGCGACACGGTTTTGTCCCATTCGGGATTGGATCGGCACGCGGCCTCGTCTTCCTTTCGAAGACTCGATCGGCCGTGTGCCCAGCTTGTTCCTTTGATCCGATCCAATCCCTATGGGCCGCACGCTGGAGAACAAGCAGCAGATCGTCGGAGAGCTCAAAGAGCTCCTCGCCGACGCCGAACTGGCACTTGTCCTTGATTTCAAGGGCCTGTCCATCAAGGAAATGTCTGACCTGCGGGATCGTCTGCGGGCCAGCGACAGCGTTTGCAAGGTGACCAAAAACACCTTGATGCGCCGTGCCATTGATGGTGACAGCAACTGGGCCAGCCTCGATTCCCTGCTGACCGGAACCAACGCCTTCGTCCTGGTGAAGGGCGATGTTGGCGCCGGTGTGAAGGCCGTTCAGACCTTCCAGAAGGAACTCAAGAAGTCCGAGACCAAGGGCGGCCTTTTCGAAGGCAAGCTCCTGTCTCAGGACGAGATCAAAGCCATTGCCGATCTCCCCTCCAAGGAGCAGCTCATGGCTCAGATCGCCGGTGCCATCAACGCCGTGGCCACAAAGGTCGCTGTGGGCATCAACGAGGTTCCCTCTGGTATGGCCAGGGCACTCAAGCAGCACGCCGAAGGCGGCGAAGGCTGATTCGGCCCTGCCGAGACCACTGTTCATTGATCTGTTGCTTCCCCTTTCAAAACCATGTCTGCAAAAACCGACGAAATTCTCGAATCGCTGAAATCCCTCTCCCTGCTTGAAGCTTCCGAGCTGGTCAAGCAGATCGAAGAGGCCTTCGGTGTGTCCGCCGCAGCATCTGCTGGTGTTGTGATGGCTGCCCCTGGCGCTGCTGGTGGCGGTGGCGATGCCGCTGAAGAGAAGACCGAATTCGACGTGATCCTGGAAGGCTTCGATGCCTCCGCCAAGATCAAGGTCCTCAAGGCCGTCCGTGAGGCCACCGGTCTGGGTCTGGGCGACGCCAAGGCTCTTGTCGAGGCTGCTCCCAAGGCTGTCAAGGAAGGTGTCTCCAAGGAAGACGCCGAAGCTGCCAAGAAGGCCATCGAAGAAGCAGGCGGCAAGGTCACCCTCAAGTGATCGCCTTGGGAGAGGGCTTGACCCTCTCCTCCTGTTGTCGTGCAGTCACCGGTCCTTTCGAGGACCGGTTTTTTTGTGGTTTTCTCTGAAAAATAAAAAGCCCCGCCAAAGGCGGAGCTTTTTAGAGAGGAACACGTTCAGGAGTCTGTCCTTGTTTCGACCCTGAAGAGGCGTTCAGCACTCCTCACACAAATTCAAATTAAGGGTGGGGAATCCATTGTCAGCCCCTGTCTGGTCGCCCTCTCAACTGTCACTGTGACGGTTGGTCCTCAGCGGCGATAGGGAATCACCTGCAGTCGGATCGGGGCATTGCTGGCCAGGCGTGTGGTGCGTCGGTGTGTTGCTCGTGCCGTTGGCAACGGCGGTGGTGCGATCGGCGGCATCGGCGCTCCCAACTGCTGAAAGCCTGAACGCTGGCCGCGGCTGCTGGCCAGCGCAAGCAGCCGGTTCACCGGGGCTTGATGAGCAAAATACAGGTGGTTCAGCTGCCTACCCTGATAAGTCCGGCGTTCCAAGGCCCAGCCCGGCTCCAGCTGCAGAGCCACAAACCCGTTGGTATCGCGGCGAGCTGGTATCGCGGCCTGACCCACCAGAAGTGGTGCCCGTTGCTGGGGGTCGAGGGCTTCGAGCCTCAGTGATGTGCCGGATGGCTTGAGCCGGAAGCGAAAGCGCGTTCCAAGGTCTTGGCCACCGCTTCGCAGCGAGTAGCCATTGCTGTCCAGGTAGCGCTTGCAGATGCCGCTGAAGTTGAAGCGAGTCAGGCTGGGCTCCACCAGTCCGTCCTGGCGTGCCCTCCAGCAGCGCGGTTGGGTTTTGATCTGTTCCAGCACCAGCAGTTTCCACTGGGTTCTGCCGATGGGTTGGGCCAGCACCGCAAAGTGCTTCTGCGGTACAGCAGCGCTTTCAAACAGGGACCGTGCTTTGCACTCCTGCGACAGACCGGCGGCCAGGAACCCCACGGCAGTCAGACCGGCAGCCCGCAGGTAGGTTCGGCTCATCCACGGTGACGCCAGAAACCGTGTTGTACCGAACAATGTTGGGACCGATCAATGGCGGAAGGACGGGGACGGGTCGTGGCTGCAGCGACGGATGGTGCCTGCAGCGGCAACCCAGGTCCGGGAGGTTGGGGCGCCTTATTGCGTTTTGAAGACGGCAGCGTTGAGGAATTCGGTGGCCATGCACCCGACACCACCAACAACCGCATGGAACTGCAGGCGGCGTTGGAGGTGTTGCAACGGCTTGAACATCTGCCCCGTCATCCGGATCTCACCCTGCGCACCGACAGCAAATATCTGATTGATGGCCTGGGCTCCTGGATCAAAGGCTGGAAGCGCAAAGGCTGGAAAACGGCTGCGGGCAAGCCCGTGCTCAACCAGGACCTCTGGAAGGCTTTGGATGCCGCTCGTCTGGATGATGTGCCCCTGCGCTACGTCAAAGGCCACAGCGGTGATCCAGACAACGAACGGGTGGACCGCATCGCCGTGGCGTTCTCCCATAACGCCCAGCCCAACTTGGCTTTGAAGCAGGGATCATCGGAGCTGTCTTCCGCCGAGGCCGCGCCAGAAGCACCATCTGAGGTTGCCCCCAAGCCTCTGCTGCAGCTGTTGTCCCGGTTGGAGCTGGCGGACCGTCTGGCGCAGGGTGGCTACAGCCTCTCGTTGCTGGAGCTGGCGCAGCTGGTGGAAAAGCCGCTCAAACAGCTGGAAACCAAGGCTGAGAGCTGGATCTGGAGGGATTGGATGGTCGAGCCCCAGGCGGAAGGGCGTTGGATCCTGCAACGTCGCGAGGCAGGATCAGAACAGTCCTGAGCCAGAGCATGTCGCCGTCCTCTTCGGCCGGACCGCTCAGCAGCGGTGCCTTTTATCAGCGTTGGCTTGGCCCGGTCTTGGCGCGGGACGACGGTCTGGATGCTGAACAGCTGTCGCGCACTGCCCTCACGGCTCTTGGTCAAGCCAGCCTGCGGCGCCGCTGGCCAGGGGTGTCCACGGTGCTGGATGGCGTTGCGGCGGATCTGCAACGGCGTGATCTGCGCCTGGAACAAGTGCTGTTTGGCTGCCGCTTCCCCAACCCGGTGGGTTTGGCGGCGGGGTTTGACAAGAACGGTGTGGCGGCTGGCATCTGGGATTGCTTTGGCTTTGGCTTCGCCGAAGTGGGCACGGTCACCTGGCATGGCCAGCCGGGCAACCCCAAACCACGCCTGTTCCGGTTGGCGGAGGAGCAGGCCGCGTTGAATCGGATGGGATTCAACAACGATGGTGCCAAGGCACTGTTGAAAACGCTGGAGCGTCAACGTCTGGACCCGCCTGGCCGGCGGCCGGCGGTGCTGGGGATCAATGTGGGCAAATCCAAGATCACGGCCTTGGAGCAGGCACCGGACGACTACGCGGCGTCGCTGGAGTTGTTGTCCCCCTTGGCGGACTACGCGGTGATCAACGTCAGCTCCCCCAACACCCCCGGATTGCGGGATCTGCAGGACACAGCCCAGTTGCGGCGGTTGGTGGAGCGGCTGCGCCGGCTGCCGGCCTGCCCCCCTTTGTTGGTGAAGATCGCGCCGGATCTGGACGATGAATCGATTGATGCGGTGGCCCGATTGGCCTTTGAGGAGGGTCTGGCTGGGGTGATCGCGGTCAACACCAGTCTCAATCGGCTGGGCCTGGAGCAACGGCGGTTGCCGCAGACCGGGCGCACTTTGGCGGAGGAGGCCGGTGGTCTCAGCGGTGCCCCCCTGCGTCAGCGGGCCCAGGAGGTGATCCGTCGTTTGCGGGCCAGTGCTGGCCCGGCCCTGCCGTTGATCGGTGTGGGCGGGATTGATTCGGCCCAAGTGGCTTGGGAGCGCATCACCGCAGGGGCTTCATTGGTGCAGCTCTACACCGGCTGGATCTTTCAGGGGCCGGATCTGGTGCCGCGGATTCTGGATGGTCTTCTGTTGCAGTTGGACCGCCACGGTCTGCGCACCATTGCGGAAGCATCCGGCAGCGGTTTGCCCTGGCAAGACTGAACCTGTTGCTTGAAAGACAGCTCAACTGCTCGATGTTTCGCTCTTGAATGGCTCTTCTGCGCAGTTATTCAAGGGGTAATCGTCGAAAGCGTTGGCTCAGTGGACAAAGCCGCTTGCCATGCTCGCTTTTGGTGAGCTGCCTCAACTCATAGCGGTCAGCTTGGCTTGAACTCGTCAGTGGGCCACGCTGGTGATGTCTCTGCGTTGTATTGGGAGTCGGGATGGGCGTTGACCTACGCCATGGCGGCAACCGCGAAGCAGCCGCCGCAAGGTTGAACTGCCCGCCGTCCCAGCTGCTCGATGCCAGTGCATCTCTGGTGCCTTGGTCTTCCCGTTGGCAGCGAATTGGCCTGAGTGCCTGGCGCGACTATCCCGACCGCAGTCAGGTGCTGCTTCGTGAGCGCATCGGTGTGCTGCACGGCGTTGAGCCTTCCTTCGTATTGCCGGGTAACGGCGCTGCCGAACTGTTCACCTGGGCGGCTCGTGATGCAGCCGAGCAAGGTTTGAGTGTGCTGGCAGCACCGGGTTTTGCCGATTACAAACGCGCCTTGCGCTGCTGGTCAGCGACCTCCCGGCAGCAGCAGTTGCCTCTCCTTTGGGATGAGGCGTTTCCGCAACCGTTTCCCGACGCGGGCGAGGGATCTGTGCTGTGGATTTGCAATCCCCACAACCCCACCGGCCAGCTCTGGTACCGTGCTTCATTGCAGCCATTGCTGGAGCGGTACGCCCTGGTGATCTGTGATGAAGCGTTTTTGCCTCTGGTGCCCAACGGCGAGCAGCAGTCGTTGATTCCCTTGGTGGCTGAGCATTCGAACCTGGTGGTGATCCGCAGCCTCACCAAGCTCTATGGCATTGCTGGCTTGCGTTTGGGCTATGCCGTTGCGCAGCCCCAGCGGTTGCAGCGTTGGGCCGAGTGGCGGGATCCCTGGCCCGTGAATGGCATCGCCCTGGCTGTTGGCGAACGGTTGTTGTCATTGCCCCGGCGTTACCAATCTTGGTGCGCGCGCGTGCAGCGTTGGACGGCAACGGAGGGGGCGTGGATGCAGCGGCAATTGGCTGCGTTGCCGGGCATCACCCCGATGCCGTCGGCGGTTAACTATCTGCTGATTCGAGCGAACCGATCCCTCGTGCCTTTGCGGGAGGCATTGGAGCAACGGCATCGCATTCTTTTGCGCGATTGCCGTTCCTTCGAGGGTTTGGGAGAGACCTGGCTGCGGATCGGATTGCAATCGCGGCGCAACAACCGCCGCATTGTGTGGGCGATGCGTGAGGAGTTGAAGCGCAGCCCTCTGGTTTGACTCAGGCCACCAGGCCTTGAAGCACGCCGGCCAGTTGCTGTTCAGCATCCCGTTCCGCCAAGGCAGCCATCCCTTCACGCATCTGAGTGAGTGGATCGTTTGTGGTGCTGGCATGTCCGAGCCGCGATGCCAGGAGCCGCTGCACGGTGTTGAACAAAACCGGCTGCTCCGGATCGTGTTGATGCACGATCACGGCCGCACCAAGGGATGCGGCGCAGGATGCATTGGCCTCCTGGTGTTGGTCCGCCGCCTGGGGGAATGGCACCAATACGGCCGGGGTCCCGCAGACCGCCAGTTCACTGAGGCTGCCGGCCCCCGCGCGGCTGATGGCTAGATCCGCATGTTGCAGCAACCCTGGCATCTCATCGCTGAAGCGGCGTTCCACCAGTTGTGGGTGCTGCAGTTGCCCAAGGTCAGGGTCGTTGTCACCGGTGAGGTGAACCACGCGGCAGCCCTGCTCCAATAGGGCCGGCACCGCAGCACGCACCATCCGGTTGAGGCCAACAGCGCCTTGACTACCTCCCATCACCACCAGCAGCGGTCCCTGGCCGGCGGGCACCCAGCTCGGTAGGGGTTGTGGGGCCAGAAAGCTGGAACGCACCGGCGTGCCCGTCAGCACCGGCTGGCTGCCGGGGATGCGTTTGGCGGCAGCGGGGAGGCCGATGGCCACGGCGCTGCAGAAGTGACCCAGCAAGCGGGTGACCCGCCCCGGGATCGCATTGGATTCATGCAGCACTACGGGAATGCCACACCAGCGCGCCGCCAGGATCGCGGGGGCGGCGATGTAGCCGCCGGTGGTGAACACCACATCGATCGCGTTCCGGCGGATCACCCGCCGCACGCTCACGCTGGCCAGCAACAGCCGCAGCAGCTGCAGCAGCTTGGTGAGCCCGCGCCCCTGCAGTCCGCCGGCGTTCACGCACACCAAACCAAAACGCTCCGGCACCAGCTGCGTTTCGAGCCGATCAGGCACTCCCAGCCAGCGCACGGCCCACTGCTGTTCAACGGCTTCCGCAACAGCCAGAGCGGGGAAGAGATGGCCGCCGGTGCCGCTGGCGGCGATTAGAAGCCGGGTCATCGCGTCGGCCGTCACCGCACACCAGCCCTAGTTTAATTGGGTTGTTCTAGTCCGGCCCGTGCGTCGTTTCCTGGGTTTCACGCTCGTGTCGGCCATGGCGTTGCTGTTGTCACCGGCCCATGCCCTTGAGCCGTCCGGACGAGGGGGCAGTGCTGTGGAACGTTTCAGCGATCGCCTGCAAGCGGCATTGAACAGCGGCAGCTCTTCGGCGTTCGACACGCTGGCCAGCGTTGAGCTCCAGCCTGTGCTGGCCCAGCGCCTGGAGCGGTTCCGGCAGGATTTCCCCGAGGTCACCTGGCAGGTGCAGCCCGCAGCGCCCACATCTGATGGGCGTCCGACCCTCAGCCTGCGGGTGCGGGGTGCCGCTGAATCCGAGGGGCTCAGCTATTCCCTCGAGGCCAGTGAACAGATTGCGATTCGTCTGGACGGTGGCGAGTTGGTGGAGCAGGAGCTGTTGGCCCAGCAGTCCTTGCTGCGCAGTGGTGAGCGCCCCTTGGCGGTTGACGTCGCCATCCCCGACGTGGTGCTCACCGGCAGCCGTTATGACGTCGACTTGATTGTTGAAAAACCGCTAGGCCAGGCCCTGGTGGCGGGCGGTTTGATCGATCTCACCGATGAGCAGCTGTCGGCTCAGATCCGTCCCAACCTGCCGCTGGCTCCCCAAGGAGGGGGTGGCTTGTTCAAAAGCGTCCAGGCACCGCAGCAACCCGGTTCGCAGACCTGGGCCGTGATGCTGGTGCATCCCGATGGCGTGGTGACGGCCACCAAACGGGTGCGCGTGGTCAGCAGCTACTAGCTCCGTTGTCTTGTTTGATTCCAGCGGTGCAGGGCGGACACGTCCTCATCACCATGGCCGTTGTTGATCAGATCGAGTTCCAGCTGTTCCACCAGCGTTGTGACGGGCAGATCCAGTTGGACGGCCTTGGCTGCATCAAGGGCAATCCCGAGATCCTTGCGATGCAGGCTCAGCCGGAAGCCGAGGGGATAGCTGCCCTCCAGCATGGCGATGCTGCGATGGTCGAGGGCCCATGAGCCGGCTGCACCATTTTTGAGGGCATCGATCACCTGGGGCATGGGCAGCTCCAAACGCTGGCCTAGGGCCACCGCTTCGGCCACGGCGGCATAACTGCCGGCCACCAGCACCTGGTTCACCGCCTTCACCTGCTGCCCCCGCCCCACGCTTCCGAAGTGGTGGATGGAGCCGCCAATCACCTCGAGGATGGACTGAACCCGTTCCAGGATCTCGCTGGCCCCTCCCACCAGCACCGTGAGGCTGCCGCGTTTGGCCCCTTCTGTACCACCGGTGACCGGCGCATCCAGGTAGTGGATCTTCTGGTGGGCCAGGCGCTCCGTACAGCGTTGGGCCGTGGCGGGAGCAATGGTGGAGCAATCCAGCACCACGCTGTCGGCGCTCAGCTGTGAGGCGGCACCGTTGGGGCCGAAAAGCACGTCCTCGACGGCTGCATCGTCACTAACGCAAAGCAGCAGCACATCAACGCCGGTGCTGGCGTCGGCTGGGCTGGAACACCGCACTGCACCCTCGAGCTCCGGGCTGGTTTCAGCGGTGCGGCTGCGGCTGTGCACCCGCAGCTTGAAACCAGCGCGGTGCAGGTTGATCGCCATCGGCAGGCCGAGTGCCCCCAGTCCCACGAAGCCCAGGCTCAAGTCACTTTTGGTCATGACGCATGGCGAAGAATTTGGATCCTGATCGACGGATGGGATGCGCTGCAGCCGTGCTTTCAGGACAAAAAAATCCCGGACGTCCGCTTGGAGGGACGACCGGGATGAGATCGATGAAGGTCTGAAGCTCCAGGGTTGAGCCGCTGATCAGGCGGCGTCAAGTGCAGCCACGCCGGGCAGCACCTTGCCTTCCAGCAGTTCGAGGCTGGCGCCACCACCGGTGGAGATGTGCGACATCTTTTCGGCCAGGCCAGCCTTCTCGACAGCGGCCACGGAGTCACCGCCTCCGATGATTGTGCAGCAGCCCTTGCCGCTCAGGTCGGCCAGGGTGGTGGCGATGGCATTGGTGCCAGCAGCGAACTTGTCGAACTCGAACACGCCCATGGGGCCGTTCCAGATCACGGTCTGACAGTCGGCCAGGGCGTCCTGGAACACCTTGATCGAGTCGGGGCCAATGTCCAGACCCATCCAGCCATCAGGGATGGCGTTGATGTCAGCGGTTTGGCTGTTGGCATCGGGGGCGAAGTTGTCCGCCAGCACCACATCGGTGGGCAGAAGCAGCTGCACGCCCTTCGCCTTGGCCTTGGCCTCGAGCTCCTTGGCCAGTTCCAGCTTGTCTTCTTCCACCAGGCTCTTGCCGACAGACAGGCCGCGGGCCTTGTAGAAGGTGAAGATCATGCCGCCGCCGATCAGCACCTTGTCGCACTTGTCGATCAGGGCTTCGAGCACACCGATCTTGGAGCTCACCTTGGAGCCGCCGACGATGGCAGCCAGAGGACGCTTGGGCTCATCCACAGCACCCTGCAGGTACTGAAGTTCCTTCTCCATCAGGAAGCCGGCGACGGAGGGCTTGAGGAACTTGGTCACGCCCTCGGTGGAGGCGTGGGCGCGGTGGGCGGCGCCGAAGGCGTCGTTCACGTACACCTCAGCCAGGCCAGCGAGCTTCTCAGCGAAACCGGCTTCGTTCTTCTCTTCTTCGGCGAAGAAACGGACGTTCTCCAGCAGAACCACATCGCCGTTGGCCATGGCGCCCACCTTGGCTTCGGCGTCGGGGCCGATGCAGCTGTCGGTCTTGGCCACGGGTTTGCCCAGCAGTTCGCTGAGGCGAGCGGCCACTGGTGTGAGACGCATGGCGTCATTCACCTGGCCCTTGGGCCGGCCGAAGTGGGCAGAAAGGATCACCTTGGCGCCCTTGCCGATCAGGTTGTTGATTGTGGGCAGGGCAGCACGGATGCGGGTGTCGTCGGTGATCGCACCGGCATCGTTCAGGGGCACGTTGAAGTCAACCCGCACGAGAACGCGTTTGCCGCTCAGGTCGCCGGCATTGAGGCTGGCCAGGGAACGCTTCGCCATAGGGTTGTGTCGTGCGGTAAGAAAACGGGGTGAGATTAACCCGTGTGAATGGCGATGGCGCCAGCGCGTTCAAAGTGAATCTGTTCCGGCTGGCTGTCTGTTCTGTGCGTTTGCGTTCGTGAGCACCCCAACGATCCAGTGGTATCCCGGCCACATCGCCAAGGCGGAGCAGCAGCTCAAGCGCCATCTCGACAAGGTGGATCTGGTGATTGAGGTGCGTGATGCCCGTATTCCTCTGGCCACGGGCCACCCCCATCTCAACCGTTGGTTGAAGGGCAAGCAGCATCTGTTGGTGATCAACCGGCGCGACATGGTCACCGCGGCGGCCAAGGAGGCCTGGGAGGCCTGGTTCAAGGCCCAGGGGCAGCGAACGGTTTGGTGTGATGCCAAGGCAGGCACCGGCGTGAAGCAGGTGCAGCAGGCGGCGATCCGTGCCGGCGATCAGCTCAACGAACGCCGCCGCAACCGGGGCATGCGGCCCAGACCGGTGCGGGCACTCACCTTGGGCTTCCCCAACGTGGGCAAGTCGGCGTTGATCAACCGTCTGGTGCGGCAGAAAGTGGTGGCCAGCGCCCGGCGGGCCGGGGTGACGCGCACCCTGCGCTGGGTGCGTCTGGGGCAAGACCTTGACCTCCTTGATGCCCCTGGCGTTCTGCCGCCTCGGCTCGATGACCAGCAGGCGGCCCTGCGGCTCGCCCTTTGCGACGACATCGGCCAGGCCGCCTACGACGGTGAACTGGTGGCCCAGGCCTTCCTGCAGTTGCTGTTGGATGTGGAATCGCAGGCTGCTGCTGGGGTGACGATTCCGCTGCTGCAGGAGCGTTATGGCATTCCCCTGATCGGTGAAACGGCCGACCCGGCTCTTTGGCTGGATGCTGCAGCGGCCCGCCACACCTCTGGCGAGACGGCGCGCATGGCCCAGCGGTTGCTGGATGATTTCCGCAAATCGGCCCTCGGCAGCATTGCCTTGGAGCTGCCGGCATGAGTCCGCAGCAGTGGAAACGTCCTCCGTTGCCGGAGGAGACCTTTACGGATCGCTTTGGTGAAGGGGAGGGTGAGCTGCTGACGCTGGCCTATCCCAAGCCGTTGCCGATGCGGCTGGACCGTTGGTTGGTGAGCCAGCGCACAGAGCAGAGCCGGGCTCGGATTCAGAAGTTCATCGACGCGGGCTATGTGCGCGTCAACGGCAAGACCGGCAAGGCCAAAACACCCCTGCGCCAGGGGGACGAGGTGCAGCTGTGGATGCCGCCGCCGGAACCGCTGCCTTACCTCAAGCCGGAGCCGATGGATCTGGATGTGTTGTTTGAGGACGACCATCTGATCGTGCTCAACAAGCCGGCAGGGCTGACGGTGCATCCGGCGCCGGGCAACAAGGACGGCACACTGGTGAACGGCCTGTTGCATCACTGCCCGGATCTGCCTGGCATCAGCGGCAAGTTGCGGCCAGGGATCGTGCACCGCCTTGATAAAGACACCACCGGCTGCATCGTGATCGCCAAGAGCCAGGAGGCCCTGGTGCGGCTGCAGGTGCAGATCCAGAAACGGATCGCTTCCCGCGAGTACTTCGCCGTCGTCCATGGCGTGCCGGCAGGTGACTCGGGCACGATTGTTGGGGCGATTGGCCGTCATCCGGCGGATCGCAAGAAGTACGCGGTGGTGAGCAGCGAAAACGGCCGTTATGCCTGCACCCACTGGACCCTGGTGGAGCGTCTCGGCGACTACTCCCTGCTGCGCTTCAAGCTCGACACCGGGCGGACCCATCAGATCCGCGTCCACTGCGCCCACATGAACCACCCCGTGGTGGGGGATCCCACCTACAGCCGCTGTCGCAAGTTGCCGATCGAGCTGCCCGGCCAGGCGCTGCATGCCGTCCAGCTGGGGCTGGACCATCCGATCACCCGCGAGCGGATGGTGTTCGAAGCTCCTCTTCCTTCGGTGATGGAGAAGTTGCTTGGGGTGCTGAGGCGCCGCGCCGCCTCGGGCTGAGACCTCAACGGGGCAGCCTCGGACAAGCCTCCACGAGGGTCTTGCTGATCGGCGCCTGAGGCGCGCTGAAGATCTGGTCTCCCCGCCCCTCTTCCACCACTTTCCCTTGGTCGAGCACCATCACCCGGTGACAGAAACCACTGGCCACCGAGAGGTCGTGGGTGATGAACACGATCGCCAGGCCCAGCTCCTGCTGCAGCTCCCGCAACAGCGCCAGCACATCCGCCTGCACTTCGGCATCGAGCATGCTGACGCTCTCATCGCAGATCAGCACCTTGGGTTTCAACGCCAGGGCGCGGGCGATCGCCACCCGCTGCTGCTGGCCGCCGGAGAGCTGCTTGGGCAAGCGATCTTGAAACTGCTCGGCCGGGCTGAGGCCGACCCGCTCCAGCAGGCGGCGGGCTTCCTCCCGGGCTGCTGCTTTGCAGCAGAGGCCATGGATCAGCAAGGGATCGGCGATGGCATCGGCCACCTGCAGGGCGGGATTCAGGCAAGCCAGAGGGTCCTGAAACACCATCTGAAGGGCCTGGCGGGCCGTCCGCAGCGCCTCTCCGCGCAGGCTCAGCAGGTCCTGGCCCAGCAGGTCCACCCGGCCGCCACGGATGGGGTTGAGCCCCATCAGGGCCCGGCAGAGGGTGCTTTTGCCGCAGCCGGAGGCTCCCACGACCCCAAGGCTTTCACCGGCTCTGAGCTCGAAACTCACGCCATCCACCGCCTTCAGCCAGAGGGGTGCCCATGGTGCGCCACCCACGGCATGCCAGCAGCGCATCTCCTCCACCCGCAGCACGCTGCCGTTGTCGGGACGTGCCGGTGAGCGTCCCCCTTCCCGGGCCTGGGCGGAGGCTATCAGCCGTTGCCCCACCGGCGACTGCGGCCGGGTGAGCAACTGATGGCTGGGGCCGTCCTCCACCTTGCGTCCGCCGTCGAGCATGGCCATGCGCTCGCACCAGCGGGCGGCCATGGCCAGGTCGTGGCTGATCAGCAGCAGGGCGCTGCCGAGTTCCTGGCAGAGGCCGCTGAGTTCGGCCATCACCTGCCCGGCCACTGCCACATCCAGGCTGGTGGTGGGTTCATCGGCGATCAGCAGCGGTGGTTCCAGGGCAATCGCCAGGGCAATGGCCAGGCGCTGGCGCATCCCACCACTGAGCTCATGGGGGTAAGCGCGAAAGCGGTTGGCGCCAATGCCCACTCGCTCCAGCAGTTCTCGAGCCCGTTCCTGGTGGGCCGCGGCACTGATTTGAGGTCGGTGGGCCCTGAGGGTGTCGATCAGATGGCCGCCCACGCTCATCAGCGGATTCATCCGCGTCATCGGGTCCTGGAACACCAGACCCACGGCCTCACCCCGCAGCTGCCGCAACTGCGGTCGCCGGAGTTGGCGTGGATCCTGGCCGGTCAAGGCCAGCCGTCCTTCACAGACCGTTCCCTGTGGCAGCAGCTGCATCACGGCCCGCGCCACCGTGCTTTTGCCGCAGCCCGAAGATCCCACCAGGGCCAGGGTCTCTCCCGGCTCAAGGTTCAGATTCAGCCCATCCAGCGTCCAGGAGTTGCTGCCGGGATAGCGCAACCGCAGCTGTTCGAGTTCCAGAACAGGCCGGCCCATGAACAGTGCTGCGGGAGCGACAGGGGGTCCTGCACTGAATACCATGGACTGACCCGATGGGTCGGATGCTCAACGCTGCCTCCACACCCAAAGAGCCCCGAACCAGCACGGGTTCGGCCATTCCGGGCTGCGCGTTGCCAGAAGTGAGGCGTTATCCCGTCCGCCATCCGGACGATTACGGCATTGCTCTGCCGGACTGGTTGCGGGAGTGCATCGCCAATGTGCCGCCCGGCATTGGCCAGAGCTGCCCCACCGATGCCGAAGCGCTGCTGGTGTCGGCCTTCGATTTCGGCTTTCAGCTGCACGAAGGCCAGTTCCGCGCCAGTGGGGACCCCTACATCGTTCATCCGGTGGCGGTGGCTGATCTGTTGCGGGATATCGGCGCCAGCGCTCCGGTGATCGCCGCAGGGTTCCTCCACGACGTGGTCGAAGACACCGACGTCACCCCCGATCAGATCGAGCTGCACTTCGGTTCCGAGGTGCGTGAATTGGTGGAAGGGGTGACCAAGCTCGGCGGCATCCACTTCAACGACCGCACGGAAGCGCAGGCGGAGAATCTGCGCCGGATGTTCCTGGCGATGGCCAGCGACATCCGTGTGGTGTTGGTGAAGCTGGCCGACCGCTTGCACAACATGCGCACACTGGGTGCGTTGAAGGAGGAGAAGCGCCAGCGGATCGCCCGTGAAACCCGTGAGATCTATGCCCCCCTGGCCAACCGCCTCGGCATCGGTCGCTTCAAGTGGGAGCTGGAGGATCTGGCCTTCAAGTTGCTGGAACCGGAGGCCTTCCGGGAGATTCAGGAGGAGGTGGCCACCAAGCGCAGTGAACGGGAGCAGCGGCTCGGCGTCACGGTGGGGCTCTTGAACGAGCGGTTGGAACGGGCCGGCCTAGAGCACTGCGAGGTGAGTGGTCGCCCCAAACATCTGTTTGGCATCTGGAGCAAGATGCAGCGCCAGCAGAAGGAGTTCCACGAGATCTACGACGTGGCGGCGTTGCGGATCCTCACCCCCAATGTCGAGAGCTGCTACCGCGCCCTCGCGGTGGTTCACGACACCTTCCGCCCGATTCCTGGACGCTTCAAGGACTACATCGGGTTGCCGAAACCCAACGGCTACCAATCCCTGCACACGGCGGTGATCGGTCGGCATCGCCCGATCGAAGTGCAGATCCGCACGCTCGAGATGCACCACGTGGCCGAATTCGGAATTGCGGCCCACTGGAAATACAAGGAAGGCGGCTCACCGGCCAGCAGCGGCAGTGATGCGGAGCGGTTCAACTGGCTGCGTCAGCTGGTGGATTGGCAGCAGGAAGGCGGCAACGACGATCACAACGACTACCTCTCTTCGATCAAGGAAGACCTTTTCGACGAAGAGGTGTTCGTGTTCACCCCGAAGGGTGATGTGCTCGGTCTGCGCAAGGGGGCAACAGCCGTCGACTTCGCTTATCGCATCCACTCCGAGGTGGGCAACCACTGCCATGGCGTTCGCATCAACGATCGGCTGTGTCCGCTAGCGACGCCGCTCCAGAACGGTGATTTCGTTCAGGTGCTCACCAGCAAAACGGCCCATCCCAGCCTCGATTGGCTGAACTTCGTTGCCACGCCGACGGCCCGCAATCGCATTCGCCAGTGGTACAAGCGCAGCCACCGTGACGAAACGATTGAACGGGGCAAGGATCTGCTGGAGCGGGAGCTGGGGCGTGATGGCTTCGATGCCCTGCTCAACAGCGAGGCGATGCAGCGGGTGGCGCAGCGCTGCAATGTGCCCACCACCGAAGACCTCCTGGCATCACTAGGATTTGGAGACGTCACGCTTCAGCAGGCGCTCAACCGTTTGCGGGAGGAGATGCGTCTGCTGGCGGAACAGCAGCAGGCCCCACCCAGCAACGAAGACGTGGCCGCGGCGCTGCTGCCATCGCGGGATCCGGCGCCGGACCGTTCCGGAGGTGAAGGGGCGATCCTTGGGCTGGAGGGCTTGGACTACCGCCTCGGTGGCTGCTGCAGCCCGCTGCCGGGTGAGTTGATCGTGGGCACGGTGGCCCTCGGAAACCACGGCATCACCATTCACCGGCAGGACTGCTCCAACGTGGAGACAATCCCGCGGGAACGGCGGCTCCCTGTGCGCTGGAACACCGCCCATGCCGATCAGGAGAAACAGCGCTTCCCGGTGCAGTTGCGGATTGAAGTGATCGATCGCGTCGGCATCCTTAAAGACATCCTGCTGCGTCTCTCCGATGGGGCCATCAACGTCAGTGATGCCCGGGTCACCACCGCCGCTGGCAAGCCGGCCCGCATTGATCTGCGGGTTGAGCTGGAGGGTGCCGATCAGCTCAGTCGCACCATGGACCAGATCCGCTCGATGGCGGATGTGATCGGGATCGCCCGAGTGGGCACGAGTTAGCTGCCTCGGCCCACGACGGCACGGGCTTCATGCTGCAGAAACAGGCGGTAGGCCATCCAGCTGCTCACCAGGGCCAGCACCATTCCCACTACGGTGGAGCCGAGCAGGATTCGCTGGCTGAACTCCCACCCCTGGGCCCACAGGCTGCTGCGATTCAGCTCCGAAAGGTCGATCCCGCCTTGGCCTGGGCCCAGCAGCCGACAGCCCACCAGATAGTTGAACCAGTAGAGGGGCAGATAGGTGAGGGGATTGCTCACCAGGGTTCCTGCGGCGGCGAGCAGGTGGTTGCCACGCACCATGCTGGCCACACCCACGCTGAGGAAGATCTGCAGCCCAAAGAAGGGGTAGCAGCCGCAGAACACGCCAGCGGCCAGGCCCCGGGCCCGTTGGCCTGGGGTGCCTTCCTGTCTCCACAACCAGAGGACCCCACGGCGCATCCGGATGCGACTGAGGCGCAGCAACCGGCGCATGAACCCTGCAGAAATCGGCCGGATCCTAGGTATGGATCACCAGCGGCGACTGCTGTGCCCAGCACCGACACGATTGCGGCCGTGGCCACCGCCGTGGCCCCAGGGCAGGGCGGCATCGCCGTGATTCGTCTCTCCGGGCCGGCTGCGGAAGCGACGGGGCGCAGCGTGGTGCACTGCCCGGGCCGACAGGAGTGGGGATCGCACCGGGTGGTGTACGGCCATGTGATCGATGGCGAGGGCCGCCGACTCGATGAGGTGCTGCTGCTGCTGATGCGCGGGCCCCGCAGCTTCACCGGTGAGGACGTGGTGGAGATCCACTGCCATGGCGGGGTGATCGCCGTGCAGCGGGTGCTCGAACAGGTGTTGCGGCAGCCGGGAGTGCGGCGGGCCCATCCGGGCGAATTCAGCCAGCGGGCCGTGCTCAACGGCCGGCTCGATCTCACCCGTGCCGAGGCGGTGAGTGAGCTGGTGGCAGCCCGCAGCCGCCGGGCGGCCGAGTTGGCCATGGCGGGCCTCGATGGCGGCATTCAGGCCCAGATCACGGCGCTGCGGGAACGGCTGCTCGATCAGCTCACCGAACTGGAAGCACGGGTGGATTTCGAGGAGGACCTGCCGCCCCTCGATGGCGAGGCCCTGCTGCAGCAACTGCAAGCCGTGCGGCTGGAGCTGCAACAGCTGGTGCGCGATGGCGAGCGGGGCGATGCCCTGCGCCAGGGCCTGCGGGTCGCCCTGGTGGGTCGCCCCAATGTTGGAAAAAGTTCCCTGCTCAATCGGCTCAGCCGCCGCGAGCGGGCGATCGTGACCGATCTGCCGGGCACCACCAGAGATCTACTGGAGAGCGAGATCGTGTTGGAGGGGGTGCCGATCACCCTGCTCGACACCGCCGGCATCCGCAGCACTGATGACGCGGTGGAGCAGCTGGGGATTGCCCGCAGCGAGGAAGCGCTGGCCACGGCGGATGTGGTGCTGTTGGTGCTCGACGGCCATGCGGGCTGGACCGCTGAAGACGCTGCCTTGCTGGCGCGCATCCCTGAGCAGATCCCCAGGATCCTGGTGGCCAACAAAGCGGATCTCCCGGCGGGGGCCTTCCCCCAGCCGGTGGATGTTCAGTTGTCGGCTTTGCAGGGCACGGGGGAGGCCGACCTGGTGCAGGCCCTGCTGGAGCGTTGTGGTGCTGCAGGAACCGAAGGGGTGCTGCTGGCGCTGAACCAACGCCAACGCGATCTGGCCTCCCGAGCCGCCGAAGCCCTGGCCCGCAGCCAGGAGGTGGCGGCCCAGCAGCTCCCATGGGACTTCTGGACCATCGACCTTCGCGAAGCAATCCGCGCGCTGGGGGAGATCACCGGAGAAGAGCTCACCGAAGCGGTTCTGGATCGGGTGTTTTCGCGCTTCTGCATCGGAAAATAGGTTCAGCGGACGTCTGAAACGGTTTGGACTGGCAATCCCCGGCACTCAACGCTGCCTTGGAGGCCTGGCTGGCGGAAGACATCGGCCGCGGTGATCTAACGGCGGCTGCCTTGCAGGGACAGCAGGGTCAGGCCCATTGGGTCGCCAAACAACCGGGCCGGTTCTGTGGTGGGCCGTTGGTGCAGCGCTTGTTCCAGCATCTGGATCCTGGGGTGAACCTTCGCCTGCTGCGGCAGGACGGCGACGCCGTCGAGGCAGGGGACTGCCTGCTGGAGCTGCAGGGGGCCGCCACGGCCTTGGTGGCGGGGGAACGCACCGCCTTGAACCTGGCCATGCGGCTTTCGGGCATCGCCACCGCCACGGCTGAATTGGTGGCCCAGCTCCAGGGCACCGGTGTGCGTCTGGCCGACACCCGCAAGACCACCCCTGGGCTTCGTCTGCTGGAGAAATACGCGGTGCGCTGCGGCGGCGGCATCAACCACCGCATGGGGCTGGATGACGCCGCCATGCTCAAGGAGAACCACATCGCCTGGGCAGGGGGCATCACAGCGGCCATCACGGCTGTGCGTGAGCAGGCCCCCTGGCCCACGGCCGTGATTGTGGAAGCGGAGACGGAGGCTCAGGCGCTGGAGGCGGTGCAGGCGGGCGCCAATGGGGTGCTGCTGGATGAATTCAGCCCCGAGCAGCTCAGGCAGCTGGTGCCACGTCTGCGGGACTGCAGCGCCGGTGGGGTGGTGCTTGAGGCCTCCGGCATTCAGCCGGAGCAGTTGCAGGCCTACGCCGCCACCGGCATCGATCTGATCTCCACCAGCGCGCCGGTCACCCGCAGCCGCTGGTTGGACCTGAGCATGCGTTTCACCTGAAGAGGGATGATCAGAGCCGGATTCCCCCGGCCACGCACTGCCCATGCTCAGCCTGTCCCAGTCCCTGGATGCCCAGCTGCGGGCGGCGATGCAACGGGCCTTCCCGGAGGTCGATGCGGGGCTGGACCCCCAACTGGCCCCTGCCAGCAAGCCGGAATTCGGCGACTTCCAGGCCAATGGCGCGCTGCCCCTGGCCAAGCCCTTGAAGCAGGCTCCTCGGCAGATCGCCACGGCGATCGTGGAGCAGCTGCAGGCTGATCCTGCCTTCACCGACCTCTGCCTGGAGCCGCAGATCGCCGGGCCGGGTTTCATCAACCTCACGATCCGCCCGGAGCGGCTGGCGGCGGAGGTGTCGGCACGGCTGGGGGACGAGCGTCTCGGCGTGCCGGCGGTCAGCAAAGCGTCGCCGGTGGTGGTGGATTTTTCCAGCCCCAACATCGCTAAGGAGATGCATGTGGGGCATCTGCGCTCCACGATCATTGGCGACTCCCTGGCGCGGGTGCTCGAGTTCCGCGGCCATCCGGTGTTGCGCCTCAATCATGTGGGCGACTGGGGCACCCAGTTCGGCATGCTCATCACCCACCTCAAGCAGGTGGCGCCGGAAGCCCTGGACACCGCCGATGCGGTGGATCTTGGAGATCTCGTGGCTTTCTACCGCGAGGCCAAGAAGCGCTTCGATGACGATGAAGCGTTCCAGTCCACCTCCCGCGACGAGGTGGTGAAGTTGCAGGGGGGCGATCCGGTGTCGCTCAAGGCCTGGGGCCTGCTCTGCGACCAGTCGCGGCGCGAGTTCCAGAAGATCTACGACCGGCTCGACATTCGCCTGAGCGAACGCGGCGAGTCGTTTTACAACCCCTTCCTGCCGGCGGTGATTGATGGCCTGAAGGCCGCTGAGCTGCTGGTCACCGATGACGGTGCCCAGTGCGTGTTCCTTGAGGGCGTGCAGGGCAAGGACGGCAAGCCCCTGCCGGTGATCGTGCAGAAGAGCGACGGCGGCTTCAACTACGCCACCACTGATCTGGCGGCGATCCGCTACCGCTTTGGAGCAGCTCCGGAAGGGGATGGTGCTCGCCGGGTGGTGTACGTCACCGATGCCGGCCAGGCGAACCATTTCGCCGGGGTGTTCCAGGTGGCCGAACGGGCCGGCTGGATCCCGGACGGTGCGCGCCTCGAGCACGTGCCCTTTGGCCTGGTGCAGGGGGAAGACGGCAAGAAGCTCAAAACCCGTGCCGGCGACACCGTGCGTCTGCGGGATCTGCTCGATGAAGCCGTCGAGCGCGCCGAAACCGATCTGCGTTCACGCCTGAAGGAGGAGGAGCGCAGCGAGTCGGAGGAGTTCATCCAGCATGTGGCGGGCACCGTGGGTTTGGCGGCGGTGAAATACGCCGACCTCAGCCAGAACCGGATCACCAATTACCAGTTCTCCTTCGACCGGATGCTGGCGCTGCAGGGCAACACGGCGCCTTATCTGCTCTATGCCGTGGTGCGCATCGCCGGCATCGCCCGCAAGGGGGGCGACCTTGCGACCACCAATGCCCAACTGCAGTTCAGCGAGCCCCAGGAGTGGGCCCTGGTGCGGGAGCTGCTCAAGTTCGATGCCGTGATCGCAGAGGTGGAGGAGGAGCTGCTGCCCAACCGCTTGTGCAGCTATCTGTTCGAGCTCAGCCAGGTGTTCAACCGTTTCTACGACCAGGTGCCGGTGCTCAAGGCCGATCCTGAAGCGCTGGCATCCCGCCTCGCCCTCTGCCGTTTGACGGCCGACACCCTCAGACTGGGGCTCGGACTGCTGGGCATCGCCACCCTGGACCGCATGTGAGCGACAACACTCAACCGTTCACACCCGGTGGTGCTCCGGCGGCCCGCGCCGCCGTCGAGCGGCTCAAGGCCTACAGCGCGCCGTTGGAGGGCCGCCGCCAGATGCTGCGGCTGGATTTCAACGAGAACACGATTGGTCCAAGCCCCTTGGTGGCCCAGGCCCTGCGCAACTTCAGCAGCGAAGAGATTGCCGTTTATCCGGAGTACGACGGCCTGCGGGAGGCGTTGCTCCAAAACCTGGAGGAAACCGGCTGCCGGCCGGGATTAAAGCCTGATCAGGTGGGCCTGTTCAACGGCGTGGATGCCGCCATCCATGCGGTGTTCCAGGCCTATGGCGATGCAGGTGAGACATTGCTCACCACAGCGCCCACCTTCGGCTACTACAGCCCCTGCGCCGGGATGCAGGGCATGACAATCGAGGCGATTCCCTACGAGGGCGAGACGTTCGCCTTCCCCCTCGCCGCCATTCAGGAGGCATTGGCATCTCGAGCGCCACGGTTGCTGTTGATCTGCAACCCCAACAACCCCACCGGCACGCGCTTGCCAGCCGATCAGGTGATCGCCTTGGCGGCCTCAGCCCCGGGCACCTTGGTGGTGGTGGATGAGCTCTACGAGGCCTTCACCGGAGACAGCGTGCTGCCGAGCTCAGATTTCACGGCCACACCGAACCTGCTGGTGTTCCGCTCCCTGGCCAAAACAGCTGGTTTAGCGGGGTTGCGGATTGGTTTTGCCATTGGCCATGCCGATGTGGTGGATCGGGTGAGTCGCGTCACGGGGCCATACGACGTGAACAGCGTGGCCGTGGCCGCGGCCTTTGCCGCCTTGGCGGATCAGTCGTATGTGAATGCCTACGTGGCCGAGGTGCTGCGGGCTCGCGACTGGACACTGCAAGCGCTGCATGACGCTGGCGTGCGCCACCACTGCGATGGCGGCAACTATCTGCTGATCTGGCCCCAGCGTTCGGTGGCGGAGGTCGATGCGGCGTTGCGCGAGGCGGGGATCCTGGTGCGTTCGATGGTAGGCAAGCCCTTGATCGATGGTTGCTTCCGGGTGAGCATCGGCACCACAAGCCAGATGCAGCGCTTCATGGAGGCGTTCCTCCCCCTGGAGCGATGAACCGCCTGCTGCTGCTGGCCACCGGCGGCACCATTGCCGGCTGTGCGGAGAACAGTGCAACGCTGAACAACTACACCGCGGGCGTGCTGGGGGGTGATGCCCTGCTGGTGGCGGTGCCGCAGCTGCAGGACCTGGCGGCGATCAGTGTTGAGCAGATCGCCAATGTCGACAGCGCTGATCTGCTGTTTGCCCATTGGCGTGCGCTGGTGGGGCGCATTCGTTCTGCCTTTGCGGCAGACCCCGAGCTGGCCGGGGTGGTGATCACCCATGGCACTAACACGTTGGAGGAAACCGCCTGGTTGCTGCAGCTCTTGATCGACGACCCTCGGCCGGTGGTGCTGGTGGGTGCGATGCGGCCGGCCACGGCCCTTAGTGCCGATGGGCCGTTGAATCTGTTGCAGGCGGTGCAGGTGGCCTTAAGCCAAGAAGCGCGTGGTCAGGGCGTGCTGGTGGTGATGGATGGCCAGATCCATGCCGCCCAGCGGGTCACCAAGCTGGCCACCCAGGGGGTGGGGGCCTTCGCCAGTCCCGGTCGCGGGCCCTTGGGCTGGGTGGATGACGTTGGCGTTCATCTGCCCACGGCGAGTGGACCCCGGCAGGTGCCCTTTGCTGGGCTCGATTTGCCTGAGCAATGGCCCCAGGTGCCGATCGTCTACGGGTGTGTGGAGCCAGAGCCGCTCCTGCTCAACGCTTGCCTCAACGCCGGCGTTGAGGGCTTGGTGTTCACCGGCACCGGCGCCGGCCAGTTGTCGGCGGCTGAGCGTTCGGCGCTTGAGGCTTGGCCCGGGAAGCGGCCGTTGGTGCTGCGGGCCAACCGCTGTGGATCTGGACCCGTACATCGCGATTCCGAGGATGAACGGCTCGGGCTCCTTCCCGCGGGCAGTCTCAACCCCCAGAAAGCCAGGGTGTTGTTGCTGTTGGTTGTGCTGGCGGGTTGGGACAGAGATCAGCTGGATGCGCTGATCACTGCATCACCGTGATCACGGTGGTGTCGTCGAGCTTGCCCGGCAGGGTTTGCGACCGGCCCACCCGGCGCACGGCGGTCCCACCCATGGCATCGAGGAAGGGCTGCAGAGCCTCTTGATCACAGCCTTCCGGCGCGTCTCCGGTCACGTACTGCACTGGGATGACGCGCTTGGGATTCAACTGATTCACCACCGCGGCAGCTTCTTCGGCGGTGTAGATCTTGCTGCCGCCACCCACGCCGATGATCAGCACATCGGGGTTGCCGAGCAGCACGCGGTCAGCAGCCGTGAGCTCTCCAGCGGTGGCACCGAGATGGGCAAAGCTGAGGCCACCCTGCTGCCAGCGCCACAGGGTGGCGTTGCCAAAGCGGCGTCCGCCCACGCGGTCGTGGGGATTGGCAAAGCCCTCAAGGCTCAGGCCGCCGATGCGATAAGACCCTGGCTGAGCGAGAAAGCGGCCGCCGGCCACGTCGCGGGCCCCTTCATCGGCGAGTTCGGAATTGGCCAGAACAACGCCGGGCGTCAGCCGGGGTTCAGGCAGCCCCGCAGCGCAACCCACGGCCTTGTAAGGGTTGAGCAGCACCGACTGGCCGCCCCCCTGAATCAGCAATGCCCGTTGCCCGTAGCTGCTGATCGATACCCCAGCGCCCGCCAAGGCCGGCGATGTGAGGCCAACTGCCAGGCCTGCAGCGGCGGTCACGGCGGAACGCAGGACGGACATGGGACGGGTTGAACGTGTTTCGGACGCTAACAGCGTTATCCCTCAGCTTCCCGCAGGAAATTGGCCAGTAGTTGGTGACCTTGATCGGTGAGCACGCTTTCGGGGTGGAACTGCACCCCTTGCAAGTGGTGAAGCTCCCGATGCCTCAGGCCCATGATCGTGCCGTCCTCGAGCCACGCGGTCACCTCGAGGCAGTCCGGCAGGGTGTCGCGTTCGGCGATCAGGGAGTGGTAGCGGGTGGCCGTCAGCGGTTGGGGGAGTCCCGCGAACACGCCATCGCCCTTGTGCAGCACCGGTGAGGTCTTGCCGTGCATCTGCTGCTGGGCGCGCACCACCCGGCCGCCGTACACCTGGGCGATGGCCTGATGGCCCAGGCACACCCCCAGGGTGGGCACCGTTGCGGAAAGCTCTTTGAGGATGTCGAGGCAGACGCCCGATTGATCCGGGTCGCCAGGGCCTGGGGAGAGCAGGATCGCGTCGGGCTTCAGGGCACGGATCTGCTCGAGACTGATGGCGTCGTTGCGATGCACCTGCAGATCGGCTGCCACCGGATGCTGAGCGGCGAGCTCACCGAAGTACTGCACCAGGTTGAAGGTGAAGCTGTCGTAGTTGTCGATGACCAGCAGCATCTGCGAATCGGGAGTCAGAGCCCCAGGCGGAGCAGGAGCGGTGGAAGCAGGAGAAATAGAGCGATCAGCAAGGAGCTGATGGCGGCTGTCAGTACGGCCGCGGCAGCACAGTCTTTGGCGATGCGGGCCAAGGGGTGATAGCGCCGGCCAATGGCCAGATCCACCACCGCCTCCATCGCTGTGTTCAGAAGCTCCAACACCAGAACGGCAGCCACCGTAAGCACCAGCACGGCCAGGCGGACCAGATCCAGTTGCAGCCAGGTGGCCAGACCAAACACCACCAGTCCCGTCACCACATGGATGCGGAAGTTGCGCTGGGTGAAGAAGGCGTAACCCAGGCCTTGGGCGGCATAGCGAAAACTCGAGGGCAGATCACCGGCGATGCGCCAGCTGCCCCGACGTCGCATGGCATTGGGCACCATGGCTACCTCCTCTGAAGCTGCGTCTGCGGAGGGTGCCCGGGGCGATTCAGTGGTCATCGGAACGGAACTCGGACTCCGCAGGCCACACGCCCGCTTTTCGAAGACTACCCGGGTTGCCTAGGCCACCCATCCTCAAGAAGCTTCTCCTGCAGGGTCAGCATTGCGGCAAGGCTCTCGTCATCGGGATGGTCCCAGCCCAGCAGGTGCAGCAGGCCATGGCTCACCAGCCAGCGCAATTCCCGCTGAAGGTTGTGCCCCTGCTCCTGGGCCTGACGCCGGGCCGTCTCCAGGGAAACCACGATGTCTCCCAGTTCGATGCTGGGGCCTTCCATCCAGTCGCCGGCGTCGTCGAGCGCGGCAAACGACAACACATCCGTGGGGCCTGTTTTCTGGCGCCAGGCGCTGTTCAGATCCGCGATGGTGGCGTCATCGGTGAAACGCAGTCCCAGGCTCAGCTCTTTCGCTGCACGCACCAGGGTTGGGCAGTCGAGGCTTGCATTGCCGCAGATGCCGTTGAGCCAGTGCTCCAACTGCTGGAGCCAGGCAGTGTCATCAAGTAGATCGCTGCTGTCGGAGGGTTGCAGCGTCACCCCCTCCCGATCCAGTGCGAGGTCGAGCTCCATGCCTACCCCGGCAGGGTCGGACGCCCCAGCCAAGCCACGAGGGTGATGAAGCCGAGGAAGCCCATGGCGGTGAGACCGAAGTGAAACAGGCTCTTGCTGCCCTTGCGCACCATGTTGCGCATGGCCTGTTTGACGAAGCTCGGCGGTGGGGTGCTCTCGCTGGCCATGGGATCAGGAATCGGCATCGGCGCCAGGGCTGTCGACACCCTGGCGCAAAGAGGCGTCGATGAAGGGGTCGAGGGCCCCATCCATCACCGCTTGCACATCGTTGGTTTCTTCATTGGTGCGCAGGTCTTTCACCATTTGGTATGGCTGAAAAACGTAGTTGCGGATCTGGTTGCCCCAGGCCGCTTCAACGATGTCGCCGCGGATGTCGGCGATTTCGGCCGCCCGTTGCTCCTGGGCGATCACCAGCAGCTTGGCCATCAGCAACGCCATCGCTTTCTCCTTGTTCTGGAGCTGGGAGCGCTCCTGGGTGCAGCGCACAAACAGCCCGGTTGGGATGTGCAGGATGCGCACAGCCGTTTCCACCTTGTTCACGTTCTGGCCACCCGCGCCGCCCGAGCGGCTGGTGGTGATCTCCAGGTCCTTTTCAGGAATATCGAGCTTGACCTCCTCCTCGATCTTGGGCATCACCTCCACACCGGCAAAGCTGGTCTGGCGCTTGTCATTGGCGTTGAACGGTGAGATGCGCACCAGGCGATGGGTGCCCTTTTCGTTGCGCAGGTAGCCGTAGGCGTAGCGCCCTTCGATCTCGATCGTGCAGCTCTTGATCCCGGCTTCCTCCCCTTCGGAGAGTTCATCCACGGTCACTTTCATGCCGTGGTCTTCCGCCCAGCGGGTGTACATGCGTAGCAGCATCTGGGCCCAGTCCTGGGCGTCTGTTCCGCCGGCCCCCGCATTGATGCTGAGCACGGCACCCTCTTTGTCGTATTCGCCGCTCAGCAGGCGCTCCAGTTCCCAGCGGTCCAGCCCCTGGCGCAATTGGTTCAGCCCGTTCTGAGCTTCCTGCAGCAGGTCCTCATCGGGTTCCAGTTCGTAGAGCTCAAGGGTGGCCTGGGCGTCGTCGACCGCACCGCGCCATCCGGCCAGCTGAGACAGCTGGGCCTTCACCTCATCCAGACGCCGCATCTGCTTCTGGGCGTTCTGCTGGTCATCCCAGAAATCGGGCTGGGCCGCGAGTTGTTCGAGATCCTGTTGCCTGGCGTTCAGTGCAGGAACGTCAAAGACAGTCCTGGGCATTGCCCAGGCGGTCAGTGAGCTCGGAGAGATCGCGTTTGAAGTCGGTGAGATCCAGCAAGGACTCGGTCCTGATCAGCCTCTGACGCTATCAGCGCAGTAGCTGCATAGGATCCGACCACTGGCATCACCAACGCAATGGCCAAGGTTGAGATTTACACCTGGCAAACCTGCCCGTTCTGCGTCCGCGCCAAGGGGCTTCTGGACCGCAAGGGGGTGAGCTATACCGAACACAGCGTGGATGGGGATGAGCCTGCCCGGGATGCCATGGCGGCGCGGGGTGATGGTCGCCGCAGCGTCCCGCAGGTGTACATCGACGATCGCCACATCGGTGGTTGTGATGACCTCCATGCCCTGGATCGCGCCGGTGAGCTCGATGCGCTGCTGAAGGCCTGATCGATGCGCCAGCTGTTCGTTCTGGATCCGCTGGGGCAGATCAATCCAGCCAAGGATTCCTCTACTGCGCTGATGCAGGCCGCCCATCGCGCCGGCGATGAGGTGTGGGCCTGCACGCCCTCCGATCTGATTGCACGGGGCGATGAACCCCTCGCGATTGCCCTGCCGGTGACGCCGGAGCCCTGGATCACGGTTGGGGTGGCTGAACGTCAGGCGCTGGCTGGGTTTGACGTGATCTGGATGCGAAAGGACCCGCCGGTTGATGAGGCGTATCTGTACGCCACCCATTTGCTGGAGGTGGCGGAGCGGGCTGGGGTGCGGGTGCTCAATCGCCCCAGTGCGCTGCGCAGCTGGAACGAAAAGCTGGGGGCCCTACGTTTCAGCCGTTGGATGGCTCCCACGCTGGTGGCGGGGCGGGTGTCTGAACTGCTTTTGTTTGCCCAGGAGCAGCAGGAGATCGTGCTCAAACCCCTGGGGGGTCGTGCCGGCATGGGGGTGATTCGGGTCAACGGCCAGGCGCCGGGTTTGAAGGCTCTGCTGGAGCTGGTAACGGAGCAGGAAAGCCTGCCGGTGATGGCCCAGGCCTTTCTGCCATCCGTGACCGAGGGTGACAAGCGCATCCTTCTGGTGGACGGTGATCCCCTGGGGGGGATCAACCGGCGTCCTTCAGCCGGAGAATTCCGCAGCAATCTGGCCGTGGGTGGCCAGGCGGAAGCCACGGAACTCACTGAGCGGGAGCGTCAGATATGTGCTGCCCTGGCCCCGGCGCTGCGGGCGGAGGGGTTGTTCTTCGTGGGCATCGATGTGATCGGCGGCATGCTCAGCGAAATCAACGTCACCAGCCCCACTGGGGTGCGGGAAGTGGAGCGGTTGATGAACCAGCCTTTGGCCGATCAGACGATCGAGCGGTTGCGCGCGCTGGTCTGAAGTTCCAGCTGGTCCGCCAGCACGGCCAGCTTCAGCCTCACTTCCTGAAGCTCCCGCTCGGCAACGGACCCTCGCACCAGGCCGGCGCCTGCGGTGAGATCCAGCTCACAGCCGCGGGCGTGACCACAGCGGATCGCCACCCGCAGTTCGGCATCACCGGCGCTGTCGATCCAACCGATCGGCGCGGCATAGCTGCCCCGTTCAAACGGTTCCAGGGTGCGCAACCAGGCCATCGCGTCGCGTCGCGGCAACCCGGCGACGGCAGGGGTGGGGTGCAGCTGTTCAGCCAGCGCCAGCACGGGCTGACCATGGGTTTCCGCTGTGATCGGGGTGTGCAGGTGGGTGAGGTTGCCGTGGCGGGCCAGTTGGGGCTGGCGGCGACGCCGGGGTGTCAAGCCGTTGCGGCGCAGTTGGTCAGTGATGGTTGCCACCACCAATTCATGCTCGCGGCGGTCTTTATCGGAGCGCAGCAGCTGCGCCCCGGAATCCCCTTGCCCCGCCGTGCCGGCCAGGGCATCGCTGCGCAGCCATCCGGCGCGCAGGCTGAGCAGCCGTTCCGGCGATGCACCGAAGAAGGCATCACCGGTGTGACGTTGCCAGAGGAAACGGCAGCTGCCGGCCTGCTGCCGCCGCAGCCGCTTCAACAGCGGCAAGGGGTCGAAGGTGTCGGCCAGAACGATGCGGTGTTGTACGGCCAGCACCAGTTTGTGCAGGTCGCCGCTGTTGACCAGATCAATGCCGCGGGTGAGGGCTGCGGCGTAGCGCTGCCGCCAGGTTTCCGGTTCCGTTGCCGCCACCAGCGCCTGGGGCTTGAGGGGGGTTGGCGTCGCTGGCGTCTTGAGCAGCTGTTCGTGCTTGAGCCAGAGCTGTTCCGCCAGCTCGCGGCAGTCCGCCGCACTGCTCACAACCCCATTCAGCCGCAGCCAGCCGCGGCGTCCCTGACGGCTGAGCTGCCAGCGGGGCAGCACCGCCTGCACCGATGGCACCACCGCTTCACTGCGGCGGCGCTCACTCACCTGGTCAAAGAAGCGGAAGCGCAGCAGCACCCGAGGCCGTGCATGGGCTGGGCTGTCCGCTGCCGTGTCGTGCAGCCGGCTGAGGCAGAGGTCGGCGAAGCGCTGGGCCTGCTCAAAGCGACGGCTGCCGGCCAGCTCCAGTTCCTGGCAGGGCCCTGCGGCAGCCAGGCAGAGACCCGGCGCGCTGTCCCACAGCACCTGCAGGCTTTCCTGCTCCGCCAGCTGCGGCAAGGCCAGAAGCGGATCGATCCCTTCGATCGGCAGGGCCAGGCTGAGCAGCGCTTCATCGCCGTCACAGGCCAACCATCCCCGCTGGGCAGCGGAGAGGAGGGTGCTGAAACAACAATCAGCCGACATCCGCGGCGTTTCCGGCCAGGGTTACTGCTCAAATGTATGGGTCTTCGCCCTGCGGGAACGGGTCCTGTCCATGTCTGAGCCGCAGGCTGTCGCATCCCGTTACGCCGATCGGCGCCGTTTGTGGAAGGCAGCGATCAAGTGGCCGATGTATTCCGTTGCTGTGATGCCTGTGCTGCTGGCGGCTGGTTGGCAGTTCGGGGTGGCGGGCTCCCTGCGTTGGCTGCAGTTGGGGGGCTTTGTGCTGGCGGCCATCCTGCTGTTGCTTTGGGAAAACCTCAGCAACGATGTTTTTGATGCGGCCACGGGGGTGGATGCCACCGGCAAGCCCCATTCCGTGGTGAACCTCACCGGCTGCCGGGACCGTGTCGCCCAGGGGGCGACCGCTGCGCTGGTGCTGGGGTTGCTGGTGATGGCAGGGTTGGCCTGGAGCAGCAGTGGGGCCGTGCTGGCCCTGGTGTTGGTCTGCTGCGGCCTGGGTTACGTGTACCAGGGCCCTCCGTTCCGCCTGGGCTACCGCGGCCTGGGTGAGCCCCTGTGCTGGCTGGCCTTTGGACCCTTTGCTACCGCAGCGGCCCTTGTGGTGCTGCAGCCCCGGGGGGCAGCATCGATTCCTTGGGGCACGGCCTGGATCTTGGGATCAGGCCCCGCCCTGGCGACCACCCTGGTGTTGTTCTGCTCCCACTTCCATCAGGTGGAGGAGGACGCCGCCCATGGCAAACGCTCGCCGGTGGTGCGTCTGGGCACGGCCCGGGCGGCAGCTTTGGTGCCCTGGTTTGTGGCCTTGACGCTGGCGTTGGAGTGGGTGCCTGTGCTGCACGGGGACTGGCCTCCAACGGTGTTGTTGAGCGCTCTCGGCCTTCCTGCCGGTGTGCAGCTGATGCGTCTGCTCCAGCGCCACCACGACAGGCCGGAGCTGATCAGTGGCAGTAAGTTTCTGGCCCTGCGCTTCCAGGGCTGGAATGGTCTGGGGCTGAGTGCGGGCCTGGCTCTGGCTCGTTTCTGGACCGGCGGATGACGCTCCTGCTGCAGCGTCGCCGCTTCCGCTTTGCCCTGCTGCAGCCGCTGCGCACGGCAGCCGGCGAGCTGCGGGAGCGTTGTGGCTGGTTGCTGCGGCTGGATGATGAGCAGGGGGCCGTGGGCTGGGGCGAAGTGGCTCCGCTGCAGCCGCAGCAGTTCATGGCCTGTGAGCAGGCTCTCGCTTCGCTGCCGGACGAGCTTCCTCAGGCTCAGTTGGAGGCTTTGTTGCGGGAGGCCCCGGGGGCGGTGGGTTTTGGCCTTGGGGCGGCCTTGGCGGAGCTGCAGGGTGTGGTGGGTGCTGCTGCGCCCCAGGGCTGGCTCAAGGCTCCTGCCCCGGCGCTGTTGCTGCCGGCTGGCGAGGCGATGCTTTCGGCCCTGGAGGTTGCTGCGGCATCGATGGGTGGCCTGGAGAGCTGCACCTTCAAGTGGAAGGTGGCCACGGCGCCAGATGGTCTGGAGCGTCAGCTGCTTGAGCAGCTGCTCCAGCGGCTGCCGCCCACGGCCCGGCTGCGTCTGGATGCCAACGGCGGCTGGGATCGCAGCACGGCTGAGGCCTGGATGCAGCGGTTGCGCGATGACCCTCGCTTGGACTGGTTGGAGCAGCCGCTGGCGGTGGAGGATCAAGCCGGCCTGGAGCAGTTGGCGGCGCTGGGGCCGGTGGCCCTTGATGAATCGCTTGACCAGCAGCCGGAGCTGCGCCGCAGCTGGAGCGGCTGGCAGGTGCGGCGGCCCGCGTTGGAGGGCGATCCACGCCTGCTGTTGCAGGAGCTGCAGGCGGGGCTGCCCCAACGCATGCTGAGCACGGCGTTTGAAACCGGCATCGGTCGGCGCTGGCTGGAGCATCTGGCCGGTCTTCAGGCCCAGGGCCCCACGCCGGCAGCACCGGGCCTGGCCCCCGGCTGGACGCCAGCGGGGCCGATGTTCTCCAACGATCCAGAGCAGGTCTGGGCCGCGGCGGCATGAGCGAGATCGAGCGGCTGGAGCAGGGGCTGGCGGCGGGGCAGTGGGTGGTCCTGTCACCTGAGGCGGACGCGGCTCCCATCGCTCAATTGCCGCCGGGACCGGGGGTGCTGGTGCGCAGTGGAGGCAGCAGTGGCGGCAGCCGTTGCTGCGCCCAGCCGTCGCTGCATCTGGACCGTTCGGCTGCCTCCGCCGCCCAATGGTTGACGGGGATCGGTTTGGACCCGGCCTCCACCCTCCTGCTCAATCCACTGCCGCTGGCCCATGTGAGTGGTCTGATGCCCTGGTGGCGCGCCCGCTGCTGGGGCGCGGGGCATCAGCAACTGGAGCCGGGGTTGATGAAAACCCCCACTGACTTGCTCGCCTTCTGTCAGGGCCTGCCCGCTTGGGAGACGAATTCTGCCGTGCTGTCCTTGGTGCCCACGCAGCTGGCACGTCTGCTGGCCCATCCCGATGGGGTGGCCTTCCTGCAGCAGCTGGAGCTGATCTGGATCGGTGGTGCGGCTCTCCCGTCTCCGCTGGCGGATCAGGCACGGGCCTTGCAGCTGCCGCTGTCGCCCTGTTATGGGTCGACGGAGACGGCGGCGATGGTGGCGGCCCTCCCGCCGGACCGCTTTCTGGCCGGCGAGCCCGGGTGTGGGGACCCGCTGGTGGATGTGGAGCTGCGGCTGGCCGCTGATGGGGCGCTTGAGGTGCGCACTGATCGGTTGGCGCTGGGCTGTTGGCGGGCGGATCAACCCGAGCGTTGGGTGCCCCTCAGGGATGGCGATGGCTGGTGGCGCTCCGGGGATCAGGCCGCGTTGACCCCCGGTCTCCAGATTGCCGGGCGCATCGATGGCGCCATTCACTCCGGGGGGGAAACCGTGTTCCCCGAGCAGCTGGAGCAGCGCTTGATGGCGGCGCTGCAGGCGGCATCGCTGCCGGTGAGTGCCGTGCTGCTTCTTGCTGTGGATGATCCGGAGTGGGGGCAGCGGCTGGTGGCCCTGGTGGGCAGTTCTGACCCTGCGGTGCTGCAGCGGCTTGAGGCCCTCACTCGGCCTTGGCCGCCGGCGGAGACGCCATGGCGTTGGGTGTTGTGCCCCCACCTGGCCCCCTCGGCGCTGGGGAAATGGCAGCGCCAGCGCTGGCGGGAGTGGTTAAAGCGGTTGGATGCGGCCGAGGCTTGATGCTTCCAGCCAACGGTCCACGCCATCGGGCAGGGCACAGCGGCGCCGGGTTTGCACGTCGATGGCCACATGACGCAGGCAGCCTTGGGCCACCAGCTGCTCCTCCAGCAGCACCTGGCTGTTCACCGCAAAACTGCTGGGATTGAGCCGTTCCGGTTCCAGGCGGATCAGCAGCTTGTCGCCCACCTGCACCGGGGCGCGGAAATCGGCATGGCAGTGCACGATCGGTAAGGCCACGCTCGGTTGCTCTCCGCGGCCGCCGGGAAAAACCGATCCCGCCGCTAAGCCAAAGCGTTCCAGGCTTTCCTCCCAGGCCTGGTGGCACCAGCCCAGCAGCTGCTGAAAGTGCATCACGCCGGCGGCATCGGTGTCGCTGAAGCGCACGGTTCGGCTCAGCTCCAGCCAGGGGGCAGAGGTCATGGCGATGTGTTGTTCGAGCCGGTGCCGACTGTCACCCTGACAGAAATCCCGCCCGAACCATGGCCGCGCCGATCGCTCATGAGCCCCCGTCCATTCAGAAGGCCTGGCAGGCCTTCCTGCAGCACATTCCCGTGGTGCTGGTGAGCTGGGTGGGCTCGATTGTGCTGTCGCTGTTAGCTGTTCTGGTCTATGGCCTCACCCTCGTTGTGGTGTCAGCGATCATCGGCAGCAGCGATGCGGCATTGGGGCTCGGGGCGGTGCTCGCCCAACTGGTTCAGCTGCCTCTCTCGATCCTCGCCAGCCTGCTGTCGGTATTGTTGGTGGCTGTTCCTGCCCTCTACTACGAACGCGGGGAGGTGGTGACGATTTCAGTGGCTGCTCAGTTGCTCAGCGGCCGTTGGTGGCGCTATGTGCTGGCGGGGCTGTTCTTTTCACTGGTCACCACCATTGGCTTTCTGCTCTGCATCCTTCCCGGCCTTGCGGTGGCGTTGGTCACGCCGGTGTTCATCAATCGCATCTTCGTCACCGAGATGAGCATCGGTGAAGCCTTTGCTAACTCGTTTCAGGTGGTCTACCGCTCGCAGAACGGTTTGAGCTTTGTGGGCCTAGAGGTGATGGTGGGCATCGTTGTGGGGCTGCTGGCTCTGCTGACCTGTGGTCTGGGCGGCTTTGTGGTGATTCCCATGGCTAGCTTCTTCCTTCAGAACGTCGCCTATCAGCGCGGACTGTTGCGCTGATCGCTCAGCCGCTGGGCCAGCTGTTGGTGCTTAGGCGCAGCAGCCAGTAGCTGATCACCCCTCCAGTCACCACCGGCAGGGGCCAGAGGGGAAGACCTCTGGGGATCAGACGCCGTTGCTGGAGCGCCAGCACACTCCAGAACACCAGCCCCAGGGCGGCAATGGGACCAAACAGATGCCATTGCAGTGATCCGCCCAGATCACCGGTGAGTGCTGCGCTTGTTGCTCGGGTCAGAAAGCAGGTGGGGCAGGGCACGCCGGTGAGGGCGCGAAGCGGGCAGCCGAGGCCGGGTATCCCTGGATGCAAGCCCTTCAGCCATAACGCACCGGTCACGGTCGCGGGCAGCAGATAGCCCGCGCGTTGCAACCGCCGCAGAAACCGGTTCAGAGATCAGCGGTCCACCGATCCCATGATCACGTCGATGGAACCGAGGATGGCCATGATGTCGGCCACCTTGTGTCCCTTGAGGATGTGGGGAAGGATCTGCAGGTTGTTGCTGTCGGCAGCGCGGATCTTGAAGCGCCAGGGGGTGACGTCGTTGTTGCCCTGAATGAAAACGCCGATCTCTCCCTTACCTGATTCCAGCCGGGTGTAGAGCTCGCCGTTGGGGATTTTGAAGGTGGGTGCCACCTTCTTGGCCACGTACTGGAAGTCGAAACCTGCAGCGTCGCTCCCCTTGCCTTCGTTGAGGCGCTTGGCCTCGAGGTTTTCGGTGGGTCCGCCGGGGATCATGTCGCAGGCCTGGCGCAGGATCTTGAGCGACTGGCGCATTTCTTCGATGCGCACGCGATAGCGGGCGTAGCAGTCGCCTTCCTTTTCCCAGGCCACCTGCCAGTCGAAGTCGTCGTAGCACTCGTAGTGATCCACCTTGCGGAGATCCCAGGGCACGCCGGAAGCGCGCAGCATCGGTCCGGAGAGGCTCCAGTTGATGGCGTCCTCCTTCTCGATCGTTCCCAACCCTTCAATCCGGCGCCGGAAAATCGGGTTGTTGGTGATCAGCTTTTCGTATTCGTCGATCTTGGGGCCGAACCAGTCACAGAAATCACGGCATTTCTCCAGCCATCCCCAGGGCAGATCAGCGGCGACGCCGCCGATGCGGAAATAGTTGTTGTTGATCAGCCGCTGGCCGGTGGCGGCTTCCCAGAGGTCGTAAATCATCTCCCGCTCGCGGAAGATGTAGAAGAACGGAGTCTGGGCCCCCACGTCTGCCAGGAAGGGTCCAAGCCAGAGCAGGTGGTTGGCGATGCGGTTGAGTTCCAACATCAGCACCCGGATGTAGCTCGCCCGTTTGGGCACCGGGATGTTCGCCAGTTTTTCCGGGGCGTTCACCACGATCGCCTCGTAGAACATCCCCGCCGCATAGTCCATGCGGCTCACGTAGGGCACGAACATCACATTCGTGCGGTTCTCGGCGATCTTCTCCATGCCGCGATGGAGGTAACCGATCACCGGTTCGCAGTCGACCACGTCCTCACCATCGAGGGTGACCACGAGCCGCAGCACCCCGTGCATGGAGGGGTGGTGGGGCCCGAAGTTCACCACCATGGGCTCCGTGCGCGTTTCCAGCTGCGTCATGGGAGCGGTGGTCCGATCGATGAGTAGATCTTAAGGAGTCTTCGCCTGTGGCTTGTGCCCCCCTTCAGCCATGTGCCCGTGCTGGCCGATGCGGTGCTGGATGCGGCCCGGCAGATCCCCCGTGCGGATGGCCTGTTGATCGACGCCACCCTTGGGGGCGGCGGCCACAGCGCCCTGTTGCTGGAACAGCATCCCGGCCTGCGCCTGATCGGACTGGACCAGGACGCCACGGCTCGGGCCGCGGCGGCGGAGCGTCTGGCCCCCTTCGGTGATCGCGTCTCGATCGTGGCCACCAACTTTGCCGACTATGTGCCGCCCGAGCCCGCCGTGATGGTGCTGGCGGATCTGGGGGTGAGCAGCCCGCAGCTGGATGTGGCGGAGCGGGGCTTCAGTTTTCGCCTGGATGGTCCCTTGGACATGCGTATGGATGCCGGCGGTGCGGGGGAGACCGCGGCTGAGCTGATTGATCGCCTGGAGGAGAACGAGCTTGCGGATCTGATCTATGGCTACGGGGAGGAGCGGCTTTCCCGTCGCATCGCCCGGCGGCTCAAAGCCGACCTCAAGGACAAGGGCGCCTATGGGGGCACCGCGGCCTTGGCCTACGCCGTGGCCGGTTGTTATCCCCCCAAGGCGCGGCGGGGGCGGATTCACCCCGCCACCCGCACTTTCCAGGCCCTGCGGATTGCGGTGAACGATGAGCTGGGGGTGCTCGATCGCCTGTTGCAGCAGGCCCCCGATTGGCTCGAGCCCGAGGGGCTTCTGGGAATCATCAGCTTCCATTCCCTGGAAGACCGCCGCGTCAAGACCGCCTTTCTGCGTGATGAGCGCTTGCAGCGAATCACCCGCAAGCCGGTGGTGGCCACCGAGCAGGAGGAGGAGGCCAACCCCCGCAGCCGCAGTGCCAAATGGCGTGTGGCCCAGCGTGTGGCCCCTGCTTAGCGACCGCTGAGGAACCCGGCGGCAGCTGCGGCGTCGGTGATCGCTGTGATGGCCTGATCCACGTCGCCGGCTGTGGTCTCGCGCCCCAGGCTGAGCCGTAGGGAGGCTTCGGCTTCTGCCCGTGAGCGGCCGATCGCCTGGAGCACGTGGGACGGGGCACCGTTGCTGCAGGCGGAGCCGCTGCTGCAGGCCAGGTGCGGGCGCAGGGCCCGGTGCAGGCGGCTGCCGTTCACCCCGGGAAGGCTGATGTTGAGGTTGTGGGGCAGGCGCGGCTGCAGGGCTCCATTGAGCAGTACACCGGGGAGACGCTGCTGCAGGCCCTCCCACAGCTGATCGCGCAGGTGCTGTAGACGGCTGTTGCGCTGCTCCTGCTTTTGCAGCGCAAGCCGGGCGGCGACGGCAAAGCCCACGATCAAGGCTGTGGGCAGGGTGCCGGCCCGGAGCCCCGCTTCCTGGCCGCCCCCCCATTGCAGCGGTTCGATGACGATGCCCTCCCGCAGCACCAGGGCGCCGATGCCCTTGGGCCCGTAGAGCTTGTGGGCACTGAGGCTGAGCAGGTCAACCCCCAGGGCATCAGGGTTCAGCGGCAGCGTCCCGAAGGCCTGGGCTCCATCGCTGTGCAGGGTGATGCCATGGGTCTTGCAGAGGGCACCCAACTGCTCGAGCGGCTGGAGCACGCCGATTTCGTTGTTGGCTGCCATCACGCTCACCAGCCGCGTTTCGGGGGTGATCGCCGCCTCCAGCTGCTCGGGGCTGATCAGTCCATCGGGGCCTGGGGTCAGCAGGGTGACGCTGAAGCCTTCCCGTTGCAGTTGCTGGAGCGGATCGAGCACGGCGTGGTGTTCGGTGGCCACGCTGATCAGATGGCCTCTTCCCAGGGCGCGGGCATGGCCCAGCAGCGCCAGGTTGTTGGCTTCGGTGGCGCCACTGGTGAACACCAGCCGTTCCGGCTTCACCTCCAACGCCTCCGCCAGCTGGCGCCGCGCCAGCTTCACCGCTGCAGAGGCGCTGAGGCCGAGCCGATGCTGGCGGCTGGAGGGATTGCCCCAGTCCGCACTCCAGAACGGCGCCATCGCCTCCACCACCTCGGCCGCACAAGGGGTGGTGGCTTGGAAATCAAAGGCGAGAGTCGAGCCGCTCAGGACGATGCAGGTAGATGTTGCGATCATGGTGCTGCATTGCGAACGGCACTGGCATGGGTCTGCGATTGTCAATGGCACTGCTGGGCCTGGGCGGGCTGGTGTGCCTGCAACCCGCCAGTGGCTTCGACCGCGAGCAGGTGCTGGAGCAGATGCGGCAATCGCGGCCAGCCGATCTCAAGGTGCTGATCGAACGCCCTGCTCCCGTCGGCACCCTGTCGATCGGGATTTACGCGGTGAAACCAGCATCGTCCAATCCCGACACCCGCAGCTACAGCCTGTGGGAGGAGTCGGCATCGGATCTCAACGTCTACGTGGAGAGCGTCAATTGCTCCCCAGAGAAGCCCTTGCGGGTGAAACGCACGCCGTCGATGGTTTACGTGCGCACCCTCAACCCCGGCGGTCCGATCACGGACGTGAATCGGGAGGATCACCTGGTGTGGTGGGCAGCCTGCGTGCCGGAGGTGGCGGGAACCGATCCTGCCACGTTGCGTCAGAAGGCCCTGGATCTGGGCTTTTCCACCCTGATTCCCGAACAGCAGGAGCAGTTACCCGCACTGGCCCGTTGAGCGTGCTCTCCATACATTGCGGCCAGAGCGATTCCAGCCATGAGCGACGCGCCCACCCCCACCGCTGAATCCGTAGAGGCCGCGGCGCCCGCCCCGCGTCTTTTGCTGGTGGACGACGAGCCCGGTCTGCGCACGGCGGTGCAGGCCTATCTGGAAGACGAAGGCTTTGAGGTGACCACCGCGGTGGACGGGGAGGAAGGCTTCGCCAAGGCGCAGCAGATGCTGCCGGATGTGGTGATCAGCGACGTGATGATGCCGCGGCTCGATGGCTATGGCCTGCTGCAGAAGTTGCGCGCCGATGAACGGCTTGGCGGCACCCCGGTGATTTTCCTCACCGCCAAGGGCATGACGGCGGACCGCACCCAGGGCTATCTGGCCGGGGTGGATGACTACATCCCCAAGCCCTTCGATCCCGATGAGCTGGTGGCGCGGGTGCGCAACGTGGCCCAGCGCCAGCAACGGCTGCTGCAGGAGGCAGCGCGCTTTGCGGATACCGATATGGGCCAGATGGCCAAGCAGATCACCGAGATCCGTTCGCTGCTGGCCCAGGCCGAAGCGTTGCCCTCCACCGAGCCGGTGGTGCACAGCTTCACGCCGCGGGAGGCGAGTGTGCTGCAGCTGGTGGCGGAAGGATTGATGAACAAGGAGATTGCCCGGCAGTTGGAGACCTCGATCCGCAACGTGGAGAAGTACGTGAGCCGGTTGTTCAACAAGACGGGCACCTCCAGCCGCACGGAACTGGTGCGCTATGCCCTGGAGCACCGTCTGGTGACTTGAAGGCTGGTTGGTGCGAGGCGGCGTTCAACAACGGTTGGACCTACCGTGACCGGGTGCCGCGGGCAGCTGCCGGCACCTTGGTGAGCGAATGGCTGGCGGATCGCCATCGCCACTCTGATGCTGGGTTGTGGCAGCAGCGGATCGCCGCCGGTGAGCTGGATTGGAACGGAGCGCAGCTGGCCGGTGATCGAGCCTTGCAGGGCGGCGAGACCCTCTCTTGGAGGCGTCCGCCCTGGTTGGAGCAGGCGATCCCCGATCAATGGGAGACGATCCACGACGACGGTGACCTGTTGGTGATCAACAAGCCTTCCGGTTTGCCGGTGATGCCCGGTGGTGGCTTCCTGCGCCATACGCTCACGGCCTTGCTTGAACCCACCGGTGCCCGGCCGGTGCACCGCCTGGGGCGGTTCACCTCCGGTTTGCAGGTGTGTGCCCGCACGCCGCAGACCCGCGCCCTCTGGTCGAAGCAGTTCCGGCCCGATGGCGGTTGCCGCAAGGTGTATCAGGCCTGGAGTCAGCGGGTGCCCGAGTTGGAGTTGGGGCAGTGTTTGACGCTGAGCAGTGACGTGGTGGAACGGCCGCATCCACTCTTGGGCTGGATCTGGGGGCCGGAACCGTTCGACGATGCGCCGATCCGCAAACGGCTCTCAGCCCACTCCGAGCTGGAGCTGTTGGAGCGCACGGCCGAGGGTGATCGCCTGCAGGTGACGATCACCACCGGCCGGCCGCATCAGATCCGCATTCATCTGGCGCAGCTGGGCAGTCCGCTGCTCGGGGATCCGCTTTATCTGGTGAATCGCGAGATTTCAGCCACCGCAACGCCCGGTGATGGGGGCTATCGGTTGCATGCCTGGCGGCTTTCGGGTCTCCCTCACTTGAGGGAGATCAACCTCCAGGTGGATCCCCCAAGTGAGGGAGATCAGGCCTTACGGAACTCGATCAAACGCGAGAAGTAGAAGGGGGCCTTGTTCAGGCTGCGGCGCACCAGCTTGAAGCCGCAGGCTTCGGCTGCCTTCACGATGCCGTCTTCCTTGAGGGTGTAGGCCCGGGTGGTTTTGCTGGGGCCGGGGAACAGCTGGCCGATGCCCTTCAACAGCGCCAGCAGCGGGGTGTAGGGAGCAAAGCTCACGATCAGCCGCTCTTCGGTGAGGCTGCAGAGGTGCTTCACCATCTCCTCGGCCGGTTGCTGGGGGTAGTGGATGAACACATCCAGGCAGCACACCGTGTGGAACGAGCCGCTCAGGCTTTCCAGGTCGCTGGCGAAGAAGTTCAGCTTGGTCA
>Ga0189274_100136_pt1 | contig 55126 bp, 73 predicted proteins | sample N5B1minimetaG_FD_130323 | JGI IMG/M metagenome (GOLD analysis project Ga0189274, IMG submission 130323) | Marine microbial communities from the Costa Rica Dome - N5 B1 mini metaG | ecosystem: Environmental > Aquatic > Marine > Oceanic > Photic zone | place: Costa Rica: the Eastern Pacific...
CCACAGCGCCGTAGCTGGGCGCCATGGCATCCACACGGTCCCGCCAGAGCTGGCTCACATCGAGCACATTCGCCTTGTCCACCGAGCAGAGCCTGCCCCGCCGCTCCTGGGCGATCTCAAAGGCCACCTTCGCGATCCGATCCACCTCCGAGGCGGAGTAGGTCATTGTGTTGAAGCCGCGCTCGTCCCCCTCGGTCTCAATGCGTCCCTTGGGCTGACCGAAGTAGATCCCCCCGGTGAGTTCCCGCACCACCATCAGGTCCACCCCCTCGATCACCTCACGCTTGAGGCTGCTGGCATCGATAAGGGCCGGAACAATCTTCACCGGCCGCAGATTGGCGAACAGCTCCATGCCGGCTCTCAGGCCGAGCAGGCCGGTTTCCGGCCGTTTCTCGCGGGGGAGGCTGTCGAAACGGGGGCTGCCGATGGCGGCGAGCAACACCGCATCGGCTGCCTTGCAGGCTTCGAGGGTGCTTGCGGGCAACGGCTCACCGGTGGCATCGATGGCGCTACCACCGATGGGCTGCTCCTCGAAGCTCAACGAAAAGCCATGCCGCTGGCTCACCACCTCCAGCAGCTGACGGGCGACAGCGGTGATCTCAGGGCCGATGCCATCACCGGGCAGGAGAACAACGCGGTGCTGAGCCATGACGGTGCGGTACGGCAGGTCGACCGCTGAGGTTACTGAGGGGTGTCCCGCTTGAGCTCCCGCAGGGTCTTGGCCATCTCCGGCAGCTTGCTGAAGGTGGTGGCGCATCGCAGCCAGAGGCGATTCGGAATCGCGGGAAAACCACTCACCACCTCTCCCGGGGCGACATCACAGTGAATGCCGGTCTTGGAGCTGGCGATGACGCGATCACCGACGACAACACGATTGGCGACCCCCACCTGGCCCGCCAGGATGACCCCCTGGCCGATGTGGGCGCCGCCGGCGATGCCCACCTGGGAGGCGAAGGCACAGCCGCGGCCAGTGGTGACGCCATGGCCGATCTGCACAAGGTTGTCGATCTTGGTGCCGGCACCAATGCGGGTCTCGCCGACGGAAGGGCGATCAATGGTGGTGCCGCTACCCACCTCAACGCCGTCTTCAAGAACCACCTGGCCGGTCTGCGGCATTTTTCGCCAGCCCTTCGCCGTCGGCACGAAGCCGAACCCCTCAGAGCCGACAACGGCATTGGAGTTCACCACACAGCCACGCCCGAGACGGCTGCCGGGGTGGAGCACGGCATTGGCATGCAGCTCGCAGCCATCACCCACCACCACGTTGTCGTAAATCACAACCCCGGGGTGAACGATGCAGTCGGCGCCAAGACAGCTTCCCTCCCCAATGCAGACACGCGGGCCCACCGCTGTGCCGGGGCCCACCACAGCCCGTTCATCGATCACCGCCGAAGGGTGAATCTCCGCCAAGGGCCGGCGGCGGGGATGCAACTGATCGAGGGCTTCAGCAAAGGCCAGACGCGGATCCGCGAAGACCGCAAAGGCGATGCGACGCTGCGAAGCCAGATCAATCAGATCCTGTTGGTCGGGCAGCAACAGAGCACCCACGCCGCTTGCGCCCAAGACCGCGGTGAGGGCGTTGCCCTTCTCCAGAAAGCTGAGCTGCACGGCTGAGGCCTGATCGAGTGAAGCGGCACCCTCAAGCCATGGGTCCAAGCCCGGCTGGCTCCAGCGCAGACCTGCATCACCGGTCTGCAGAACCTTGATCAGGGTGCTGAAACGCATGGAGGCCAGGGCAGTCCGGCGGATCGTAGACGTGGTTAACGGCTGCGAAGCACCAGACCATCGCGATGCACCACCACCGGGGAGGACTCCCCCGGCGATGGGTCATTCATCGCGGCCCGCAACTGGTCGCTGTCCATCGAACAAAGGCCACGGCCCAGATCCTCTCCATCGGGGTCCAGCAACTGAACGGGTTGATTGGCGGCGAAGTCACCCCGCACCGCCGTCACACCCACCAGCAGCAGAGACGCACCACGGTGCTGCAGCGCAGCACAGGCCCCCGCATCCAGCTGCAGTTCACCCTCAGGCCGAAGCACGTGGGCCAGCCAACTGCGTCGGTTGCCCAGGGGTTCGGGGTGGGGATGGAACACCGTCCCCCCCCGTTCGCCCAACAGCAAAGCCTCGAGGCGAGCAGGGTCGCGGCCATCGGCGAGCTGCACGGTGATGCCACTGGCGGTGGCGATGCGGGCTGCCGCCAGCTTCGTGGTCATGCCCCCGGTGCCCCAGCGCCCCCCGTCGCCAGCGCCCTGTTCCAACGAGTCCAGCTCCCGGGGGTGGCGAACATCCGAGATCGGTTCGGCGTTGGCATCCACCCGCGGATCCGAGGAATAGAGGCGATCAACATCCGTGAGCAGGATCAGTTGCTGGGCTTCAACGGAGGCGGCCACCAACGCCGAGAGGGTGTCGTTATCGCCGAAGCGCAACTCCGCCGGCGAAAGGGCATCGTTCTCGTTGATCACCGGCAGCACCCCCCAGCTCAGCAGCTGCCGCAAAGTGCCCGAGGCATTTTGATAACGACGCCGATCGGCCAGGTCGGAGCGGGTCAACAGCACCTGCGCCACGGAACGACCATGGCGTTCCATGGCCCGTTCGTACAGCGCCATCAGCGCGCCCTGGCCGATGGCTGCAGCCGCCTGCAGGGCCACCACCGTGTCGGGTCGGTTGGTGAGGGCCAACTTCTGGCAGCCCAGGCCGACGGCACCACTGGTGACCAGCACCACCTGGTCACCGCGGTCCATGGCCCCTGCGAAGCAGCGGGCGTAGCCATCAATCGTGGTGGCGGTCTCCCCCCGAAGCAGGCTGGTGCCGATTTTCACGACCCACAGGGTCATGCTGCAGGCGCCCCCATTACGCGGGCCATGGCGCGTTCAAACCGCTGCACCCGGTCATGGCGGCAGGGCTTGCCGTCGTCTCGAACCGGGCGCACCAACACCGTGTAAAGCCCCATTCGGTTGCCGCAGAGCACATCCGTGAACAGGCGGTCGCCGATCATCGCGATCGCCTCCGGGGGCAGCGCGAGATCGCGAACCACGGTGCGCAGGGCGCCACGGCGGGGCTTGCCGGCACCAAAGGTGAAGCTGACCTGCAGCTGATCAGCCACGGCCGCAATCCGATCGCGGGAAGGGTTGTTGCTGAACAGGTGCAACTGCAGGCGGCGGCCGGCATCAACCAGCCAGTCGCGCACCGGCCCTGGCAGGGTCACGTCACGACCGGGCAGAAGGGTGCGGTCAACGTCGATCACGGCGGCCTTCAGGCCGTGGGCCGTGAGGTGAGGCAGCGAAAGCTGGGCAATGGTGAGGTGGGGATCCCAATCGGGGGTCAACCAGTGCTGTGCCGTCAATCCGGCCATTCACGCTCCTCCAGTTCCGCCTCAATCAGGGGTTGAACGCGGTCGAGCTCATCGTCGCTCAGCAGCACCGCCTGTCCATCCACCATCCGCACCAACACCAGGAACGGGTCGAGGGGGATGTAGAGGCCGTATTCCTCCGCGTCGACCATGAAGCTCACCAGCAGCTCAAAGGTCTCGGCGTCCTCATCAACGTCGTCGTCCTCTTCCAGCTCGTCGAGCTCGTCCTGATCCGGCTCCTCCAGTTCACCACTGACGGTGAGGGTGATCGCCGATCGCACCAGCACCAGGTCGTGCTCCTGGAGCACCACATCAGCCACCGAGAGAATCGGCTCGCTGCTGGCAACTTCCGTGATCGGCACCGGCTCTGCATCGTCATTGAGCCGAAACAGCGACACCGGTGTGTCGACCGGCGAGAGCAGGGCGTAGTCCTGCCCCTCGATGGGGATCAGATGCTCGAGGAAGCACAGCAGGTCATGGCCCTCGCGGTCGCGGACCAGCAGGGTGGGGTGATCGCTGCTCTTACCGGGGCCCGACTCAGACATCGACGCGGCTCTGACTGGGCTCAGGATCCACCATCGCCCCCCCCGGCGCCCGACCTTGACGCACTCTGTTGGGCCGGTTTGAGCTCCGGACCCTCCGCCAGCCATTGCTCAAGCAGCAGAGCAGCAGCTGCACTGTCCAGACGTCCGCTGCGATCGCCCGTCAGCCCGAACTGTTCACCCGCCGCCCAGGTGCTGCTGTGTTCATTCACCCAGGCCAGGGGCAGATCGAGGGCGGCAGCCAGCCGTAGGCCGTAACGCTGGCAATGCTCCGCCTGGGCCGTGGGCTGGCCCGCGGCATCCAGAGGCAAACCCACCACAAGCCCCTGCACCGACCGTTCACGGCAGTGGGCCCGCAGAACGACCAGATCCGCATCAAAGCGACCACGACGCAGGGCAGCGAGGGGCGTGACACTGATGCCCAGGGCATCGCAGCCGGCCAGGCCGATGCGCCGCCGGCCCACATCGAGGCTGAGGATCGAACAAGGACGCGGCCGCATCAGTGCCGATCACCCAGGCTTGGTGTGGGCAAGGGTGTGCCCTGGGGCCGCAATCGGCCCAGCACCTGATCGAGCGATCGGGTCAGCTGCAGGTTGCGCTGGGGTGACTGACGCCGCCACATGCTGCGTCCGAGCAGCAACTGCTCGTCGCCGCGGGTCCAGCCCTCCACCTCCAGGATCCGGCTGAGGGGGGCATCGTCAAAGGCCGTGAGCAGTCCGCGGGGGCGGCCGCGCTGAAGGATCCCGTTCAAAACCTGGGGAAGGGCCTGATCCAGCCGGGGATCCCAGGCGACATCGCGCATCAGTTCCAGGAACCCTGCCTCTCCCGCATCGGGAAGGCGGATGCAGCCCGCCAACACAGCATCTCCAGCCATCAGCACGCCGCAGCCGGGGCCGTTACGGTCCAGCAGATCCAGCCAATGGCGGTCGGTGATCTGACGCAGATGGCTGTGGCTGCCGCCCTGCTCGATCGGCCAGAGCAACTGGGCGGTGCGGCGGTTCAAGGCCGCCCAGCGCAGACCCCCTGGCAACTGATCGGTGCCATTTGGATCAACTCCAGCCCCTGGTGGACACCAGCACTGATACGGACGAAGCGGTTGAAAGCCCAGCTCCCGCAGCAGAGCAATGGCATCGGCATCGGTGGCCGGGCAGCGGATCACCCAGCTGCAGATCTGGGCCGTCCAGGACTGCAGAGCCTGCTGCAGTAGTGACTGCTGAATGGTGCGGTGGCTGTGATCGTCCAGTGGGCCCAGCAGCTCCGGCAGATGAAGGATCCAGCAGCTGCCGCGGCGGTTGAACGGCCGGGCCACCACACTGGCCACCGGGCGATCCCCCGCGAGGGCCATCAGGCAACGAGGCGAACGGCTGGGGAGCAGATCCGGGAAGCGTTGCTCGACTCTCGAGAGCCATTCACCGATCAAAAAGCCCTGAAACCGTGAGAGCTGATCGATCGGCGCGTCCTGAACCCACTGGGCCAGGTGGGCTGGATTGAGGGGCTCAATGCGGATGGAGGTGGTCTTGGGTTCTGTCACCGGACACCCTCCAACCCCAACTGCTCACAATGTATCGCTCATTCCAGGCCTGGCCGCACCAACACCAGGGGGGTGCGCTCATTGGCATTGCCGGCGGGATTGGGACGCAGGGCCCGGCCCAGCAAGCCCTCATCACAGCCGGGGCTGGAGGCCAGCACCTTTACACGGCCGAGGTCGTTGACGTCGACGATGGCAACGTCGACCCCGAGTTCGGCCGAGGCATCACGGCAGAACTGCTCAGCCCGGGATGGCCCCAGAACAATGGTCTGGTCATAGGGCGGTGTGGTGCCGGTGATGTCGTCGATCAAGCGGGCCTGGTCACTGGCGAGGCGATAGAAGCCACCGGGGATGCCCACCAACTTCATCAGCAGCCCCCCCAGCCAGGCGGCCAGCACCCGGGTGGGCCCCACCAGATCGATCAAGGTCTGCATCCCGCAGGCCGTGGCCAGGCTGCTGGTGGGATGAAACACACGGCAGGCCAGGCGCGCCACCATGCCGGGTTCCACCTCACTGGGATGGCGGTAGCGACCCTGGATCACAGCCATGGGGGTCTCGCCGATGGTGAGGATGTCGCCGGGCTGCACCAGATCAGCGGCGTAGGTGCGCAGGACGTCGATGGCGTCGTCCAGGGGGCCGAGCAGGTGGGTGCGCAGCGGCAAGACGCGGCAACCTTCCCCCTGGCAGAAGTGGGCTTGATCGGGCTGCAGGGGGTCAGGACGGCGCAAGGGCACCAGCACGCCCTGACGGCGCTGCAGGCGACCGAAGGGTCCGTAATTCACCCAGTGGGCATCCACCCAGAGGCTGTCGACCCGAGCGGATGGGGTCGGGCCGGTGATCTCGATCGAGACCCGGGCACGCGTGGTTTTGCGTCCTTTGACGATGTAGGCCGCCCAGTAGCCGTCTGCGCGGGTCTCCTCGTCGGGATGGTCGGCAATGGTCCGCGTTTTTACCTCCAGGCCGGCGGGATCAGAGGACCCCAGCAGCACGGGCTCGACCCGCAGCTCCGGCACAAAAATCTCCATGCGGGGGTGAGGGTTGCTGATCTCCAGCACACCCTCGACACGAAGCCGCCCGCCCAGATCATCAACCCGCCAGTCGCGAGGGGTCATCCGCAACGGTGAGGCGGGCCTGAGGCGATGGCGGAGCTCCAGCCAGGCCACAGCAAGTCCTAGGCCGAGCGGAGCAAGCAGCAGCGACACAGCGGATCCGGCTCAGCGACCGGGACAACTGGCCGGCAGCGTAGGCGCCATGGCGGTGGGCGTCTCAGTTGGCGGTGACTTCGATGTTCACTTCGTTGAAGCTGCCTTCCTGATCAATGCGTCCCAGATCCGGAGCGGGAAGACCGGTGGAGGCGCTGATGGCGTCGTTGATCGCCGCCAGGGGAACCTGTCCGTTCTGGTCGAGCACAACCCGGCCATCGGTGCCGATCACCACCACCTGCGGAATGGTTCCCGACCAATAGGTGGCTGGATCACCCGCACCCAGGGATTCACGGCCCTGCAGCGGATCGGTGGAGAGGGGGAGCAGATCGATGCTGCGGCCCCAAAGCCGTTGCAGTTCCGACACCACCGGAGCGAAGCGTTTGCTCACGGCGCTGTCGTCCAGGTAGTAGACGATCACGGCTGTGCGTCCCTCAGCGAGGGACTCCTCCAAGGTGCTGGCGGGAGGGACCAACGAGCCATTGCCGGCGTAGAGGGCGTAGATGTTGCCGTCGTAGCTGTCGCTGTTCAACACAGCGGCGGCTGGTGCGACATGGAGCAGCAGCGCGATCGAAACGGTGATCAGACAGCGCACCAAAGCAAGCATCAAGCCGAAGCAGCGGATCGCCATTGTGGACCCAGGGGCCTAACCGCGGCCGAAGCTGCGTCCCATGCCCTGGGCAATGCCCCGCCCCACCAGACCGATGGCGCGCCCCAGCACCTGGGTGAGCAGGATCACAGCAAGGTCGCCGATGCGGCGCACCAGGGCCTGCACCTGGGGTGCGAGGGCATCCCGGGCTTCCAGGAGCAAGGCCACCTGCCGCTGCCACCAACCCAACTGATTGAGCTCCTTGTCGCGGGGCTCCGTCAGCAGCAGCGGTTCGATGCGACCGGAGCGCAACTGAAACAGGGTGCGCTGGCTTTCGTAGAGCTGAATGGGGCGCTCCACCCAATCAGCCCAGCGCAGCTGGGTGTTCAAACGGTTCCTGAGCCGGTCGAGTTCCCTGGTCGCCAGGAGGGGGTCTCGCAGCAGGTAACGGCGCAGCTCCGGCCAGTCACCACAGGCATCAAGCAATTCGGCACCAATCAGTTCCGCCGTCCTCACCAGCCAATTGCTCACCAAGGTTTCCAGTTGCAGGAAAGCCCGCGGGTCATCGGCCGGCAGCAGCAGGCCGTTCACCAGCATCGGTTGATCGGCCACCAGCGGCGCCAGCATTCCGGTTGGATCGGGCAGCTCGCCGTCGGCACCGGTGAGATCAGCACGGCTGAGCAGCGAAGCCACCACCGGCTGCAGCTCGCCGTCGCAAGGGATCTGGACGTAACTGCCGGCCAGGGCGGTGAGGGCTTGCTGGCGCAACTCGGGCTGCAACGAATCCCAGGCCTGGGCGATCGCCGTGCCGTCCTGACGGCTGCGCAGACGCTGCAAGACCTGATCAAGCTGTTGCAACAGGGCCAGCAGCAACTCCCGGCGGCGATCCGGGTGCAGACCCTCAATCGCCAGCAGACGGCCGGTGGAATTGGTCAATCCAGCCTGAACCGATGCATCGATGCGGTCGCGGATGGCATCCCATACGGCAACGGCATTTCGTTCGCGCAGGCTGATCGCCGTGGTGGTGGCTGATCCATAGCTGGACACGGAGGGGCCCAGCGGTTCTGCATGCTCAAGGCCCATCTGCAGTGGACCCCAGAGCCAGAGCAGCAAGCCCTTGGCGAAGCGCAATTCGCGGCGGCGCCCCTGCAGCAGCAGGAACAGCAACGGCTGCTCCGGGGGTGGATTGAGCAGGGCCTCCACCCGTTGCAGGTCGCGGCTCACCTGCTGCAGGCCACTCACCAGCAACCACTGGCCCAGACCCATGGTCTGCTGCTGGCTTGGCGTCTCCGGCGCAGCTTCCAGGCGAATGTCCCGTCCCCCCTGCAACAGGGTTTCGATGGCGTTCTGCAGGCCCTGGGCATCAACGTTCTGCAGCAGGCCGGCCGCCGGCAGCTCCAGCAGCTGCTCCCGCGACAGGCGTAGCTCGCTGGGCAGCAGCAGTAGCACCGGAGCGGGCTGCCAGCGCTCCTGCAGGGCAAACAACTCCTGCTGAAGCGACGCCAATGAGGCCACGGTGTCGATCGACCAGATCACCAACGCCGGAGCACCCGTCAGGCGCTCAGGGCGAAGCACCACCTCCCATTCCTCCCGGGCGGAGGTGAGTTTCAGCGCCAGCGACTCCCCGAGCAGATCCGGCGCGAGAAGCAACATCCGCACCGGCGAAGGGGAGACCAAGGGTTGAACCCGAAACAGTTGGGCTCAAGGTAACGAGCTTCTGCTCAGTTCTCCAGGGTGCGCCGGCCGTTCAATTGCAGGGTGTACGACTCGATGCGAAAGCCGGTGCGCTGTTCGATCTGACGCAACAGGTCGTCGGGAAGAACAACGTCGATGTCTTCGATCGAACCGCTGTCCAGACAGGTGAGATGGCTGTGGGGATCACTGCGGTAGCCGTAGAGGCGACCACTGGCGCGGTCGAGACACTCGATCACCCCAGCCGACTGAAGGGCTTCGAGGTTTTGATACACCGAGGTGTGGCCGATGCTGCGGCCCCTCAAATTCAGCTGTTCAAAGATGTCGCGGGCGCTGAGGTGGCTCTTCTCGCTCCAGAGCAGATCGAGCACCATGCGCCGCTGACGGCTGAGGCGCATCCCCAGCCGCCGGCACTGCTCAAACACCTCCTGCAAGCTGCCCGCGGGGGACGGCGTGCTGCTCTTGCCAGCGGCTGCAAGTACCACAGAAGGTGCCTGCTGCTTCAACCATAAGGCCCTACGCCAGCTCAGGCGATGTCTGCCGCCACGGCGGTGACGTCTTGAAGCCTTGCCTCGCCCAACGCAGCGATGGCCTCCGCCAGGTCGACACGGCCGTCGTAGAGGGCTCGGCCAACGATCACCCCCGTCACACCAAGGGGCTCCAGGGGCAGGAGCGAGAGGAGGTCGGCCATGCAGCCGATGCCACCGGAGGCGATCACCGGAACGGCGCTGCACTGCGCCATGGTTCGCAGGGCCTCCAGGTTGGGGCCGGCGAGGGTGCCATCGGTGGCGATGTCAGTGGTGATGATCGCCGCGATGCCGGCGGCACTGAACTGCTTGGCCAGATCGGTGGCCAGAACATCGCTCTGCTCGATCCAGCCCCGGGTGGCCACCCGGCCATCGTTGGCATCAATGCCCACCACGATGCAGCCGGGATGGCGTTGGGCTAACTCCTGAACCAACTCCGGCTGTTCAATCGCCACCGTGCCGAGGATGACCCGATCCAGGCCACAGGCGATCAATTCTTCGGCGCGCTCGAGCGAGCGCACACCACCACCGAGCTGAACAGGGATGTCGAGGGCAGCGGTGATGGCCCGCACCGCTGCGTCATTGATCGGCTCACCCCGTTTGGCGCCATCGAGATCCACCAGGTGCAAACGGGTTGCCCCCTGGCTCTGCCAGCTGAGGGCCTGCGCCACAGGATCCTCACTGAATCGGGTCACCTGGTCGTAATCCCCCTGGTGAAGCCGAACACAGGCTCCATCGAGCAAATCAATGGCGGGAATGATCTCCATCGGGGTCGGACCAGAGGCCCTCCATCCTGCAGCGCCACGCTTCAATGGCTGCGCTTTTCGGGCCCAAGTGCATGAAAATCCTGGTGATGGGGGGAACCCGCTTCGTGGGCCGGCCCCTGGTGGCCCGCCTGCAGGCCCAGGGCCATGCACTCACCGTGTTCACCCGCGGCAAGAACCCCGTCCCCGCCGGCGTAGAACACCTGTGTGGCGATCGCAGCAGCGATGAAGGCCTCAGCGCGCTGCAGGGCCGCAGCTTCGATGTGATCGTCGACAGCTCCGGACGCAAGCAAGAGGACAGCAGCCGTGTGGTGGCCATCACCGGGGCCCCCAGCCATCGCTTTGTGTACGTAAGTTCAGCCGGGGTGTACGCCGATTCGGAGCAGTGGCCCCTGGATGAATCCAGCCCCACCGATCCGCAGAGCCGTCACGCCGGCAAGGCCGACACCGAGGCCTGGCTGCGCAAGGAGGGCATCCCCTTCACCAGCTTCCGGCCCACCTACATCTATGGCCCGGGCAACTACAACCCGGTGGAACGCTGGTTCTTTGATCGCATCGTTCACAACCGCCCGATTCCGCTGCCCGGTGACGGCAGCACGATCACCCAACTGGGCCATGTGGAGGATCTGGCGGAAGCGATGGCCCGTTGCATCGAGGTGGATGCTGCCGCCAATCGCATCTACAACTGCTCGGGCAAACAGGGCATCAGCTTCCGAGGCCTGATCCGCGCCGCCGCCGTGGCCTGCGGCCGCGATCCCGATGGCCTCGAGCTGCGCAGCTTCAACCCCAGCGATCTGGACCCCAAGGCCCGCAAGGCCTTCCCGCTGCGGCTCAATCACTTCCTCACCGACATCACCCGAGTGGAACGCGAACTGGCCTGGCAACCCAGCTTCGACCTGGCCAAGGGCCTGGCCGACAGCTACAGCAACGACTACGCCCTGAACCCAACCGCAGCGCCAGACTTCAGTTCTGACGAGGCGCTGATCGGGGCGTGATGTAGCCCAGAGCTGAGCTCAGAGCCAGGGCGAGGGAGGGCCAGAACAGCCACCAGCCCAGGCTCTGAAGCCCGGCAGCAGCGATCCAGCCGGAGGGCCAGAGCATCAGCAACAGGCTGAGGAATTGAAGGATCGTTTTGGCTTTGCCCGACAGCGAAGCCGGCCCACCATCACTGGCCTGCGACCGCCAACCCGAGATCAGCAATTCACGGGCCAGCAACAACCAAACCGTCCAGAGCGGCAGCACAGCGGACGACGCCAGCCAGAGCAACGGTGCCGCGATCAGCACCTTGTCGGTGAGGGGGTCGAGGCGGGCGCCCCAGCTGCTGCCACCCCCGGCGCGCCGGGCCAGCCAACCATCGGCCGCATCACTGAGCCCGGCCAGCAGCAGCAACCACCAGGCCCAGCCCTGCCAGCCGAACTGCAGGGCAAGGATCAGCGGGAAACCGGCAACGGCTCGCGCCACGGTGAGCCCGTTGGCAATCGAACGCAAAGACAGAAACAACGCTCAGAATGTGAAGAGCTGAACCTTGATCATGGTCCTGCAGCTGACGGTGGCTGATGTGATGACCCAGCCGGTTCTGACGGTCACGCCCGACACCCCGTTGCAGCAGGCCGTTCAGATGATCAGCGACCACCACGTGAGTGGTTTGCCGGTGGTGAATGGAGAGGGACGTCTGATCGGCGAGCTGACGGAGCAGGATCTGATGGTGCGGGAGAGCGGTGTTGACGCCGGCCCCTACTTGATGCTGTTGGACAGCGTGATCTACCTGCGCAATCCCTTGAACTGGGACAAACAGGTGCACCAGGTGCTCGGCACCAAGGTGAGCGATCTGATGCGCAAGGACTCCCACAGTTGCGATACGGCATTAGCGCTGCCCAAGGCGGCATCCCAGCTGCATGAACGGGGCACGCAACGCCTGTTCGTGCTGGACGGCAACCAATGTCCCGTCGGCGTGATCACCAGAGGCGACGTGGTGCGTGCCCTCGCCGCCCATCAAGACGGCTGATTCAACTCATCGTTCGTTCCCCCTTTCCAGGCCGATGCTGCGCTCCTTCCTCATTGCCTGTGTGCTGGTGGTTGTTCCCCTGCAAGGCCACGCCAACCCCACGGCCGAGACCAAGGAAATGGATTTCCTGGACTTGGTGGATGGCGAGGGAAACGTGCTGATCCAGGCCAAAGGCGTTGATGCCGTTAACGCCGAAGCCCGGGCTCAAGGCCTTGCTTTTCCGGCTCTGGGGTACTGGTCTGTTGAGGGGCACTGCTTTGTGAAACCTGCTCCAGGCGACTGCAACGGCGTGTTCAAGCGCTAAGGGCGTTCCGCCGTTTGCGATGCCGGAGCAGGCGGCACGCGGTTGTCCACGCGCAATGGCGAAAACAGCACGAGGTTGCCCGCCACCAGACCGGCGGTGACAACAACAGCCGCGAGAACCTCTAAGCCTTCCGATGCTTTGGCTTGCATGGCTCAAGCATGCGCCGTTGGATTGCCCATGGCGAGACCTTGTTTGGCTTTCAACGTGTGCGAACAAACGGAGTCAGTTGATACGTCAACCGTCGAACCAGGAGCGTTACGACGGAACAGTTGATGTGCCCAGAGCTGTGTCGCTCATCTCACGATTTCACGACGACACAGGTGATGTACCTCCGATCAAGTTCGAGACCGGGCATCAGGGAAAGAAGGCAAAACGCCTGACTCGATTCCTCTGGAATCAAGTGATTCAACTGCTGCTGGCTGGCAAGGAGTTAGAAGCCAACTCGCTGTTGGAAGAATTTGATGAACCACCGCTTTGGGACGACCCACTCGACTGACAGGCCATGGGAACGCCACTCACGCAATGGCTTCAGCTGGTGGGCTGGGTGCTGCTCGCCACAACCCTAATTTGCCTGAGTGCAACCGGGGTTTTCTGAATTGAGTGATTGGATCAAAACCCTCACCAGCCATCAATCTGACCTGCAAAATCAGTGATCAAGAACATCGAAATCAATCCGGTATGACTTGCTACATCGATCCCGAAGTCTTCCTTGAATGCATCAGCAGCGGCATCCAATTGGATTTTTGATTGATGCATGCATTGATTGAAACCAATGGCTTCTTATCAAATCACGATCACCACATCGGAAGGCTCCTCCAGCTTTGCCTGTGCCGACGATCAGTACATCCTTGATGCTGCAGAGGAAGCGGGTGCTGATCTGCCCTATTCGTGCCGAGCTGGTGCCTGCTCCACCTGCGCAGGCAAGCTCTCGAGCGGCTCTCTGGATCAGTCGGATCAGAGCTTTTTGGACGACGAACAGATCGCCAAAGGATTTGCCCTTCTTTGCGTGGCTTACCCAACAAGTGATTGCCAGATCAAAGGAGAAGCCGAAGAGGACCTCTGAGCTGACCAACCCCATCCTCAAGATTCAAGTCCGAAGCCTCCCGCCGGGGAACAATCGACGCCCGTTCCCCTTTTTTGATCAGCTCAATTCATTCCATTCAGCAACCACCTAATTCGCGCAGGCGGAAGTCATCAGGGATAGGCGCCCAATGCCGCCATGGCTCTCCCGTTGATTGCACCTGCGAGGAGCGGCGAAGCCAGCTTCCAAGGGTGTGGCTTGCCTTGCCAAGCAAGGCTCGTCTTCAGGCTTAGACGCCAAAGAAAGCAAGGACTGCTTCTAGGGCTCCGAGACCCAACAGGAAAACACCAGCGAGCAAAGCAAAGTCTTTTTTGGAGTTAGCCACAGATGCAACGGTTGCTCCGACGAACGCCAACAGGACAAACCTAAAGAGAACTGGAAGGGCAAACATTGCGGAGGATGTACATCTCCGATGAGTTATGTAAACCCCCTGCAGTGCAGGGAGTTAACGGCTCGATACCAACGTTGAGTTACTTAATTCCTCTCAAAGGAGGTAATCAGGATGACGAAAGGCAACCCTCCTAAAAACTGCTCTGGCTCTGCCCAGCAAAGCGGCTGGCGTAGTGCTCTTCACCATCCATGCGCTGAAAGATGAACTGACAGATCAACGTGCCCGGCACCACCGCCAGTGGAGCCGGACCAAAGTTGCTCATCTCCAGCACCTGCTGACTATCGATCCCCGGCCCCATGAACGGTGCACTGATGTGCACCATCAGCCCCAGGCGAGCAAAGCGGCTGCGACCCTCAAGCCAACCGCAAAGGCCAGGCCCGAGCCTGACCCGTTCGCGGGTGATCCCCAGCACGGTCTCCCCCGGCATGATCAGGATGTGGCCGCCCTCAGAGACTTCCAACTTGTCGGTGCATTCGCGGTAGTCGGTGTGATCGCGAACCTCGATCACTTCATGCACCTTGCGGAACACCCGAAACGTGGAGCCGAGGGTGAGATCCACCGATGCAGGCCCAACATGGTCGGCATTGAAGGGCGTGATCGCAATCAGGCCCTCGTCAACCGCTTGAAGAATGGCCTGACGCCCAAGCACCGCCATGGGTCGATCCCCTGCTGGGCAAAGAGTATGGACGCCTCAGACGCCAGGGTGCTCAAACAGAATTGTCGACTGTTCTGACTCGCCAAGTTCGGCAGCGTCTTGTTTCTGAGGCTGCTCAAGCGGTGGAGCATCGGGAAGACAAAAGGCTTTTTCGAGGTCTGTCTTGATGGCACCAAAGGGGTAGGTCACAAAAAAAGAGGAACGCCCACAGCCCCCTCGAAACGACTTGACGACGCATCCCTGCGACTCCGTTACATTAGTCAACAAAGTTTTGCAACGAGAGCCGTGGCCTTCACCACACAAGACCTGCTCATCGCGTTCGGCAGCTTCGGCATGGCCCTCTTCGCTTTGAACCTCTACAAGCTGACCAAGCCGGCCAACGGTTGATAAGGCAGTGAAAAACCCCGTCTTCCGACGGGGTGATTTTTTGTCGGGAGACGGATAGCGACAACATCAGCACCCCGAGGCTGTCGAAAATTCGATATCAGAACTTCCTCGGGTAAGGGGGTGTTCCTGCCATCTCAACGTTGATCTCCCGGCAGATGTTCATCCATGCCCCCAAGCCGAAGTTCACACCATTGGGGCCGTCGATGAATTCCTGGAATTCCTCTGCTGTGATTCCCTCGCGGACTTCCCAGATGCAAAAGGCAGGGCCCTCAGGACCAATGGGGCAAAACGAATGGTTGTAGAAGCCCGCTTCAAGGTTTTTGGCTACAGCCTCATCCCAGCCACCACCGGGCGCCATCGCCGCTTGTGCTGTCTCCCACCACTGCTGGGCTTTGCCAGCGCGGAACTCATGATGAACGTGGAAAAATTTTGATGCCATTGCTGATAAGGCGTGGGAATGGATGGAAGAGCGGCCATCAAAAGATCCGCCGCCCTTCTGAACGCGAGCACCGCTCGTGAATCAACCAGCGATGTTGACCCCCTCCTTGGTCACGATCTCCACAACCTTGCCCATATCACTGAGGTCCTTCTGGTTTGCCTTAAGGCTCTTGAAGACAGACTCAACGCCGCCAGGCTGGCCGACCATGACGTAACGGCAGAAGTCACCGTTGGGGGTGGGGGCATGGACGACACCTGCTTTGACCTGATAGCAACCGCCTATTCCCACAACGGTTGGCTGGTCATTGATGTTGAGGTTCAACTCCCCTTCCAGCACCAAATAGGTTTCGTCCCAGGCATGGGTATGGGGAGGCTGACCGACTCCACCAGGGGTCGCGAACTCAGCAACGCTGTACTTCCCATCGGTTTGCTCAGCGGTGAGGCGCAGGGTGATGGAATCACCAAGAACGTTGCAAACCTCGGGCTTCTTCTGAAACAGACCAAACATGGCATCAGCACAAATGCGTCGTCAGCTTCTCAGCTTTTTTAAACGCAGGACGTTTTGCTGCCGACTGCTGACGGATTCTTTTGTGCTGCGGTGCCGACTGTCCGTGCAGCATCAACGTTCAATCTTTTGGTTATGGGCGGGCAGCGGTTTCAATCACCCTTACCTGACCAACCTCAAACCGGACATTTGAAAACGCTGAGCCGGCGCCCCTCATCCGTTTGAACGTGCCCTGACTGGACGCAACCCAGCTCTGCTGGCGGCAGCCGAGACCCGATGTGGGTCGTGAAACGCTCGGTGCTCTTCGCCCCAGTCGTCAACACCACCGCACAAGCAGCGAGTGAGAGAAAAGCCGTAAGCAGCACTCGCATGCGCAAGCAGAACAAGGAGTTCCAGTCTGCTCGGGTGAAGCCGTTGGTAGTGGGCCGCGGAGAAGAAACGCCTCCTTAGGCTTGGCTGGGGAGAGCGAGCCGATGGACAACACCAGAGAGCCGGTTGGTCATCTCAGCGCAATCATCGGGATCGGGCTCTTGCTGATTGGCCTCGTTGTCTTTGGGGTGGTCCAACAGAAAGCCTGGAGCCATCAAGCGGAACTCAGCCAAAGCTTCGAAGCATGCATGGAGAGCGCTCCCTTCAAACAGTCTCTAAGAGTGCCGCGGCCAGAAGCTGTGCTCACAGACGAGCAACTCCAGGCCCACTTTGACGCCTTTGATCAACTGCTCAAAGAAACAGGTTTACCGCCGATCTGGAATGGCAAAACCTTGGTGCCCTGGAAGGACTACCACAAAAACTCGATTGAATTCGCAAGCCAATGCCATAGCCAACTGGGCATCGATCAGCCTCAACGGCAATTGAAGGGCACCTACGCCAAACCCGTCTGGGATCCCCACTCTTCCATCTGGCGGGAGGCTGATTGATGAGCACGCGTCGGTTCAAAGGGCTCTACCTGCAAGCCACCGATGATCCCTGCTGCTTTTCCTTTGTGACCTACACACCACAAACCAGAGAACAAATGCTGGCTTGTGGGGATCTGGATGAAAGCGAAGAATATTTCAATCCAGTGATTTTCGATTTTCTGTTGTTCGCCTCAGAGGCCGCCCTTGGAGCACCAGCCGGAGACTCATTCCCCATCACCTACGACGACGTTTCAATCATCACATCAAGGCAAAGAGGCTCAGGCATTCAGCACGAATATCTGATCAGACTCTCAGACCACGACTGGAATGATGCAAAGCAGTCTGCAGTGGATCAACTCCAAGAGGTGTTATCGAGTGAGCGATGGAATGGAGCTCGGCTGAGGGATTGGCGCGATTGAAACAGGATCAAACCGCCGAGGGTGAGCTGAGTCCTTTAGCGTGCCGGCTTCAACAGCCAGACCAATGATCCCAGAGCCCCACGAGCCCTTTGACATCAACCGCAAGGAGGACTCGATCTTCCTGCTGGGTTCCATGTTCACGGTGATCTTCCTCTTCCTTCTCTAAAGAGAAAAGACTCAACCTCAGCATCAAACAAAAAGCACCTGCTCGAATCGAACAGGTGCTTTTTTGCTATTAGTTTGATATCAAAGAACCACTAGTTACCAGTTCAATCTCAGCGGCGCGGCAGGCTCACTTGATACATCGTATCGTCAACTGGTTTCCACTGCACAAGGTGGAGCCGGTCGATCTTGTTGTTATCCAAACAATCCCAGATCGTGTCTCCAGACAGTGTGGCCATCGACCACACATCGCCCTGACTCTTCATCTGCTTGCGGTTGCGATCTTTCCATTCCGTCCAGCTGATTTTTGGGTATGAGCCAACCTGCTCACTCAGAATCACCACCGTGAATTCCACCGAACGCGAACCAAAACCGTCCTGAACTCTAAGTTGCTGAACCGCAATTCCCTGGCTCAGCCCACGGGTTTACGCCAGATCCGCCACACCAGCCAGCCCGTCACCCCGAGCCAGAGGAACGCCACAGCCGAAAGGATCGGCACGACGATCAGATAGCTCCACACCCCCAGGGCCACCCAGGCGAGCAAAGACGTGATCAACGCCTTCTGAAAGTTGTTGGCCTTGGCGAGACGTTGCTGCAAAAGAGATCTCACGCTGTTGCTCGATGCTCCATCCCTTCCTCTAGCCACGGATGCCCTCAGCGACCGCAACGCTGAAGCCCTCCTGGCTCCAGAGGCGGAGCGAATAACGCGAACCATGCAGCCATGCCGCGGCCCCGTCCGAAGCGATGGTCACGTTCGCCAGTCCGCCGCCAAGCCCCAGACCCGCTGCCTTCAACACAGCCTCCTTCGCCGTCCAGGCCTGAATCAGCGTCCAGTGCTCCAGGCAGTCCGTCGCTTCAGCGGCCGAGGCAAAGAGGCGCCGCGTCAGCAGGTCAGATGCCACACGCAACGGCCGGTCCAGCGCTTCCACATCGATGCCAATCGGATCTAGCCCCACCACGCCGATGCTGAGGGATCCGGTGTTGGAAATGCTGTGGTGCAGCGGGGAATCGCGCAGCTGCGGCTTGCCGTAGATCGTGCGGCCGATGTCATCCGCAACAACCATCTGGCCTGCATCGGCAAACAACCGGCAGGTGAGGCTGTCGCTCAAGGCCCGCTGCTCAGCGCGCGACGGGGGCTGAGCGAGATGGGCCACCAACACCCGACGTTGCGTGCTGGGGATCGACCACCAGGACCAAACGGCGTCCAAGCTCAATCCTGAACAGGCGGCACGGGCACCGGCGGCAGGGGCGGCAAAGCTGGCGGCGGCATCACCGATGGGGCTGGCTCATCCAGCAGAACCTCGGCGGGGTTGAGCATCGGCTCATCGAGCACAATCGGCGGCGGCAGATCGGGAGGCAACGGCACAAACAGCTGCGGCTCTATCCAGTTGTCATCGGAGCTGGCATCTGAGCTGTCATCGGAACCGAGTTCAGCTGGCTCCGGCCCCCGGATCACAGCGGGCGGCTCGCGCAACACCAAAGGATCGGCCGTGATCGGGGGTTCCCTCAGGGGGGCACGGTCCAGATCGACGCTGCGGTCGTCGGCATCCGTGGGCACACCCGGCTTGGTGAGGTTGTTAGTGGGCCCCCAAATCATCCGGGCCAGAGGTTCCACGCCCTGTTCCATCACCCGGTTCAGGCCCGCCAGGGCGCGATCGGCGAGGTGATTGCCGAAAGACGACACACAGTCGAGCGGGCCATCGCAACCTTCATCCAGCGCCAGCTTGGGCGTCAGCGCCGCAATCAGATTGCCCTGCAGGGGGATCTGGCGGGGGCTCAACCGCAGCAGGTAGGGCACATGCACAAAGCTGGTGGCACCGCCGCTGATCCAGTTGGCGTCTTCTTCGGTGAAGCCCTTCACCCCAGGGATGATCAAACGACTCTTCGAGGCATGGTCGGGCATGTAGGCCGCCAGATAGCCCCGGCGACGGGCGAGGTCTTTGGTCTGCTCGAGGGTGAGGCCATCACGGCTCATCAGCACCTCCATGTGGCCGTCCTGACGCAGGCCCATCACCATGCGGATCCGCGGCAGGTAGTAGCGGATGCGCTGGCCCATGCTGATGCTGTAGGCCCCCTTGTAGCTCTCCGGCGGAGCCTCGATGTCGTTGTAGAGGCTGTGCAGACCGCCGATGAAGGTGTCGTAGGTGCGGCTGCGCTCATCGGTCAGCTCCCCGTAGCCGAAATCAATGCTGCCGTCGTGGCGGATGCCGACGAAGGCCCGTTGGCGTGAAGCCGAGCGGTTCCGTCCGCGCCAGACCTGCTTGCCGAATTTGAGATCCCCCAGGGGAACTGTGATCTCGCGGCCATCGTCGTCCACATGGCGCTCATACATCGGGCCGGACACATAGGCCAGGGCAGCGCTGTCCTGGTAGGCGTCCTGTTCGCGATCCCAACCCTCCAGCAGCCCGAAGCGCACCCTCCGTGGATCGAGGTCCAACGCGTAGACCTCATCGTCGGGGAAATAGCGGAACGGCTTGGCTTCCCGGCCGCGCTGCTGGGCCGAACGAACAGCTTGCTCCTGCAGCTCGGAGCGCTCGGGAGCCACAGGCGCTAAGGCGATCAGGCCGCCGAACACCACAAACGGCATGGCCAGCAAGAGCCAGCGCTTACGCAGACGGATCCTGCGCTTGGGCCGGGGCTTGGGTCGCGGCGCAGCAGGCTGAGTCACGCGACCCTTCGCTCTCGGGTGTTGGGGGTTGCGTCGAACCAAGGAACGATGGAGCCTTCGGCCACCAGCCATTGCTGGTAACGCTCGCCGCAGTCATGGCCTCCCGTCAACTGCCCGAACGAAGGAATCACCAGACGCGGCCCCTCCGGATCAAAGGCGAAGCAGGGCAAACGCAACTGATCGGAACGGCTGCGAATCCGGGTGGTGGGGTGCAGGTGACCGCACACGTTCAACAACCCCGGCTCCGGCACCCGTTCGGGCATGTGGCTCAACCAGAGATGGCCCAGACGCTGAGAAGGCTGCTGGGGTAAGCCTTCAATCCAGCTGTCCTGGTCATGGTTGCCACCGATCAGCACCACCGGACAACCACAGAGATCGGGCAGCGCCAGCAGGGTTTCGCGCAGGGGAGCGGTGATGCCGATCCGGGCATGCACGAGATCACCCAGCACGAACAAGCGCTGCGGTGACCAGGCATGGCAGAGCTCCAGCAGCGGATTCAGGGTGCCTTGATCCCCATCGCTGGGCATGGGGATGCCGTGGGCCTGGAACACCTCGGCCTTGCCGAGATGCAGGTCGGCAACAAACAGCTCCCGCCCCTCAGCCCGCCACAGGGCCCGCTGGGGCAGGAACGTGAGTGGGCTGTTGCCCCAGGACCACTCCAATGCGCTCATGAACGGTGCAGATCGCAGATCTGTAGCGCTGGCTGCATTGGATGGCTGACGTCGTGCCGCAAGCTTCGGGGGCCTCCAGAAGACTCATTGTGGCGCGGAGCAATGGCCTCCACCAGGGCGCGAGTTCAACCCTGCGCACGCTCGAACAACGCTTGAGCCTGCTGGAAGAGGAAGGCCGTTTCGAATGTGCCTACGCCCTGAGGATGGAAGTGGCCGACTGGCTGCTCGGGGCGAGGGATGCCAACCTGAGCGCACCATCGTTGTCCTGACGTTTCCATGACCATTGCCCTGCTGATCGCGCTGGCGGGTTCCCTGGCGGCAATGGCCGTGATCGTGCGTCGTCTGGAACAGCGCTGATGCGAGGGGTCCGGCGCTGGTCCGTCGTCTTCGCGCTGGCCTGCTTCGGCACCTCACTGCCCCTGCAGGCCAATCACCTGAAGGTGGGGATCAGTGGATCGGCCCCCTTCGTGATCAAGAACGGCGATCAGCTCAGCGGCATCAGCCTCAACATCTGGCGCCGCGTCGCCGAAGACAACAACCTCAGCTACGAGCTGGTGGAGCAGCCATCCCCCAAAGCCGGAATTGAGGCGGTGGATGACGGTGAGATCGACGTGCTGGTGGGCCCGATCAGCATCACCTCACGCCGCCTGGCCATGCCAGGCATTGACTTCACCCAGCCCTACTACCTGGGCAAATCTGGGGTGTTGCTGCCTATGCGCCCGCCCTCGATCCTGAGCCGCGTTCAGGTGTTCTTCGGCTGGGCGGTGATCTCCTCGGTGCTGGTGCTGATCAGCGTTCTGCTGGTGGTGGGCAGCTTGATCTGGCTGGCGGAACGCAACTGCAACAGTGAGCAGTTTCCGCGGGACTGGCTACCGGGCATCAGCAGCGGCATGTGGTTCGCCCTGGTGACCTTGACCACGGTGGGCTACGGCGACAAGGCGCCGATCACACGAACCGGTCGGGGCATCACCGGTGCCTGGATGGTGATCTCCCTGATCGCAGTGTCGTCCCTCACCGCCAGCCTCGCCTCGGCGTTCACCTTGTTCCTCTCCAGTGCCACCGAATCAGGCATCAGCACTCCTGCACAACTGAACGGACGTCGGGTTGCTGTGGTGGAGGGCACCAGTGGCATGGAGCTAGCCCAACGCGGCGACATGCGGATCGTTAGCGGCACCAACCTCAGGAGCGCCGTACAACTGTTGGTGGATCAGAAGGCTGATGCCTTGATCTTTGATCGACCGGCCATTCGCTACCACCTCAAAAACAATCCCGATCTCGCCCTGCGCCTCGCCCCCTTCACGCTGTCGGAAGAGACCTACGGCTTCGTGATCAAACCGAACAGCCCCCTGCGCACGCCCATGGACGTCTCCATCCTCAAGTTGCAACGGCAGGGGAAGGTTGCAGCCATTGCCAACCGGCTGCTGGATTGAAACGAAAACCTCAGCCCACTCAGCCCAGAGGGCGATGACGACGCAGGGCCTCCTCCAACAGATAGGCGGCCAGATTGCCGCAACTGCGCCCTTCAGCGAGGGCATGACGCTTGAGGTCATCCATCACCCCGCGGGGCAGGGTGACGTTGATGCGCTCGGAGCCGGCGGCATCCGCCACCGCAGCCGTACTGGGAGCCGCGGCCTGACCCTCGATCCGCTGCTGCAACTCCTGAACCAGATCCTGAAGGAGAGACACGATCTCGTGAAAATATGCTCACATGGAGCAAACGATATCGTGCTAGACAAGATTGCGTAATCTTGGACACACTTTTTGTGGCGCCATGCAACCCCTGCCGCTGAAGCTTGCTCCCGGCAGTGATCTGCGCCTCAGCCTCGAAGAACTGGCCCAGCGGGACGGCATCAGCGGATTTGTTCTCGGCGTGGTCGGCAACCTGACCAAGGCGTCGTTCCAGTGCCCCGGCCAGGCGGAGCCCACCGTGCTGGAGGGCGATCTTGAGGTGATCACCCTCAATGGAACCTTTTCCCCTGAGGGCGTGCACCTGCACCTGAGCCTCTCGGATGGGGCCTGTCAGGTGTGGGGAGGCCACCTAGAGCCCGGCACGATCGTGCAGAAGGGCGTCGATCTGCTGATTGGCGTGCTGGAGCAACGCGAAGGCCGCCCCGCGCGTCAGACGGCAGCAGCAGCTCCAAGGATCGAGATCGCCGTGCTGCCGGGATGCCCCTGGTGCAGCCGCGCCCTGCGCATCCTGAGAACCCTAGATCTGCCCCACACCGTCACCACCATCAACGACGACGCAGCCTTCCAGGCCGTGCAGCAGCGCAGTGGAATGATCACCTTCCCCCAGGTGTTCATCGACGGATTGGTGATTGGTGGCTACGACGATCTCGCCGCCATGCAAGCCGCCGGTGAACTCGCCGCCCTCCGCTGAGCCGGCGGAGCGGAAGCCTCAGCCACAGCCTCCGTTCTGGTCGCTGAAACCCTGGTGGTGCCAGCCCTGGTCAATCATCTCCACGGGCGTGCTGATGGTCGGCGGGTCCTGGGTGCTGCTACACCGCCTCTGGATCAGCCTTCCCCTGGCCCTGAGCGTACTGGCCTGGTGGCTGCTGTTTCTGGTGCTGGTGCCCGCCGCCTACCGGTCGTCAGCGGAGCCGAATCAATAACGTTCTCGCCCTTTCGCCGCATCGATCCGCCCGCGATCATCCGTCGGCCAACTTGATGTCCCGCAAACGGGCATCAATCGATGCGAGGAGTTGCACTGCAAACATCGGCGTCTCCTGAACCGCAAACAGGAACTTGTCGCGGTTCATGGCAATCAAACGGCAATCACTGGTGGCCGTAGCGGTGCTCAGACGCTGATGGTCCTCCATCACCAAAGCCCCCGCACCGAACACATGACCCACAGTGATGTCTTCATGTCCCTCATGGCCTGCTGAATCGATCCAGGTGAGCCGCACCAATCCCTCCAGCAGGCCGTACATGCAGGTGCCGGTTTCGCCGGTACGAAACAGCACGTCACCCTGATTGAGATTAATCACTTCGGCCTTGCTGGCCAAAGCACGCATGGTGTCGAGGGCATGCATGGAACCAGCGCGACTCAGACAGAGGTCAGAGTCAGTGCTGCGCCAAAGCCTTGGCGCACATCCTCCTGAGAGATCAGGCCGTCATGGTCCTGATCGAGGGCATCAAAAATGGCATCACTTCCGAGCCATTCGTCGCGGGTGATCGAGCCATCACCGTTCATGTCGTTGAGCATGAAGATCTCGGAAACGGCGTGGCGGAAGGCTGATCCACCCTCCAGTTCAGCCAGACGATGGGCCAGTTGATGCTCCAGGGTTTCAATGGCTTTGCTGAAGCCTTTAATGCCCTCGGTGAGTTTGTCGCTGGCCATCCGATCGTCCTGCATCAGTGCATCAAAGGTGGCGCGATCGACGTGGATCTTGGCTTCGCCATCGGTGGGATGGGTGGCATCCAATTTCTGGGTCAGCACAGCATCAGTCTCACGGAGCTGATCCAGCAACTTCGGTGAAATCGTGAGCAGATCACAACCGGCCAACTCCGTGATCTCATCAATGTTGCGGAAGCTCGCCCCCATCACCTCCGTGCCATAGCCGTGGGTCTTGTAGTAGTTGAAGATCTTGGTCACCGAAATCACACCCGGATCCTCAGGTCCGGGGTAAGAGTCGCGCCCGGTTTCGGCCTTGTACCAATCCAGGATGCGCCCCACGAAGGGGGAGATCAGAGTGACGCCGGCTTCGGCACAGGCAACGGCCTGAGCGAAACCAAACAGGAGCGTGAGGTTGCAGTGAATCCCCTCTTTCTCCAGAACCTCGGCGGCTTTGATGCCTTCCCAGGTGGAAGCAATTTTGATCAGAACGCGATCGTTGCTGATGCCGGCATCGTTGTACAGACGAATCAGCTTGCGCCCTTTTTCAATCGTGGCGTCGGTGTCAAAACTCAGGCGAGCATCCACCTCCGTTGACACACGACGGGGAACAATCTTCAGGATCTCCTTGCCGAAGATCACACTGATCTCATCGAGCGCTTCCCGCACCACGTCTTCCACCGCTGCATCACCACCCATTAACTTGCGCGATGACCGCAAAGCCTCATCAATCAGGCTCTGATAGGCCGGAATCTGTGCAGCAGCCAGGATCAACGACGGGTTGGTGGTGGCATCCCGAGGGGTGAACTTGCGGATCGCCTCCAGATCACCCGTGTCGGCAACGACCACGGTCATTCGTGAAAGCTGATCGAGCAGGCTGGCCATGATGTAAGACGGCTCAATACCCGTAACGTAGCCGCACTTTTTGATGCGTCAGCTGTTCAAAAGCTTGTTCAATTCAGCAGGTTTTGAGGGGGCGATGCGCTCCACAACCAGCAAGGCATCAATGATCTGTTTGGCGACAGGAACGGCCACGGTGGAGCCATAGGCGTGTTCGCCTTGGGGCTCATCCACCACCACAAACACCACATAACGAGGATCCTCAATCGGCAAGGTCGCCACAAAGCTGCAGATCTTGGCTCCTGGGAGATAGATCCCATTGAGGGCCTTCTGCGCCGTTCCTGTTTTGCCACCAATTCGGTAGCCGGGTGTTTTCACACCCTTGCCACTGCCCTGATCCACCACAGATTCCATCCACTGGAGCACCGTGCGCGTGACCTCCGGGTTCAGCAACTGCTGACCACTGGGTGCCGCCGCCGGAGCCAAAGCATCACCCGAACGGAAGCCACGGGTGATGTGGGGACTGATCAACTTGCCACCGTTGGCCAGCATCCCGTGCAGCTGCACCAGCTTGAGCGGTGTGAGCGAAAACCCCTGACCAAAGGCCGTCGCAGCCGGCTCGATCGGCTGACTGGTGAACTGCTTCTTGCTCTTGAGCTGACCAGCCACCGCTCCAGGCAGGTCGGTGTCAGGACGCTGATTGATGCCAAGACGCTCCATCCAGTTCCAATAGGCGTCGTCGTCAAGACGGCGCATGGCCTGGACCATGCCGACGTTGCTTGACACCTGCAGCACGGTGGCGAAATCCACCAAACCATGGGCTTTTTTGTCGTGGTTGTTGATCGGCCAACCACCGACTATCAGCTTGCCCACATCATTCACCCGATCCGTCGCCTGAATGGCACCGTCCTGAAGGGCTAGGGCCAGGTTGATCGGCTTGAACGTTGAGCCTGGTTCATAGAGATCCTGAACGGACCATTCACGAAACCGCCCCGTGGGGAAGTCCCAGTAGCGGTTGGGGTTATAGGTGGGTGTCGACGCCAGCACCAACAATTCACCGTTGGTCGCATCCATCACGATTGCGGCGCCCTTCTGGGCTTTCCACTTGGCAACCTGCTCCGCAAGAGCTTTGAGGGCCACCTGCTGGAGCCTGGAATCCAGCGTCAGCTGCAGGCGCAAATCATCGCCATAGAAGGCTCCCGGGGCGAGGTTGGCCGGTAGCGGCGTGCCATCAGCACCCCGGCGGAGGTATCGGGTTTGCTCATGGCGAGCCAGATCCCCATTACGGCTCTGCTCAAGACCAGCTTGAGGTTGCCGCTCCGCATTGAGAAAACCCACCACGTTGGCGAACAACGACGCCTGGGGGTACACCCGCTGGGGATAGGCCTCCAGATCAAGGCCGCTGATTCCAAGGGCCCGGATGCGATCGGCCGTTTCCGGATCCAGCTCCTCAGCCAATTTGATCCCCGAGGCCTGGGTTCCCATGGCCCTCAGCAGCGCAGGCGCAGGACGAGCCAAGGGATCGGCCAACACCGCCGCCACATCTTCGGCAGGGCGGACAAGGTTGGGGGCATCTCCCGGCATGTTGAAGTAGCGGGGATGGGCCCAGAGCCGGAACCGCTTTTCATCCATCGCGACCAAACGGCCGGTGCGATCGACGATCGGACGGCGTTGCCCCAAGGGTTGGGTGCGCTGGGTTTGCAGCTGACGGGCACGCTGCTCCAGGTCGGGGGCTTGCACCAACTGCAGCCAGGCCATGCGACCCACCAGCCCCAGCAAGCCTGCCGCCAGGATCCAGAAGATGATCCAGAGCCGCTTGGGGGGAACCTGGGTCAGGGGAACGACCCGCGCGCGGGAGCGGCGCGAACGGATGGGTCGACGCCCCGACACCCGCGTCATCAGTACCCCGCCCTGATGGGCTGATTTCCCAGGGCCTGGAGCGATGCCATGGGAGAGGAGGCGGACGCTTGCAACGCGCCCAGATCAGGGCGATCAAGATGCACCAGATTGGCCACCTGCGTTGGCACCAGACGGTTGGGCTGCTGAGACCGCAGCAACAGGTGCTGCTCCATCACAGCGGTTGATTCCGTCAACCGGTGCGCCTGGGTTCGGGTTGCCTCCAGCAGGCGGAAGGCCAGAGTCCAGCGATGCTGCCAGTGCAGCGTGAGACCAGCCAGAACGGCAACCGCCGCAATCAACCCCAGCAGCGTGCCGTCCATCAGGCGATGGAGCCCCCCAAGAAGAGGCGAGCGTCGTGCAATGCGTCCGGAGGACAGTGACCCTTGAATCAGCTCGAAAGCTGTGGTCGATGCACGCTGTTCCGGAGCGGCAACCACCGGGATCACAGGCGAATAGGCCAGTGAACCACCTGTAGAAAGGCGGGGCAAGGTTCAGAGCAGCAGCAGGTTCAGGAACGTCACGGCGTTCCAAAGCCCATGCATCAGCACCGAGGGCCACAGACGTCCGCTGCGCAGTCGCACCAAACCAAGCCCAACCCCCAACACCGTGAGCGGCGCCAACTCGCCAACACTGATGTGGGCCATGGCAAACAACAGGCCACTGAGCAGGACCCCCGGGAGGGGACCGAGTCGCATCGCCAACACCGGCAGCAAGGCACCGCGGAAAATCGTCTCCTCAAACAGCGGGGCCAGCACAACCGCAGTGAGCGCAAGCAAGGCCAGGGCAAGCGGATCACGGCTGCCGAGCACCAACTCCAACAGCGGATTGCTGCCCCCGGGATCACCGACCAGGCGCACGAGCAACCACCCCGTGAGCATCACCACCGGCGTCACCATCAACCAGCCCGCCAGGGCATCCCGCAGAGCTGAAAGCAGCGGACGCACGCGCCACTGCATCCACCCCCCCAGCGGTGCCCTCTCCCCGGGCAAAGAACGCAGTTGCCGCCACAGGATCAGCAGGCTTGGCAGGGCCATCACGCTGTAGTTGATCACCACACTGACGGCTTCACGACGAGGGCTGCCCAGCCCCGCCGTCAGTGCACCCACCAAGGGAAACGCCACCAGCGGAACGCCAACGGCACTGATCACCACAAAGCCACCAGCCACCAGCAGGGCCATATCAACCAGGGTCAGCTCCGGCCCCTGAACATCGGGCCAAGCCATCAGCCGACCACGTTGCAGACGCCAGGCCTGACCAAGCAGCAACAGTCCACCGAGCAGGGCCGTCACCAGAGGCAGCACTGTGCTGACGGCCAAACGGAACGCCGCTTGCCCCGCGGCTGCAGCATCGATGCAGAGCGTCGGATCAGAGGCGTCCGCTTCGCAATGCAGCTGCTGAAGCAACGGGTCGTCGTCTTGACGATCGAGCTCCGCGGATGCGGAACCTTGGCCCTGCAACAACAGAAGCATCTGTTGCTGCCGCTCATTGCGCGCCTCTGGGCTGATGCCCTCCAGGGCCTTGAGCAGCGCATCCCGCGGCGACTCCCCTAAAAGAGCGTCCCGCAACGGAGGCGGCACCGCTGGTTCAGCAAGAAGCGTCAGCTCCTGCTGCTGAAGGCTCAGGGCCGGTGCCACCGAAGGTCGCGAGAGGCTGTCCATCAAGCCCGACAACCAGATAAAACCGGCCAAAGCGAGGGACAAGGCCGCCAGAAGTCCCTTCCAGCGCGGGGAAACCGGTTGTGGGGAACTGGGCACCAGCAGGCTTCAACTGCCCACGATTGTCCCCCCGAAAGGCCGCTTCCATACGATGGCCGCGCCCTGACGCTGAACCGTGCCCCTTCGTCTTCTTCTGGTCCGCCACGGTCTCAGCAGTTTCAACAAGGAACGGCGGATCCAGGGCCGCGATGATCTCTCGAACCTCAGCGAGGAAGGGCACGAGCAGGCCCGGGCCCTGGGCCGCTCGCTTCAGGACGTGAGCATCCAGGCCGTCTACAGCTCCCCCCTGCAGCGGGCGGCTGCGACGACGGCGAGCCTGCTGGAGACCCAAGGTGGCCAGGCCCCAGATCCCGTCTTTGATGACGGACTGCTGGAAGTGGATCTTGAGCCCTGGTCCGGCCAGACCATCGGCGAGCTGATGCAAGGCTCAACGGAGGCCTACAAGATCTGGAAGCAGCGGCCCATGGAGCTGGAGCTCCAGCGTCGTGATGGTTCGAGCTACAAGCCACTGCCTGAGCTGATGGAACAGGCGCGGGGCTTCATCAGCACGCTGTTGGAGCGCCATCCAGCCACCGGCAACGACACGGTGCTGGTGATGGCCCACAACGCCATCCTGCGCTGCCTGATGCTGGTGTTGCTCGGGGAACCCGACCACGGCTTCCGGCGTCTCCGCGTCGACAACACCTCCCTTTCGGTCTTCAACATCCGGCTAGGAGACAACGGCCCCCAGGTGCAGATCGAATGCCTGAACAGCACCACGCACCTGCAACCGCTGCCGGAGAAGGGTAAAAACGCCAGGCTGATTTTGGTGCGCCACGGCGAAACCGACTGGAACAAAGCCGGGCGCTTCCAAGGGCAGATCGATATTCCGCTGAATGAGAACGGTCGCCGTCAAGCCGCGGCCGCCCGCGATTTCCTCAAAGACATCCCCATCGATCGGGCCTGGAGCAGCACGCTGTCGCGTCCAACCGAAACGGCCCAGATCATTCTCGAGGCCCATCCCGATGTGCCCCTGACCCAGATCGATGGACTGGTGGAGATCGGACACGGAGTCTGGGAAGGCAAGCTCGAATCCGAAATCCGAGAGGACTGGTCGGAGCTACTGGACACCTGGAAACGGGCTCCGGAAACCGTGCAGATGCCTGAAGGGGAAACCATTCAGGACGTGTGGGCCCGTTCCGTCCGGAGCTGGGGGGAGATCGCTGGCGAGCTGAAGCCTGAGGAAACGGTGCTGGTGGTAGCCCACGACGCCGTCAACAAAACGATCCTCTGCGACCTGTTGGGGCTGACCCCGGCCGACATCTGGGCCGTCAAACAAGGCAACGGTGGTGTCACGGTGGTCGACATCGCCGCCGATCCAGGCCAGCCTGCAGTGGTGACCTGCCTCAACCTCACCTCCCACTTCGGAAGCGTGATTGACCGCACGGCAGCAGGCGCTCTCTGACGTCATGAACGACACCTTGCTGCTGGATCCGGTGCGCGTCCTGCGTGGCCCCGGACATTCAGTGCAGCTCGGTGCAGTCCTGATCAACCAGGGGATTCTCGTCGGCTTTGACGACGAAGCCCGGCAGCAGGCCCTGGGCCTGGGCATCAAGGCCAGCCCAGCACCGGATCAGCTGGTCGCCCCCTGCCTGGTGGATCCGCATTCCATCCTTGAAACCCCCTTCAGTGGCGATCAAGAAACAGCCGTAAGCCTGCGCCACTGTGCCGCCGCGGGAGGCTATGGCCAGATTGGCCTGCTTCCCCGCAGCAGCAGCTGGCGCGATTGTCCGGAGCGGCTCCAAGGATTCAGCCTCGAGCAGGATCAAACAGCAACGGTTCGTCTGCACCTTTGGGGAGGCTTCAGCCGCGGCGGCAAGGCAGATGAACTCGCCCCCCACGGCGATCTTCTCGAACACGGTGCCATCGGACTGGCGGATGATGACGCCGTGGTTCCAACCCCGTTACTGGAACGGGGACTGCTGCTCGGAGAGATGGGGGGATGCCCAGTGCTCGTGGCACCCAGGGATCCCGCGCTGCAGGGGGAGGGGCTGGTGCGGGAAGGCGTGGAGACGCTGCGGGCCGGGTGGCCAGCGGATCCAATCACCAGTGAGACCGTTCCCCTCAGCCAGTTGCTGCTGCTGCATCAACGCCATCCGGAACGACAGCTACGGCTGATGAACCTCTCCACAGCAGCTGCGGTGCAGCAGCTTTCAGGCTGCGAGTTCCCGCCCCTGAGCAGCGTGAGCTGGTGGCATCTCCTCACCGACCGCAGCATGCTGGCTAGCAGCGATCCGGGCTGGCGCGTCTGCCCCTCCCTCGGTGGCCCGAACGACCGCGAGCAGTTGATCCAGGCCGTTCAGCATCGAACGATCACTGCCGTGGCTGTGCATGCTGTTCCTCTGGATGCTGAGGACATGCTGTTGCCGGGCGAGCAGCGCCCCGCAGGCCTCAGCGGCCACCATGTGGTGCTTGCTGCGCTGTGGAATGCCCTGGTTCGGCCGGGCCGCTGGACCACGGAAGATCTTTGGCAGGCCCTCAGCTTTGGGCCTTCGGCTCTGATCGATCAGCCGCCTGAACAGCTTGAGCAGGGCAGCCGGCGCTGGCTGCTGTTCGATCCCGATCAACGCTGGAGCATCAGCAGCAACACTCCCGGCGCACCGCGTGCCGCCAACATTCCCTGGCTGGGCCGCGAGCTTCAGGGACGCGTTGTGGCCTGTGGCCTCAATTGCTGAGCGAACCGATGCGCGAAGGGGGCCAGAAGCGGAAGACGGCACGGCCAATGATCTGATCGTCTGGCAAAAACGGGCCGCCTGGCCAACGACGGGCATCCTGGCTGTTGCGGCGGTTGTCGCCCAGAACAACAACGTTGCCTTCGGGGACCACGGCATAGAGGCCCTTGCAGCCAATCATTCCGTCGCGATCGGAGCAGAAATTGGTGACGTAAGGCTCGTTGAAGGCAGTGCCGTTGATGCTCACGGCACCACGGCTGTTCACCTCCACGACATCACCAGGAACACCCACCACCCGCTTGATCCAGGCCTCACATTCGGGATAACGCTGCAACAGCACACGATCCACAACCCAGCTGATGCCCGGGAAGGTGACGAAGCCGCACTTCAGTGGATTGGGTTGCCCCCCCTCCAATTTCCAAACGGGATCAAAGGCACTGGGGGAATTGAACACAACGATCTCCCCCCGCTGAGGAGGTCGGGAGCGGTAGGACAGCTTCTCGACGATCAACTTGTCGCCCACCTGAAGCCCTGGAAGCATCGACCCCGAAGGGATGTAGCGGGCTTCAAAGGCGAACTGCCGGAGCAGGAGATACAGCGAAACCGTGAACAGAAAAGGGGCCCAGAACTCCCAGATCGCGCTCACTCTGCCCTTCACATCGGAAGGTTCTCTCTCCGCGTTCAATGTGGGCAGGCTCAATCTTTCGACCCACGATAGGGGGAGCCTGCAGGCCCCATGATCCGTCCACGCTGGCAAGCCCTCAAGCCCCAACACGGCCTGTTCAGCTGGCGCCGGTGGGACCAGGCCATTGCTGTCATCGCCGCAGTCAATCTCACCTGGGTTGCCATCGATCTCACCTACATCCCCCTGCGCAACTTCTGGCTGCAACGCAATCTTTATCCGGTGCCATCGCTTCCCCTGGTGGTTCCCCTGCCCTGGCTGCCGGACATCACTCCATGGCTGGATCCCCTCAAGGGCATCGAACCCCATCGCGAAACCGAGGCTTACCTCAAGGCCTACACCGCCCTGGATCGGGCCCTGCAGCAAAACGGCCCGCGCACGGCGGAAAGCACCGATCTGCTGCAGCACCAGGTGGTGCTCACCACAGCGCTGATGGACAGCAATCCGTTCATCAGTTCAGGCCAAGCCGGCGCCCTTGAAAAATTCAAGAACCGACTGCGCGCCCGCACCGGCCTGGAATCAGCCCGTGACTCCGCCAACCTCCTCCTGAGCGCCGAGCATCTGGAACGCTCCCCCTGGAGCCAGGAGCGTCAGTTCTGGAGCCAGCAGATTCTGCCGCTGGTGGAAAGCAACTACTGGCGAAGCATCGATGAAAACGGGCGCCCCAGCGATTTGAGCTGGCGCATCGATACGCCATTTCAACTGCTGTTTCTGCTCGACATTCTTCTGCGTGCCTGGCGCCTGAAACAGCGCTATCCGGCGATCCGCTGGCGCGATGCCCTGTTACGCCGCTGGATCGACCTGCCCCTGCTGCTGCCGTTTGCGCGCTGGCTCAGGGTGGTTCCGGTCACAGAACGGCTTTGCGGAGCGGGCCTACTGCAACTCGAACCGCTGCGTGCCGTGATCAGCCGCGGCGTGGTGGCCCTGCTGGCTGTGGAGCTGTTTGAAGTGATCGCCGTCAGGGTGGTCGATGCTCTGCAGCAACTGATCCGATCACCACAGCTGCCGGAGAAGGTTCGCGGACTCTGCAGCTATCAGAGCAGTGATCTGAACGACGAGCGAGAGGTGATCGAGCTGCTGCGGTTGTGGCTTCCCCTTCTGCTCACCCGCATTGGCCCGGCCATGCGACCGCAACTGCAAGCCTTGATCAGCCATCTGGTGCAGCAGAGCTTGGACCGGAACGTGGTGCCGGATGCCCTGCGGCGACTGCCTGGACTGCAAAACGCCGAATCGGAATTCAGCCGCCAGCTGGCAGAGAGCATGGTGACCTCCGTGCTCGACCTGTCCAAGGGAGCCGGAAACCGCATCGGTCAGAGGGACCCTGTTCTGGAATCGCTTGGATCCGAGGCCTTGGATCGGCTCTGGGAGGAGCTGGCCCACACCCTGGAACAGGGACCTGTCCTGAGCCGCAGCCAGGATCTGCTGGTCGCCCTTTTGGAAGAGATCAAACGCTCAAGCTTCCGTCAGATCCGCGACCAAGGCGATGTGGACGCCCTGATCAGCGAATTGGATGGATTGAACTTCAGCCCTGGAGTGCAGATTCCCAAAGATCAGGCTTGAAGCCGGTGAGGTAAGTGGAGGAATTCACCTCCACGAATGGTCGTTTGATCAACTTTCCATCGGCAGCCAAGGCCTCGAGAACCTCGTCATCCGACAGAGCCTTCACTGCTGCCGCGCCCATGGCGCGATAGCTCTGGCCGCTGGTGTTGAACAGCAGTTTCCTGTCGCCGAGGCATCGGTGAGCGGCCACCAACATTTCCTTGGACGGTGGAGTCAGGGTGATGTCGTGCACCTCATGGGCAATGCTTCGCTCAGTGAGCCAGGCCAATGCCTTTCGACAGGTGCTGCAGCGGTTGTAGCTGTAAACCTGAAGGGTTCCGGCCAAGGCTCAGCGGCCGAACAGGGATTTGATCGCACCAACGAGGCTGTTGGAGCCGCGGCCCACACCTTCAGCAGGGCGGGTGCGAACGGTGACATCACCAAACACTGTGGTGCGGCAGCTCAGGCGGAAATTGGCAGGACGATCGGCCAGATAGACCTCTTCAACATCGCTGCGGGGGGACAGGTTGGCTTGCCCTTCAACCACCTCCATCACGCAGGTGCCGCACTGACCAACGCCACTGCAGTTGTTGAGGTTGTTGAGGCTCTTGTAGGGATTAACGCCCGCATCAAGTGCAGCCTTACGCAGATTTGCGCCCTCGATGCAGCCAACCTGCTGGCCTTCCTGCTCGAATCGGATGGTGGGCACGGGTTCCGCAAATCTCAGTGCGCACCAACTTACAAGCATCCGGCCTGATCAAGGGGCTCTTGCCTGAGATCAATCGGCTGCATTGATGCAGGAATCAAGCAATGGCTGAACCGCATCGAGGTCGCGCCATCCATCAATCGATACGACGCTGCCCTGCAACGTGCGGTAAGTCCTGAAGAATTCCGCGACATCCTCGAGCTGGGAGGCAGCGATCTGGCGAATGCTGCGGATCTCGTCCTGACGGGGATCTGCGTCTGGAACACAGAGAATCTTCCCGTCGTAAACATCCCGGTCGTGGAGGTCCAACACGCCGATGGGGCGAGCCTTGATCAGGCAACCTGCGAACGTGGGTTCAGCCATGATCACCATGGCATCCAGGGGCGATCCATCCTCCGCCAGCGTGTTGGGGATGAAGCCGTAATCGAAGGGGTAACGCACTGAGGAGTGCATCACCCGATCCAGAACCATCACGCCGGCTTCGGCGGAGTACTCGTATTTGTTCCTGCTTCCCGCTGGAATCTCAACGATGAGATTCACCAAGCCTGGCGAAGGTGACGGGGGGAGCTGATGGAGATCCATGCCGATCCGAGGCGGTGGGGATCAGTCGCGGGGAGGAGAAGCTTCGATCCGTGATCACAGCCACAAGGGGAGCACTGAAACTGATAACAGCAATCAGCAGTCCTTTGATGGCCGTCAACGAGGCGCGACGACTGAACGGCTCATCCGCCTCCGAAGACGCGATGGCGTCGTCGTGAGACGGGTGGGGAACATCTGAGGCCATAAAACGGGGGACTTGAAAAAGCTCCCTCTTTCGATAACAACGTTGTTGAACTCATTCTGTCACTGCAAAAAACAGGACGCACCGATCATTAAGCCGCGGGCCGGTCCTGCTGGTCGAGTCGTGCGCCCAGATCAGAAGGGGATGCCCCACTAGCCTCGAGATGGGTTCGGATCAGTCGAAGCTCCTCAAGGATCGATCCCAGGATTTGTTGCGTTGCCGTTGAAGGAGAGTTCAGCACCTCAACGGTGACTTCTTTGATGCGGAGGACATCTTTGGCGAAGCGCGCCACCTCATTGGGGTGGAACATCAGCGGATCTTTCTGATCGCTGCGGTACTCCGGGTTCAGCTTGCGGGGGTTGAACGGAGGGTTGAGGTTGCGAGGGTCTGTGTTGGTGTAGCGATACACCGAGGCGCGGGAACGGTTCAGGGATTTCTGAACGTCGTCGATCCCCACCAGGGCCTCGGCCTGAGCTGACGCATGGGCCGGGTCCATGGAAAGTTCGGTCGCTTGTTGAACGCTTGTCGCCACAGATTCAACGGACCGAGGAAACATGAGACGGGCCTAGGACAGGCTGGATTGAGCTGGACGGTAGCAGTCGAGACTCAGGGCGCACAGGGGAATTCCAGCAAAACAGACACTTCCGCGATCGGCATGCCTCCGAAGCGGTGATAACTTCCAAATCCCATTTTGTTGCGATTGATGCGCGTCTCCCGCCTGCTGCTGGTGACGCTTCGGGATGTTCCCGCCGAAGCGGAGATCACCTCGCATCAGTTACTTCTCAGGGCCGGCTATATCCGTCGCGTGGGATCCGGGATCTACGCCTACCTCCCCTTGATTTGGAGGGTGCTGCAAAAGATCACCGCCGTGGTGCGCGAGGAGATGAACCGCGCGGGCGCCCAGGAAACCCTGCTGCCGCAGCTGCACCCTGCTGAGCTCTGGCAGAAGAGCGGGCGTTGGCAGGGCTACACCGCTGGCGAGGGGATCATGTTCCACCTTGAAGACCGCCAGGGCAGAGAACTGGGGCTTGGTCCGACCCATGAAGAGGTGATCACCAGCCTGGCGGGCGAGCTGCTGAGGTCATACCGACAGCTCCCGGTGAACCTCTATCAAATTCAGACCAAATTTCGCGACGAGATCCGTCCCCGCTTTGGACTGATGCGAGGCCGCGAATTCATCATGAAGGACGCGTACTCTTTCCATGCCAGCGAAGCGGATCTTCGCGAGACCTATGGCGTGATGGATCAGGCCTACCGCCGCATCTTTGAACGTTGTGGCCTGGATGCCGTCCCTGTCGATGCCGATAGCGGCGCGATCGGCGGCGCCGCCTCCCAGGAGTTCATGGTGACGGCAGATGCCGGGGAAGACCTGATCCTGATCAGCGATGACGGCCAATACGCCGCCAACCAAGAGAAGGCTGTTTCGATCCCATCCGCCGCATCTCCTCTTCCCGACGGCCCGGAGGAATCGATTCCAACCCCTGGCTTGGGCAGCATCGAAAGCCTCTGCGACGCCAAAGGTTGGGATCCGAGCCAGGTGGTGAAGGTGCTGCTGTTCGTGGCGACCCTGGACGATGAGACCCTCCAACCGCTGCTGGTGAGCCTCCGTGGTGACCAGGAGCTCAATCCCACCAAGGTGGTGAACGCGGTCAGCCGAACTCTCAACAAGGGTGTTCTCGATTGCCGCCCGATCACACCAGAGGACAACAACCGTCAACAGATTGATCCGCTCCCCTTTGGATCGATCGGGCCCGACCTCTCCGATGACGTCCTGCAGGGAGCCAAGACCTGGGAGCCAACATTCCTGCGTCTGGCTGATGAAACCGCCAGCGAACTCGGCAGCTTCATCTGTGGTGCCAACACGCCCGATCTGCACCGTTTCAACACCAGCTGGAAGGCCATCGGGCAGAAGCCGACCAGCCTGGATCTGCGTAATGCAAGGGCCGGCGACGTCTGCCAACACAACGCGGAATCACGCCTGACGGAAAAAAGAGGCATCGAAGTCGGCCACATTTTTCAGTTGGGCCGGAAATATTCCGAGGCCATGGAGAGCCGCTTCACCAACGAGAACGGCAAAACCGAACCGTTCTGGATGGGTTGCTACGGCATCGGCGTTTCGCGATTGGCGCAGGCTGCCGTCGAGCAGCATCACGATGACAGCGGCATCTGCTGGCCGACGGCCATCGCCCCCTTCGAGGCGATCGTGGTCGTGGCCAACATCCAGGACGAGACCCAGGCGCAGCTGGGGGAAGCGCTCTACTCGGAGCTTCAGAAGGCTGGGGTGGATGTGCTGATCGACGACCGCAAGGAACGCGCCGGCGTCAAGTTCAAAGACGCCGATTTGATCGGCATCCCTTGGCGGATCGTGGTGGGACGCGACGCCAGCGAGGGCACCGTTGAACTGGTTTGCCGCAGCAGCCGCGAGGTGCAGAAGCTTCCCCACGCTGAGGCTGTGACCTGCCTGATCAAGGCACTCCACCCCTAAAGTCGAATGACACTGAAGGGTTTCATGCTCTCCGCACTGACACGCCTGCTTCGCTCCCTCAGCAGGGCCGCCGTAGCCCTCGGCCTCGGGTTATGCCTCCTTCTGACGGCCTGCAGTGGAGACGCTGAAGCTCGTCTGAGCGGCGACTACGTGGAAGACACCGTGGCGGTCTCCCGCACTCTGCTGACGGTGATCGACCTACCTCAGGACGATCCCACCCACGCCGAAGCTGAAGCCGACGCCCGGGCCCTGATCAACGACTACATGTCCCGTTATCGGCCCCAGCCCCGTGTGAACGGACTCAGCTCCTTCACCACGATGCAGACCGCGCTGAATTCGCTGGCTGGTCATTACGCCTCCTACGCCAATCGCCCCCTGCCGGAAGCGCTGCATGACCGCATCGCCAAGGAACTCAACAAGGCTGAGAAATCAGTGGTCAGGGGAAGCTGAGCCCCCGAAACCAGCTCGGTTTTGACGAGGCCACCCGAGATCTGAGATACTCGCGGATTGTGCAGATCAGCGGCTTCGGGCCGCCGTGTTCTTGGCCAACGTTGTCGTCATCGGAGCGCAGTGGGGTGACGAGGGAAAAGGAAAGATCACCGATCTCCTGAGCCGCTCCGCCGATGTGGTGGTCCGCTATCAGGGTGGTGTGAATGCAGGCCACACGATTGTTGTTGACGATCGTGTGCTCAAGCTGCACCTGATTCCCTCTGGAATCCTCTATCCCGACACGATCTGTCTGATCGGATCCGGCACGGTGGTGGATCCCAAGGTGATGCTCGGTGAGCTGGACATGCTCATCGCCAACGACATTGATATTTCAGGGCTTCGCCTGGCATCCACGGCCCACGTGACGATGCCCTACCACCGCCTGCTCGACCAGGCCATGGAGAAGCAGCGGGGAGCTCGACGGATCGGAACCACAGGCCGTGGAATCGGCCCCACCTACGCCGACAAGTCGCAGCGCAGCGGCATCCGTGTGATCGACCTGCTGGACGAACAGCGGCTGAGGGATCGCCTTGAAGGCCCACTGCAGGAGAAGAACGAACTTCTTCAGACCATTTACGGCGTTGAGCCCCTGAACGCCGAAGACGTCATCCAGGAATATCTGGGATACGGCAAGCGCCTGGCCCCCCACGTGGTGGAGTGCACCCAGACGATTCATCAGGCAGCGCGAGATCGCAAGAACATCCTGTTCGAAGGTGCCCAGGGCACGCTGCTGGACCTGGACCACGGCACCTACCCCTACGTCACGTCCTCCAATCCCGTTTCCGGCGGGGCCTGCATCGGTGCAGGCGTGGGTCCAACCCTGATTGACCGCGTCATCGGCGTTGCCAAGGCCTACACCACCCGCGTGGGTGAAGGCCCCTTCCCCACTGAGCTGAGCGGAAGCCTGAATGACCAGCTCACGGAACGGGGTGGCGAATTCGGTACCACCACTGGCCGCCAGAGGCGCTGTGGCTGGTTCGACGGCGTGATCGGTCGCTACGCCGTGCAGGTCAACGGCTTGGACTGTCTGGCTGTGACCAAGCTGGATGTGCTGGACGAACTGGACGAAATTCAGGTCTGCGTGGCCTATGAACTCAATGGCGAGCGAATCGAGCACTTCCCCAGCAGTGCCGATGACTTCGCCCAGTGCAAACCCATCTTCGAAACACTGCCTGGCTGGCAGTGCTCCACCGAGGAATGCCGCAGCCTTGAGGATCTCCCCAAGCCAGCCATGGATTACCTGCGCTTCCTCGCTGATCTGATGGAAGTGCCGATCGCCATTGTCTCCCTGGGGGCCAGCCGTGATCAGACCATCGTTGTCGAAGATCCGATCCATGGCCCCAAACGAGCCCTGTTGAGCGCCTGAGCGGCTGACGTTCATACTTCGGGGCTGCTTTCCACGCCCCGATGTCATCAGAGACCCGTTTCCCCAGCGACTGCAGTCTCGATGTCGTTGGCATCGGCAACGCAATCGTTGACGTTCTGGTGCAGACGGACGACGGTTTCATCGCTGAACACGGCCTCCAGAAAGGGGGCATGGCGCTGATCGATGAACAACAGGCCGAAGCTCTCTACAAGGCCAGTGGAACGGGCCTCGAGACCTCCGGTGGATCGGTCGCCAACACCATGGTGGGCATCGCGCAGCTCGGCGGACGCGCCGGTTTCATCGGCCGCGTCCGGGATGACCAGCTCGGCAGCATCTTTAGCCATGACATCCGGGCCGTTGGGGCACGCTTCGAGACCCCAGCAGCCACCAGTGGAGCCACAACGGCGCGCTGCCTGATTTACGTCACGCCCGATGCCGAGCGCACCATGTGCACCTTCCTGGGGGCTTCCACCCAACTGGAGCCCGAGGATCTCGACCTCTCCATGGTCAAGCAGGCCAAGGTGCTTTACCTGGAGGGCTACCTCTGGGACAGTCCAGCCGCCAAACGGGCCTTCATCGCCGCCGCCGAAGCCTGCCGTGAAGCAGGCGGAAAGGTGGCTCTTTCTCTCTCAGACGGCTTCTGTGTGGATCGGCACAGAGCGAGTTTTCTCGAGCTGGTGAATGGCCACGTCGATGTGCTGTTCGCCAATGACGTTGAAATTCAGTCGCTCTACGAGACCGACGATTTCGACCAGGCCCTCGAGCGGGTGCGCGGCTGCTGCTCAGTGATTGCGATCACCCGTGGTGCCCAGGGGTCCGTTGTGCTGGGTGGAGACCAGCGCTGGGATATCGGCATCTTCGGCATGGGAGATCTGGTGGACACCACGGGAGCAGGCGACCTCTATGCCGGGGGATTTCTGCATGGCTTCACCCAGGGCGAGTCACTGGAGCGCTGTGGTGAGCTCGGAGCCCTCTGCGCCGGCCAGATTGTGACCCAACTGGGGGCTCGCTCCCAGGTCTCCCTCAAGCAGCTGGCGGAGACGCATCTGAACTGAGCTCAGCGATGGCCCAGGCCCCATAGGCCGGTGATGCCGTCACCGGCCAGCACAACCACTCGGGGGTGTCGTAGCTGTGCAACTCGGAGACGGCCGAACGCAGAGCGGCCACATGCTGAGCTGAGGTCTTCATCAGCAGTTGGACCTCATGGGACGCCTGCAACGCTCCCTCCCAGCGATAGAACGACTGAACGGGGTGGATGGACACACAGGCCACGAGATGGCGCTCCAGCAAGGCCTCTGCCAGCTGTTGGGCGCGCTCAGCGTTCGCTTCCGTGGTGAGAGCCAGCACGAGTCCACTCGCTTCAATCACGCTCAAGCCGATCCAACAGGCTGCAGACATCCTCGACGCATTCCATCCCGTTGGGGGGGGAGGGACGCCGCAACAGCAGCAAGCTCAGCCCCAGATCTGTGGTGAGTTGATGCCAAAGCTGTTCCGTCACACCACCGGACTGGCGGCAGAGCACCACGCCAATGCCCCAGCGACGGCAAAGAGACCGCTCGATCGCCCCCGGCACCTCCCCTTGCAGAGGGCGCACCACGGCCAGGTGATCCAGGGGAAGACCTGCCCGCAAGGCGGCGCGCACTCCATCGGGGGACGGAAGCGCACGGCCATAGGGAATGGCTCCGGCGCGGCGCACAGCAGCAGTCAAGGCCGGAAGATGACGGCCTCCAATGGCCAGCAGCAGGCGTTGGCCCTGGAGCGGTTGGGCCGCCAATGCATCGGCATCAGCCAGGAGAGAGGCTGCTCCCAACGGTTCAAGGCGACGCTCATAACGCAGCAGCGGTTGGCCGAGATCCGCGCAGGCCGTGAGCAGGTCATGGCTGATTCGAGCCGCAAAGGGATGCGTGGCATCCACCACCCAACGGAAAGGGCCGGTCTGATGCAGGGCTGCCTTGATTCCGCCAATGCCCTGCAGGGCACCAATCGAGACGCGCTCCACCGGCAATCCCGCGTAGGTCTTCGCTGCAGTTGCCGTCACCACACCCACGCTCACACGCCAATGGCGGCGGGAGAGCTCCTTCACCAAGCGCGGCCCATCACCGGTTCCGGCCAGCAACAGGACACGACGCTGGTCATTCGCGGGGCCTTGCATCAGGATGTGCGCCGACACCAGCTCAAGCCATGAACCATTGCGTGCTCGAAGTGGAGGTGATCGACGCACCGACGGTTCGATACACCCAGGACAACCAGACTCCCATTGCGGAGATGGCCGTGCGCTTTGACCCCCTTCGCGAGGGTGATCCGCCGGGTGAATTGAAAGTGGTGGGCTGGGGAAACCTGGCCCAGGAGCTGCAGAACCGTGTGCAGACCGGGCAGCGGCTGCTGATCGAAGGCCGGCTGCGGATGAACACCATGCCCCGGGGCGATGGCATGAAGGAAAAACGGGCTGAATTCACCCTGGCTCGGCTTCATCCGATCGGCGCGGCAGCCACGGGTGCAGCTCCTTCCGGCAACCCCTCAGCCCCGGCCCCCAGCCGCCAGGCCCCCGCGGCTGCACCGACCAAGGTGGCGAAAGAGCCTGAACCGGCCAGCTGGAATGCGGCGCCCCTGGTGCCCGACGCTGACGACATCCCCTTCTGAATCAGAGGACAATCGCGGGGCGTTGCCGCTTAACGGCCCGCTTCGTCCTGCAGCTCTGACGCTCGGGTGATCAGTTGCCCGAGCTCCCGTTCAAGGGCGGCAAGATCCAGCCGCAGCTCGGGCCAGCGGCCCCCATCGATCTGCAGCAGCAACCAGCTGCGATCACGGTCGAGCTGCTGGAGCAGATCATCGATCCCGGTCGACGATGGATCAGGCATCTAGCTCGGGGCAGTGGATCTCCATCCTGATGGCCTAGAGGTCAAAATGACGATCAAGCCAAGGCCTTCATGAAGGATTTCTTCTCCCCCGGCAGCCTCGTCACCATCGCCGGAGGCGTGCTGACCGTGGTCGGTGCCACCGCTTACGCCACCGGAAGCGCCAACCTCAGCCTGCCCACGATTTTCTACGGAATCCCGATCTTGTTGGGGGGGCTGGCCCTGAAATCGTCGGAACTCCCACCCGCCATCCGGGTGACACCGGTCAAGACGTTTCAAAAGGAACGCGAAGCTGCAGCCCCAGAACTGGGCAAATTGCTCGGCGATGTAACGCGCTGGCGCTACGGCCAGAAGGCCCACCTGGAGTCGTCGCTGGAAGCGCTCAAACTCTGGGATGAAGACACCCCCCCGCAGTTGGAAGAGATCGAAGAGCTGCATTCCGATTGCGGCTATGGCCTGCGGATGCGTTTCCTGCTGGGAGCCGTTCCCCTCGAACGCTGGCAAGAGCGGCAGGAGCGGCTGGGACGTTTCTTCGCCAAAGGGATGCGAGCGGAACTCAAGGAACTGGATGAACAACGGCTGGACGTTGTTCTGCTGCCAGCAGGTGAGGCCTAAGCCATGGCCCAATCCACCCAGAACAACGATGACGCCCTCAGGGTGTCGGTGCTCAGCGAAGCCCTCCCCTACATCCAGCGCTTCGCAGGTCGGCGCATCGTGATCAAGTACGGCGGGGCCGCCATGGCCCATGCCGAGCTGCGGGCTGCCGTCTTCCGCGACCTGGCTCTGCTGGCCTGCGTCGGCGTCCAACCCGTAGTGGTGCATGGCGGCGGGCCCGAAATCAACCAGTGGCTTCAGCGTCTGGAAATTCCCGCCGAATTCCGCGACGGACTGCGCGTCACCGACGCCGACACCATGGACGTGGTGGAGATGGTGCTGGTGGGCCGCGTCAACAAGCAGATCGTGAATGGCCTCAATCAGCTCGGCACCCGTGCTGTTGGTCTGAGCGGAAGCGACGGAAGTCTTGTGGAGGCACGCCCCTGGGGGAATGGCAGCCATGGGCTGGTGGGGGATGTTGCCCGCGTCAATCCCGATGTGCTCGAACCGCTGCTGGAGAAGGGGTATGTGCCCGTCATTTCCAGCGTTGCCGCAACCCCCGATGACGGGCGAGCCCACAACATCAATGCCGACACGGTGGCGGGAGAGCTGGCGGCGGCCCTGGAAGCCGAAAAACTGATCCTGCTGACCGACACCCCCGGCATCCTTGAAGATCGGGATGACCCCGACTCGCTGATTCGCAAACTGCGTCTCTCAGAGGCGCGACAGCTGATCGAGGACGGCGTGGTCGCAGGGGGCATGACCCCAAAAACCGAATGTTGCATCCGCGCCCTGGCCCAGGGCGTGTCAGCCGCCCACATCATTGATGGCCGGGTTCCCCATGCCCTCCTGCTCGAAGTCTTCACCGACGCCGGCATCGGCACCATGGTGGTGGGACGCGGCTAGAGGGTGAGCGAGCAGGACGCAGCACTGGACCTTTCTGAAGCGGAGGCAGCCCTGGAGCGCGGGGACTACGGCCAGGGCCTGGAGCTGCTTCTGCCCCTGGCGGAGCAACACCCGCTCAACAGCCCGGAGGGGCCGGGCCTCCGGCTCCTGATGATCACCGCCTGGATGGGCCAGGGGCAGGACGAGAAAGCCATCGCCACCTGCAGGCTGCTGAGTCGCTGCCGCGATCCCAAGTTGCGCCAGCAGGCCAAACAACTGCTCGGGGTTCTTGAAGCCCCAAGCCTGGATCGTCCGGAACGCTGGTCGATGCGGATGCCGCAACTGGAGCTGAATGGCTCCGGCAGCGGGCAGACCTCCACCATGCGGCGGCGGCGGTCGCGGCGTCCCGAACCCCCGCCACCACCACCCACGGGGCCGACGCGTTCACCGGCGGCGGGTTTCGCTGTGCTGGTGATGGCGGTTCTGCTGGGGATCACGCTGTTGCTGAGTGGTTGCGTCCGCATCGAGGCTGATCTCGACCTTCGCGGCCCGGATCGACTGGCCCTCACCTGGGACGTGCGGAGCACCCAGCAACGCCCGCTGCCCTGGCAGGAGCAATTCGAGCGAGACCTGCAACGGGACGTGCCCGGGCTGAAGATCGAACAAACAGGCCCAGGACGCCAACAGATCAGCAGCCGTGTTGCCTCGTCGCACGAGCTGGCGCAACAGATAGCCACCGTGGTTGCAGTGGCAGGTCGCGCGGCTGGAGTCTCACTCCCGCCACCGACGCTCAAGCTCGAAGAACGCAACTGGCTGCTGGGGGTGCAGCAGCACGTGCAGCTGATGGTGGACCTCAGCGATCTGCCCGAGATCCCCGGGCTCGACGTTCATCTGAGCCTGAACCACGGGCAGGTGGAGCGCACGGCTGTTACCGGCACCACCACCGAAGTCAGCTGGCAGGGCTGGCGCTGGAATCCGCTTGGCCTGGGGAGCGTGGTGATCCTGATGCTGCTGATCAGCAGCATGGTGCTGCAGGTGGTGCGTCGGAAGCTGGGCTTTGGCTTCCCTGAATTGCCCTCCTGATCAAAGCTGCTGCGGGTCGGGATCCACAGTGAGCGCCACACCCTTAGGCAAGCTATCCCAGAGGGCCTGTCCCGGAGGCAGCGGAAGCGGGGAGCTCGCCGGACCGTGCAGCAACAGCTGCCATCGGCTTCGGCCAGCAACCCGGGCCACAGGTGCCGGAGCAGGACCCAACAACCACCAATTCTGGAGCTGACAAATCGGCCGGATCTGCTCCGCCAGCACCGCTGCCGCCGTTGCTGTTTTGCTGGGGGAATCTCCAGACAGGCGCAGCAAACAGGCACGACTGAAGGGCACCAGACCCGCCTCCTTGCGGAGGGCCACCTCCTGGGAGAGGAACGCTTCATAGCGACCATCCACCAGGTGTTGAATCACCGGGTGCTCTGGGGTGTAGGTCTGCACGAACACCTGCCCCGGTCGCTCACCTCGCCCGGCACGGCCCGCCAACTGCAACAGCAACTGCAGGGCCTGCTCTCCTGCGCGGAGATCGGGGCGGTGCAGAAGCCCATCCGCCGCGAGCACCGCCGCCAGGGTGACCCGCGGCAGATCCATGCCCTTGGCCAGCATCTGCGTACCGATTAAGACGTCGGCTTCTCCAGCAGCGAAACGGTCCAACAGGCGTCGATGGCCATCCCGCCCCCCGGTGGAATCGCGGTCAAAGCGGAGCAAACGAAGGCCTTCGAGCTCCTGAGAGAGCAGTTCCAACACCTTCTGCGTCCCGGCCCCAAACGGCTTGAAGGCCGTGGAACCACAGTGACTGCAACGGTTCTCCAGGTCTTCACGATGGTCACACCAGTGGCAACGCAGCCACTGACGCCCGGCCTTGCTGCGGTGAACGGTGAGCGCCACATCGCAGTGGGGGCACATCACCACCTCGCCGCAACTGCGACAGCTCAAAAAGGGGCTATATCCCCGACGAGGCACCAAAACCACGGCCTGTTCGCCCTGCTCCGGCAGCGCCGCAAGACGATCCATCAAGGCGCGACTGACCAGACGCTTGTGTCCTTCGGCTAGCTCATGGCGCATGTCGATCACATGCACAGGCGGTAGGGACTGCCGGGAAATCCGCTGGGTCAGGCGCACCAAGGTCAAGGCACCATCCGAGCCCGATTGAATCCAGCTCTCGAGCGACGGCGTGGCGCTGCCCAGCACAAGCCGTGCCTGTTGCATCACAACCCGGTCCAAAGCCAGGTCCCGGGCGTGATAACAAGGCATGGGTGCGTCTTGCTTGTAAGAGCTGTCGTGCTCCTCATCCAGAACGACCAGCCCCAGCGGCTTCAACGGCACGAACACCGCGGAGCGGGTTCCCACCACCACCAACGGCTGTTCGGCAGCAAGACAGCGGCGCCAGGTTCGAACCCGTTCGGCGTCACCACAACCGCTGTGGTACTCCACAACGCGCGAGCCGAAGCGTTTGCGGCAACGGTCAACGAGTTGGGGAATCAATCCGATCTCGGGGGTGAGCAGCAGCACGTGCCGGCCCCGCTCCAGCTCCTGGGCAGCCAGCTGGAGGTACACCTCGGTCTTGCCGGAGCCGGTGATTCCCCAGAGCAGCAGCCCTCTCCCCGGAGACAGCTGTTTGTAGGCCTTCACCACGTCCTGCTGCTCAGCCGTCAAGGCCTGGGGAAGCTCCTGGGGGCCAGAACCAGCTGAGGAGCCCTTGTCCTCACAACGACGCTGCTCACGCACCAGGTAGCCCTGCTGGATCAGCGGCGGCAGCAATTGCGCCCCAAACCCACTGGCCACCAGGTCCCGTTGCCAAGCACCATCGCCCTGGCCCTCCAACCAAGCCAGAAGCTCCCGCTGGCGAGGGGTAGGTGGGTTCGCTGCATCAGGGGGGACCCGGGCCTGAATCCACCACATCTGACGCCCGCCGGCCAGGGAACGCTGGCCGGCCTGACCAATCCAGCCCGACGGCAAAGCCGCCTTCAAGGTGCGGAAGACACTGAGATGGCAACGGTCCGCCACCCGCTCCAGCCAGCTGTACCAATCCGAATCGACAGCAGCTCGCTGCAGGAGCGATTCCACCGGTTGCAGCTCCTGAGGATCCTGCTCAGCCCACTCCCGCTCCGCCACCACCAATCCATGCATGGCTCGACCCCGGAGGCGCACCCGCACCAGATCTCCCGGCATCAATCCCATGCTGGGATCTGCGGCGTAACTGAAGGAGCGTCCTTCCCGCCCAGCCTCCAGCCAGACCTCAACGCATCGCCGCGAATGCGACAGGACCTTGCAAACTTCGGAAGACTTCATTAACGTGGACAGGTTGGACAGTTTCTGCCAACCCTGCGCTCGATCCAGAGGGAAGACACAGAGTCTGAAGTCAAGGTCTTGTTCCTTGCCACTTTGACCGGTCTGAGACCACCCCGGACAGCACAGACACAATCAGTCCAAGCGTTTCGTCGACTCGCGGACACCACCATCAGCCCATGAACTCCGTCTCAGCGTCAGCTGTGTGGTTCTGTTTCGTTTGAACGGAAGTTCCAGGTTCCGGCCATTGCCGTTGGTGCGTTGTTGCCGCTGTTGCATTTCCCCTCTATCCGACTTCGACTAACACCATGACCCCTGCTGCCACCAAAGCTGCCAAGCCGGACATAGTTCTTCTGGCCAATGCTGACGGCAAGGTGAAGGAAGTCGCCAATAGTTCCGACAAAGAGGCCAAGAAAACCCCTGCACGCCGACGAACCAGCAAGGCGAGCGCCAAGGACCTGAGCGCCGCAGCCGACGAACTGCTCGCCGCTGCAGATCAAGCCAAGGCCTCGGGAGCCACCAAAAAGGCTGCAGCGAAAACCACCAAGGCCAAAACCACAACGAAAAAGGCCACCACAACTAAGAAGGCAGCCACCGCCAAGAAGACCACGACTAAATCTTCAACAGCCAAGGCATCAGCCAAAGCAGCGGCAGCGAAGCCAACCGCCGAGGAGAAAGCCAAAACCGCAGCTGCTGAGAAGGAAGCCAAGGCCAAAGCCCTGGCCAGCATCAAGATCGGCCCCAAAGGCGTTTACACCGAAGACTCCATCCGGGTTTATCTGCAGGAAATCGGTCGGATCCGCCTGCTGCGTCCCGACGAAGAGATCGAACTAGCCCGCAAAATCGCCGATCTTCTCTATCTCGAGGAACTGGCCGCTCAATTTGAAAGCGACAACGGCCGGGAACCCGACAACAAAGAGTGGGCGGCCTTGGTGGAAATGCCGCTCATCCGCTTCCGCCGGCGCTTGATGCTGGGCCGACGAGCCAAGGAAAAGATGGTGCAATCCAACTTGCGCCTGGTGGTCTCGATTGCCAAGAAGTACATGAATCGGGGCCTGAGCTTCCAAGACCTGATTCAGGAAGGAAGCCTTGGCCTGATTCGTGCAGCCGAGAAGTTCGACCACGAAAAGGGCTACAAGTTCTCCACCTACGCCACCTGGTGGATTCGCCAGGCCATCACACGCGCCATCGCCGACCAGAGCCGCACCATCCGCCTGCCGGTGCACCTCTACGAAACGATCTCCAGGATCAAGAAGACCACCAAGGTTCTCTCCCAGGAATTCGGCCGCAAGCCAACGGAAGAGGAAATCGCGGAATCGATGGAAATGACCATCGAAAAACTGCGCTTCATCGCCAAGAGCGCCCAGCTGCCGATCTCCCTGGAGACCCCCATCGGCAAGGAAGAGGATTCCCGCCTGGGTGATTTCATCGAAGCCGACATCGAGAATCCCGAGCAGGACGTTGCCAAGAACCTGCTTCGTGAAGACCTCGAAGGTGTGTTGGCCACCCTCAGCCCCCGCGAGCGCGATGTGCTGCGCCTGCGCTATGGCCTGGACGACGGGCGGATGAAGACCCTCGAGGAAATTGGTCAGATTTTTGATGTGACCCGTGAACGGATCCGTCAGATCGAAGCCAAGGCCCTGCGCAAATTGCGCCACCCCAACCGCAATGGGGTGCTCAAGGAATACATCAAGTAAGCCAGCACTGGGCCCGTGACCAAACGGTCACGGGAGTAATACATAAGTACATTCCCCCTAGCTGAATGGAGCAGAGGGCTTCTATAAGAGTGCTTGAGGGAATTGAGACGCCCTCCTCACACGGAAGAGATCAAACCCCAGTCCATGACTGGGGTTTTCCTTTAGTAAATAGAAAGAGACCGTGCGACATGTTCACGGGTTTGCATCGAAGGTCTCCGTGAATTCCTGAAAAGCACGCTTCAGCCGCTCCACCGGAGTTTCCTCCAGAGGGCACTCTTGGCGAGTTTCAAGTGCATAGGCCTGGAGCAGGCGAGCATCCGGTTCGAGCACGGAAGCAACCGCCCCCTTGAACAGCACCAGATTGTGCTGCGATGTCAGCCCCTCCAGGTAAGGCTGAAGCAGCCAACTGGGCTGAGCATCGTGTGAGGCATCTGCGGCTGAACGCACCAGACGGGGCCGCAGCAGTTGATACGCGTGATCTCCATCGCGATCGGTGGTGTGGCGCAGCCGAGCCATCAGCACATCGCCACTGCACAACAGGATCAGACGGATGGAACCCTCAGCCACCAGGGGGATCATGGGCTCCTGCTCTTGCGAGTCGGGGGCAACAGAGCCAATTGCTCCGGCCTGACGAACGCCATTGACGACGGGTCCGGGCATGACTGCGCTGCAATGCCTACAAATGTTAAGCGTTCTTCATAAAGAGATCTTCCCTTTCGAAGCTTCACAACCTCGTGAAGGCGAACCAAAGAATCCAAGGCCAAAAGCGTAGGCTGGGCGGCTGATTCGCCCTTTCCATGGCCCTCACCGAACTGCGCATCGCCTCACGACGCAGCCAGCTGGCCATGGTGCAAACCAACTGGGTGAAAGCGGAACTGGAGAAGGCCCATCCCGGCCTGAAGATCACGGTGGAAGCCATGGCCACCCAGGGCGACAAGATCCTGGACGTCGCCCTGGCCAAAATCGGCGACAAAGGCCTGTTCACCAAGGAACTGGAAGCCCAGATGCTGGTGGACCGTGCGGACATCGCAGTCCACTCGCTGAAAGACCTGCCCACCAACCTTCCCGAGGGGCTGATGCTCGGCTGCATCACCGAACGGGAAGACCCGGCCGATGCCCTGGTGGTGAACACCAAGAACCAGGCGTACAAACTCGACACCCTTCCCGAAGGCTCTGTGGTGGGCACGAGTTCCCTGCGCCGCCTGGCTCAACTGCGTCACCACTACCCCCACCTGATCTTCAAGGACGTTCGGGGGAACGTGATCACCCGCCTGGAAAAATTGGACAGCGGCGATTACGACTGTCTGATCCTGGCTGCGGCAGGCCTGGGCCGGCTTGGCTTCGGCGATCGGATCCACCAGCTGATCCCCGGCGACATCTCTCTGCACGCCGTTGGTCAGGGCGCCCTCGGGATTGAATGCGTGGAGGGCAAGCCCGAAGTGCTTGAGGCGATCAAAGTGCTGGAGCACACCCCCACCTCCCAGCGCTGCCTGGCCGAACGCGCTTTCCTGCGGGAACTGGAAGGTGGCTGCCAGGTGCCCATCGGCGTGAACACCCGCTTTGAAGGTGATCAACTCATCCTCACCGGGATGGTGGCCAGCCTTGATGGAAAACGTCTGATCCGCGACCAGGCCAGTGGCGCAGCAAGCGACGCCGAAGCCATCGGCATCGCTCTGGCCAACACCCTCAAAGGTCAGGGTGCTGGCGAGATCCTCAAAGAGATCTTCGACACCGTCCGCCCGGAAGCCTGATCAACTGCGAATTTCCAGACGCGTTCCCACATCCACAGCATCAAACAGCTGCCGGATGTGGCTGTTGAGCATGCGCACGCAGCCCAGGCTGACGGCAGCGCGAATCTGAACCCAGTGCGGCCACGCCGTTCCATGGATCCCAAACTCGCTGCGGCCATTGCGGTGAAAAGCCATGTAGCGATCACCAATCGGGCTGCTGGGTCCGCGAAGCTCCCGCCGCTGACCCGACTTATGGGTCACATAGATCGGATTGACCTTCTTGTTGAGGATGGCGAATTCCCCTTTTGGGGTGGGGGTTTTGGGATCTCCGATCGCCACAGGCCAGGCCCCAAGCTGCTGCTCGCCCCGCATGAGTGTGATCTGTCGCTTGCTGAGGTCAAGCACGATGCGCGACGCATGAGCGGGTTGCCGCAAGGCCAGCTCAACAGGTTCAGCAGCAAGGCATGGAGCAACAGACCCCGCCAACAGGCCAGCCAACAGCGCCGGCATCAATGACCACTTCATGAGACGCGCAAGACCCACTGGTCTCAACGTATTCATTGCTGCGAGAAAAAAACAGCAGCAGCAGCAGCCTTGGAGCTGAACTCTTCAGAATCTCTTTGGTCTCATGGTCGAGATCAAAGAGCCGACTTCGTCCTTCTTCAGCTCTGTTGTCTCACGAGAGGTGTCCATCCCAATCGAAGGATCTTCGATGCTGTTGAGCCGGACGCTGAGCCATGAAAAAGGCGGGGGAGTGTCCCCCGCCTGATCAGCAGTTGATCGCCAACGCGTTTAGTCGACCAACTTGGGATCAATCTCAGCCATGTAGCGAGCCTCGCAGCTCTTGATGATCTCAACGGCCTTTTCAGTGCCGAAGAAACCGTTCACCGAGCAGGTGCCAGGCTTCTTCAGATCCTTGTAGTGCTCCCAGTAGTAGGTGGTCTCTTTCTTCCAGTGCTCACCGAGAGCTTCCCAGCTCTTGATGTGATCCATGCGCTTGTCGTCGGCAAGCACAGCGATCACCTTGTCGTCGACTTCACCACCGTCGTCGAAGGTCATCACGCCGATGATGCGGGCTTCCACAATCGAACCGGGAATCAGGGGCTCGGTGACACCAACGATTTCGATGTCGAGGGGATCGCCATCTTCATCCCAGGTGCGGGGAATGCATCCGTAGGCGAAGGGGTAAGCCAGCGAGGAGTAACCAACGCGGTCCAGCTTGAGATGGCCGGTTTCAGTGATCAGCTCGTACTTGTTGATCGTGTTGGAGTTGAGCTCCACGATCGTGTTGAGACGAAGTTCGGCTTCATCAGCGAAGGCCGGCAGCACGTGCAGCAGGTTGGGCATGCTGCGGCTGGGTGCCTGATCGAGGTTGGCCATAAACGGCGATGGACAGCGCGGCGCATCCTACGGGCCGCCTCAGCCCGGCGAGTTGCACGCGGCTAGGGGGCCGGTTGCAACCGATCAAGCTTGTTCTCCAGATAGCAGAGGAAGGCATCGGTGCTCAGGGGCCGACCGGTGACCCTTTCCACCAGTTGATCCGCATTAACGCTGCGTCCGAGCGGGTGAACGTGCTCACGCAGCCAAGCCAGCAAGGGCGTGACATCGCCGCGCTCCACATGCTCCTCCGGAGACCCGATGGCCTCCGCCATCGCTTCGCTCAACTGTGCACTGATCAAGTGCCCCAACAGATACGAGGGGAAATAGCCAAACAGGCCTTCACTCCAGTGCACATCTTGAAGGCATCCCTCGGCATCGTTCATCGGCCGCACCCCCAGGAGTTCCTGATAGCGCCGGTTCCATTCGTCTGGGAGATCGTTCACGGCCAAACCCTGCTCCAGCAGAGCAATCTCGAGATCCGTGCGGATCAGGATGTGCAAGCCATAGCTGAGTTCATCAGCCTCCACCCGGTTCAAACCAGGCGCCATCGGATTCATCGCCTGCCACATGTCCTGGGTTCCGCTGAAGGGAGCCCCCACCTGCGCAAAACGCTTCCACCACTGCTCGGCGAACGGACGGCTCCGGGCAACACGGTTCTCCCAGAACAGCGACTGACTTTCATGCACCGCCATCGAGGTGGCCTGTCCCAGAGGCCAGGCGAACCATTGGTGGCTCTGGTCCGGCAACCCCTGTTCATAGAGGGAATGACCCCATTCATGGGCCGTAGCCAGGAAGCACGACAAGGGCTGGCCAGGCACCACACGCGTGGTGATGCGGTAATCGGCCGGTCCCAACGTGATCGAGAAGGGGTGAGGCGAACGTGCCATGCAAGTGATGACGGGATTGCGGCCCCAGGCACCGAGCAGCTCATCACAGAGATCTTGCTGGCTGGACTCCTCGAGATCCCAGTCCGCTGATCGTGGGCGTGGCCGGGTGGATGCCTGAGCAACCAATTGCGGCAACCGTTGTCGTAACGGAGCAAACAAGGCCTCGAGACGCTCCAGACGCAGATCCGGTTCGAAGGGTTGCGCCAGGGTCTCCCAACAGGAGCGCGGCTCATCCAGCTGTTTGGCCTGCTCCTGACGCAAATCAATCAGGGTCTGAAGCGCCGGTGCGAAGAGGCTGAAATCAGAGGCCGATCGAGCCTGCTGCCACCGGTTGTAACCCTCGGCCTTGGCCTTGGCCAAGGCGGCGACGAGGGCTGGATCGAGGGACTGCTGCCGCTGCAGGTCCTGTTCCAGCAGATCCAGATTGCGACCCTGCTCAGGGCATCGCTCAGCGGAATTCCAATGCTGACGCGCTGCGGCCAGCAGTTCCGCATAGGCCGCAGCGCTCTGACGAGCATGAAGCTGGGTCGCCAGCAGCGTGAGCTGCTCACCTCGCCAGGACGCCCCGGCAGAAGGCATGCGGGTGTTCTGGTCCCAGTACAGGGTGCTCTGAATCGAGCCAAGCAGCTGCGTCTCTCTCAGATGGGCGCCCAGCTGCCCCCAAGCCGTTGCGGCAGAAGCCATCTCGCCCCCTTTTCCATCACCTTAACGACACCTGGAGTGGCATCGAAGCAGCGATGCAGGCCATGGTGAAACGGTTCAGACGTTCTGGACCCATGCGCCGATTGATGCTGCAGCTGGCCCTGGGGATCGCCCTGCCCATGGCTCTCTGGCCGCTCAAGCTGATCTACCGACAACCGCAGACCGTTCGGTAAGAACCCGTCAGTTCAGCTCACAGCGGCCTTGGCACAGGATCTCAAGGTCGGCGCGCCCGGTGATCTGAAGCCGCCGGGCGGCCCAGATCCCATAGACCCAATCGACCACGCTGCCGATCAAGGGCCAGCGGGTCGGTGCGTAAAGCCACCCCAGACCAATCAGGCGATACGCCTCACGGAAGACGGCCACATCCCGCAGCACCTCCCCGGAGCCTGTGATGGCATGAATGCGGCCCATGGCCACCCGGTAACTGATGCCGGCATGGGCCGCTGCGTCGTAATCAGAGGCATCGATGTCGACAAAAGCCAGCCGGGCCTGACGGTCACGCCGCTGCAGAAAGCGAACTTCGCGCACACACAACGGACAACCTCCGTCAAACAGCAGGGTCAGATCGGGGGCAGATGGGCTGGCCATGGACTCAGACGGTGCTGCAGCACGCAAAGTAAGGAAAGAACGCTGGAGAGCGGTGGGCGTGCAGCAGATCCTGCATCAGATGACAGTGGCAACCCCGGGAAGAGGATTCACCCGACTGGACGGGCTGTTGAACACCTGGATCCGCAGCACGGGTCTGGACCAGGGCGTTCTACATCTCACCTGCCTGCACACCAGCGCCAGCCTCACCATCAACGAGAACGCCGATCCACGGGTGCTGCAGGACCTGGATGCATGGATGGCCGATGCCGTTCCAGAACACCGCCGTTATCTCCATGACGACGAAGGAGCTGATGACATGCCGGCCCACATCCGAACCGCGCTCACCAGCCAAACCCTGAACCTGAGCGTCAGCAGGGGACAACTGCTGCTGGGCACCTGGCAAGCAGTTTACCTCTGGGAGCACCGCAGCGCTGCTCACACCAGAACGATCGCCTGCCACCTGTTCGGTGAATCCTCCAGCCGCGCCACCCCTGAAAGCACCACGCAGAACACTTCAGCCACGCCGAAAACCCTGTTGAGCCTGCGCAATGGCGAACGGATCAATCAAGCCATTCAGGCCCGCCACAACCCCAACGCCTGGGAAACCGACGACGGCATCGATACCGACACCGATCTGATGATTGATCGATTGCATGACCTGAGCGACTGATGACCAGCTCCAGCCACGATGGAGGAGTGATTCAGGGCTTCCATGCCAGTTGAACCTCTCGATGCCGCCCAGAAGTCGGCCCTCAGCACAACCCTGCCCAATTGGGTTGTGAACGCAGACAGGCTGCACCGCGATCTGCAGTTCAACAGCTTCGTGGAGGCCTTTGGATTCATGGCACAGGTGGCCTTGCTGGCCGAATCCAAAAATCACCATCCGAACTGGAGCAACGTCTACAACCGCGTTTCAATCGATCTGACCACCCATGATCTCGGCGGCCTCAGCAGCCTGGATGTGGAGCTGGCCAGCGCCATTGACGCTCTGCTGCCAGCATGAGCCCAGTGGGTCCTTGCGCATGACCACCGCACCAGCCACCGCCAACGTCCCCGTCACCATTCTCAGCGGCTTCCTCGGAGCGGGGAAAACCACGCTGCTGAATCACATCCTGAGCAATCAGCAGGGGGTGAAGACCGCGGTGCTGGTGAATGA
>Ga0189274_100137_pt1 | contig 54316 bp, 39 predicted proteins | sample N5B1minimetaG_FD_130323 | JGI IMG/M metagenome (GOLD analysis project Ga0189274, IMG submission 130323) | Marine microbial communities from the Costa Rica Dome - N5 B1 mini metaG | ecosystem: Environmental > Aquatic > Marine > Oceanic > Photic zone | place: Costa Rica: the Eastern Pacific...
AGATAGGATTTTTCAGCTTCCTGCTTTGCATGTGCAAATTTCGGAATAATATTTGGCACAAAAAAACCCTGAACTCAATTATGTGTTCAGGGTTTTGTAGCAGTATTATATTACTTATCTAACAATAAGTTTCTTTGTTTTTTGACCGGTTGAGGTTGAAACCCTCACAAAATAGCTTCCTGCACTTAAATCATTCACATCAATTATGACTTTGTTTGAGTTAGTTTTAGCCGTAGAAATTACTTCTCCGAGAATGTTAATTAATTCAATAGTTGATTGCGGTAAAACACCATCAATGATCACCTCAGTACTTACTGGGTTCGGATAAAGTTTAAAATTAAAATCATAGTCATCAATACTTACATCATCTGTTGTTACCTGTAACATTACAGAGTCAACGCTGCAGTCATTGTAGGCATATAACCAAACATCAAAAGTAGCAACGCTATCATAAGTATGTTGTAGCGCAAGTGAATCAGTATAAGTTGTCATATCTCCCATATCCCAAACCAACGAATCTGCATTTGAAGAGGTACTGGTAAAGTCTACGATAGTTCCTGATGCTGTAAAGTTGAAGCTGGCAACAACATCATCTATTACTACTAGAGGTTTTGTGTGTTCTCCTACACAATATAAGTTGTCTACGTCATGTCTTCTTAACGTGTCATTTAGTTCAATATCATAGTTTCCAGCAGTGTTGTAAGTATGACATGCAGTTAACAAATTTGTGTTTTGAAATCCGTCACCCCACAACCATAAGATATGGGCTGTTGGATCAGCATATGCATAAGAGTTATAATGAACATCAGCATAAACTGGTTTCTGCGTATAATTCACGCATGCGCCACTAACTACTCCAGGACAGATAGAGTCATTGTCTAAGATGAATTCATCATGCAAATCGTAATCTACTCTCGGATTAATCAAGTAATCTAGGTCATAGGCAGCTCCGTAAAGTCCAAATCCATTATAATATCCAGCAGCTGACATGAAATCAGGGTTGTTGTAAATTAGGAACGAAACTCCTTCTCCAGCACCATCATTTGCTGAGGCATCACTCACAATAATTTTTAATGAATCATCTGTTGGCGTGTAAACGGTCACCACATAGTCATTTGTGACGGTAACGGCAGGAAATGAACTATTCACGGCAATGTTCGGTAAAACTGGATCATAAGATTGATGTTTCACGTAAACAGTGTCTCTCGCTAATTCTACACCAACAGAATCATTCCCAGCAGTATAATCGTTTAGCACTGTAATTGCCATTAATGAATCTACCAATGGATTGGTTTCAAATGCGTAGAACTGAATTCCGCTCACTTCAATTGGCTGAGGTGCGTGAAATCTTTGCGCTCTTCCTCCGTAGGTATTAAACTCTGGATTCGCTCCTGTTCTTAATGCTTCAAAATATACGGTACTAGTTTTATTCAAACCAACATAGTTGTTGTAATAAGCTCCGCAAGAATCTCCAACAGCTTTGGTGCTGTTCCAGATAGGTTGAGTATGAGTATTTACAGCTGTAGGAGCCTGCAATTGTGTATATCCGATAAAAGAAAAAGTGAGGGCAATAAAAAGTGAGAAGTAGTTGTGTTTCATAAGTAATCTGTTCAATGAGTCTTTTTATATAAAACGATTGAAATTATCTGAGGGTTGGATTTTGCTATTTAATAATTGACACATTTCCCTCTCGGACGATTCTCTCCCCAAGCACTGTTTCTCCTGAAAGCATGTAAACAAAAGTTTGAGGCTCTAAAGAAGATCCATTTAAAGTACCGTCCCAATAATCTTTTTGCTCATCAGATACAAACACACGTTTTCCCCAACGATCAAAGATTTCAATTTTGTAATTAAATAATCTTGGTCCGAGTACTTCAAGTACATCATTGTGGCCATCACCATTAGGTGAGAAAATGTTCGGGATAAAGACATCCATGTAGCCGTTGATGTCTACTAAAACACTGTCCGTATTCATGCAATTGTTTTGGTCAGTAGCGAAAACAACATACACCGTTGCTTGATCAGGAACATCATAGACAATACTACAGTCATCTTCAACACATTCTTGCACTTCTGGAACCCAAGAGTAAGTGACATTACCAGGAGATTCTGCAAACAAAGTTACTTCGCCTCCAATACCAATCAAGGTGTCGTTACCAGCAACTACAGTTGGCAATGGGTTAACAACAAGAAGAAGACTATCTTGATCAATTCCGCATGAAGGATTGGTAGCAGTAACCGTAACCCAAGTAGTTGTGTCTAATCCAAGATAAATAGTTTCACCTGTTTGACCGGTGCTCCAAGTAATAGCGTATCCATTGTTGGCTGCTGTCACTTGAATAGAATCTCCATAGCAGATTGCGACAGATGGTGCTACTGAAACTTCGGGAGCGGGAGCAAAGGTTACTGTAACTGGAGTAGAGTCTGATCGACAACCATTAAGGTCTTCATAAACCCAATAGGTGACATCTCCAACAGTAGCAGGAGGAGTGTAAGATGTTCCACTTGCTAAATTGACATTAAACGTGTTTTCCCAACTGATATTCCCACCAATTGTTGGGGTCGCCGTAAGCGCTGTTGGTGTATCTCCTTCACAGTAGTCAGTAGTACCTGTCACAGCTGGAGCACCAGGAGTTGGTTTAATTGTATAGTCAACTTGGGTTGGTGCACTTTCACAACCGTTTGCTGTTTCTGTCACATAAATGCTAAAAGTACCAACGGTTAAAGTGGGCGAATATTCATTTAATGTACTGACAACATTAGTCAATCCAGCATCATCATACCAAGTGATTGTTCCACCTAATGTTGCCGTTGCTTGATTAGGTATCGGAAAGTCTCCTTCGCAATAGACCGTATTACCAGTTACTACAGGCGCAGCCGGCACAGGATTGACAATGATTGTAACCATATCAGAAGGACCTTGACAACCGAGTACTAGTTCTTCTTCAGCCGCATAAAATTCATAAGTACCCGCAGTCAGAGCTCCAGGATTAAATGTGTTCCCAGTGCCAATTACCGGCGTCAATGCTGCATTGTCAAACCATTCTACGTTTCCACCATTGGTTGATACTACATTCAAGTCTGCAATAGCATCCCCTTCACAGTAAACTGCATTTGCTTCAATATCTACGTTTGGAGGGATAATCACCGTCACATCTGCAGTTCCAGATACAGTTCCGGCGCATCCATTTCCTGTTACTGAGACCAAGGTATACGTTCCGTCTTCGTTCACCATTAAATTGTATGGGTCAGCTGAAATTCCAATTTGATTAAAGTTTCCGCTTGGACCATTAACAACAATGTCATATGGACCAGGACCAGTAAAATCAACAACAAGAGTTGCGTCATCTCCTTGGCAAACAGTCTCATTTCCACTGATGGTGGCAGTAGGTGTTGCATATACATCCACATCAATAGTTCCAGAGATTACACAGCCAGTGTTTGGATCCGTTACATCTACATTGAAAGTTGTATAGGCACTTAATGTTGCTGTTGGGTCAGAATCAGTATCGCTACTTAATAGGGGTGCATTGTCCCACTGATAAGTGTAGGTTGGAGGTGTAATTCCACAATCTACCGTGTATTGAGTAGTTGCCCCGTCAAACCAACTAGTACTTCCCGAAATGAAATCACTTAAAATATCTGCCACCGTGTCGCCACTAGAGTTAATTAAGTAAACTGAACTTTCTTGAGGTTGAATTCCAGTTGTTCCGTTCACTTGAAGGTCGATTACTGAACCAACATCCCAACAAAAGTTAAACACCTCAGTATGCGCAGCTCCTCCTCCTAAATCAGGTGGAAAGAAAGTTCCTGCTGATGTACCATCTACAAAAATTTCAATTTCGGTACCTCCCCATCCGTCACTCCAGGCGTCATAACAGTGTAATTCAAAACAACAAGTGTTACCTACATATGGTGTTCCTTCAGCATGAAGTATTGTAGAACTTCCGGGGCAAATAATGGCGTCATCTGCAGTTACATTTACTTCAAATCCAACTCCAATATCTATTGTCGTAGATGAGGTACATCCTTGGTCATCAGTTACTGTTAATGTTACGGGATGATTACCAGCTGTTACAAATGTGTGACTTGGGTTTGGACCTCCATTATTGACAATAGTTCCGTCAAAATCCCAGTCATATTGAACAATATTATTTTGTGCTTGTGAATTATCTGTGAAATTAATGTTTTGTCCAGGACAGTTTGTTGCAGAAAAAGTAAAGTCAGGACACAATGCTATCCCAACCGTTTGTTCGTTTGAAAAGATCGAAGTTGAACCGGTCCATCCCCAAGTTACCAGAGAAACACCTCCAAGGTCGTTGTTAATCATGTCACTAGTGTGAGTAATAGAGGTAGCTCCATCCACTTTTACTTCGAGTGTTTGCATTGCTCCTGCTGTCCAGATAATTTCAACAATGTGGTCTTGGCAATCTTCTACTTCACCCGTGAAGGTAGAAATGGGGTCTAAAGGAAGGCCTGATAAGCACCCTGCGCTACTGTGGTCTATTGTTCCGCCTGACATGATGGAAATGTGATCACCTGCAATATCCCAATTGGTGGTTTGACCGGAACCTTGATTGTCTCGTGTATCAAATTCAACTGCCACCGTGTTGGTTAATCCTTGATAACCTAAGCCAAAGCCTCCCGTTCCGGTAGACCACACACCAGGTTGCAGCACGAACGCCATTCCTTCACCTCCAAAACCATCACAACCAAAGTTTACCTTAAATAAGAGTGAAAAATTACTATTCAAGTTAACTGGAGTCAATGAATACATTGATCCAGTTTGGTTGTTCGCATTAGGTGTAATCGTAAATTCATTACAATTTGCTGTAGCACTTGCATTACCAGTTGTATTAAACTGAGCAAATGCATTACCGGTGATAATTCCGATTAACAGTATGAGTGAAATGACTTTTCTCATTATCCTTTTGACGTAAATTGCGCTTATATCGTTTGTAATACGTGTTTTCAACTAAAAAAGTTGTCTAAATTTACACATTATCAACATCTATTAACGCACTTATGGAAATATGGCACAATAACCGTTGTTCAAAAAGCCGCAACGCTATCCAATTATTAGACGAGAAAAAGGCAGATTATGAAGTTTTTTATTACTTGGAAACGCCTCCGAATGAAAAACAAATTAAAGAATTATTGAGTAAGCTGGGTATGAAAGCTGAAGACCTGATCAGAAAGGGTGAAAAGGATTACAAAGAGAATTTTAAAGGCAAAGAATTGTCTGAGAAAGAGTGGATAAGTGCCATGGCGAAATATCCGAAATTAATTGAACGCCCGATTTTAGTCAAAGGAGATAAAGCTGTTGTCGGAAGACCAACTGAGAATTTGTTGGAATTATTATAAATAAAAAAGCCTGCTCAAAAAGCAGGCTTTTTCAATATTATCTAGATGGTTGACTATTCGTTGTCAACTGTTTCTTTCAATCTTTTCGGTCTTAACATCTCAACTGCACCTAGTGTTAACCAGAATGGAACAGCAAATCCTAATAAAAAGGCTAATACCCAAAAAGCCATTAATCCAATGCAAAGAAATAGAGCGATACCTAATGCAACCATGATTTTATATTATTTTTGTCTAAAATTTGTGCGATAAAGTTAATATTAATTCTCTAATAATTGAAATAAATGGAATACAGAATTGAAAAAGATACAATCGGTGAAGTTAAAGTTCCTGCAGATAAGTACTGGGGAGCTCAAACAGAGCGATCAAGAAATAATTTTAAAATCGGTCCTGCCGGTTCAATGCCAATTGAGGTTGTTAGAGGATTTGCTTATTTAAAGAAGGCAGCAGCTTACACCAATTGTGAATTAGGTGTTTTGGATGCGTCAAAAAGAGATTTAATTGGGCAAGTTTGTGATGAGATTTTAGAAGGAAAACATGATGATCAATTCCCATTAGTAATCTGGCAAACAGGTTCAGGAACACAGTCAAACATGAATGTGAATGAGGTGATTGCCAATCGTGCACATGAAATTGCAGGTAACAAAATTGGAGAAGGAGAGAAAACACTACAGCCTAATGATGATGTGAATAAGTCACAATCATCAAATGACACTTTTCCCACTGGAATGCACATTGCTTCTTATAAAATGATTGTAGAAACGACCATTCCTGGAGTAGAAAACTTACTCGCTACCTTAAAGGCAAAATCTAAAGAGTTTAAAGATGTGGTGAAGATTGGAAGAACTCACTTGATGGATGCTACTCCTTTAACACTAGGGCAAGAGTTTTCAGGTTATGCATCTCAGCTAGAGCATGGATTGAAAGCTTTAAGAAATACCTTGTCGCACTTATCTGAATTAGCTTTGGGAGGTACTGCTGTAGGAACAGGGTTGAATACACCTAAAGGGTATGACGTTCTTGTGGCAAAATATATCGCAGAATTTACTGGATTGCCATTCATCACTGCTGAGAATAAATTCGAAGCTTTAGCAGCGCATGATGCAATTGTAGAGACACATGGGGCACTGAAGCAATTGGCTGTTTCTCTAAACAAAATTGCCAATGACATCAGATTGATGGCGTCAGGACCAAGGTCAGGGATTGGTGAAATCATTATTCCTGCTAATGAGCCAGGTTCTTCGATTATGCCAGGAAAAGTGAATCCAACTCAGGCAGAGGCCATAACTATGGTTTGTGCGCAAGTAATGGGGAATGACGTGGCAGTAACAGTTGGCGGAACACAAGGACATTATGAATTAAACGTATTTAAACCAATGATGGCGGCAAACCTATTGCAGTCAGCAAGATTGATTGGAGATGCATGTAATTCGTTCAATGAGAATTGTGCTAAAGGAATTGAACCAAACCATACTCGTATCAAGGAGTTGTTGAATAATTCATTGATGTTGGTGACTGCTTTAAATACAAAGATTGGATATTATAAAGCAGCAGAAATTGCGAATACTGCACACGAAAATGGCACTACCTTAAGAGAAGAAGCAATTCGATTAGGATATGTACCTGAAGATAAATATGAAGAATGGGTGGATCCAACAAAAATGATTGGTTCACTAGATTAATAAAAATGATCCCTTCAAGATTTGGAGGGATTTTTTAATGATATTATGGAGAATAGAACAGAGTTAGGCGCCTTGGGTGAGTTTGGATTGATTGACAAACTAACTAAGGATACTCAAATTTATCATGACACTACCGTAAAAGGAGTGGGAGATGATGCTGCAGTGATAGATGCTGGGGAGAAATATATACTTGTTTCAACTGATATGCTGGTTGAAGGAATTCATTTTAATATGATGTATACACCGCTCATGCATTTAGGCTATAAAGCGGCAGTTGTCAACTTTTCAGATATCTATGCTATGAATGGAGATGTGACACAAATCACGGTTTCAATAGCGGTGTCAAATCGATTTTCAATTGAAGCAGTTGAGGAGATTTACAAAGGCATTCATAAAGCATGTGAATTGTACCAGGTAGATTTGGTTGGAGGAGACACAACCAGCTCAACTTCTGGATTGGTGATTTCAGTAACGGCTATTGGAGAAGTGAACAAAGAAGAAATTGTGTATCGTTCTGGAGCAAAAGAGAATGATCTATTGGTAGTGACAGGTGATTTGGGAGGTGCTTTTATGGGACTTCAAGTTTTGGAAAGAGAAAAGGAAGTCTATAAAGAAAATCCAGAAATGCAACCTGAACTTGAAGGTTTCGATTACATTTTAGAACGTCAGCTTAAACCTGAAGCAAGAAAAGATATCATTCATTACTTAAAAGAATTAGGGGTGAAACCAACATCCATGATTGATGTTTCGGATGGTTTAGCCTCTGAGTCACTTCACTTGGCAAAGCACAGTGATTTGGGGGTTGTGATTTATGATGAGAAGATTCCAACTGACCAAGAAACTTACAATGTTGCACGTGATTTTAATTTGGACGCCAGTGTTGCTGCTCTTAACGGAGGAGAAGATTATGAGCTTCTTTTTACCATTTCACAAGCTGATTATGATAAAATTAAAGATACGCAGCACTTGAGTATAGTGGGATACATGACCGATAAAAATAGTGGTTGTCATATTGTTGATAGAGGAGGCCAGATGTTGCCGTTAACAGCTCAAGGTTGGAATCACTTTAGCCAAGAAGATGAATAATTATGGAGGCCAATTTTTTAAATTCTTCAATTAAACAATTTGAATATTACAAGGCGCTTGGTGATAAGACATTAGCTCAATTATCTGAAGAAGACTTGTTCCATAAATTGGATGAAGAGTCCAATTCGATTGCAGTTATTGTTAATCATTTAAACGGCAACATGCTTTCGCGTTGGACTAATTTCTTGACCGAAGATGGAGAAAAAGATTGGCGCGATCGAGATAATGAATTTTCAGATGAGATAAAAACCAAGGCTGAATTGATCCATAAATGGGAAGAGGGTTGGATGTGTCTCTTTAAAGCCTTGTATAGTATTACTCCCGCCAATTTCAATCGTCCAATTTTTATCCGGAACCAACAACATACAATTATTGAAGCCTTCAACAGACAAATCGGTCATTACGCTTATCATGTTGGGCAAATGGTCTTGATTGGAAAGCACTTGAAGGGAAATGAATGGAATTCCCTGTCGATACCAAAAGGCGCATCAAATCAATTCAACAAAGAAAAGTTTGAACGTGGAAAACACGGAGGACATTTTACTGATGATATCAAATAAAAAAAGGCGATTCAAAAGAATCGCCTTTTTAATTTATCGTTAGTTCACTTTATAGTCCGGATCCGACTATATGAGTAAAGCCTTGGCCACTAAACGCGGTGTTGTCTGTTGATACACCGGTGTACGTGTAGTAATAAATTCCATCTGGACAAGGGTCACCATTTAAGTCTTCACCATTCCATTCGTCTGCAATGTTATCCATGATGTGAACTGTAACTCCCCATCTATTGACGATAACACATTCGAAAGTGGCAACAGCTTGAGCCCAATTGTTGAACGTGAAGAAGTCGTTATCCATATCACCGTTTGGAGTAAAGATATTGACTGGTGTAAATTGCAGTGGATCGTAAATAATCATTGTTTTACATGAAGTATCCGTACATCCGTTCTTGTTGATTGCGACCAAACAAACTTCAAACTCACCGGCACTTACAAAACAAGTATCAAATCCTTCATTTACATCATGTGAAATTTGCCATCCAGTTCCATAGTTTAAAGGATCAAAGTTCAAATTCCAGAAGAATGTAGTATCCGCATTCGGGTTGTTCGGGTTAGCGTAATTCTGTGAGATGTTTGTAAAGTCAATACAAACCTCAGCAGTTCCTTCATATAATCCAGGAGTTAAGAACTGAGGAGAGTCAACTTCAAAGTCAGCAACTGGGTTTAATGAATCTAAGGTCACCGTATCTGTTAGGATACATCCTACACCATCTTGAACTAAAATGTAGTAATCACCAGGGTTCAGTCCACCCCAAGTCGTGTTGTTTGAGTTAGCTCCTGTTTGAAGGTTTGTCCAAGTGTATGTATAACTTGGTGTTCCTCCGCCTGCAGCTGCAAATACAACTCCGTTTCCAGACTGATAATCAAATTGTCTACAGTAAGCTTCTTCAGATCCAATCTCTGTGAATACTAATTCAGCAGGATAAGTAATGTTGAAGTCAAATGTTTTATCACATCCATTTTGATCATTGATAGTTACTGTATAAGGTCCAGGTCCCATGTGGTTAATCCAGTTTGTTCCAATTCCGTTAGGATTTCCAGAAGGGTTAGGATTCCAGAAGTATGAAATCTGGTTGTAAGCACCTGTGTAGTTGTATACAGTATCGATAGTAGCTAAACCGGTCGGTTGTCCGAAACATAGCGGCTGGTCAATTACTAAATCAATATCTAATTCGTCTGGATCATCAATAAAGATAGAGTCTGTCTCAAAGCATCCTTTCGAATCAGTAATTGAGGCGTAATACCATCCTTCTGGTAAAGTGTTCGCAGTGTTCGTGTTTCCAGAGTTCAGAACGTTATTACTTGCATCCCAAATTTGGAAAGTATTACCACCGTTACCTCCTGTAGTGTTTACTGTAACTGATCCATCTGAGAATTGGTAACAAGTTGGGTCATTGAATAACCAGTCAATTGTTAACTCTCCTGGCTCTTGAATCTCAAAGATTTGAGACCATGGACATCCGTCATCATCAGTTACAGTTACAATCCATTGTCCACCGTATAAGTCATCAACTTCTGAATCACCATTTCCACCAGCTACACCAGCAACTGTTTCTTGGAAGTGGATTCCTGAAGTGTGAGTCCAAACAACATCATAAGGACCAGTAGGTACAGGTAAACTTTCAATATCTGTAATGTAAGCCCCTCCATCATTGTCACCAAAACAAGTCACGTCTCTTAGCGAGTCTAATACAAATGTTGGTGAAGGGATGTTAGCATCTGTTCCAACAGTTACAGCTGTATCAATAGAGCATCCGTCAGAATTTGTTACGTTTAAGAAGTATGAACCTGGGTCAACTCCTACAAAGTCACCATCATTTTGAGGACCATAACTAGATGAACCTGTTAATGTATAGGTATTTGTTGGGTCATCTGGTAAAACATGAACTTCACCAGGAATAAATCCTCCAAGACCAGGGCATGATTGTGCGTTTACAACCGTGATGTCATTAAGAACAACTGTTCCCATTTCAACTTTTACTGAGTCAACGATATCATAACATCCATCATTAACATTCATGTAATACCATGTCAAAACATTTGGACTTACAGAAATGTCTTCAGTAGTTTCACCAGTTGGTTGCCAATCAATAACAATTGAACCTGGATCATAAGGGTTGTTGATTGTTGCATCAATATCTACCACGTCACCAGGACAAATAACAAAAGTATTTTGGTTAAAGTTAATCGTTGGAACTGGTGCCGCATTCAAGGTTACATTCACCGTGGTGTCTTGAACCATTCCACATTCATCTGTCACAGTTACAGTGTATGTAGAGGTTCCATTTATGTTTCCTGGAAGCGAAACCGTTGGTCCGGTTCCGTAAACACCCCAATCGTAAACTAAGTTCGGAATACCTCCATCTGTGTAGGCTGTAACATCAACAGTCGGTGTTGGACAGTCAATGACAATATCATCCGCAAAGACATTGAATGAAGGCGGATTATCAATAATGTTAATGCTAGCAGAAACAGACATAGTGTCTCCACAAGGAGTTAAGTAATACGTTTCAATAATTAACGTCTCTGTAGCTTCAGGTAGTGCATCAGCTAAGGCGTCAATAGTTACAGTCAAAGTATCTTGCCCTGGAGGAATAGTGTAAGAAGGGGCAACAGTTGAATAATCCGTACCATTAGTTGCAGTTCCACTTACGTTAATATCAACAACGTAAGATGAATCAGTATATCCATCAGGCTTAATGAAGTTAATAGCAGCTGAAGTACATCCTTCAATTAATTCGTTTCCAACAAGTGGGTCACCATTAATATCTACCAACTCAATTGCAATGTCAGGAGAGTTAGATGAGAATGAATTTGCCTCTAAGAATACCGCAGAATCAAAAGCAGTATCACCAGCATCTCCAATTACTAATTTGATGTGATATGTTTGACCACATTGCACTTGAGCTCCAGCCTGTAAGATAACAGTGTGAGCATCAAATTGTAAATCAGGTGAACCGGTCGGGTTGTCCACTAAGTATGCACAGTTCGTACACGGACCAGTATTTGATGACCCGTTGTTTAAGTTGTTCATAGTTACTGGAAGAGTACCTGTCCCTGGAACGATTGCAATGTTTTCACCACCATTTAAAAATGGTCCGGCAAAACCAGGTCCAGAAATAATAAATCCAAATCCATCATTAAATGACGAAGTTGAATATTCATGGTATTCTTCTGAAGCGAAAATGTAGTTAAACAAAATCGAGTCTCCAGTTGGAATGAAGTCGAATTCTAATATCGCTTCATTATTCATTGTGAATGGAGAACCGATCTGAGCCATATCTGGATCGTTTGGATCTGGAGCTACACCATTGTTGTTTGTAGAAGAACCTGAATTATTTGGTCCCACACATACTTGAGCATCACCCGTTGCTAAAACCAACCCTTCTAAAATAGGGAAAGTAGTACCGGTTGCATCATAATATCCAACTTGTGTTTGGATAGCTTGTGCCAATGGCACGGATGCGTTAAACTGAACATTTGAAACTGTAACACCCGTTCCAACTAGTACGTTTTGTACTAATTCTTCAGGAGTTTGAGTCGCATTGTCCACCACGATTTGGGCGATAGAAGCAGAACCTGTTAACATAAAGAACAAGCTCAGAATTAGACTTTTTGTTTTCATTTTTTTGTTGCTTTTTAACTTCACTTCAACTAAGACTTAGAACAGTCTCAAAAGGTTGCACAAAGTACTAATTTTTTTCCTAGTGCTTTTTTTACTGCACATTCAAACAATTCTTATTTTTACAAAAAACAGAAATATTCCAATGATTAATCAATACATAGAATCCAACAAACAACGTTTTTTAGATGAGCTAATCGAACTATTAAAGATTCCAAGCATCAGTGCTGATTCTGCTTATAAGGGAGATGTCCGTAAAATGGCAGAAGCTTTAATGGTCAAATTAGATGAGGCAGGTGCTGAAAATATAGAGTTGATTGAAACTGCAGGTCATCCTATTGTTTATGGAGAGAAAATTATTGACACCAATTTACCAACTGTTCTTGTATATGGACATTATGATGTTCAGCCACCTGATCCATTAGAGTTATGGGAAAGTGGTCCGTTTGAACCGGTCATCAAGAAAACAGATATCCATCCTGATGGAGCCATCTTTGCCAGAGGTGCATGTGATGATAAAGGACAGATGTATATGCAGGTGAAAGCTTTTGAAGCAATGTGTAAAACAGATTCGCTTCCGTGCAACGTTAAGTTTTTGATTGAAGGAGAAGAAGAGGTTGGTTCTGAAAATTTAGAAGAAGTAATAGTAGCGAACGCAGAAAAACTACAGGCTGACGTAATCTTGGTTTCAGATACTGGAATTATGGCCAACGATATCCCTTCAATCACAACTGGTTTGAGAGGGTTGAGTTATGTTGAGGTGGAAGTAACAGGTCCAAATAGAGATTTACACAGTGGTCTATATGGAGGTGCGGTGACCAATCCGATTAACGCACTCTGTGAGATGATTGATCAACTTAAAGACGAGAATAATAAAATTACCATTCCAGGCTTCTATGACAAGGTTGAAGTGATTTCAGCTGAAGAAAAAGAACTGATGGCGAATGCACCTTTTTCAGAACAAGCCTATTGTGATGCACTTGGAATTAAAGAAACAGATGGTGAAAAAGGATACTCGACTTTAGAGCGTGCAACAGTGCGTCCAACGCTTGATGTGAATGGCATTTGGGGCGGATATACTGGTGAAGGAGCAAAGACAGTAATTCCTTCAAAAGCTTTTGCGAAAATTTCAATGCGACTTGTGCCTCACCAAGATTTTAATGAGATCACAGCTTTGTTTCAAACTTATTTTGAATCCATAGCTCCAAAAGGAACACAAGTTAAAGTGATTCCGCATCATGGCGGAGAGCCTGCCGTGACCCCTGTACAATCTCCTGAATATCAGGCGGCGAGTAAGGCAATGGAAACCACCTATGGAAAAGTGCCAATTCCTATTCGATCAGGTGGGTCTATTCCAATCATAGCTATGTTTGAACGAGTTCTTAAAATTAAGACGGTATTGTTCGGTTTTGGTCTTGACTCTGATGCGATACATTCACCAAATGAACACTATGGTCTTTTTAATTTTTATAAAGGGATTGAAACAATTCCGCTTTTTTACCAAAACTACGTAGAACTTAAAAAATAATGAAGGCACTTATTTTCAGCATTATAGTTTGTGTTGGCTCTGCTTCATTTGCAGTCAAAGCCAAACCTCTATCAACAGAATTTGAAGATCTTGTCTTTAAAGGGATGGAGAATTTTACGGTTGAAAAAAAGAATGGTAAGGTGCACATTGGTTTCGACTATGTCATCCAAAATCCGAACAAATTAACAGTGGTGATTAAGCCATCATCTTTGTTCTTAAAGATAGCCGATCAGGATTGCGGATGGGTCGTGATTGAGGAGAAAATAAAAATCAAAAAGAAATCTGAAGCTGGTTATCCTTTCAAGTTGAAAGGAGATGCTTCAAACTTTGTGAAAAGTTCATTTGCATCTATTTGGAACGTGATTACTGGGAAAGGGATTGCCTTTAACTTAAAAGGTGATCTGAACGCTGGTATTGTCGTTTTCAAGAAAAAATGGCCAATGGATTATACATACATGATGACAAATGACGAGTTCATGTCGTTTTTTTAAAACTTATGAAAAAGAAAGTTGCAGTAGTTTATGGTGGTTACTCCTCTGAATTCAAAATTTCAGAGAAGAGCGCCGGAATGTTATTTGAAGCAATTGATGCTGATTTATTTGAGCCGTATTTGGTAGAAATCGGAAAAAAATCATGGCATGTTTCTCACAAAGGTGGTGTCTATCCTATTGATAAGAATAAGTTTACCTTTTTACTCAATGATGAGGTTGTCGCTTTCGATATTGCCTTGATTACTATTCATGGTACTCCAGGTGAAGATGGTAAACTACAAGCCTATTTTGATATGATTGGATTGAGCTATGTCAATTCAAGTGCTTTTGCAGCCTCATTATCATTTAATAAATGGGCTTGTAATAGTTTTTTAAGAGCTTTCGGAATTCAAACAGCCAAGGCAATCTTGATCAGAAAAGGTGAAACTCCTAACCCGATTGAAATAGCGGACGAGCTAGGTTTTCCTTGTTTCGTAAAGCCAAATGATGGTGGTTCGAGTTATGGAATTACTAAGGTGAACACTTTAATGGAAATGCCTGATGCCATTGCAAAAGCATTTTCAGAAGGAGATGAAGTTGTGATCGAGTCTTTTTTGAGTGGCCGAGAGATTACCTGCGGAATGTATTCAGATGGTTCTGAAATTCATGCTTTGCCTCTAACAGAAATCATTAGTCATAATGACTATTTTGACTACGAAGCAAAATATGAAGGCAAGTCAAATGAGGTGACACCAGCTGAGATTCCAGATGAATGGCGCAAATCTATTCAAGATACCTCTAAGCATGTTTACCGAAGATTAGGTTTAAAAGGGTTTGCTAGAATTGATTACATGGTAAATGAAGAAGGTGTTCCGAGCCTAATCGAAGTGAATACTAATCCGGGAATGTCGGCAGAGAGTATTGTGCCGCAGATGATTCGTGCCAATGGTCAGACGGTAAAAGACGTGCTGACAGAAATTTTACAAATTGGATAATTCACATTAATTTTCGACCGTTTAGTCGAATTATTTCCGATTCTTAAAGATTTAGTTTGTAACTTGTTAACATGAAGAAACTCATGTTAGTCATTTTAGTGGCCAATGTTGTCACTTGCTTTGCTCAACAATTAGATACTAATCGATACAAGAACAGCATGTTCAGCAGTCAGGCTGTTTATGACGTGCAATATTCAACCGTGCCTCAGTGGGTTTGGCCTTACTGGAATGTGGACTTATCTATGGATATATTTGAGCCTACAGGAGATTTAAACACAAAACGTCCTGTAATTATATTTGCCCATGCAGGCGGGTTTATTAATGGTTCAAAAGATGTCGATAATATGCAGGCCATTTGCGATACGTTTGCCAGAAAAGGTTTCGTGACCGCAACCATTGATTATCGCAAAGGATTTGACCCACTAGATGAGGAAAGCGCTGAAAGAGCGGTTTATCGTGCTGTTCAGGACGGTAAAACAGCAGTGCGATTCTTTAAAGAAAACTATGCGGCATACAATGTTGATACAAACAACGTTTTCTTTGGTGGAATGTCAGCCGGAGGATTTGTAGCCTACCATGTAGCCTACTTAGATGAAGAATCTGAAAGACCGGCAAGTACTTACGGTGGTTTCACTGTGAATGATTTGGGATGTCTTGATTGTGCCGGTGCTTATCAAAATAATACTTCAGAAATTAAAGCTGTTCTCGATTTTTGGGGCGCTACTATTGATACAACTTTTATGCAGGCCGGTGATCAACCCATAATGATTATGCACGGAACTCAAGATCCAACGGTTCCTTATTATGAAGGCTACCCTTTTGGCTTGCCAACATTGCCTTTAACTTATGGTGCTGATCCAATTAAAAATCAGGCTGAGGCTGTAGGGGTGCCATACACGCTCATTCAGAATGATATGGATTTACACATGATGGAAGGATCCAATAACGGAACTTGGGACCCAATTCCAAATGATTTTTGGGGGGACACTTTATTGCCTTTTACAACCGATTTCGTATTCGATTTGATCAAACCAACCACCGTTAAAATTTCACCTGACACGGTCTATTTAGGATTGAATGAAGTATATACGTTTGAGGTTGAAGATCATATGGATGCACAGTATATCTGGGAATTCAACAATATGGATATTACAGAATTGACAAATAATGATGCTGCTACCATTGAGCTACAATTTGTTACTCCTGGAATTTATGAAATAGATGTGACCGAATTCAATCAAATTCTAGCTTCAGGAGAGAAGCAAAAGTTTGTAGCAGAAGTGCAAGATGATGTTGGGTTTATAGAGAATGAAGTGGAGTTTAATCTTTATCCGAATCCGGCGAAAGAAATGGTACAACTCAGCGTTAATGAAATTATAGAATACATAGAGGTGATTGATGTAAATGGAAAGCTCGTTCGTAGGATAAATCCGAATTCAAACACAGCTGTAGTTGATGTCTCATCCCTAGATGCAGGAATTTATTTAGTGAGATTTTCAGTGGGCTCTGAATTGAAAACAACTACTCTCTCAAAACTGTAGCAACTCATTCAAATGGTTGGACGTTGTTCAATCATGAGAATCATCTTCCTACTTATCGTCTTTTTACAGTTCGACTCAATCGCTCAAGAAGATTCTTGTGTAGTGTATATTCCGAATGTTTTCATGGACTGGGATTGTGATTATCAAACGAAAGACGGCTTTTTTGTCACGAGCAACTGTGCACTTAAAGAGTACCATTTAAAGCTCTTCAATCACTGGGGTGAAGTTGTTTTTGAATCTTTTAATCAAGAAGAGAACTGGATTCCTTCAGAAGAATCTCCAGATACTGAAGAAGGCTTTTTTATTTGTCAGTTATCTTTCCTAGATGATCAAGGGAGTAACAAAATGAGCCCAAAACAAAGAGAAATTACGAGTGAAGTCTTCTATCTTAAACGATAGTAAATCATACTGATATTTTGGTTAATTTTAGACCTCTTCTTTTAAAGGAGATAATCGAAAAAATTAACATCAATGACCACTTATCAAAATTACGTTAAAGGAGAATGGGTTAGCGGAGAAGGAGTAGAGACAGAATTATTCAATGCCATTTCAGGAGAAAAAATTGGAGACTGTTCATCAGCAGGGCTAGACTATGCCGGCATGATGGATTACGCGAAAGAAAAAGGCGGATCAGTATTACGTAAAATGACCTTTACTCAGAGAGGGTTGATGCTAAAAGAGTTAGCTATGTTCTTGCTAAAGAACAAAAGAAAATACTACGAAGTGAGTGCATGGACGGGTGCAACAAGAATTGACTCTTGGATTGACATTGAGGGAGGAATAGGTAACCTATTTGCGAATGCATCATTGAGAAGACAATTTCCAGATCTACCCTATCATGTTGATGGTGCTGGCGTTCCTCTTTCGAAAGGAGGGTCTTTTATGGGCCATCATATCATGGTTCCTAAAGATGGAGTAGCTATTCATATCAATGCCTTCAACTTTCCAATTTGGGGGATGTTAGAAAAAATTGCAGTGAATTTATTAGCTGGTGTTCCGGCAATCGTAAAACCTTCTGAATATACTTGCTATTTGACTGAAGTGATGGTGAGAGATATCATTGATTCAAAAATCTTACCTGAAGGCGCACTCCAATTGGTAGTCGGATTAGGTAGAGGTATTATTGACCATGCTGGTTCAACCGATACGGTCACGTTCACGGGGTCTGCGGCTACCGGAAAGAAATTACAATCCTTACCACACATAGTTAACAATTCAGTGAGTTTCAACTTGGAAGCAGATTCATTGAATGCAGCTGTTTTAGGTAAGGATGCGGTTCCGGGTACAAAAGACTTTGACATCTTTATAAAGGAGGTTCAAAAAGAGATTACTGTAAAAGCAGGGCAGAAATGTACAGCGGTAAGAAGAATTATAGTACCTGAAGAATTAGTAGATGATGTCCAAAAGGCATTGGCTGCAAGATTGGCTAAAACTACAATTGGAGATCCATCAGATGCTTCAGTGCGAATGGGTTCACTTGCAACTAAACTGCAAGTAGAGCGTGTGAAAGAGAATATAGAATTGCTGAAAAAAGAGCAGAATATAGTTTATGGAGATTTGGATGATTTTGATGTGATTGGAGCAGACAAGGATAAAGGAGCTTTCATGTCACCAATTGTTTTCTTGAATGATGATCCACACAACAAACAAGCGGCACACAACATTGAATGTTTTGGGCCGGTATCGACCATCATGCCGTACAAAGATTTGGCAGATGCGGTGAAAATTGCCAATATGGGTAAAGGTTCATTAGTTTCTTCAATTGTAACATCTGATGATGATGTTGCTGCAGAATATGTGGTCAATGCCTCTAGCATGCACGGAAGAATTTTAGTCTTGAATGAAAGATGTGCCAAGGAGTCAACAGGTCACGGTTCTCCAATGCCTATGTTAACACATGGTGGTCCAGGTAGAGCTGGAGGTGGAGAAGAAATGGGTGGAGTAAGAGGTGTAAAACACTATCTACAAAGAACAGCCATTCAAGGTCACCCACAAACAATTACGCACATCACTCAACAATTTCAGTACGGTGCAGATCAACCTGAAGCCAATCCACATGTCTTCAGACAACACTTTGAAGAGTTGAATGTTGGAGATACGGTATTCACCCATAAATACACCGTGACTGAAGCAGATATTGTAAATTTTGCAAACGTCTCTGGAGATAATTTTTATGCACATGTTGATGCAACTTCTCTTGAAGGAACCATGTTTGAACAAAGAGTAGCTCACGGTTATTTTGTTTTGTCAAAAGCAGCCGGATTGTTTGTTGACCCTAAAAAAGGTCCAGTTCTATTAAACTACGGAATTGATGAATGTCGATTTACCAAGCCAGTTTATATTGGAACCACTATGGGGGTGAGATTTACAGTAAAAGAAAAGATTGATCAAGAGAAGAAGAATGATGCAGATGTTGCTAAAGGAATCGTTAAATTCTTGGTGGATATGTATGATGAGACTGGAGATACTATTGGTGTGGCCACCATCTTGACCATGGTAAAAAAATTAGATCAAAGTAAATAACGAATGTCAGTCTGAGCCTGTCGAAGACAGAATGAGAGGGGCAGTTGGCCCTTCGACAAGCTCAGGATGACCCAACCGATAAGTAATAAAGTACAATTGACAGTTTAAGATTTCAATGATAGCATCAGCTAAAAAATTGAAGATTGATAATTGAAGATTGATAATTGAAAAAAAAATGAGTGCAGTAAATCAAGGACACGTAAAACATGAAATAGGAGAAAATGGTATTGCAACCATTGAATTTGGACATCCATTAAGTAACTCTCTACCAGGGAAAATTCTCGAAAAATTGAGAAAGACAATTACAGATGTAGGAGCACAGAGCAACGTTAAAGTTATTGTTTTAAAATCAGCAGGTGAGCGCGCTTTTTGCGGTGGAGCATCATTTGATGAATTAGTAGCAATCAATGATGAGAAAACTGGATTAGAATTTTTCTCAGGTTTTGCAAATGTCATAAATGCCATTAGAAAATGTCCGGTCTTGGTAATTGGCCGAGTTCAAGGCAAAGCTGTTGGTGGTGGTGTAGGAATTGCTTCTGCGGTTGATTATTGTTTTGCAACCAAACATTCTGCTGTGAAGTTGTCTGAACTAGCAGTTGGAATCGGACCATTTGTAGTAGGGCCGGCGGTAGAGCGTAAAGTAGGTCTTTCTGCATTTTCACATATGACTATTAATGCCACTGAGTTCATGTCTGCCGAATGGGCAAGAGAGAAAGGGTTATTCATGGAAGTTCATGAGTCTGCTGAAGAAATGGACGCAGCCATTCAGACATTGGCTGAAAAACTCGCTGGTTCAAATCCAGAAGCCATGGCAAAATTGAAAAGAATTTTCTGGGAAGGAACCGAGACTTGGGATAATTTACTCAAGGTGAGAGCTTCAATTTCTGGTGAATTGGTTTTATCAGACTTTACGAAAAATGCCATCAACGCATTTAAAAAGAAGTAGTAAATATGGAATCATTTTCCCAATTTGGGAATAATGTAAAATGTTAAAATAATTGAAAACCCTTGATTTATCAGGGGTTTTTGTTTTTGGTCTGACTTTGGGAACTCGGTACTCAAATCAGATTTATGAAACCACTTTTTACATTCTTATCCATTTTAACTTCGATTGCTCTCTGTGCTCAAAATGCTTCGTTTTTGACCACAGAAAAGCCATCATGTGCAGGAGGTAATAATGGAAGTGTGACGGTACAGTCGGATGAATTTTGGGTGACCTATCAGCTAATTAGTCCGGCTGATACAACAATAGGCTTAGTAGAAGGGGATCCTTTTAATCTAACTAATCTTTTTGCAGGCTCTTATCAACTTCAAATATTCGGAAGCGATTTGCTCGACTCGATTGGAAACACATTTGCGTTTCACATTGTTGATCCAGCTGCAATTCAAATTCAGGCGAATATCGAAAATGCCTGCGGAAATCTTCCAGGCTCTATCGAGTTAATGGTAGAAGGTGGATTGGCTCCTTACAGTTTTCAATGGGAAGATGGAGCAACAACGAACACCATTTCTCAGTTAAGTTGCGGAAATTATACTGTGGTCGTGACTGATGCAAATGACTGTTTATACGGAGAAACTTTTCAAGTTATGGATGTGCTGAATCTAAGTTCGGAACAAGATACTTTCGTTTCTTTTTCAGAAGGACAACTAGCTATTAGTTCTGCAGAAGAGTGTATTTATAGTGTAGTGATTTACACCATGACTGGCTCCAAATTATTTCAGCAAGACCAATTTAATGACTGTCATTTTCAACAGATAGATCTATCTCTTTTTGTAGACAGAAGCCTCATTGTTCAGGTTAATCGTTCCACCTTCAAAATCACATATTAATGGCCAGATTATCACTACTCCTCCTAATCATGTTGTGCTCCTTAGTGGGGATTACACAGCAAATTCAAATACAGTCAACCGTAGATGCTGAAGTTGAGGTTTGTCAAAATGCTCAAGTTCATGAAGTTTATATCCAGAATCTAACTGGAAGCACATTAACTGGTGTAACAGTCACAGTAGATCTACCTCAGGGTATTACTTACGTCACTTCTTCTGTGTTGAATTTAGGTTCAGGAGTGGCTGTAGAGAGCAACGTTGCTGATTTAAATTCACCAGTTTTTTCTGCTGGAGACATTGCTCATGGTGATAGCTTGAAGTTCAGCTTTGAATTCAAAGCAGGAATGGATGCAATTGCTTGGCAAGACGCAGGGAACCTATTCAGAAATAATGTTCAGGTCTCTACAAACGAATCTGCTGCTGACCAACTGAGTCCTTCGTACAATATTCTCTACCCAGTACTCACCATTCTTGATGTTTCTCCTACTACACAAACTATGTTAAGCGGAGGAACATCAGTTCAAAGAACCATAGAAATCATAAATGGAGGTAATGGAAAAACAGAAGCGTTTAAAATTTCAGATGTAAGAAATAACCCGGCATTAACATATAGTAGCGCAGATATCGGAACACTCAACGGCGATACGTTGTTGTTGAGTGGTGCCGATTTTACGCAAATCGGAAATGGAGATCAATATTTTGACCAGTACGAATCCATTACGATAACCCAAACTTTTGACGGAACATCCTGCTCTGATTTAACGGTCACTTCTGATATAAAAGCGCACTGGGGTTGTGAGTCAGAAATCTCGACTTCAAGTTCATATGCTCACGTAACCATTGACTTTCAAAATCCGAACCTAAAATTAATTGCAAATGAAGAATTGAATAGTTGTTTTGGTTCTGGCACAGCTAGCGTTCAAGAATTAATTGTCGTTAATACTGGTGCTGGTTTAGCTGCGCAAATCCAGTTGGATTTGTTCAAATCTTCAGGTAACGGTTATGATCAGTCAATTTTTTCAAGATTCGATCCTGCGTCTCTAAAGTTGAAAACAGCGAGTTCAGATAACTATTCTTCTTATTCAAATTACACAACTACAGCTACCATTAATTCTGGTGAATATGCATGTCTGGGGTCTAACCCTATTGGGCAGTTGTTGGTTAATCTCCCAGACATGCTTCCAGGAGACAGTTTATTTTTAACATGGGACATGTATTCATGTTGTATCCAAACCTGTAATGATGAAAAGGTAAAAGGTTGGGACGCAGAAGTAGATTACACAGATGTTTGCTCAGTTACCCAATACTCGAAAAGTCTTTCAGGGCAGGGGACTAACTCACAAGAAATGTCTTTTTTCACTGAAACGCCAGTTGAAATTTATGATGGTGAGCCCACTTGGTTCAATTTTATCGTTAGTTCTTTTAACAATACCCTTCCTCAAGGAAATAATGCACATTATGTAGTGACATTCACTCTTGAAAGTGGCCTGGTATATCAAGATTTAGAGTTTGTTTCTAACGGAATCAGCTGGGTTCCCTTCGAAGTGAATACTTCAACACCCAATACAGTCATAGCTAAGTTCGCAGCACCAGCTCCGTTTACTGTTCCTAAAAGTGAATTACGTTTGCTTTTGATGGGAGACTGCGGTGTTACTGACTGGAAAACAGTTGGAATGACCGTAGGGTATGTGATTGACGATTCTTGCCCTTCTTGCGAGTTTCCCCTTGAATGTGACTTATCAGTAAGTACATATTTGAATTGTCCGGTTAGCCCATGTGACGCATTAAAATTTTATGACTTTGATATCTCAAGAACTTCTTATGGTGCACCAGACAATAACCATGATGGTGTTGCAGATGCATCAGGTTCGCTCGATTTAACCAAAATAAAATTAAATCGTGCAATGGTAGGGGACACAATTGCTGCAGTTGCTCATTCAACAATTGAAGGGGTAGGTTTAGACTGGGCATATGCAGCTTTTGAGTCTTCTGTTGATTTCGGAAACGTACTTTCTGTAGTAGATGGGGAATTGATTATTTATGACGCATCTGCGGCTTCATATTATACTGTTTCTGGAATTCCAGCTACTAACGTAGTTTCTGGTAACCAAAATAACTTTGATTTTGATTTGAGCGTTTCTGTTTTGGCAACATTGAATCCAGCTTTAGCGAGCTACCAGTATGCTTCAGGTGATAGTTTAACTTTTACAGCTAAATATAAAGTGGATGCTTCAGTTGCTGGAGATATTAAAGAAACCACCTTCATCAATCAGTTTTACTTGAGTACAGTAGCGAATCCATCTGCTGCTCAGAAAGAGTTTTGTGATCAAAGAAACGGAAGAGTTACACTTATTGGATATAGTTTTAGAAATAACTCTGCGAATAATGTAACAGTAACCTCATGTTCTAAGGTGGTTTCGCAGAACTGGGGAATGGCAATAGGTGATGGCGGATCGAATTATGCCGGCGGAAATCTCTTCCCTTTTGAATATCGATCATGGGGTAAACTGAAAGAAGCTTGGATGATTATTCCGGCCAACTACAGTCACGTAAATACGAGAATTCGTCAAACAAGAACGGTAAAAACTAATTCCAAGTCAAATCAAACATTGAATTCAATCAGTCCTGATCAAATTAATGGCGATACACTTTATTTCAATGTAGATCAGTACTATGCGAACAATTCTTTCAATTATAGTGATGATGGTTTTAATGGTTGGATTCAGGTTGAATTAGCACCAAACTGTTTTGTTCCACAAGACACTTATCAAGAAGTAGAATGGATTTTTAACTATGAAAAAACGGCAGCTATTGACGGTCAAGAAACTGGAAGTTTATTCGCCAGTTCAAATGATCAAATTAGGTTTAAACCTACTCAATTAGGATTGAGTTCAAATAATCCATGGGTGGACGCCAACCAGCGTAAAATAGTCTGGGATTATAAGATTGCGAGTACTTCATCATCAGCTACTGATTATACTTGGATTCATATTGATGCTCCAAATAACATCCAAATTGACTCTATCGTAAATGACGCCAACGGACAGGTCTTAGCCACTCAAAGTGACTTGTATTTGGTCGGAAGTATTAATGGAAATTCAACAGCAGATTTAACGATTCACGGAACTTTTTCTAATTGTGACACTGTTTTGTTCACTGTGTATTCGGGTTATGAATGCACCGGGTATCCGAATTCCTTCGCTGAATTCAATTGTAATATCGAACAGCTTGTGTTGTATGTTGAGCCGAAACCATCTAATTATCAGCAACGCATCTCTACTGATTTCATGTCTGATCCTTGCTCACCACAAGTAGAAGTTTTGGTGGATGTTACTTCAGTAAAAATGGCGCATATGTATGATATGGAAGTCGCCTTTATTACGCCAGATACCAACAAAATAAAATTAGTAGATGGAACAGTAGAATGGAAATACAATATGAGTTCGGCTTTTACACCAGTAACAACTCCAGTTTATAATAGCGGACAATACAATTTTAATACAGAAGTCTTTGAGCAAACTTTTGAATTAGAAGGTGTTCCTGGTGTGTTAGATATCAATAACAATCAATATCAAATCAAGTCGATTATCGAATTAGGAAGCCAATTCCAGTCAGGAGATTATCTTGAAATACAAATCTCAGGAGCAAATGCCTGTGATGTCAATTTACCAACTCGTTTACTTGCTGTTGATCCAAACGCAAAATTCAAAAAAGACCAAACGGCCGGTTTGCATTTGGACATTGGAGAAAGCTGGAGTGCATCTTGGGGAGATTATGATAATGATGGTTTTGATGATTTGTTTGTACCAGTTAAATCTTTAAACGAACCAAACATCTTATATCACAACAACGGAGACGGAACATTTACCAAAATAACTTCAGGTGCAATTGTGACTGACTTGGGGGCGTCTGTATCAGGAACATGGGGAGACTATGACAATGACGGATACATTGATTTATTTGTGGCCAATAATGAAAATTCACAAAACAAATTGTATCACAACAATGGTGACGGAACCTTTACATCAGTTCAAAACAATCCTATTGTTGACAAAGGCATTTATTCTCACTCTGCCGCTTGGGCAGATTATAACAAAGATGGATACCTTGATTTGGTTGTTTCAGATTTTCATCCTACTAATTTCAACTTTCTGTTTTATGGAGACGGTCAAGGTGGCTTCACTGAAGATGAAAATAGTCCGGTTGCATTGTCAGCAACATCAGCAGTTGGTGTAGCTTGGGGAGATTATGATAATGATGGCGACCTAGATTTGTTTATCGCGAATACCAATGATGAGAACAATCAATTATTCAGAAATGACAATGGGGAATTTGTTGAAATAACAGCCGGTGACTTGGTCAATGACGGCGGACATTCGGTAGGTGGAACTTGGGGAGATTATGACAATGATGGAGATTTAGATTTATATGTAACGAATTCGAGAGACGTGGAGCCGAACTTCTTGTATGCAAACAATGGAGATGGAACTTTCACGAAAATCACCAATAATGAAGTGGTTAATAATATTTCAAATTCTCATGGGGCATCTTGGATTGATTTTGATAATGATGGGGATTTGGATTTGCTCGTTGCAAATGATCAAGACAAACAAAACTATTTATACTCGAACAATGGAGATGGAACCTTTACAAGTTTAGTAAATGCCATCACTCAAGATTTGAGCAACTCATATGGCTCAGCTTGGTCTGATTTTGACAATGACGGAGATTATGATTTGTTTGTGGCAAATGTAGGTGCAAATGCAAATGATTTTTATATCAATGAGAAAGGATCATGCACCAATCACCTATCGGTGAAACTAGAAGGGTGCAATTCTAATAGCTACGGAATTGGTGCTATGATTAGTGTAAAAGCAGATATCAATGGTACACCAATTTGGCAAACACGGCATGTTTCCACTCAAACATCTGCCATGGGTGGACAAAATTCAAATAAGATTTTGTTCGGTTTATTGAATTCCACTGTGATTGATAGTGTAGTAGTGAAGTGGCCTTCTGGAATTCAAACAATTATTACAAATCCAGCTATTAACGCTCAACTCGTTATCCAAGAAGATTGTGGTGCAAGAGTTTGCGGTGTGGTGTACTATGATGAAAACAATAATCAGTTGCAAGATGCTGGGGAACCTGGAGTTCCAAATCAAGAAATCACAGTACAACCCGGAAACTTCCAGGTATATACAAATGAAAATGGAGAGTATCAGTTTTGGGTAGTTGACGACAGCTACACGGTAAGTTTGGTTACCAATGGTAGCTGGGTTCAGACTTCTACGCCTACCAATTACACAGTGAACGTTGACATGCTAAATGCTACTGAATATTGTGGGAATGATTTTGGATTGAATAATACCTGTCAAGATCCTGATTTGAAATTGAATCTTGGAACTGCTGCATTTAGAAAAGGTCTCACAAATGACGTCACCGTATCAATCGAGAACAGAGGAGTTGCTGATGCTGATCAGGCCATTACTTTAGAAGTTGAAATGACAGATAATGTGTATTTGGTTGATGGTGGATGGACAAACGTGACTGAGTTGAATGGCATGCGCACGTATGTTTATGATATCACCACCATCAACACACTAGAAGACACTGTTCTAATGCTTGTTGATTCAGTAGCTAATAATGCACTAATTGATGAAGCAGTTACGTTCTCAGCAACCTTGATTTATGATGGTAATGAATGTGATGTGTCAAACAATACCAAAAGTTTGAATGATGTGGTGGTTGGATCAATCGATCCAAATGACAAGTTGGTATTTGTACTTGGAAAAGGTCCGCAACATGTGGCGAACACGAACGATACCTTGTTATACAAGATTCGTTTTCAAAATGTGGGGAATTATGCTGCGAGAAGAGTATTTATTGCTGACACCTTATCTGAAGATTTAGATTGGACCAGTTTCGAATTCGTTTCTTCTTCTCATCCATTCACCTACTCATTGAAAAATGGGGTCCTAACTTTTGTCAATGAAAATATTGAGTTGCCAGATTCTACTTCAGATTTAGAAGGAAGTCAAGGTTATGTGATGTTCTCAATCAAGCCAATTGATGATATCAAGCCTTACCAAAAAGTTAAAAACACAGCTGCAATTCAATTTGACTACAATGAATTTATCATCACCAATTCGGCTGATATTGTAATTAAACCAGCAGGAAATGACGAACTCTACAATGCATTTGCTTATCCAAACCCTACAGAAGATATGACAACAGTAATTTTACTAGATGATCAGTTTGAACGCCAGCGCATTCTATCATATGCCGTATATGACGTGAGCGGAAGAGTTCTGGATGAATCAGATGTGGATGATAGCGAAGTATCTATTGATCTTAATGACAAGATGGATGGTCTTTATATTATCGAATTGACGGCAAGCAATCAAGAGAAATATCAAGTCAAGGTGAATAAACGTTGATCTATTGCTAAATTTGTATCAAATTCAAGAGATGCAAATTACAGTTGAAGCCGTAAAAGAGGCGTTGAAAAATGTCATTGAACCAGACCTGAAAAAGGACATCATTACACTCGATTTAGTGGAGGATATCACCATTGATGGTAACAAGATTTCATTTAATGTTAAAGTTTATAATCCGGCTATGCATGCTAAGAAACGCATGCAAGAAGCATTGGAGTTTCAACTAGAAAGGGCTTTTGGGAAAGATGTTGAAGCAGAGATATCACTACAGCCGCTTCCAAAAGATAAAGAACCTGAAGTAAGATCTGTTCTTTCGAATATCAAAAATATTATTGCTGTAGCATCAGGTAAAGGAGGTGTCGGTAAATCAACAGTTACCGCAAACTTGGCTGCGGGATTAGCAAAAATGGGCTATAAAGTTGGTCTTGTTGATGCCGACATTTATGGGCCTTCTATGCCAACTATGTTTGATGTTGTTGGGCAACGTCCACAGGGAATTGAAAAGGACGGTAAAACTTTAATTCAACCTATCGAGTCATACGGAGTAAAGATTCTTTCAATTGGATTTTTCGCAGACCCAGAACAAGCAGTGGTTTGGAGAGGTCCAATGGCGACAAAAGCATTGAACCAAATGTTCAAAGATGCCGATTGGGGAGAGTTAGATTTTATGATAGTTGACCTTCCTCCAGGAACGGGAGATGTGCACTTAACTTTGGTTCAGAATGTGCCTTTGACTGGAGCGGTAATCGTAAGTACGCCTCAAGAGGTAGCATTAGCTGATGCTAGAAAAGGGATTAACATGTTCAGAATGGATTCTCTCAAAGTACCAGTGCTCGGAATTGTAGAGAATATGGCTTGGTTTACTCCAGCCGAATTACCCGATAACAAGTATTACATTTTTGGGCAAGACGGAGCTAAAAACTTATCTGAAGCTATGAATGTTCCACTTCTAGCTCAATTACCATTAATTCAATCAGTTCGAGAAGCAGGAGATGTTGGTAGACCAGCTGTTTTACAGGACAATACAGCAACTTCTCAGGTTTTTGACGATTTTGTTCGTAAATTCGTGACGGCCCTGAAACTGAAAGGATGATTCAAGAAGAAAAGATAGAAATTGCATTGAACTCTATTCGTCCATTTTTACAACGAGATGGTGGTGATGTAGAGTTAGTTGAAGTAGTTGACAATGTTGTAAAAGTTCGACTTGTTGGCGCCTGTGAATCATGTTCAATGCAGGCATCTACCTTAAAAGCTGGAATTGAAGAAGCTATCAAGAATGCAATTCCAGAAGTTGCTGCTGTTGAGGCAGTTCAGCCAGTATAGCTTTCTTATAATAATTCGTATCTTAATCCTTATATCTGAGATTTTATGAAACGGATTCTTTCAGCCTTAATGGTAATGTCGGTCTTTTATGGATTTGCACAAAACCCTCCTGCTCCATGTGGAGATGACTATGGCACCTCTACAGATGAAGCAAACATAGTGCAACAAATGCGATTTGGGACTATTCAACAAGCCCTTGATGCAATCGCCCAAGCAAAAGACTCGAAAGGATTTTCTCTTGGTTGTCCCCAAGTAGCATATAACTATAATACTGCTGATCCAACCGTGCCGGTTTTGAATGATGTTGTTGCGGTCTGGCAAAATAATATCCAACCGCAGATTGAGTCTTTCACCATAAACTGTCCAAGAATAGGAAGGTACGAAAACAATGCTGCTTTAGGAGCCTACTACGCAAGGCTTGCAGGATACAATACGAATCTTACAGTTCTTGGAAATATTGCAGATATGCAAGAAGCCCAGCAGTACTCAGCTTCAAATGTTATGGCTCCGCTTAGTGAGCATCTAGGTGTATACGGCTACATTCATGTCGGGGTGTTGAACTCCTGTTACCCTGGCGGCGTAGTCGGTAGCAGTGTTAATCAAATTTGTAACAATATTCCTGCGTATTGTGTCGACTATGATTACGGCTTATTCGCTGGAGAAAATTTCTTGATTGGTGATCAGTACGAACCGCTGGATTTTTATGATGGAGGAATGGCTTATGATCATGGTTGGATCGGAGCACAAATGATAGAAGCAGCAATTCAGCAATCTGACTCAATTCTGAAAAGTAAATATAAGAACTCAGCAGTGTTGGCCGCAGATTGGGCTTTGAACCAAAAACCAGTGAAGAACCATAATTATACTTCGAAATTGAGCTGGTTATTAGCGCTTATGTATAATTGGACAGGTGAAGAGCAGTACAAGAATGAGCTCAATTATAAGCTTGATAAAAATTTGATTCCAGGAATTTTAATGGATAATAACACAGACGGTTTTGTTGATGGTACAAATCCTGCGATTGCATTTTCAGACTTAAATCAAGTCGCTCAGTTACCCGGAAGATTTTGGGATGGACATAACTCTTTGCCTTGGTACACAGCCATGAATTCATGGGCATTAACTGAAGCATATTGTGCTTTTAGAGATAGAGGTGACACTGCACGAGCAAGTGAAATCAAACCTTATGTCATTGCTATGTTGGATAATTTATCATGGGAAGTGAACAACTTAGGACTGATAGATGATCAACTCGGAGTAAGAGATTTGACGTATGCCTTGTTAATTGGAATCTGGAAAATAGCTCAATATGAAAATGAATCACATCCAGAGTGGGAGAGTGCTGCCTGGTCTATGTGGAATTCAACTTATTTTGATAATTATAGCACCCACTCCGTATGCGTTGGACTCTATTTGTGTGTACTTTCTAATACGGCTTACCAACCTCCTTTTGAGCGAGAAGATTTTAATTCAATTGAAGATATTGAAATTCTGAATACAGTGAAAGTGTTTCCAAATCCTACTCAAGATGAAATCAACATTGCTTTCGACAATTTTGATTCTTCAAATGTTACTGTAAGGGTGAGCAATGCCTTAGGTCAAATTATTCTTGAAGAAATTACAAATGAAGGTAGTTTAAAGTTAGATGTGAGAAGCTGGAGAAAAGGAGTTTACATCATCAATCTATCCATAAACAATCAGTCAGATTATAAGGTTTCATTTGAAAAAATCTAAAAAGAACATGTGTTTCATTAAGTATTTTATCTACCAATTTAAAATGATGAAGTCCCGTTTTCAAAAGGGTTGAATAGGTTTTTTGTATTAAAGGATTTCAAAATCTACCAAAATAGTAGATTAAAAATTTGGTAGATTCATTTCTTTTGATTTACATTTGTCGCCAGAAATGATTTTCATAGTTAAAAATATGTGTTGTATGAACCTTTTCAATAGGAAGGGCTAGTAGAACTATGTACAATATTTACTCTAGAAAAAAGCCTTTCCATTTTGGAAGGGCTTTTTTTTTGAGCTGAAAATTAAGAGAATGAATAAACAAAATAAAAATATGATGTGCTGTTGTACAATGTGTATCCAATTAAAAAGGCTTGGACAGGACGAATAATGAATTAATTTACACTTGGTTTAACTTATATCAGCCCTGACGAGCACACTGCTTAGTCAGGGCTTTTTTATTGAAAGAAAATGCAAAGTTTTAGAACAGAAATAGAAAATCCGATAGTCGAAAAAGATGTTATTGACTTGGAGAAAAAAATAAGACAATTTAAAGAAGGAACGATTGATGAAGAATCGTTTAGGTCACTCAGGCTGGCGCGCGGCGTATATGGGCAACGCCAGCAAGGAGTGCAAATGGTGAGAATCAAATTACCTCTGGGCATAATCTCGCCAAAGCAATTGATTAAAATCGCTGAACTATCAGACGAATATGCGGATGGAAATCTGCACTTGACCACCAGACAAGACATCCAAATACATCATGTAAGTCTGGATCATACACCTGAACTATGGGCAAAACTAGAGCAAGACGACATTACCCTGCGTGAAGCATGTGGTAACACAGTAAGAAATATAACCGCCAGTCATTTTGCTGGTATTGATGTTGAAGAACCCTTTGATGTAACTCCCTACGCTTGGTCTCTATTTGAATTTTTCTTGAGGAATCCCATTCAAGAAGAAATGGGCAGAAAGTTCAAGATTTCGTTTTCATCCTCTGAAAAAGATAGAGCAAAAGCCTTCATGCATGATTTAGGGTTCTTGCCAAAAATTGAAAATGGTAAAGCTGGTTTTAAAGTAAAGTTGGGGGGTGGACTTGGAGCACAACCATTTTTGGCGGAGACCATCAAAGAGTTTTTACCGGTTGAAGATTTAATAAGATTTGCCGAAGCGGTAGTTAAAGTCTTTGATAAATACGGTGAACGAACAAAACGAAATAAAGCAAGATTTAAGTTTCTCCTGCAAACTGAAGGGGTTGAATTTATTAAAGAGCAAATTGATTACGAATTTCAATTGAGTCAGGTCGCTTCTAACTATAAGCCCAAGAATTTTGCGCTCAAACCTGATTTGAACGTAGCAAACCAAATTCAAATTGATCAAGAAGACTTTGATGCATGGCGAAAATCAAACGTTCATTTTCAAAAGCAAGCAGGTTATTATGCGATTGAGCTAAAAGTGTTGAATGGGAACCTTGATTCACAGCGAGCAAGAAAACTTGCTAAAGTCATTGCAAACTATGCGCACGAGCATGCTCGATTGACAATAGGTCAGAACTTATTGATTCGTTCAGTTGAAGGTCAATATTTACCATTCTTATATCAAGAATTGAAAGCACTTAATCTAGTTGACAATGGAGCGAGTTCAATAGCTGATATAACTGCATGCCCTGGCACCATTACATGCAACTTGGGTATTACTGCAACCTATCCGGCAGCTGAGGTAATTGAGCAATTTATTCGGGATGATTTTCCACAATTACTAAACCGTAACGACCTTAAAATCAAGATGAGCGGATGCATGAATTCATGCGGTCAACACGCCATTGCCAGTATTGGTTTTCACGGAAGTACGATAAAGAAAAACGGCCTGACTTTTCCAGCTTTTCAATTATTGCTCGGTGGAGCAACACTGCAAGATGGTGAAGCGCAATTTGCAGACAAGGTACTGAAGTTTCCCTCAAAGCGAATTACTCAATTACTGACGATTTTGTTATCTGATATCCAGGAGAATAATAGTGATGGGAAACCTTTTTATGAGTATTACAACACACAAGGTAAAAACTACTTCTATGATTTGTTAAAAGAAGTAGCTGAGGTATCAGATTATCAAGATGATGAATTGTTGGATTGGGGAACAAGCGAGAAGTTTTTCCCTCAAATCGGGGTTGGTGAATGTGCCGGTGTCAAAATTGACTTGGTAAAAACCTTACTGTATGAGGCGTACGATAAGATTGAACAAGCAAATTATTTCATTGAACTTGAACAGTTTAATGATGCTAAGTATGTAGCGTATTCATCTATCATCCAATCTGCAAAAGCCTATCTAGTTAAAAAGGGGTTGAAAACCAACTCGAAAAAACAGATTCAACAGGCCTTTGAAGAATTCTATCCGCAATTATCAAAAAGGTTTTTGGCAGAAACATTTGCTGAATTACTGAATGAAGAAACATTGAATATCAACTCATCTGAGGCACGTGAATATGTGGCTGTTGCACAACAGTTTCACCTGGCTATTGATGAACTAAATGCATTAGAAAATGAAAACGAGTAAACTGACATTAGTAGGTGCCGGACCCGGCGATAAAGATCTGATCACATTTAAAGGAATCAAAGTGCTTCAGCGCGCTAATGTGATATTGTATGATGCCTTGGTGAATCCTGAGATATTGGATTTTGCCAAACCAGATTCAATTAAAATTCCGGTAGGAAAACGAGGGGGGAAAAAATCGGTAAGTCAAGAGCGAATCAACCAATTGATTATTTCACATGCCCTCATTCACGGAGAAGTTGTTCGATTAAAAGGGGGCGATCCGTTCATTTTTGGACGTGGTTATGAAGAGGTTGCGTTTGCTGAAAAAAACGGAATAGAAGTAGAGGTGGTGCCGGGTATATCTTCAGCAACTGGATTGTCGGCCCTGAACAAGATTTCTCTGACGCAAAGGGGAATAGCGGATGGTTTTTGGGTATTAACGGCATCTAAAATTGGAGATGAATTTAATGCTGAAATTACGCTGGCGGCTCAATCTAATTCAACTGTAGTGATATTGATGGGAGTGAGAAAACTGAAACAAATCATCCTTGAATTTGAGCAGTTCGGTAGACAAAACACTCCGGTAATGCTCATTCAAAACGGATCTCTAGATTCAGAAAAAGTGATTCGCGGAACTGTTTCGGATATTCTAAACAAAGCAGAGTCGGCAAATTTCGCTTCGCCCGGAATCATCATAATTGGTGAGACTTTGAATTATAAATCACAACAAGAAATACTGAAGAATACAGCCGTATATCTTAATTAAAGAGAGAAATCATGAATGAATTATTTCCCATTTTTTTAAAGGTGAATCAACTTCAAATATTACTGATTGGTGGCGGAGCTGTAGCAGAAGAAAAGCTTCATTTTTTATTGAAGAATTCTCCAAATGCACAGGTGCATATTGTCACCAAAACTGCCAATCAACAAGTGAGAAAGTATGTGTTTGACAATGATAACGTGACACTAGAATTTCGCGGAGTAAAGTTGAGTGAGTTGAAGGATTATCAATTGATTATTGCAGCAACAAATGATGCCATTCTAAATAGTCGTTTAAGACAAGCTGCAGACCAACATCAATTGTTGTTGAATGTGGCCGACAAATCTCAATTGTGTGATTTTTACCTGAGCGGTGTGGTGACAAAAGGAGATTTGAAGCTCGCTATTTCAACCAACGGTAAATCACCCATTATGGCGAGAAGACTCCGAGAGTTTTTTGAGGCAGAGTTGCCAGAAAATTTAGATGAAATCATTCGTGAACTCCAACAATTAAGATTGAAATTGAATGGTTCTTTCAATCAAAAATTAGCGGTATTAAGTGAACTAACTAACCAATTAATCCATGAAAACTGAACAAATTTTAGATATACAAGACCAAATTGAACTGCTGGCTGCTCAAGTAGGTAACACCCCAATTTTTGATTTTTCAAATTTGCTTGAAACACGAAATAGCCAATTGTGGGGGAAACTAGAATGGAGGCAGTTGAGCGGTAGTGTAAAAGCTAGAGCAGCATTTGGTATTATCAAATCAGCTGTAGATACTGGAAAGTTAGATGGAGGAAAGATATTGTTGGACGCTTCAAGCGGAAATACGGCAATTGCGTATGCCTCCTTTGCTCGAGTACTTGAACTGCCTTTTACAGCCGTTATTCCAGAAAATGCAAGTCAAAAAAGGAAAGACCTGTTGGTTGAACTTGGGGCAGAAATAATTTTTTCTTCACCCTTTGAAGGAACAGATGGTGCGCAGCAAGTTGCAAAAGAACTAAATGAACAATTTCCTGAAAAGTACTTCTATGCCGATCAATACAATAATGATCACAATTGGCTTCAGCATTACAATACTACCGGTCCTGAAATTTGGGAGCAAACCAAAGGAGCCATAACCCATTTTGCTGCTTCGCTTGGTACAACCGGTACTTTTACGGGGGTAGGTCGCTATCTAAAATCTAAAAATGGTGAAGTCTGTCTTGTCCAGATGCAGCCCGATTCTCCCATGCACGGTTTGGAAGGATGGAAGCATCTGGAGACCGCCAAAGTTCCTGGAATTCATGATTACAGACTGGCGGATCAATCCATTGAAGTGAATTCAATTGACGCATTGAGAATGATTAAAACCGTGCGCGAGAAATTTAATTTAAGTATTAGCCCATCTGCAGCTGCATCCCTAGTAGGAGCAAAACAGATCGCAGAGCAAAACGCGAACAGTTTTGTGTTGACCACGCTCGCAGATGATGGCACCAAATACCGAGAGGTGTATGACGATTTAGGTTTGACTCATGTTGATGAACTTGATCAGATGCACCAAAAGGACAAAAAATGAATATAGCGAATGTCAGTCTGAGCAGGTCGAAGACAGAGTGAGCGAAAGTTTATCCTTCGACAAGCTCAGGAAGACTTACGCTCGGACAAAAAATGAATAAAAATGAAAGTAACAGCAGAAGAATATTTGAACCTTGATGTGGTGAATATCCACAAAACTCACCCGCAAAAATTGACTTACGACTTAGATCTTGAAACACAATTAGTCGAGATTGCAAGAACTGGTTATCCAAATGAAATAGTTGGGTTTTTATTAGGCTCAGCTGATGGACAAGAGCTGGTGACAGAGTTGTTTGAAGTGAAAAATGTAGCGGAGAATCAAAACAGAAGATTTAAAATTGATCCATTGGATTACATCAAGGCAGAAACCTATGCGCTCGCCAGAAATTTAGACGTGATTGGAATTTATCATTCGCATCCTGATTATCCGGCAATTCCCTCAATTCATGATTTGAAAGAAGCGCAAGATGTGTTTGCCTATGTCATTGTCTCAATTGAGGGAAGTGGGCAGGCATTTATCCAATCATGGAAAAAAGAAAATGAAAAATTTATCCAACAAAAAATTGAAGTAAAATAAATAGATATGGCAACAATTATAATTCCAACGCCTTTGCGTAAATTTACAGATAACAAGGCTAAAATTGAGACATCTGGCTCCACTGTAGGAGAGTCAATTACACAGCTCGCAGAATTGCATCCTGACTTGAGTAAACACCTTTTTCAGCAATGCGGAAAACTGCAGAATTTCTTGAAAATCTATTTGGGTGATCGAGATATTAAAGCATTAAATAATGAAGAGACTCCCATCAGTGAACAGGATGTCATAAGTATAATTCCAGCTATCGCAGGAGGAAAACTTTAGAATCAAATAAAAGCAATATGCGAATGTCAGTCTGAGCATGTCGAAGACAGAATGAGCCATAAATACTAAAAGAAATGAGCGATATTAAATTTTCAAAAGAAGAATTAGAGCGGTACAGCCGACACCTCATTATTCCAGAGTTTAACATAAAGGGGCAACGAAAACTGAAGGCTGCAAGTGTACTGGTGATTGGTACAGGCGGTTTAGGGGCTCCTTTATTACAGTATCTCTCTGCGGCCGGCGTGGGTACAATTGGAATTGTTGACTTTGATGTAGTGGAAGATTCCAACCTTCAACGTCAGGTTTTGTTTACACAGGCCGATATTGGTAGACCAAAAGTAGAAGCTGCCAAAGAGCGAATTGCAGCACAAAACCCGCACATCCAAATTAACACTTACAACACAACCTTTACTTCTGAAAATGCAGTAGAGATTGCAAAAGACTATGATGTCATTGCTGACGGAACGGACAATTTTCCAACGCGTTATTTAGTGAATGATGTTTCGGTTTTATTAAAGATTCCGAATGTGTACGCTTCAATATTCAGATTTGAAGGTCAGGTAACGGTATTCAATTACATTGATGCGCATGGGAATGTGGGTCCAAACTACCGTGACCTTTTTCCTTCCCCTCCTCCTCCTGGCTTGGTACCTTCTTGTGCAGAGGGTGGAGTTATTGGAGTCTTACCCGGAATTCTAGGTAGTTTACAAGCAAATGAGGTGATTAAAGTGATTACTGGAGTTGGCGATAACCTTTCAGGCAAACTGTTCTTATTTGATGCGCTAAATTTTGAAACGCGAACATTGAAAATTGAAAAAGATCCTGAAAATCCGCTAACTGGAGAAAATCCAACATTGACGGAGTTAATCGACTACGAGCAGTTTTGTGGGTTCGGGATTGAAAAAAATGGCGAACGAGAAAACGTCAAAGAAATAGATGTCAACACGCTTGATAATTGGCTCAAGGGAGATGAGGATCTACAACTAATTGATGTAAGAGAACCATTCGAATATGAAATTGCAAATATTGATGCACAGCTTATTCCGCAAGGTGATATTTTAGAACATGTTGAAGAAATATCCTCAAAGCATAAAGTGGTTATCCACTGCCGTTCAGGAAAACGCTCAGCAGATGTAATAGAATTACTTCAAGACAAATATGGATTTCAAAATCTGTATAACCTGAAGGGTGGAATCTTAGCTTGGGCAGAAGAAATAGATCAAAGCTTACCCAAATATTAACAGAATTAATTAGCGCTCTCCCGATAACTATCGGGAGAGCGTTCACACAAAACAACTAAATTTGCAAATTCAAATAGGTAGTTTGAAAGGATTTTTTGATTCGAACTACAGATGCGTAAGAAATCATGATTGAAACAGATATAATTATTATAGGTGCAGGCCCAGTTGGGATATTCACCGTTTTTGAAGCTGGACTGTTGAAGTTAAGGTGTCACTTGATTGACTCATTGCCGCAACCAGGTGGTCAGTTGACAGAGATTTATCCGAAAAAACCTATTTACGATATTCCAGGTTATCCGACAGTGGATGCTGGTGAATTAATCGATCGTCTCATGGAGCAATCAGCCCCTTTTAAACCTGGGTTTACTCTGGGAGAGTCTGCCGTGACCATAGATGAGGTTGAGGACAATCAATTTATTGTAACAACAGATAAAGGGACCAAACACAAAGCGCCAATCGTTATGATTGCTGGCGGACTTGGTGTTTTTCAACCAAGAAAACCGCCTGTGGCTAACTTAGAGAACTTTGAAGATAATGGTGTCGAGTACATCATTAAAGACCCTGAAATGTACCAAGACAAAAGAGTAGTAGTAGCAGGTGGAGGAGACTCTGCTCTAGACTGGTCAATCTACTTGGTTGAAAACGAAATTGCTTCTGAGTTATCATTAGTACACAGAAGATCTTCTTTCAGAGGTCACTTAGATTCAGTGCAGAAAGTAATGGATTTAGCAGACAAAGGAAAGATCAACTTGATTACTGAGGCAGAAGTGGTGGGACTATCAGGAAATGGGAGTTTAAATGCAGTTGATATTAAGCATAAAGATGGTTCTCAGATTACGAAGGAGACAGATCATTTTGTTCCGCTTTTTGGCTTGAAGCCAACCTTAGGCCCTATCTCTACCTGGGGATTAGAGATTGAAAAAAATGCAATCAAAGTAGATACGCGTGATTATTCAACGAATAGACCAGGAATATATGCGATAGGAGATGTCAATACTTATGAAGGTAAATTGAAGCTGATTTTATGTGGTTTTCATGAAGGAACCATTGCTGTTCAATCTGCCTTTGCACGCATTTTCCCAGACAAGAAAAATGTATTGAAATATACCACAGTTAATGGTGTGAACGGATTTGAGTAAGTTCGACTAAACTTAGTACTTTTAGGCTATGGCAGAAAATACAATTACCATTCATATTATTGATCGCGAAGGCGTGCAGCATGATTTAGAAGCTCCAACTGACATGAATATGAATGTCATGGAAGTTTGCCGTTCGTATGAACTGCCTGTTGAAGGCCGTTGTGGCGGAATGGCAATGTGTGCTACTTGTCAATGTTATTTGGAGTCTGACCACGAATTACCAGAACAATCTGATGATGAATTGGACATGCTAGATGAAGCTTTCTTTGTTGAAGATAATTCACGTCTAGGGTGTCAAATTCAAATCAATGATTCGATAGATGGTATCGTTCTAAAATTGGCTCCTGAAGGGAACTAGTACTCCCCACCTATCACTCGGTTTTCTAAATCTGGGATGTTTACTTTCGGTAATGCAGTAGGACGTTTATTGAAGCGCTCAAAATCTGTCAATGACTCCATAAACTGGATCAGACATTGCTTTTCGTCTTTTGATAAATGCAATGAATCCTCAGGCAATGTGGTGTTTTCAGGATGTATTCCAAATGGTGCGCTTCCCCCTCTGTCGTAAAACTCTACAACCTCTTCAAGCGTGTTGAAAACCCCATTGTGCATGTAGGGTGCTGTAACTCCTACATTCCGTAAAGTGGGTGTTTTGAAAGAATGCCTGTAGAATTCTGCCTGTTCTTTTGGGATTCCGTTATAATATCTTCCAAGGTCAGGGTCAAGCTGCATGTTAAGGGTGTCATTTGATGAAGGGATAGCTAGTACTTCGGTTTCTACTTCTTGATATAGAGGTGGAACATTACCCCCGAAAGTTGGAATGAAGTGGCAAGTTGCACAAGCCGCCTTACCTGTAAAGATGTTAAACCCTCTGATGACTTCAGTTTGATTTGGAATTGACTCGCCTTTTATCAGACGGTCAAAAGAGGAATTAAAAGAACGTAATGAAAAAATGTACGCACTTAAACTACTGACAATTGCGTATCGATTCACTTCTTGAATGGATGGGAAAGCCTCTTTGAAGTATGCTCTATATTCAGGTGATTGTTCGATTTTTTCTAAAATCTCTGCGAATGAAGAGGCAAGCTCATCTGGATTAAGTATAACATGTTCCGCTTGATCCGATAAGTTCGAAGCGCGTAGGTCCCAGAAATATTTGCTATTGTATCCAACATTAATGAGACTAGGACTGTTTCGCTTTAAATTTCCATTGTTGTCATACGCAATGGAGGTTTTTAAACCATCAGAGAACGCCTTTTCTGGTTGATGACAAGAGGCGCAAGCTCGTTTATTGTTCTTAGATAAGATTGGGTCAAAAAAGAGTAATTCGCCCAGTTTTACGCGCTCATCATAAGCACTGTTATTTTCAGCTGCCGAGAAATAGCGGTAGTTTATAAAGTCTGTGTCAAAAATATTGGTGCTGGAATAATTAATTGAGGTGGGTTGTTTGCTCACTAGGTCTATAGTCTCAATATGCAGTTTGTTTTGAACGCTGAGCAATTGGCCGTACATTGGGTTGACATATGATCGAATGAATTCAAAACGATCAAAAGAATCGAAATCATTTTGAAAGAGCAGTCGTGCAGTTTGATAGAGTGAATCATGAAGTTGTGCTTCCGATTGATTCAGGAGTGATTCGTAAGCAGATAAAACTTCATGAATGCTGTTGACAGCAATTTGACATTCTTGAATCGTGTTTTCAGAACTGGGGGTGTCAAATCCTGTGATTCCTAGAGTAGCTATTCTGACCACTTCTTCGCGCATGGCTTCGAATACCATGCGATTGTCCATCCTGTACAAATGGATTCGCTTTTGAAAAAAGACAGACTTGGTACGTAATTTTTCAATTTTATTGAAAAAATCCCCGATTCTGTTTGCAAATAGCAACTCCTCAGCAATTTGAAATCCACTGGGTTCAATCGGTTTTAAATCAGTTGACTTTCGTTCTAATTTTGGGAGAGGAGCACCGTTGATAAAGTCTTTTACATATTCCCTATCTGCATATTCAAAGAAGAGTTCAATACTTTTGAACGCATTTCTACAGTCGAAAAATGATTTTTTTATCGCTTCAAAATCACTGATTTCATTGAGTTTGTTTAAGTCTTCTAGAGCAACTACGTATGCTTCAAATTTGGCATGAAAAGACTTTTGAACTGAAATTGAAGGGTCGTTATCTGAAATGGCGAAAACAGTGCCGCTCATTAAAAAGAAACAAAAAATTAAATTTTTCATAGGATTGGATAAAAGGAAAAATTCCTGCTTGCCCAGCGCAAGCAGGAATTTTAGTTGAGAAAAATGTACTTATTGTACGATAATTGTTTTTGACTCATTATCTGATGTCAAAATGTGATAAGTTCCAGCAGGTAAAGTTGAAACATTGAAGCTGTCAACATTTCTTAATACTTGAATTAACTGCCCTTGAGCATTGTAAATTCCTAAATCAGTTGTCTTGTTTAAGAATACTGTTTCTCTTGCAGGGTTAGGATACAATGTCAACTCTTCTTTGTTGTAGTCAATTTCTGGAGTAGTCAAGGTAGTTTGATCAAATCCAGTTAATGCTATTGTACACGAGTTGTTGTAAGGGTATGGGTTTGTACCACTTGGGTGTTGTGAATTGAAAAAGATAGTTTTTCCGTCAGGAGTTGCTCTCACTCCAGTAATTTCAGCTCCAAGCGGTACCTGTGCAATTCTAATTAAGTCATCAAGAGATGGGTTTGCAATTGCCATATCCAACATAAACATTTCACAAGTTCTGTTAGTAAAACCAATAGGCATTCTTCCATTTGAAGTACCATTAAGGTCTTCGCAAATCAACATATAAGTTGAACTTCCGATTGTAACAAATCCTAATCCATCAGGGTTAGAAAGCTGAGTTTCTGGATATGAAGACATAGTTACTTCAGAACTGTATTCAGGTCCACCTTCAAAGAAAGAGGTGATTTCATCAGTTTGAACATCAAGCTTTAAGATACGACCGTAGTAATCGGCATAATTTGCATCATCCGGCCCAGTTGTTCCTTGGTCAGAAGCTCTGGTAATATGGTGAGGTGCGAAAACTCCTCCGTCTGCTAATTCATCATTCCATCTTGAAGCTGGATTGTCTCTCCCAGTTTCAGTCATGTATATGTTTCCATCAGCCTCGTTATAAGCCACCCATTCTAATCTGTTGAACATGGTAGCCCCATGTGCGATTGCAGAATCTTGGAAATGTAACATTGTTTCAAGACTAGCATTGTCTATTTCTACCCATTTATTTGCATCATCATGCTTATAAAAGTACGTGGTTCCTTCTGTAAAGTCTCCTGCATTAGTTGCAACGAATTTTGTGAAGATTCCAGGAGTGTTATCTGCTCCTAAATAAACTGTTTTGTTGTCAGGCATTACAACTCCTCCTTCGAATGGTTGTCTTCCCCAGTTGTATTGTTTTCTGATTGCTACTGCTTCTCTAGGGTCAATTTCAACCATATAGTTGAAGTTTTCATATTTTGCAATTGTTTGCCCATCAGCCATTGCGATACTTGATCCGGCGATCACAAAATCTGTAGTATCTCTAACTCCATCTCCATCTTCGAAAATGCTTGAGTTGTCAGATCTCCACCATTCTTCTGCTGTCCAAATTCTTCCGTCAGCCTCTGACTGAATACCACCACAATTCATTCCGGTTTCTCCAACAGTATTTACGAAATCAACATTGAAGAATTTTCCTGTTCTTCCGTCTAGTAAGGTTTGTTCAACCACAATGATTGAGTCTGTATTTGGGTCTCTTGAAATTTTGAAAGAGGTCATTCCTCCACCATCTCCAATGTTGTCATCAAAACTCACTCTTTCATGATTGATGGTTAACCAACCTAGGTCAGTAGATTGAGCTGCAGTATCTGGAGTGAATCCAATAAAGTCATGCCATTGTTTTGCTGGAAACGATCCTGCGGCATTACCATAAGTTAATGTAGTTTGAACTTCGTCAACTCCACCAATAAAAATTACTTGTTGTTGGATAATTGATTTCGGTATGATCACTACATCTGATTGTATTTCGAAATCGAAATGCGGGTCAAACCCGAGTTGAGCGTTAGATTGGGCTGCTGCACCAACCAAAAGCAAAGAAAATAAAGCGTGTTTCATTTTTTTTAGATTGATTTTTTGTGCAAATCTATCTCCGTAAAACGCCTTAATTGATTTCCGTTTTGTTAAGTATTTGGTATTAGTTTTTAGCCTTAATGTTACTGTTTTAAGAAATTGTAAGTTGAAAGTTTTAATGGTGTCAACTGATTCTTTAGTACAAATTAAAAAGTTGTAAATGAATCTTTATTTACCCGGTTTTAGGCGCTTTCCAAGCGAGTTATTAGTTAGAAATGGTGATGTAGAAATTGTAAAGGATATCTTTAGCTACATCAATTGAATGTAAAAAAGTGTTTTACAAATAACGGGTGAGTTTCAACTCAAGGCCGTATCGATTGTACTTGCGCAGTGTTGTTTCAATGTTCTATTCGGTCTCATGATAACCATCATTTGTCCATCCGTACCCGAGCTCTTTGAGTGGGTTTTCGCCAGATTTGAAAATATCCTAATATTACTGATGAAAGTCGTTGAGTGTTTTTTCAAAGGCTGTTTTATTATCTCTGGCAACATTCAATTCAAGGTTATTCTCCATGGTTAATTTACCTTGATGTCTGTTGTATTTTTGAATATGTTTTAGATTAACCAGGTGTGATCTGTGAACACGATAAAACGGAGCTTTTTCAGTTAGTCGTTCTTCAAAATACTTGAGCTTTTTGCTGACTAACATATTGGATCCGTCTCCTAAGTATATTTGAGAATAAGAACCGTCAGCGTTGATGTGAGTGATATCAGTAACCTTTATAAATACCAATCCATCAGAAACCGGAACGGCAATTTTTTGAGTTTGTTCATTACCCAAGTTACTTTTGAGCGCTTCAATCTTTTCTTGCATAAAAAGCGCTCCCTTCTTTTCATGCACCTTTTTAATGGCGTTTTCTAACTGTTCTAATTGAATAGGTTTCAAAATATAATCAATGGCAGCTACCTCAAATGCGCGAATAGCATACTGACTGTATGCTGTAACAAAAATAATTTCGAAATCTACCTCTCTAAAAAAACCAAGTAACTCGAACCCCGAGTAATTGGGCATTTCGATATCCAAAAACACCAAGTCAGGTTTGTTTTGGTTGATGGCCAAAACACCATCCGGTACATTAGAATAAGAACCAAGAACTTCTACATCTGGACAGAATTGCTCAATCATACTTGATAAAACACGTCTAGCGCGTTCTTCATCATCTATGATTATTGCTCTGATTTTGGACATGGATGCAAATTTACGTGATTCTTTAAATAAAAAGGGAGATCAACAGATAGACCTCCCTTTTAAGTTTTAGGGTTTAAATGATGGGTTTACTTAGCTCCTCTTATACAAGTCGGAGAAACAGGCATGTACAAATCGTTTTTATGAAATAATGCTGTCTCAGAAAATCCACTACCGTTGTATGAGTATTTCACTGAACCTCTCCAAGTAACAATCCAACCTTCTTTTGTTGTGATAATTGCTTGTGCGTTCATTGATCTATATTCTGGAGCGCCATAGCTGTTTTTGACAGTGTAATCTCTAGACAATAACCAAACCTTGTGCACTTTAGTGATTCCTGGATCAGAAATTAATAAGTCTTCAATTTGTTTTTCAATCTTTGAATCCTGTTTTACAGGATCTTGACATCTGCACAATAGACTCAAGATATTTTGACTTTTTTGTGTGATTTTCATGGTGATTTCTCCGGTCATTTCTGCTTCTCCATCATGATCACCTAAATTGTCAACGTGATACAATTCAACTTTAAGTTTGTGAGTTGACCCCAACGTCAATTTATCTTGAACACGAGCTAATAAGATTTTGAATGCGTCTTCAGCCATACTGTAAGTTGAACCATAGTATTTCTTTTTTGCTGACACCATTGGAAAGTTACCAACTAGGCCCTTTTCCCAGTAGCTTGCAGTACCAACGCTAGCGTATCTACTTTTGCCTTCTTGACCATATTCATGTCTTAATTGTTCTGATGTCACTGAAACATCTCCGATTGTAAAACGGATGTCAAGAATTCCAGGAGTTCCTTTAAATTCAGGAGTCAGGTAAGCTCTTGCATACAAGGCATCATTTCCAAGTTCAAATTCAGTTACAAAATCCTCTTGTTTGTCATCTGCAACATTTTTAGTGCTCATGTATTTTTCAACAAAAAGGATTTTCCCAACATGAGCGTTATACATAGGGCCCATTGCTTCTTGTTGTTTTTTCAATTCTTCAGCCTTTCTTTTTAGTTCTTCTTCTTTCTCTTTTTGTTCAGCAATTTCTTTTTCTCTTTCTTTTTGAGCTTTCAAGGCATCATCAATTGAAGATAAAGCAGGTTGGTATTTTGCTTTTTTTGAAGAGAAGTCGATTTCTTTTGCGGCTTTTTTATCGGCTCCAGCAGCAGTGAAAATTTCGTAAACACTACCGTTCTTTTTGAAGATGAAAAAGATGCCATCATTATCTAAAAGTACTCCCACTTTATCGGAAGCATCATAGAACAAGTCTTTGATTCCATCACCACTGAATTCTGAAATTTTATTCATTTCGAAATCTTTGGTACACATTAGACTTTTTAGTTGAAGCGTTGCTTTGTCTTCTTTGGTTCCAATCCAAGCTTTCTTGCTTAGATCAGTTAAAGGATTCGCGCCATAACAACCAACAGTAATGGCTTTACTTAAATAGTATTCTGTTTGTGCAAACACCGTGATGTTACAAGCAAGAATTAATAAGGACAGGACAAATTTTTTCATTATTAAATGGTTTTCTATTGTTTAAATTTCTGTGGCAAATTTGTGCTTAGAATGCGCATTTAACAATAGTAAACCCACCAACCGTTAGATTCAATTCATGAACCGTTAGGTTATTTTTTTAAAGGGAATTGGATGATGACCAATGTGCCAGCAGCCTGGTCATTTTCATACAAGTCTTTGATTGAAAGATTAATCTTTTTTGGATTGATTTCATTGACCAGGTCAATCCTTTTTTGAGTAGCTGAACTTGCAAATGATTGATGATTAGATTGTCGTTTCTGGATTTCTTGAGAAGCGCTTCGGCCAATTCCATTGTCTCGGATTTCTGCCAAAATATGATCATTAGACTTCTTAAATGAAATTGTCAAGCGCTTGATACCGCTTTTGTGCAGCAGGCCATGCTTAGTGGCATTCTCCACATAAGGTTGCAAAATCATGCTCGGAATTTGATAATCATGTGTGTCGGTCTCACTTAATTCAATTTTGAAATCGATTTGAAAATCGTCTCCAAACCTGAGTTTTTCTAAATCCAGGTATAACTTCAACAAGTTAATTTCTTCGTGAATTGAGATGTGCTCTCTTGACGAATACTCGAGCGTTTTTCGCATTAAATCTGAGAATTTACCTAGATAGATATTCGACTCTCGAATATCATTTTGCAAAATGAGGTCTTGTACAGAATTCAGAGCATTGAAAACAAAGTGTGGATTCATTTGAGCTTTAATTGCTGTAACTTCTGATGCCTTCAATTGCTTTTCAATTTGTAGCCGATTTCTAATGATTGAAATTCGAATCAGAAAGTAGGTGGCAACGACACCAATGATCAGTAAAACTGTAATCACATAAAACCACCAAGTGTTCCAAAAAGGTGGAAGAATTTCAAAAGAGTAGGAGGCGGTCTCTGAAACAAGTTGGTGTTCATTAACTGCACGTACTTCAAAAGTGTAGTTGCCAGGTGACAAAGAAGAGTATTTCGCTGAATTTAGCTCGTAGGTGGTGGAGTTCCACTCATTTTCATGACCCAATAAACGATATTCATAGATCAATGAGCCTCTGTGTGAATACGCAAGACTCATAAATGCAAATTCAAATTTATTCTCGTTGTGGTCAAAGCTGAAAACGTTTTGGTCTACCGGTTTTTCATTAACAAGTATGTGATTGAGGTTGATGTTTGGTTGAACTAGGGTTGGCTGCATTTCATCCAACAATATTTTTTGAATTCCTTTGTTCGAGGTTAACCACAATTCATTGTCTTTAAGCGTAAAGTCAAGTACTCGATTTGATAGTAATCCATTGGCTTTGTTGAGCCTAATTTTCTCATCTGAGGATAAACTCATTATTTCGACTCCCTGATCGGTGGAAACAATCAATTGGTCGCCAAATCGTTTCATTTTAATTAGATAATCGGATAGCAAGCCTGTGTTTTCGTTTAAATGGCGCACGAATTTCTTGTCCTTAAAAATTAATATGCCCTGTTTGGAAGTACCAACCCATATTTCACCATTTACCTCAATCATTTTTAGTACACCCAGAATTTTTCCATCATATTCAACGGGCATGATTTCATTTTTATTGATGGTCATGATTCCGTTTAGGGTGGCTACCCAAACTTCTTGAAGTTTTTCATCAAAGTAAATAGCATTAGACCTACCAATTTCAAAGCCATTCAGGTCAATCCTGTCTTGGTGAAAAAAGCTAGGAAAAGATTGGAAGAGCTTTGTGAACGAACTGTCTTTATTGTCGAATCTGTGAATGTAAGGGTGGACATTGGTAGCAACTAATGATTCAGAGTTATTCAAAATGTAAATGTCTTTGATACTACTGGTTCTATTTTGTCTTATTTGTGTTAGCCCTCCTTTTTCTAGTCTGGCAATAAAATTATTGTAATACAGTAATTTGGTGTTATCGTCAAAATGTAAAAAGTCGATTTTGTTGTCTACTTGATAAAGTACTGTAGGAACACCATTTTCAATTTTATAGAGTGTACCATTGTAACCACCACAAATAATAATCCCATCATTTGTTTGTGTAAAGGATTTGATTTCATCATCATTTAGCAAAGAGTGGTTGTTATAATCAATCATTTTACGGTTAGGTATTATCACCAATCCTTTACCCAGGGTTCCCAACCAAATGTTGCCTTCTTCATCTTCGCAGCCAGCACTAATTTGAAATTCTTCTAATATCACTTGATCATTGAAAAGAGCCTCTCCGTCATAATTGTAGCAGCGCATTCCTCTATCCTGATGAGCTATCCAAAGTCCTAAGTCGTTCATCATGCAATAGGCAATAGCACCTTGACGTTCTTTAATCTTTTCGTCTTTTCGAATCCATGTTTTGCCATCAAATTTCAAAAAGTTGAACTCTTGAGGGTCAAACAAGTAAAAGTCATTTTCAATTTGGGTGTACTTGTTGTATGGACCAAAGTGATCAATTCCAAGTCTTTCTACAGAAGGAAAATCAGGATCTGTCAGTTTACCATTTTCAAAATTTTTAAACTCAGCTGTCCTAAAATTATAAAGCAACAAAGAGCCGTCTTCGTAGGCATGGATAGAAGAGGGTACGCCTGAATTATTCATAACGGGTTCAAGCACTTTGTTTTTAGTCAGTTTATGGATGTTTTTTGAAGAGATAATGAGTTCATTGTCAAGGTTGAATTCATAAAGAATGTTGTACGATTTTAAGCTGTCGGGCAGGGTGTAAAACAGGTATAGACTGTCTTGCTCGTATCTGAAAAATTGACCTGCCAGATTATTACAGTGGAAAACCCCATTTTGATCGAGTTTAGGATTGAACACCGATTGGTTTTTCATTGCCGGATGATCAAAACGCTCATAATCGTAACCATTGTATCTGAACAAGCCATTGTTGCTGCATATCCAAATGTAACCCTCACGATCTTGCAATAAACCATAGATATCAATACCTGAGAATTCCTCTTCACCTAATTGGTAATAACTAGGTTGTTGTCCAAAACCGAAAAATGAAAATCCAGAGCAAAAGATGGCTATTAGCAAAAGCCGTTGCTTGAAAATTAGATGATTTTTTTTGCGATTGTTGGACATTTCAGAAAAACAAGATGACCAAAAATACAATCAAAAAGATAAATGCAAGAGGAACAATTAGTGCAATCAAAGCAAACACTTTACTGAGTCTTCTGTAGGTGTCAGGGTTTCTGTATTGAATAATCAAAGAAGCGATTGCCAGACCAACTGCGAGAAACCAGAAGATGCCCGTAATTGCTAAAATAAATGCAGCAATGGCGAATGGCTCGATTGGTTTTTCTTTGTCGCTTAAATCAAAATCTGCTTGATCGTTTTTTTGGATGGTCTCTTCAAGATTGGTATTCGAATTAGTAGTTCTGTCAGTTAAATCCAGTCGGCTACCATCTTTTAGTTTTGCTTCAGCAAGATCATCTTTGATTACGGTGTATGCCGGGCCGTTTAAATCGTCACATCTTCGATAGACGATATCGCTTTTGTTGACCTGGATGATTTTGACTTTTAAAAAAGCTCCAGATTTAAAGGTGAGTTGGTCACCACAATCCTCATCTAAAGTGGTTTCATCAGATACCGGTATTGGCGTAATTGTCACAAAGGCGAAGGGCTCCTTTTTTTCGACAGCATCCAAAACTTCATCCTCAGAATTGTTAATGGTCGTGACGTCCTCAGTTGTAGTTTTTAGCGGTTTTAAGTTGGTGTATTTTTGCTTTAGAAAATTAGACTGACCACAAGCCGTCAATATAAAAATCAATATGAGGGCTTGAAGTTGTTTCATTTTAAATCTGACGGAATCATGCAAACAGGGATGGGTACCATTTTGTGCTTGTTAGCGTTGTGGAAAGAAGAATAAATCTCAAGTACCTCTTTTTGGCGTTCTGTCAATCCTTCTTCACTGCCTTGATATTCCATGGCCCATTCTAACTCGGGGTAAGTTGCTCCTAGTTGTCCTTCATCTGTGCGTTCATCTTTCCAAAGTCCGTCAGTGGGAGCAGCTACCTGTATACTCTCAACTACATTGAGGTGTTTGGCAACCGCATAAACATCAGTTTTTGTGAGATCTGCAATGGGACTTAAATCTACTCCGCCGTCCCCATATTTAGTATAGAAACCAACACCAAAGTCTTCCACTTTATTACCTGTTCCTGCGACCAGCAATCCATTTGCTTGCCCAACTGCATACAAAGTGGTCATTCTCAATCTTGCTCGAGTGTTAGCCATAGATAAACCATGATCTTGTGCGTTCTGAGGTAAGCCAGCTTTTATGGTTTCGAAAGTATCCGTCAGATTGATTTGATAATGTGACACATTTGCAAAGTTCTTTTCTAACCAGGCAATGTGTTCCATTCCTCTGTTTACTTCATCTGGATTCTGATGGATCCCCATTTCAAGGCAAACCACTTTCATCCCGGTTCTTGCACAAAGAGTAGAGGTTACTGCAGAATCAATTCCGCCTGAGATGCCAACAATGAATCCATTAACGCCAGCTTTTTGAGCATATGATTTCAGCCAATCACTTATGTGGTCAGCAATTTTAGGATAATTCATGAAAAGTCGTTTAGAACAATAATCCAACTTTCACCTCAATTATGTGTTGAGGGTTGTTTTTGATGTCAAGTGCCATTCTTGTTAAGGCACCTTCTCCGTAAGTTGCACCTGATCCATCATCTACTTGATTCACAAGGTGTCCTGAAGTAATCTGCATTGATGGAGTGATTCCGTAATTGAATCCACCTTCCATGTACAAGAAAGTATTTCCTGTAAAGTTCCATTCTGCTCCACCGTAGATACCGATTCCAGTTCTGACAGGAGTCAATCCTTTCAATAATGTCACTGGCTTCATGTCAGTACGCAAAGTGTTTTTGGCAGTTGCAGTTCTTACATAGCTTCCTGTTCCAGGGTCAAATGCAGCATCATATCCTTCATCATCAAATCTACTTCCTACTAAAAATGAAGTTCTTAAACCAAACTTGCCATAGTACTTAAATTTCCCAATCATGTTTGTTTGGAATTTTAAGAAAAACGGAATGGTTACGTACTTTCCTTTGAATTTACGTGTAGTCAACTCTAACACTTTTGAAGTGTCTGTTAAGTTTTCAATTTGATCAGTTTCATCATCATATTTCAGGATGTCTGTGTCATTGTACCCGTAAAATACTCTTCCTGAAGGTGTCGTAGAGGTGACTTCAGAACCATAATTAATTTTGAATGACTCTAGGTCAAATTGCACACCACTCGCAATTCCGATATTATCATTGAAAAGGTAATTTCCTCCTACCCCTATGGTAAAACCAGTTCCGATACCGTTTCGCTCGATTTCAGAAGTTTGAATCTTTGCCCAATTGAATGTTGGTCCTAAAACAAGTCCCATTTGAAACTTTTTATCTTGGGCCTTTGCACTAAAAATAACTCCACTGATTAAGATAAGAGAAAGTAACTTTTTCATAATTTCTTGTTTAATTTGTACTCACAATAATAAGAATTTATCGGCAATGCGGCACGTAAATCTTCTATTAATCACAGTAACAATCATTTTAGGTTCTTGTTCGTCAGATCCATTAGATGTTGATGTTTCTGATGTTGACTTTGAAATGAGCTTTGATCGCTTTGATCAAGACATGTTTGCTGTTGAGTCAGCCCAAGAAATGAAGAGTTTGAATGAGGATTTAATTGAAAGAGGAGGGGAGCTTTACGAGTTTTATGTAGGTGAAATGTTGCGTTCTGGTTCAGTTTATGATGATTCAGCAGGATATTACTTGTATTATTTTGTAAGTGACTCAATGATTCGTCAATCTCAAGATGACATCAATCGCGTTTTTCCGAATTTTTCAAATTATGAATTGCAGTTAACAGAGATGTTCAAACGATTGAAGTTTCACTTGCCAGATGCATCTTTACCTAATAAACTAATTACCTACAATTCGGCCTTTAATTACGGTGTTATCTCTACAGATAGTGTTATTGGTTTGGGGCTCGATATGTACTTGGGTAAGAATAATGAGATTATCAGCCAACTTGGTTTTCCGGTTTACATGAAAGACAAAATGGCTGAGGAATATATGTTGGTTGATATTGCGCACAGTTGGATTGCCACAAATGTGTTGAAAGATCAAGGAGAGACATTTTTAGATCAGATGATTTATTATGGTAAGTTGCGCTACTTGATTGATGCCATGCTACCAGAGTTAGAAGACCATTTAAAAATCCGTTACACCGAAGAAGAGTACGATTTTTCATTAGCAAGTGAAGATGATGTTTGGTTATTTATCATGGATATGAATTGGGTTTATTCTACCGATATGAAAGTGGGATTACGTTTTTTTGAAGAGGCACCTACCACGGTCGGAATTGAAGGATCTCCAGGAAGGCTAGGACAGTTCATGGGGTGGCAGATGATTCGACAATACATGGAGAAGAATCCTGAAGTAACAGTAGCCGAGCTGATTGCAGAAACGAATACGGCCAAGTTTTTAAAAACATACAAACCAGAAGATGAGTAACTTAAAGAAATCTAATATTAAAGTTGAGGTAACCACGAATGAAAATAACATTCCTGAAAACATCAATTGGACGGCAGAAGACGGTGGAGTAGATAAGGCAAATGCAAAAGCCATGATCATGTCTTTTTGGGATGAAAAAGAAATGAATGCCATGCGTATTGATTTATGGACCAAGGACATGACTGTAGATGAGATGAAAAAATTCTTTCATCAAACTTTGCTAACTATGGCCGATACTTTTGAGCGAGCTACAGGAGAGAAAAATATTACTGAAGACCTGAGAGATTATTGTCATCATTTTGCAGACAAAATGAACATTCTACCTCCATTGAGCTAAGGTATTTCAGTTTTTGCCATTTCGTACTTCACATTATCGTAGACGTCTATCCATTGGTAGTTGGTGTCAGTTTCAACTTTGAATATTCCGAAATCGACCACTTCAATTGATTGATATCCTTTTCCGCCGAGCATAACGCCTCCGCCATTGTATAAATAGGTGAGTAATCTTCCGTTTTCATTAGGAGATTGAACACGATAAAATTCAAATTCATCAAACTGAATGACTTCAATATTCTCAACATCTTCTGGGAATAAACGCTCTTTGCCTTTGACTATAATGTTCCAGCTATCATCATCATATTGAACAATAAAAGCTCCTGAGTTTAATTCTTGATAAGATTGGTATTCGCCTAACTTTCTATAAGTATGGTTTTCTTCAATCATAATAATCTTAAACCTTGGGTCTTTAACTTTTACCATAGGGTCACGAGATAGCTTACTGAAAAATCGCTTGGAGTCAATTTTAAAATTATGACAGTCGTTGAGGTCAAAGTAGAAATCTCTAAATCCTATTACGTCTTGTCCTTCTTGCATATTCATGCTTCCTTCTGAAATAGCAACACTGTTGAATCCTTTTCTTTTGTATATGAATTCGTAATTACCAGGACTCACATGATTATTTGAGTAATATTCAAACGTCTGGTCCATCTTTAATTCAGGGTCAAAGTCGGATGAGTGCCAGGTTCTGCTACTCATACGATTTTGATGACTCAATCTATTTTGTCCCAAATGGCCATTGTCTCCATCAAAAGATTTTATTTTTTCTTTTGTTTTAATTGAGTTTCCGGCTAAGTGAATGACTTCTTCGTGATGTTCTTTCACTTTACCGTAGGCTATCTCGAAGTAATTGGTAAAAGTGGGAGCTATGGCCCAAGTTGTATCGCGTACTTTTTTTGAACCGTATTTGCTATTCAGTTGATCAATAAAAGTTTTACAGGGAGATTGATAAAATGAAATTGGATGGTTACTCTGCCAGCGATCTTCTATTTTGGTAGACTTGGGCATAGGATAGATGGTGGTGTTGACTACTTGATTTTCTTGTATTTCTCCTACATGAATTTTACCTTGATAGTAATACTTAATTCGGTTTGCTGACCGACTTACTTCTGAACAGTAATTTGGTGTCAATAATCCTTTTTCATCTACCATGCATTTTCCTTTAGAGGCAACTAACTCCAGCCCTCCATTTCTTCTGAAGACCTGGTCATAAACGTTGTCAAGAATCTTTTCTCCTGTTTTGGTGTAGAATCCTTTTTTACCTTTTAAGAGTGTCAAAAATCCTTCTTGTTCAATGTTAACTTCTTTGAATTTTACTGGTACCAATAGGTCGCCATCCATGCTCATGATGCCTTTTGAATTGCCATCCACAACTCTGAAAAAGTCATAGTAATACTGAATAAAGGTGAAAGTTGGCTCAATGATTACGTTGTTGTTTCTGTCAATCACTCCAAATTTACCCTCCTTCATGAAGATGTAACGATCTTTCATTGCGGCATCAATGTGTTCATACATAGGCGGAATAATTACCTTTCCCGCCTCATTGCAAACGCCAATTTTTCCGTTTTTTAAGAAGGCGAATTCGTAATTAAAATTCTGATGATAATTACCTTCAACAGACATGCCGTGGTACTTGTAAGGAGAGTTTATTTGGTAAACATCCTCAAAATTATGACGTACCATTTTCTCCATTTGATAATTGTAGATTTCTCCCTTTCCGTTCTGATATACCTTGAAGTAACCGTATAAATAATCGTACACCAAAGTGGAGTCAGTATAAGGAAAAGCTTGGCCTCTTTCAGTAAAATAGTGACGGTGACCGTTTGCATCTTGCAGCTCAAGCACTTTGTCATTGAATGTTGAAATTGAACTGTAAG
>Ga0189274_100138_pt1 | contig 54160 bp, 56 predicted proteins | sample N5B1minimetaG_FD_130323 | JGI IMG/M metagenome (GOLD analysis project Ga0189274, IMG submission 130323) | Marine microbial communities from the Costa Rica Dome - N5 B1 mini metaG | ecosystem: Environmental > Aquatic > Marine > Oceanic > Photic zone | place: Costa Rica: the Eastern Pacific...
AATTATTGATTTTTCTGAATACCTCTATGAATCCATCTTGCAAAAAATCCATAGCTTGATCACGATCAGAAGCGTAATTCAAACAAACGGCATACATCTGAGGCGCATACTTACGATACAGTTTCTCTTGAGCAGTTCTGTCATCCTCAAGACAACCTTTAACTAACTCTAGATCTTCAGTAGTATTTTTTTGATCGCTTTTCATTCACCAAAAATGGCAGTTGGACTTTCATCAATTCGATCAGCTAATAAATCATAGATATCTTCATTTTGCTCCTCATTGATTACAATAGTTTGTTGACCATTTACCTCATATTTGGTAGCATTATCTAGCATATTGGCACTAACAATATCAAACCAATATACTGGGTCTAGTTGGACGTTTACAAATGCTGAAACATCTTTGTCTAATACAATGATGTCTTGACCATCATCATCCTCTCCTTTGATTACAAATGACTCACTTGACATGAATTGAAAGATGATGGGATAAGTAGTAGAAGTTCCATCAGTGTAGGTTCCACTCACTTCAAGAGTGGGCGCGTCATCATCATCAAAAGTATCAAAGCGTACCTTCAAGTCAGTATAATTTCCTTGCGGAACATCTGCCATGAGGTCACTTACAAATGATTCAGATAAAAAGTTGATGGTCAAACCAGACGAAAATTCGGTAGACAATTCAATTGGGGCACCTTCTTGTCGCGTACCTTCGTATGTAAACTCGGCAATTCTAATATAACCCTGATTAAATTCAAGTGTTCCTTCAGTATTTGGACTACGATTAATATCCATAGTCACTTGAACATCTGTTGGTTTCTTCAATTGATTCTTTTTACACGAACCCAATAATAAAGCCACCATCATCACAGACAATATGTAAATTCCTTTTTTCATTTTTCTTCTTCCTTCATATATTAGTCGAATGTAAAATTAAAAGGGTTGGAAAAGAAAATAAATAATTGATTTTATCTAAAAAAAAATACCAAGAAAACCATAGTAACCTGAGAATCTACGACTGGATGGTAGGTAAATTTGACGCTTTACCAAGTAGAAAAAGTGTGAAGAAAGCCCTTGACAAAGGCAGGGTTCAGGTAAATGGCAAAACTGTTAACACAGCTTATTTTCTGCAAAAAGGAGATTTGGTAGTCTTAATGGAAGATATTGTTAAGGCACCAAAACCCTATCGAATGGAAGTTGAAATTCTTTACGAAGACGACTACCTGATTGCCATTAACAAACCTTCAGGTTTGGTTGTTAGTGGAAATCAATTCAAAACGGCTTATAATGTAATTGCCTACAATGCATCACCTTCTCTTCAACCAGACCAACTAGTAGCTCCACTCCCAGTTCACCGTATAGATCAACCTACAAGTGGCGTACTTCTTGCGGCAAAAACGAAAACAGCTCGAATTAGAATGGGTGAGCTTTTTGAGCAACGCTTAATGACCAAAACATATCATGCGATTGTAGTAGGAGCTATTCCTGAATCAGGCAAGTTAGAGCAAGAGGTGGATGGTAAACAAGCTGAAACCAGCTTTAAAAAATTAGCTACAAGTCCGTCTCTAAAATTTGAAAATCTATCGTTGGTAGAGTTAAAACCGAAGACTGGAAGAAAACACCAGCTCAGAAAACAACTCTTTGAAATCGGCCATCCCATCTTGGGCGACCAGCTGTATTACATTGACGATAAAAAACTGAATCACAAGGGATTATTTTTGCACGCATCCCAACTTTCCTTTGTTCATCCGATTACAAAAACCCCTTTAGAAATCAATGCCCCCTTACCAAAAAAATATAAAAAACGTTTAGACTCAGAATCAAAACGCTACTATTTTGCTATGCAAGCATAGTTTTTATATATGTTAAAACATGCAGTTCATAGATGAGAAGCATCCGTTCATCTAATAATTTGAAAATATGCAATTTATGATGCAACAATTCGTCTATTAATATGTTATCATTGTATCATCAAAAAGTAAAGTTATGGCAAGAAAAAAGTCAAATGAGAAAGTAGAGAAGATTATAAATGAGATTAAGAATTCTACGCCGAAGTTCAAATTGCAATTGGACAAGAAGACAACTATTACTTTAAAAACTCAAGAACAATTGAATAAGTGGATGGAGATGTATCCAAAAGCGGAATTGATTTCATAGTTATATTTTTCTTATTTAAATTTAGTAGAGTCTTGCTCTTTGGAGCAAGACTCTTTTTTTTGTTTTTATATTTGCCTTATGTTAGAGATTGGTAAAATGAACACCTTGAAAGTGGTGAAGGAAGTAGATTTTGGAATCTACTTAGATGGTGGTGAATTTGGTGAAATTTTGATGCCAACCAGATATGTTCCCCAAGGAACAGAGGTAGATCATTACCTAGATGTTTTCATTTATCTTGATTCAGAAGACCGAATTATTGCTACTTCTGAAACGCCGTATGCTCAAGTTGGACAATTCGCATTTTTAAAATGCGTGCAAACAACCTCAGTTGGAGCATTTCTCGATTGGGGATTAATGAAGGACTTATTAGTGCCGTTCTCTGAGCAAAACATTGAAATGGTAGAAGGTGTTCGATACTTTGTGTACGTATATCTTGATCCTGAAACTGAGCGTATTGTAGCGAGTGGAAAAACCAACAAGTTTTTAGATAACACACCAGCCGAATATGAAGAAGGTCAGGAAGTTGACTTGATTATAGGAACAAGATCAGATTTGGGTGTTAAGGTGATTATTAATGGTGAACACTCCGGACTATTGTATCATAATGAAGTTTTTAAGGAATTGAGGCCCGGTCAAGAAGAGAAAGGCTATATCAAGAAGATTAGAGAAGATGACAAAATAGATGTGAGTCTTCAGCAAGAAGGATATGAGCGCGTGATTGGTGTTGCAGGGGATATTCTCCGTAAATTGGAGAAATCTGGTGGATATATTGAAACCAACGACAAATCATCACCAGAGGTGATTAAACACCAATTCGGAATTTCAAAAAAAGTATTTAAAAAGGCGATAGGCGCACTTTATAAAGACCGTTTAATCACGATAGAAAAAGACGGAATTCGCCTAAAAAAGTAATTGAAAATGAAACAGATTATTGGATTATTGACATTGGTAGTTGCATTTGGAACAGTTTCTTGTTTCAAGAAGGGATGCAGAGATATTGACGCAACCAACTACGATCCAAAAGCCAAACGTAACGGCAATAACTGCACTTATTACACAAAAATGAAAGTGTCAGAAGTTAAGGTATTGAACTATTCCAATGTGAACACATCTGGTTTATCTTGGGATTCTGCTGAAGATGCGGATATTTTTGTACGCTTACTTGACTGGAATAATAACATCATGTTTCAGTCAGATTTCATAGAAAACAATTCAGGTGAAGCTTCATTTACGATCAGTCCGGCAATTACCATAACCGATTTGACTTCGGTTAAATTTCAAATGAGAGACTATGACAACGGATATCAAGATTCTTATTCAGAAAAAATGATTGAAACCTACTTCCCTATTTCTGAATACACTTCACAAGGAAGCCCTGTGGTAAAAGAAGAAACAGGTAATTATCCTGATTTTATTGAAGTAAGTGAGGCTGGCGCAACCATCCAAATCATGGTGAGTTGGGAATAACCATTATTCACGTTTGAAGTAACCAGAACTAATTTTTTTCTTTTTTCGGCGGTCCTTCATGTTCTTTTCTGATGCTGAACGAATCATGGCCAGCCCACCCATTGACAGCATAAAACATATGAGTACAGGAATCAATCCTGCACCTCCATTTAAGTAAAATAGAATCAATACTGTCAATCCCATCACTACCAAAAGCCAGCCAATTAGACGTTTAGTGGTCTCGCTCCAAACGCTTTCTTGTTTTTTTATTCCAACACCGTTTAGGAAATCTGAATCTACGCGTTTCACCATCTCCGAAATCAACCCTTCATCCAGCTTTTGTTCTCGTAAAAAACTCCGTAGCTCTCCATTAGAAGCACCTTCTTGCTTCATTTCTAGACACTCATCATACAATGAAAACTCACTTTCTTTTTGATCTAATAACTGCTCACTCATTACGACTCGAATTTTAAAACTCGTACTTTCGGATGTTCTGCTATCAACCTCTTAGCTTCTTTTTTATCAGGTAATGCATCTCCTTCAAAATACAACAGCCGAATTTCATCCGACATTTCTTTTGATATTTCTAATGCCTCTTGATGCGCACCAGAAGTAACGAAATGACGCATCTGTTCCATATCCTCCCAAAGTGAGGCCACATAAAAAGTTGTTAAGCTCCCTCCCATTAAATTGACTTCAAGACACGCCTTGTCTTCTTTTGCTTGAACCTCTATCTTTTTTGACATTCTCAAGAACTTAAATAGCTTTGACTTTTGTCTTAAAGAAAACATTCCGACAGCAACATACTTCATAAACAACGTTTTAACTAAATTGTGCGTCTTACTAAAGTAAGACGTTTTGAAAGAACTTTTAAGCATATTATTGATTCTTTTTTCAGTAGTACAGAGTTCAGCCCAAGCCTTTGTCAATGGAGAAGTTGACGGACCTATTGGGAGCCCGTCTTTACCTCCTTCATGGAATGATGTTCCAGATACTGATCCGGCCAGCAATGCACTGGCGCCAATTCAAGCTACGAGTGATGTTTTGGATGGAACCGGTCCAAATACTGTCGGAGGGATTGCGGCAACACCTTTCTCGGGCACTTCTTGTGTATCAGGACTTCAAGCATCTTCAGGTGGTGGATTTTACTGGCATGAAGGTATTATGCAAACGGTTAATGGATTTACAGTTGGAACCGATTATACAATCTGCTTTTATCAGGCCGTTATACAACAGCAAAATGCAACTGACACTTCTGGTTCATGGCGGGTTTATGCGGACAATACCTTATTAGGAACATCAGCCATTTCAATAACGAATTTAGCTTTCAATGATGTAAATGTCAATTGGGAATTACGCTCCATTACTTTCACAGCAACTGCCGCAACTCATGTCATTAAATTTTTACCTTGGGATGATGATGGCAATGCTTCTACCTCTGTAGGAATGGACGGAGCCTTGAGAATGGGGATTGATTTAATTTCTTTTGGTCCTCCTCCTCCAGACCCGACAATAAGTGCAGCTGGACCATTTTGCACAACTTCATCACCCGTCAACCTTATGGCAGCCGATCCGGGCGGAACTTGGTCAGGCAATGGTATTACTGATGTAAATACAGGAGAATTCGACCCAGTAGCGGCAGGAGTTGGAACGCACACCGTTTATTACACCATCCCTTCGGGGTGTGCTGGAACCACTGTAGATAGTGTAGACATAACCGTATCTGCAAACAATAGTGCCCTTTGGATTAATCCAGGAGCAATGTGTGAAACAGATCCTTCAATCGATTTGAACACCCTGATTACGGGAACTACTGGAGGCAACTGGTCAGGAACTGGGGTTACTGGTAGTATGTTCAATCCTGCAGGATTAAGCGGGATGATTTCTATCTCTTATCAAGTAGGTACACCACCTTGCGATTCTAGCATGACACAAGACATTAATGTCATTGCATCACCGGATGCGAGTTGGACGCCACCTACTTCTCTCTGCGAAAACGACCCTTTGTTGGACTTAAATACGTTGATTGTTGGTAGCATGGGCGGAACATGGACAGGAACAGGTGTTTCTGGTAATTCATTTGACCCTTCGAATGGAACTCAATCAGTCACCTACACAGTCGGAAGTGGCTCTTGTCAAGATATCTCAACCCAAACAATAACCGTAAATGCCAGTGGTGATGCAAGTTGGACTGCACCCGCAGGTATTTGCGAAAGTGACTCTCCAATCGACCTCAATTCATTGATTACAGGAACAGCAGGTGGCACGTGGTCTGGTACAGGCGTTTCAGCTAACTTATTCGATCCAACAGGATTGACGGGAAATATTTCTATTACCTACACACTGACTGGTGCATGTGCAGGAAGCAGCACTCAAGACATTCAAGTTCTTCAGATTTCCTCAAATGTTTCTGCAACAGATGTTCTTTGTTATGGAGACAATAACGGAACTGCTACTGTCATTGCAAGTGGAGGGTTGACCTACAGCTACAATTGGTCTAATGGGGCTACCACTAACAACATTACCAACTTGTCAGCCGGCACTTATGCAGTAACAATAACTGAAACCAACTCAGGATGCACAACGAGTAATTCAGTCATTATTGACGAACCTCCATTGTTAGACGTGAACGCAGTTAGCATTCCTAGTTGTATTGGTTTAGGTTCCGCAACTGCAGAGGTCTTAGGTGGCGTAGGACCATACAGTTTCCAATGGGTTCCTAATGGGGAAACAACTCAAACAATCAGTGGATTAACTGAAGGGAGCTACGGGGTTAATGTAACAGATGCAAATGGATGCACAAGCTCATCTGATGTGAACGTTATATCAGGATCAGCACCTATTCTTACCATCATAGAAGACAGTATCATAAACATTGGTCAAGAACTGGTGATAGATGTAGAAGGAGCAGACAGCTATGCTTGGGAATCTACAGCTGTGGGATTAGATTGCTATGACTGCGAAGATCCAATTGCGAGTCCGCAAGTGACCACCCAATACTGCGTCACTGGCAGTACCAATGGTTGTTCTGACACTGCTTGTGTTCGCATTTACGTCAACTATGATTGCGGTGAACCTTTTGTTCCGTCTGCTTTCTCTCCGAATGATGACGGCGAAAATGACATGCTTTGTGTGTACAGCAATTGTCTTACTTCTATTTCTTTCAGTATTTATAATCGCTGGGGAGAGAAGGTGTTCGAAACAAGCGATCAATTCATTTGTTGGGATGGGACTTGGAAAGGCAAAGAATTAAATTCTGCAGTATTCGTCTATATTCTTGAGGGATGGACACCTTACGGCGAGCAAATTCAGAAAAAAGGCAATATCAGTTTAATTCGATAACCTATTCACAGAAGCAGGCCATTGATCCTTTTCCTCCTTTCTCTACGAGCTGACCTTTGTGGTCAAACTTGTAAGAGATATCATCCTTTTTAAACTCGATATAATAGTTGGATGGAGCAAAATAAGAGAGACCGCACAGGCAGCCATATCCCGGTTTGATGATTTCTTCGCCCTCTGTTGTGATCAATCCGTACATCCCATTTTTCACGACAATATAACACTTAAATGAAGGATCCTCTTTCAATCTAGGTCCGTCCATTATGGAACTATAGATGCACGGAATAACCTCTTTGTTTTGAGCATCTAAGACTCCCCATCTATTCTCTTTTTTATAAAAAATCCGATCTCCTTTTTTCTCGAACGCCTGGTACTTTGGACCTATTTGTTTCAAGTCTTTATCTATAAAATAAGTATAATGCTCCGTCTCAACCATATTAGAATCTGATAATTCTCTCGGTAATTTTTTGAATTTGAACGGAAGTGTTGTTTGACCTTTAATGTTAATGTATCCGCGTTTCAGATACTCATTCATTACATAAATATGATCTTCATCTTCAATAATGTAAGAAATCAACTTCCACTTAAATGGGATGACCGTTTTACCTTTGTAGTTTACCGCTCCAAACAAAGAACCAGCTTCATTTTTTCTAATGGATAAATAACCTTTAGACGAGAACTTAAAAAACTCTCCCTCATGATGCGCCGCAATATACTGAAGCGGCAATAATTCTTTCAATTCAGCATCCACAATCCCCCAACTTTTCTGATCTTCAGACACTAAAAATGAGTTCTTGAAAAAATCATTGACATAAAGTTTACGAGCGGATACTCCATTTGAATCCAAGAGATTTAGAACTGGGCTTTCACCCAATTGGGGTTGATGATTTCCCCAGTTAAAACCTTCTAAGTATAATTCACCTGCTGTAGTATGAACAGCCGCAACAGCTGAGTTTTGGCTGTTTTTAATAAATTCTCCTTCTTTCGTCAGAACACCCCAGTCTTGGTTCATTTGAACTGGAACAGGAAAAAATGAAGGATTTAAACTGATTATATTTCCGGTAGAGTCTGTTTCTCCTACTTCGCAAAAACAGTTCTGAAAAACAGCCTTATTCAATGAGGTTCCGGTTTCATCTTGATAAATCAGACCACCATTGCTCACTGCAAAATGTTGTGCATGAGCTGCACCCCCTATTAATAAAAGGATGATATACCAGATATTCTTCATATTGAAGTGTACTGTCTTTTTAACTTTTTGTTTCTAAATACGACTGTAAAATGATGGTCGCACTGATTTCATCTACTAAGGCTTTGTTTTGTCTTTGTTTCTTTTTCAGACCAGAGTCAATCATGGTTTGAAATGCCATTTTTGATGTAAATCGTTCATCTACCATCACCACTTCTTTACCAAATGTTATGCCTAACTTTTTCTTAAACTCGTGAACAAGTTCTGTGGAGTGAGTAGCAGAACCATCTAATCGTTTTGGATCTCCTAAAACAATGATTTCTACTTCATTCTCTTCAAAATAGCGCTTTAGGAACTTAAAGATTTCTTTTGTTGGAACGGTAGTTAAACCGGATGCGATAATCTGTAAATCATCTGTAACAGCTATTCCGGTTCTTTTCGAACCATAATCTATCGCCATTATTTTAGCCATTACTCGACCTTTTTACCTACTAGTTCTACCACAGCAACCACTGCTCCAATTCCAATCAAGAAACAGACGATAGTCGGAACACCAAGAGCTGACAAAATAGTACCCAACAATACAGAGATACCACCAACGGTCAACGCATAAGGTATTTGAGTTCTGACGTGATCAATATGATTACATCCGGATGCCAATGAAGATAAAATGGTTGTATCTGAAATTGGCGAACAATGATCTCCTAACACAGAACCCGCTAAAACTGCTGAAACCGTATTATAGAAAATTGCCATAGAAGCTTCAGGATCAAAACCTGCATCCATGCATACCGACCAAGCGGCAGGAAGTATGAGTGGATAAACCAATGCCATAGTTGACCAAGAGGATCCCGTTGAAAAGGCAACAAATCCTGAAAGAACAAAAGTAATTGCTGGAATTGTCCAATAAGGAATGCTTCCTTGCTGCAAAATACCAGTTATGTAATCAGCAGTGTGCATTTCATCTGTTACCATTGCTAATGCCCAGGCCAAAATAAGAATCATCAGAGCAGGTACCATTGTTTTGAAACCTGTGATGGTTGTTTCTACTGTATCTTTTAAGCCCATGATTCTTTGCGAAATCGTTAACAACATGGCTACCGCCAAAGACGCCAATGAAGACCACAAAAGCGCTGCATACGAATCTGCTGCACCAATAAGGGTTCCTAATCTTCGAGTAAATGAATCAATGTTTGGATCATAAACTCCTAATTTCGACCAGATATCTCCCCACCCTTCTGCTTGGATTCCTGCGGCTGAAAGCTCTGCACTCAAGGTGTCAAAACCAGTTACAACCAAACCAAACAACGTTCCGAAAACAATAATCGCAACTGGAATAACCGCATTAAAAGCACGGTAACGGATTCCTTCTAAAGGTGCTACATCTTCTAACTCGGTTAAATCTCCTGAATTATCTTCTTCATTCACCACTTCACCTCCTCTAGCCCGGCGTTCAGCCTTTAACATAGGTCCGTAGTCTTTTCCTCTGTATACAAGATAAAAGATGAAGAATAAGGTCAGAATTGGATAAAATGAATAGGCTAATGAATTTAAGAAGATGGAGTACACACCTTCAGAAATAACTTCCCCATCCGCATTGATGTTTTCCAATCCTTTTCCGATATACCCCAATTCAGCTCCAATCCATGTTGTCACAAAAGCGATTGCTGAAACAGGAGCTGCAGTTGAATCAACGATATATGATAGTTTCTCTCTTGATACTTTTAACTTATCAGTGATAGCGCGCATAGTGTTACCCACTACAAGTGTGTTTGCGTAGTCATCAAAGAAAATGGCAATCCCTAAAAACCAAGTCGCCAACTGACCATTACGTGCTGTATTCGCAAAACGTACGATCGAGTTAACGATACCTTTCATTCCACCATTTTTGGAGATCAAGGCAACAATTCCACCAATAATAGTAGAGAACACAATCACTGATAGGTGCCCCGAATCATTTAAAGCTCCTAATATATAGGTGTCAATTATTTTAAAGAAACCAGTGAAAATTCCTGAAATACCTTCAGCATAAACGCCCATAATAGCCCCTCCTAGAAAAATACCGGATACCAAAGAGAATATCACTTCTTTGAAAACGAGCGCCAGAATGATGGCCAAAAGTGGTGGTAAAATAGACATCCACAACGGAATCATTGCCCCTTTATTGACCTCCTTAATAGTTGCTGAATTACTTGTGATTGAAGTCTCAGTAGCTGCCAAGGTAACATAAGCCTCACCGTCTGAATATTCAATTGATACAAGTTCTCCATTCAACTCTATTTCTGCAGGGAGCTCTTCAGTGGACGAGACCGTCAAATTTGTCTCCACGCCTTCAATGACCATATCAGGATAATGGAGCTCAATTTCTGCAATTGAAAAAGAATTGAAACTCAATAAGAATGCTAGGAAGAAAACTATTTTATTCAGCATTCGGCAAATGTAACCAATTCAATCTTAAAATGTAAGAAATGTAACACTTAATGACCTGCATTGAAAGCAGGCAGAAATATCGCGTTGATTGAATCTTTCATTTCTTCTTTCACGTAGTGATTATTGATTTCTTCTACATCAACGGGCTCGTATTTTGACCCTTGCCACTCATGTCTAATGGCCACTACACCAAGATCAGGGTCATCATATCCTATTAATAAATCAGAGAATCCAGAATAGGTGGTACGCAACTCAATCAAATGTCCCAAATATTGATTTACAATTTGATACTTCCCTAAATTAGGTTTGATAATAACGATTTGATGAACAGGCGAATTATAAAGTCCCGGTATCATTTCAACAATAAAACCTTCAGACCAATCATGATCAGGGCGATAATCAAAGATTCGAAAAAATTCATTGGTACAGGGAGGTTGAGACAAAACTGTATCTGAAGTAGTACAAATTTGAAGATCCTCCATTATTGGAATAACCTCAGCATCTAGTGCCGGATAAGCATCCGTGACAATTGTAGTTTGAGATTTAAATTCTTGGATTTCTTCAATTTCGTCAGATGCTGGATCATTGCATGATGAAAGTACAATTGCAATGCATGAACCGACAATAAAAAAACTACTCTTCTTCAGCATGAATATAATTAGTTAAAGGGTTTAATCTCTCCACCTAATGTTGCTTTCTCTTTGAAATTAGCCTTGTCCCCATCAAAGATATACTTGATGGTACCTATTGTCGTTTTTAACTCCATTTTTTCAGTTCCATGACAGCTGATATCACCTCCTGAATTAATTTTCGCTATCACTTCTTTTGCTTTTACATCTTTCCCACTAATGAATCCTCCAGCATTAATTTTATAATCTGCAATATCCACTGTTCCACTTAATCTAATTGTCCCGCCTGTCAATACAGAAGCCTCAACGCTTTTACATGCCAACTTTGCATGAATGACGCCATCCGTAGCACAACTAATTGTTACTTTTTCTCCTTCAAGAGCGCCTTTGCATTCAATCCAACCAGCATTTCGAGTTGTCAGCTCTACCAAAGAGGTGTAGGTAACATAAACCTTTAAACTCAACTTGCGCAATGAATTGCCTTTGGTTGTGATTTTAAGGTCTGCTCCTTTTTGATCAAAAACAATTTGCTCATCTAAAAGCTCAGCATCTGTATTTACAACTTTCGCAGATGGAGCATCTCCTTTCTCTAAGTAAACTTCAAAGTTTCCTTGGACAGTTATGCTATTGAATGTTTCTAATTTTTTCTCAAACTCTCCAGCTAATACTAGGGTTGCTGGCAAGATAAATAGGGTTAAAATAAAGTTTTTCATTTGTTGTTATTTTGGAAAGACATCTAGTGCCATCCTCATTGATTTTTGAAACTCATCAGCATCAATATCAGTGTTGATTTGGTTGTTATCAAAATAAGCAATCATACCTTCAGTTGGCATGTTACCAGTCAAGTCATCTTTTGCCATTGGACACCCGCCAAATCCTTTGATCGCACCATCAAATCTTCTACAGCCAGCTTCATAAGCCGCCGCTACTTTTTCTCGAACTGAATCAGGTGTAGAATGTAAATGTGCACCAAATTCAACTTCAGGTAATTCACTCATCAAACCAGTGAACAACTTGGTGATATTCTCATGATTTGATACGCCAATTGTATCCCCAAGTGCAATAATTTTGACTCCCAGATCATTATACAATCTTCTTCCCCAATTTGCTGCAACTTCCAGATCCCAATGGTCGCCGTATGGATTCCCAAATGCCATGGAAAGGTAGACAACCAACTCTTTGTTATTTTTAACACAGAGATTTTGAATCACCTCAACACGAGCAAACGATTCTTCAATTGAAGAATTTGTATTTCTTTTTTGGAACGTTTCAGAAATGGAGAATGGGAAACCTAAGTAATCAATCTCATCAAACTGAGACGCATCATCTGCCCCTCTCTTATTCGCAACGATTGACAACAATTTTGTTGAAGTTGTATCTAGATTCAATTTTGAAAGCACCTGGGCGGTATCCCTCATTTGTGGAATAGCTTTAGGAGAAACAAAACTTCCAAAATCAATGGTATCAAATCCAGTTTTTAAAAGCTGATTAATATATGCTGCCTTAACCTCAGTAGGTATGAATTCATGCAAACCTTGCATGGCATCTCGCGGACATTCGATTAATTTGAGCATATTATTTGTTCAGTATAGCTTTATTTATTCTTTTAACTAGTTTGGGTCCTTCATAAATGAAACCGGTGTAGATTTGAACAAGATCTGCTCCGGCCTCTATCTTTTCCAAAGCATCTTTTTCGCTGTGTATACCTCCTACTCCAATTATAGGAAATGCTTTGTTTGAATTCTTTGCAAGATAACGAATTACTTCGGTACTTTTTTCACATAAAGGTTTACCGCTTAATCCTCCGTTACCAATGGCAGAAATTTGTTGTTGGTCGGTCGTTAAATTATCTCGACTGATTGTTGTATTGGTTGAGATGACCCCATCAATCTTTGAAAGACGAACTATTTCTATGACTTCGTCTAGTTGCGCCTCATTTAAATCTGGTGCAATTTTCAGAAGAATGGGTTTAGGTTTCGTATAAGTAGCATTTATCTGCTTCAGCTCGCTCAACAAGTCCACTAAAAAGTCTTGGTCTTGTAATTTTTTAACATCCCCAACATTCGGACAGCTCACGTTAACCACAAAGTAGTCAACGTGGTCATGTAACGTTTTGAAGTTTCGGATATAATCTGGTTTCGAAGACTCATTAGGAGTTGCCGTATTTTTACCAATATTTCCTCCGACAATTATTTTTGTTTTTCTTTTTTTCAACTTAGAAGCTATCGCATCTACTCCTTCATTATTGAATCCCATCCGATTAATAATCGCCTGATCTTTCTTTAATCTGAACAACCTTTTTTTCGGATTTCCCGCCTGAGGCTCAGGAGTTACTGTACCGATTTCAACAAATCCAAAGCCGAAATCTTCAAGTTCATCTAGAAGCACTGCGTTCTTATCAAACCCCGCAGCTAATCCCACCGGATTCTTGAAAGTCAAACCAAATAGTTCCCTTTTAAGCTTTTCATCATTTACCGTATACAAGCTTCTCCTAAGCGATCTAACGCCCGGAATCTTAGAACTTAACTTGATAGATTTGAAAGTAAAATGATGTACAGCCTCTGGGTCAAACAAGAATAAAATTGGACGCAATAGCAGTTTGTACATGGTTGTTATATGACTTTATACAAAGTTAACAAACAAACGGCAATTTGTATGCGCACCTAAGAAATAAATTCTTTGATTTTAGTAACGTGCTTTATATCGCCACTTAATTCTTCTAGTACGTTTGTACGTGATGTTACGAACGAATGAAACATTAAAAAAGAAGTAAGCGTCATTTTGATTTGAATCACCTCTTTGTTCTCCTTGATAAGTCCAACCATAAAAGGCCGAAGTTGAAGGGTCAGCATATTGAGCAGCTGTTCCGCCATAAGCATCAGCAATAGCTTGGTTATCATAGTAGACACCAGAAACATCATCAAAGTAATCGGTGAAGGTTTTCGTGTAACTCAATTCAAACGTCATTCTCCAAAGTGCGTCCAAGCCGATTTTACAACCTAAGCCGGCAGGAATACCAAAATTGAAATATCCATAATCTTTTGGTCCGCCCGCTAGGCCTTGACCTTCTGTATTTAAATTTCTCAACCAAGGCCCTCCTTTTGCTTTTGGCAACCATGTAAATCCTGAAATCCCACCAAAGACATACACCAAAGTATTTTTATTTCGCATCCCCTTCAATCCTTTGATGGAGTGACGTTTTCCGAAATGTTCATTGTTGAATATAATAAATTCTAGATGTTGCGACAACTCAAACATGTGGGTAGAAAAGTTCAAGTTTCTATTCCTACGAAAGGGTTCATTGGTGGTTTTATCATCTCCTGAAAACCAACCATATTGTAAAATCGTCTTTGTCGCCCATAATGGTCTAAGTCGATAACGGAAGCCAAAATGACCACCAATTCGTGTTTGCGAAAATTCGAGATCTACAAAAGAATAGTCAGTCCCAACTCGGTTAAGACCTCCCAAGTCAGTTAGTGTTTGTGTTGCACCTATACCAAAGAAGATTTCTTTTCGCTGGTGCTTGTAGTAATCATTGGTCGTAAAGTTTGTCGGCTGAGCAAACGCAACATTACAGCACCACAGTAACGCACACAATAGTATTGCAGAGTTTAGTTTTTTCATTGGCTTAGCAAGAGGGCGTAAAAATACGCAAATAATTGCTAAAGACAACGTTAAAGATTAAATATTCACCGATAAATGTTGAAAAGCTAACGTTGGGTTAACTTTAGTTCATCAGGACATACCTTAAAGGATTCAATCTCACCACATCACCTTTCTTCGTTTTCCCTTTAATATTCTCAAAATAAATGGTCTCCCCTTTTTCTATTTTATTCAGCGCATCTTTCATCTCTTCATTCAACTGATTCCCTTCTTCTTGAAAGACTTTACCTCCCAAACCATCAATTAAATGCAGTTCAAAATGAATAACGCTTACATCTGACTCAGTCGTCAAACCTTTGTTATCGAATAATTCCTCTCTCGAAATCGAACCGTTGAATTTACCGCCTATGGTAGGCGACAAAACATTAAAATTGGTCGTTTTCTTATCCTCTTTTTCCGTGATCACCAATTCGCTCTCCTTCTTATCAACGACAACATTAGGAATGTCATTCACGACAACCTCTTCTTTCAGTGGCTCTTTTACTTCTTCTTTTTCTTCGTTAATTTCTTGACTGTAGGCTAAAGTTTGCTTCGCTAAATCATCAAAATGCTTTGACACTCCACCCGAAAGACTAACCAAACCTTCGACAGTTGACTCCACCATTGGTGGTGCGCTATCAGTAAGCTCAACGTTCAAGTCTTGCGGCATTTCTTCAGAAGAAGAGTACATCATTACGGAAGTTGTAACAGCTAACCCTACAGTGGCCAGACCAACTGTCCCAAAAAACCAAGGAGATTTATAAATAGGCTTTGACATGATAGCATGATTTTTCATCAATCCATCAAAATCTTTTCTCGCTTGGATGCTTTTTGAATCTACCTGTGGGCGATCCAAATTAAATTTCATACGTTTCATTTGTTCATTTTAAATTATCGAAGAACGGAGCTTAGATAATCAAATAACTACCATACAAAAGAGTACTTATTTCATCATGTAATTCAAGTTTATCTTCTATTAACAATAACGCCCCTGCTTGTTTTGGTAACAAACAGGGGCTAAAATTTATTTATTTAAGTGTTTTCTAAGTTTTTTAATCACTCGGTACGCCTTTACTTTGGCGTTATTCTCGGTAATCTCCAAAATCTCTCCAATTTCTCGGAAGGATCTTTTTTCAAAAAATCTCATCTCTACCATTTGCACCTCATCTTCTTTTAAGGTTTTAATTGCATCTAGTAAAATTTTACGATTTTCTTCTGTTTTATCTTCTTCCCAGTCTTCAATCATTTCAAAGATGTGCATGCTCTCAACATTAACTGTTCTTCTAGCTTTCTTATCTCTGAACGATTGGTATAATTCGCTTTTAGCAATACGATACAACCAAGAAGCGAATGGCACTCCACGATACTCGTATCTGTGGATATTATTTAGTGCTTTCAGGAAAACTTGAGATGTAACATCAAAAGCCAATTCCTTATCATCCATTCGCTGGTAAATGTATCTGAAAATCTGTTCGTAATATTTGTTGTAAAGTGGTTCAAACCCTCTTGGATCCTCTTTCGCAAATTGCACCCACTTCAGCTCCTCCTTGAGCCTGTCCTCTGTGTGATGATAAATCGGGTTAACTGACATAGTTCTTTGTTTGGTTTTAATTCTCTTTGCATTTGTACTAACGTGAGTCGGTGGATTGGTTACAGCATAAGTTACAATTACTTTGCCATTTTTTAAAGTAACGTCAAAATAATCTACTTATTGTGTAGACTATTCAAATAATTTTCAAACAATGACAAATAAAAAACTGAACTGATTATCATCAAGTTACAAAAAAAAATACGGATTAAAAAATTTAAACTTGGAGCATGAAAAAGTTAAGACGTTTTTTTCTCTTGTCATCATTTATTGCTAGTGCATATGTCTATCTTTCCTATTCTGGGGTCGTTTCCATCACAAGCCCGTTTACCTATGATTCTATTGATGACATTCCGCACAAAAAGACTGGCCTACTATTAGGAACCACCAAAACGGGAAAGCATGGAGAAAACCCTTATTTCACCTGGAGAATTGATGCCGCGGTTGAATTGCTCAAAGCTGAAAAGATTGATGAGATTTTAATTTCTGGAGATAACAGCAAAAAATCATATAATGAGACTCAAGACATGTTTGAAAGTCTGCTGGAAAGAGGGATTGACTCAAGCAAAATTAGACTTGATTATGCCGGCTTTCGAACACTCGACTCGGTAATCAGAGCTAAAAAAGTTTTCAATTGTTCAGAGTTAATAATCATCAGTCAAGAATTCCACAATCAACGCGCTCTATACATAGCCCTTATGAATCAAATTGATGCTGTAGCCTTCAATGCAAGGGACTCTCAGCACACAAACAACTACACTCATTATCGTGAAATTTTGGCAAAAGCATGGACCGTTCTTGAAATTCACCTCTTTGGCACTCAACCCAAATTTTTGTAGACATTTTCTTTTATTCATTCTATCTTTGATACTTTAGTAAAAACGACTACAGTGAAAAAAACGATTCTTTTCTCATCCCTAATTGCCTTAGGTCTGTTTACTTCTTGTAAAAAAACAGTTGTTGCTTGTTTAGAAACAAGTTCGCAATCTGCGGCTGTGGGAGAAGAAATTACTTTTTCTTCTCAATGCTCTGAACATGCGCTTAGTTTTTTGTGGTCGTTCGAGGGACCTGCCGGAGCATATGCAAACGGAGTTCAACGATCAGAAGACTTGTTTCAGTTCTCTTTTGATACTGCTGGCACTTACAACGTAAAACTTGAGGTATACAGAAATTACTCTTGGGTAGGTGATGCCGATTCAACATCTACTACTATCACCGTAAATTAAGGTTGATATTCTATCGCTCCGATATCTGGTGGTATTGTGCGAGTGACATCCTTGATATCCTTCAATACACCAGTAAAAATTCCCTGATCAATTAAAGGAGAATTGGATTGTAAATGATAGTCTTTCGCAAAGGCATCCACAAACAAAGGGTCACCAGACCATAGGGTTCCGTCATAAGATGTATAGGTGTACGCTTCATCTCTTTTAAAATAGTTCGTATTGAACGTCATGTCAATTGAGCAAGGAAGCGTATCAACTTCGAATTCTTTGTCTATCCCTCCATACACCACATTATTTGTAAATTCTGAATTCACAATTTCTCGACAGTACACCACATTATCGACTTCAAAATAGTTTTTAATTAAGAGACCTGGTCCTGCCCTACTACCCGACCAATAATTCACGATACTGTTGTGTGTAAAATGGTACTCTCCCCCCGCAAACAAATAGGAACTTGCTATTCCAGCATCACCCAAGATGCAATTCTCCATGGTAATATTTGCTCCGGCATTTACATTCAAACCGAAAAAGTCATGATTATCAATGATGGTATTCGTCAACAACAGCGTTTGAGGCGCCTGAGTTGAATCTACCTGTAATCCAACAGAACCGTTTTTGATGACCGCATAATCAATCGTTGAATAATTAGATTCTATCAATCGAATACCCCACCATTGACCAGAAACATCATCATAAAAACTCTCTAATCGATCGCCTTGAAAAACCACTTCATTATCTAGAGTTCCTTGAATATCAATAGAAGATTTATACACTACCAAAATTGAGTTTTTGTGGCAATAAACTTGAGTTCCTGCCGGAATCGTTAAGTTTTGGTTACTATCCAAACCTGGATAGCCGCAGGCCACAACGTTATATAAGACATGTGGTTTATCATTTGCCCAAGTTCCCGATACCAACTCATCAACATGAAAATAAGCATCTTGCCCCCAAACATCCAAATTAACATATTGATTCAGCCCGTTAGTTTTGAAGCGAATTGAATCAGAAATAACTAGAGGATTCGTTGCGTTATTCACCTCTAAGGTCACTTCTACAAACATGAACAATGAATCTTCAGCCGGAATCTCAATATTTTCGAAGTAGTCTCCCGGGACGCCATCAAAGTTCAACCTGAATGGTGAAGACTCCCCTCCCATCAATTCAACCTCATCAATATTAATAGGTTGTTTGTTGTAATTATATACCTTCAACTTTTTGGTGGTTGACCCAATGGTGGTAAAAACCGTATCAAACAAAACGGTATCAGCTGAAAAATCAAGATGATCTTCAGTAAATTGAATGTCCTTTTTACATGCTGAAAGCATGAAGATTCCCATTGATATTATAGCAATTAAATAACGCATATTGGTATTCAAAGTTAAACACGTATTTTTACAAAAATTATTTTGTGCCAGAAATAATTCTGGAATAAATAAAAAAGTATTACCTTTGCGTCCCGTTTTGGCAGTATGCTGAAACATTAACTGAATAAAAAAGATAAGAAGATGAAAAAGGGAATTCACCCAGAAGATTATAGATTGGTCATTTTTAAAGACATGTCTAACGGATATTCTTTTTTGTGTAACTCTTGCGCTCCAGCGAAAGAAACTGAAAAGTGGGAAGATGGAAACGAATACCCATTGGTGAAATTGGATATTAGTTCTCAATCACACCCATTCTTTACTGGAAAAATGCAATTTGTTGATACTGCCGGAAGAATCGACAAATTCAAAAACAGATACGGAGACAGAAAGAAAGGATAATCGTCCTTCAACAATATTTGGAACCCTGATTAATTCCGTTTTTTCGGATGTTAATCAGGGTTTTTTGTTTCATATCCATTACATTTATAGGTATGCAAGTAATTTTTGATGACAACGGAAAACACCGAACATTAGCACCGCTCACATTAACTCGACCAGTTGCTGAATTACGTATTGGTATTTTAACGATTAGAGAGAGTTGGGAACTACTTTTAAAAAGTTCCCGTGAAAACACTTCTTTCATTACTGAAAATTACTTGCAAGAGAAATTCCGAGCACCAAATGGTCAAGGTTTAAGGATTGCGGGAAACATAAAACCGAGCCGTGATTTAGCTCAAATGGTTCTTAGTTTAGAAGAGAACCAAAGTTTATACGTCAACGGAATTTGGATTGCCACTAAAGGAACAGAACAACACAAGATAGAGCAAGAGGTTGCAACACCACCTTTTATTGCCATTTCTGCCTTATGGCAACTTTTTCAAAACAATGGCCTAGCCATTTCATATGATTTTGACTTACTGACTCAAAACAAGACAACCCAGCAACTATCGGCTACCAATACTGTACTTGGCAAACATGAAGTATTTCTGGAGGAAGGAGCCCAAATTGAATGTGCTATTTTGAATGCATCTAACGGACCTATTTACATTGGAAAAAATAGTGAAGTAATGGAAGGTTCTATTATCAAAGGCCCATTCGCCTTGTGTGAGAATGCCGTTATCAAAATGGGAGCAAAAATGTATGGAGACAGCACTATAGGCCCTTTCTGTAAGGTAGGTGGAGAAGTCTCTAACTCCATTTTCCAAGCTTATTCCAATAAGGGGCATGATGGTTTTGTAGGTAATTCACTGATTGGTGAATGGTGCAATTTTGGTGCCGATACAAACACTTCAAACCTCAAAAACAACTATTCTAATGTGCGGCTGTATTCTTACGAAACCTTGAGGATGGAAAATACAGATGTCACTTTTTGCGGCGTAGTTATGGGGGATCATTCTAAAACTGGAATCAATACAATGCTGAACACTGCAACTTCTGTAGGTGTATGTGCAAATATCTTCGGTGGTGGATTTCCACCAAAAAAAATCAATTCCTTCAGTTGGGGAGGGTTTGATGGCAGTGATAAATTTATTCTAGAAAAAGCATACGAAGTTGGCCAAAACATGATGAAAAGAAGAAATGTTTCACTCACCGAAGCTGACAAAAAGATCTTAGCTCATCTTTATGCGCAATTGGCATAAGAATTGACCTTTAAAATATAGGAAGTGCTTCAAACGTCTACAATAGTGACTGTTTAGCCAAATACAACGAATTAGAATGAACGTGAGTTCATGAACAAAGTGACAAACTGACTGAAAAACTGCTTTTATGTCTGACATTTTTGAAAAAGATTTTTTAGACCTTTCAAATATTATTGATCAAGAACCGGAATTTATTCCCTTGATATCTGAAGAGGAAGAGGATAACATGAATAAGGAAGATGTTCCAGAGTTCTTATCTATCCTACCAATTAGAAATAATGTACTGTTTCCTGGAGTTGTTATTCCGATAACTGTGGGACGCGACAAATCCATCAAATTAATTGAAGAAGCCTACAATGGTTCAAAGACCATTGGTGTTCTTTCTCAACTAAAGGCATCTGTCGAAAATCCAAATACTAACGATTTTCACAAGATTGGAACCGTAGCGCACATTATTAAGCGATTAAAAATGCCTGATGGCTCAACAACGATCATCATTCAAGGTAAGCGAAGATTTGAGGTGACAGAGTTCATTCAAACCGAACCTTATTTCAAGGCAAAGGTGGTTGGATTGCAAGACGCCAGAATAGACGCTAATACTGATAAAAACGCAGCATTAGTTTCTTCTATGAAGGATATGGCCATGAAGATTATCAAGGAGAATCCAAATATTCCTTCAGAAGCTAGCTTTGCGATTAAAAATATTGAAAGCCCGACCTTTTTGGTCAACTTCATAGCTTCAAACTTAAGCTCTGAGGTTGGAATAAAACAACAAATTCTTGAACAGAACAAAATCATTGACCGAATTGAAATCGTTCTGGAGCAATTATCATACGAGCTGAAAATGCTCAATATGAAAAACGAGATTCAATCGAAGGTTAAACTTGATATGGATCGTCAACAACGTGAGTATTTCTTGAATCAGCAAATGCGCACTATTCAAGATGAACTTGGCGGAAATCCGATTGAACAGGAAATCAATGACTTTAAAGAACGTGCGAAACAAAAAAAGTGGAGCAAGAAAGTTCAAAAAGCATTTGAAAAAGAGCTACAGAAATTGGGGCGAATGAATCCGCAAGGAGCCGAATATTCGGTACAACTGAATTACATTGACTTGATTTTAGAATTGCCATGGCAAGACTTTTCAAAAGACAATTTTAATTTGAAGCGAGCGGCGAAAATTTTAGATCGTGATCATTTTGGATTAGAGAAAGTGAAAGAACGAATTTTGGAGTACTTGGCGGTTTTGAAGCTGAAAGGAAATATGAAGTCTCCAATCCTTTGCCTTTACGGCCCTCCGGGAGTTGGTAAAACATCACTCGGTAAATCAGTAGCTGAAGCATTAGGCAGAAAATATGTGCGAATGTCATTAGGTGGCTTGCATGATGAATCTGAGATTAGAGGACATAGAAGAACCTATATCGGTGCCATGCCAGGTCGAATTTTGCAGAATTTGAAAAAGGCCGGAACTTCGAATCCAGTATTTGTATTGGATGAGATAGATAAGATTGGAAAATCGCATCAAGGCGACCCTTCTTCAGCTTTATTAGAAGTCTTGGATCCAGAGCAAAACAGTGCCTTTAATGACAATTTTGTAGAATTAGATTATGATTTGTCTAAGGTCATGTTCATTGCTACAGCAAATAACCTGGCTTCTATCCAAGGTCCGTTGAGAGATCGAATGGAAATTATTGAAGTTAATGGATATACGGTAGAAGAAAAAATTGAAATTGCGAAGCGACATCTTATTCCAAAGCAAATTGAAAACCATGGAATCACGAAAAAAGATATCAGTATTCCTTCTAAAGTTATTGAACGAATAATTGAAGATTATACTGGTGAATCAGGAGTGAGAGGATTGGAAAAACGAATCGCTAAGCTGGTCAGAAATCGTGCTAAAGAGATTGCAATGAAAGACAAATACGCAGTCAAAATTTCTGAAAGCCAATTACAAGATATTTTGGGACCAGCACATTCTAAAGACAAATACATTGGTAATGAATATGCAGGCGTAGTTACCGGTTTAGCTTGGACTTCGATTGGAGGTGACATTCTCAATATTGAAACCAGCCTTACTAAAGGAAAAGGTAAACTCACACTTACAGGAAGTCTAGGTGACGTAATGAAAGAGTCTGCTGTATTAGCGCATCAATACTTAAAAGCCAATGCTGAAAAAGTGGGATTAAAACAAGAATTGTTTGACCGCTGGGATGTTCACTTACACGTTCCAGAAGGCGCAACTCCTAAGGATGGACCATCTGCCGGAATCACCATGTTAACAGCTATGGCTTCAGCTTTTACGCAGCGTAAAGTTCGTGCAAATGTTGCTATGACTGGTGAAATTACTTTGAGAGGAGCAGTTCTACCGGTTGGAGGAATAAAAGAAAAGATATTGGCAGCAAAACGCGCCAACATAACTGACATTATCCTCTGCAATAAAAACGAGAAAGATGTAAACGACATCAATCCACGTTATCTAGAAGGATTGAATTTCCATTACGTCACAAAGATGGACGAAGTGCTGAAAATTGCGTTACTCAAACAAAGAGTGAAAGAACCCAAGACAATTAAATAAAAAAATAGCCTGAGATTCAGGCTTTTTTTTTACTCATGGGTATCTACAACTTTTCCATCCTCAAACTCTATGGTTCCTACTCCATCATATTTCCAGGTCGAAACTTCATGTGATATGGTTTCTCCATTTGCGGTAGTTGAATTTGAAGAGCTGTTCCACTGATTCGGATCACCTAATAATTCTTTCACTTCATCTTCAGTCATACCTGTTTTGACATCAGCCAGGCCTGCTCCGCATGAAATCAAGAAAAAGAACCCAAGGCTCACTAACACTAATTTTGCATTCTTCATAAGTCCATTTTCTTTTGAAGATAAACATTCATTTAAAAATCCTTATCTTTTTAAGCTGAAAACCAAAAGTTTAAGTAACCAACAATACCATGAAAAAGTACCCCAAAGATGATATACAAATAGTTTGGAAATCAGAGTTATGTCAGCACGCTGCAGTATGCGCGAAAAATCTTGGCAGTGTTTTCAAACCTAAGGATCGCCCTTGGATTCAGCCAGAAGGAGCAACAAAAGAAGAAATAATTGAGGTTGTTAATCGCTGCCCTTCAGGTGCTTTAAGCATTGAAAAATAAGTCAAACTACGATTCAACGAAAGAAACCAACCATTCATATAAAGAATGTTAGGTTTAACAGAATAGTTAAATTTTTATTAGAATCATTCCAAATAAAGTGCGTTTATTTGTAAACGAAACAGCTAACAAAGTCAATTTACGACTTCTAGATATTTCTGAGTTTGCCTATCAGAAAAAAACATTATCAGGCAACTGGTAATAGCTAAGTAATAGGGTTTACTTAAAATTTAAATTAATTCACAGCTCCAAAGAAATTTGGGGCTGTGTTTTTTTTTAAGACATTTGAGCTGTAACTTCAATCTCGATTTTCATCTCTTCCTTCAAAAGACCAGCTTGAAGCATGGTTGCTGCAGGAGAAACATCCCCTAAGAATTCTCTCAGTACTGGCCAACATGGCTCAAAGTCATTTTTGTTGGGCAAGATATAAGTGACCTTAACCACATCCTCTAAACTAGCTCCAACTGAACGCAAGGCCTCTTCAATATTGAGAAAACATTGCCTGCATTGCTCCACCACATCAGTTGAAATATTCATAGTTGAATAATCATAACCTGTTGTACCTGAAACATAAATGGTGCTACCAAATCTAACTGCTCGAGAATAGGCTGCCTTTTTCTCAAATTCAGAACCGGATGAGTAATTCGTTCGATTCGCCATTATTTAAAAATGAAATTTTGTACTTGATGGATGGCAGGATCAAATGGAGTCAACCCTTTTTGTGTATTGACGAATACTTCATACCCTAGGCTCTTCAAATAATCAAAACAACGTGTTCTATTTTCATTCTCCCACAATTCAAGATACAAAACAGGCTTATCTCGCTGAAGGAGCTTTTGAGCACCTAGTAATCCATAGTATTCATAATTCTCAATATCCATCTTGATACCTGAAATCGTACGATTCCCTACTATGGTGTCAATGGTATCTGATGCTATCTTGAACTTCTCTCCCTCATTCCATTCGGTGATGCTATCGTGCACCACATGAGCTAAACCTTGCATTTTGACCTTCCCATTCAATGGCAACACCATCTCTACTTCTTCTCCATCCTTATCGCCAACCGCCGTAGCAATTACCTCAACATTCTTAGCTTCATAGTGCGCAATGACACGCATCAAAACACTCAGGTTTGATGGCATAGGTTCAATTGCTAAAATGGTTCGATTTGAAAATCGTTGCGATAAATGGATGGACATGATTCCAATATTGGCTCCAACATCCAACAAGTCACCCTCTTGATCAATAGCATTCATAAAAGCGAAGAAATCACCTTCTTTCTTATCTGTTTTAAGAGTTCTGATCTTTCTCTTTGCAAAAACAAACAAATAGCGCTGATACCCCAGCACCTTTTGTAACACATATTTAATCGCATTCTTCAAAGCGGCCTAAAGTTAGAAATAAAATCAGCTTGCCTTCGTTTGCTTTAGACTTTAAATTATCTTTAACCCATGCGCATAGCGGTAAATACAAGATTTCTTCTTGCTTCCAAAATGGAGGGTTTTGGATGGTTTACTTATGAAGTTGTAAGACGAATGGTTTTACAACATCCTGAGCATGAGTTCATTTTTTTCTTTGACCGCAAGTTTGACCCCAAATTTGTATTCGCTGATAACGTGACTCCAATAGTATTGTATCCTCCTGCCAGGCATCCGATACTGTTCAAAATTTGGTTCAACCGTAGAATTACTAAAGCTCTTAAAAAATACCAAGCTGATATCTTTTTTAGCCCTGACGGATATTTATCTCTCAAAACTGATGTTCCGCAAATTGGGGTTATTCACGACCTAAACTTTGAACATTACCCAGAAGATTTACCAAAATCTGCTTTAAATTATCTACGAACTTTTTTTCCGTTGTTTGCAAAAAAAGCTGCTCACATCATCACCGTTTCGCAGTATTCTAAAACTGATATCTGTGACACCTATAAAGTTCCTGCTGAAAAGATTACGGTTGCGCATAATGCAGCAAATGAAATATTTCAGCCCATCATAGAAGCAGAGAGGCATGACATTCAATCACAATTCACAGGTAACCAAGAATTCTTTGTGTTCGTTGGTGCGCTTCATGCACGAAAAAATGTAGCTCGTTTATTTCAAGCTTTCGAGCAATTTAAAGAGCAGACCTCTTCCAAAACACAACTACTCATAGTAGGAGAAGCTATGTGGAGCGATCAAGAAATTGAACAGGCGTATCAAAATAATTCCTTTAAAAATCACATTCATTTTACCGGACATTTACCTCTAGCTCAATTGGCAAAAGTTGTAGCTGCCGCAAAAGCATTGGTCTTCCCTTCGTATTTCGAAGGCTTCGGTATTCCCCTAGTTGAAGCCATGCAGGCAGGAACAGCTGTTTGCTGCTCTAATAAAACTTCTCTGCCTGAGGTTGTTGATGGAGCTGCATTGCTGTTTGACCCTTTTGATATTGCAGATATCACGAAACAATTAATCAACATAGATGAAAATGAGGCTATTCGAAAAGCTCTGGTTGAAAAAGGATTAGAGCGGGCTAAGGCATTTAGCTGGGATCAATCAGCAAGAATTATTTGGAAGACCATTGAGCAACTGAAATAAATCAGTTTCAACTTTGCCGAAAGTCATTTTACTTGGCTTAAGAATCGACCATCTTTGCTCAAAAAAACGATCAAAATGGTAATTTCAAAAACTAGAACAATTGCAGCTATTCAAGAAGAATTTAATGGTAAGTTTCCACATTTGAAAATTGAATTCTACAAACACAAACACGGAGTTGGTGAAGGAAGTGAAGCTGCAGATCAAATTGATACATCTAAATCTATCAGTGACATTAGCAGCATAGATTCTGACGCAGAAATTTCAATTCATGGAAATCTGAAAACAGCTTCATTAGAGCAAGAATTTGAAACACAATTCGGAATCCATGTTCAAGTCTTTCGTAAAGCCGGTAAAATTTGGCTACAAACTACGAATACTGATGAGTGGACATTGGCCGAGCAAGAAGAAAAAGGATTAGAGTATGAGGCGCACTAGCGTTTCATAGCTCTATCCATATCACGCTTTTGATCTTTGAGTTTTAAATCATCTCTCTTGTCATGAAGTTTTTTACCTCTTGCCAAGTGAATGTTTAATTTGGCCAAATTTTTATCATTGATGAACAGCTTTGAAGGAACCATTGTCAATCCTTTATCCTTCAATTTTTTTTCAAGCTTTTTCAACTCAGTTCTATTCAACAATAGTTTGCGATCACGTTTGGGTTGATGATTATTATACGAGCCATTCTCATATTCTTGAATGTACATGTTTCTCAAAAAAAGTTCGCCTTTCACCATCACTCCATAAGACTCTGCTATTGAAGCCTTACCCGCTCGTATTGATTTGATCTCTGTTCCTGCCAACACAATCCCAGCTGTGAAATCATCCAAGAACTCGTATTCAAATCGCGCTTTTTTATTTTTGATGTCTGCATTCGCCATACAACTACAAAATTGACAAAAAGAGTCGGTTTAACGCTTATTATTTTACTTTTTTTGGGCAACCACAAAGTGGCCAGGCTTTCATGAGTCACTTCAAGTCTTCTCATCAAGCCTTGAGAGTTCCGACAATCATTCAATCCTTTTGCCAAACCTGAACTTCTATTCTACGTCATATGAATGAAACAAAATTGTAAATTAGTAGAGTGATAGATTTAAAGGTCCATAATAAACTTCAACCAAGAAAAGGAAGGCTACTCATTACTGAGCCCTTTCTAGAAGGAGAATATTTTGAACGGGCCGTCATCTTGCTTTGTGAACACAATGAAGAAGGGACATTTGGCTTTGTATTAAACAAATACATAGACATTGGTCTTGATCATTTTGAAGGAATTCCAGAGTTTGAAACAAGGTTAGCCACTGGTGGACCAGTCAGCACAAAAAACTTGTATTACATTCACACGCTTGGAGACAAACTCAAAGGCAGCTTTCAAGTTTTTGGCTCATTATGGGCCGGCGGAGATTTCGAACAGCTCAAAGAAATGATGGCCAACAAAGAGGTTGCACATAACCAAATCCGTTTTTTTATGGGTTATTCAGGATGGGTAGCAAATCAATTAGAAGGAGAATTAAAACATAATTCCTGGTTGGTATCTGACATCAAATCAATTGATGATGTCATGAATGTAGATTACGAAAACATCTGGAATGACTATATGGAACAACAAGGTGGAAAATATAAAGCCTTCGCACATTTTCCTAAAAACCCGGCTTTGAACTAAGCCGTTTCTGCCCCCCACTTCTCATTTAAATAGCGAGTAAAATCCTTAGCAACGGTATTTCCGTATTGTTTATGCCTGTAATTATCCACCCATATTACCCCTTGAATAGCATTCGTTAAGAACACCTCATCTGCCACCAATAAATTTTGAGGCGAAATGTTACATTCATACACCTTAATGCCTTTAGAAAGGGCAATATTAATAATCTGCATACGCATTGTTCCGCCCAATGGCCCTAAATCTAAACCAGGGGTGTAAAGTACGCCATTAGACACTACAAAGAGGTTGGATGATCCGCCCTCAATAATCCCCATTTTATAGTTTTGAATCAACAAATCATCTAATCCTTTTTCTTTCGCTTTCATTTTGGCCATGATGTAAATCAAACCATTCTTGGTTTTATAGGTTGAAAGCGGATTGATGTCTTTTTTTATTTCATCATATAAGTCAATGTGATACCCTCTTTCATTCAATCGGTATTCATTGAAATCATAAGGCATTGCTTCAATGTAATAATCTACATGATCAGTAGCAGGCAGATAAGTTCCACCCGCCTTTCTATCAATCGAAAAACGAACACGACCACCTTGCCTAATTTTATTCTCATCAACCAAGGTTTGAATTTCGCTATGAAAATGTTCAAATGTCAAATGAGCAGGTGGGTTCATCTTTAACGCCTCCATTCCAGCCTCTAGACGCTTGAAATGATTCTCTGCATTAATTGCTTTTCCATTCATCACGCGCACTGATTCAAATAGACCATCACCGTATAAATATGATCGGTTTCCAGACATAATTGAATAAGATGTCGCTGGAATCAAAACCCCGTTATTGTTCACATATTGATTCATCCTATAATTTTTTGAAAAAACTCAAACATTAAGTCAATATCAATCAGACACATAAAAACTAATCCGAATATGGCTCCCGCAAAATGTGCTTCATGAGCAATACCTGTCCCTCCTCTTTTACCCAATAAATATTCTATAAGTAATAATATCGGCCCAAAAATGTAGGCAGGAACGTAGACCGGAATAAATAATAATCCCATTTCTGCAGTTGGATTCAATACAATGTATCCAAACACCACTGCCATCACCGCACCTGAAGCCCCTAAAGAATTGTAGTGCATGTTGTCTTTGTGTCGTTGCAAACTAATCACAGTTGCAAACAATATCCCTCCAACATATAAACAGGCGAAATACAAATATCCTTTTGCTCCATACAAATCAACCAGGGCAGGTTCTAGACTCTTGTACATATAAATGTTGGAATCCATCTCAACACCAAACATGTACAAAACATACATGTTGAAACCAAGGTGCATCCAATCAGCATGAATAAAAGCGTGGGTAAACGAGCGATACCATTGTTTATGATGCACCACATTATAAGGGTTGAACATCATTTTCCATTTAAAGTCATTGTCAGAAAATGCTTTAACGGAAATTAGAACAGTGGCTACTAATAATAAATAAGTAATATACATTTAATACATTCGTTTCTCTCGTCTGAATTGTTTTCATAAATTGCGGTAACTAATTGATATGAAGCAACTCACTTACTATATACTCTTTTTCGGGCTTTTTGTTTCGCTACAAGGCTGCGGAGAAATCTCTCGAGAACTTTCTGAAGAGGAAGTTGCATTGAGTGTTGAACTGAAAAACAAATTTGAAAAGGTCAACGAATTGATCTATGATAACGACACCCTACTTGCCCAGAGTGAAGTGCTATCCTATTATCAAGAAAGAGATTTTGCTCCTGTATGGATTACAAAAACTGGCTTTAATGAAAACGGCGAGTTGATGTATGAAATGATCAACGATTGCAGAGATTATGGTTTTCTACCAGAGATGTTTTCATTTGCTCAAATTGAAAAAGCACGTCAATCTTCAGTTCATGATGCAGAACTACTCTTGACCAATGCGTTTATGCTTTATGCTACTCACATCAGTGTTGGATGTATTGATACTACTGACACTTCATACACCTGGAAAAAAGACCTCATTGAATTTGATCTTAATACTCAATTGGATGATGTGGCTTCAGGCAGCAACGTGAGAGAAATAATAACCGCTCATCAACCTGATTTTTGGGAGTACCAACAACTTCAAGCTGGCTTAGCTGACTTTTTAGATCAGTATCCTCTGGACACTTTAGAGTTTGACATTCCTGCATTTAAAGATGATTCGGTAAAATGCTATGAAGTTGCTCACCAAGCACTTTTGGGGCATGCGTTTATAGACTCAACCGTTTCAAAAGAAGACACTGTTTTTATAGAACGATTGAAAGAATTTCAACGCGTGAATGGCTTATTGGATGATGCTATTGTTGGTAAATGGACAGGCAGAGCATTGAATAAAAGCAATCAAGATCGTTTTTATGCTGCGGCCCTGAGTTTAGAAAAATGGCGGTGGAAAGAAGCATATCCCGACAAATATATTCGCGTAAATATCCCCGAGTTTACACTTTATTTCGTAGACAGTAATGAGGTCAAAAGAAAACACCGAGTGGTAGTTGGTGCTTACGGAACTCAAACTCCAGAATTTCATGCAACAATGGAACGAATGGTTACTAATCCGTTCTGGCATGTTCCTTATTCTATTGCTTCAACTGAAATTTTATATGGAGCAAAAAAAGACTCAAATTACTTCTCAAAAAAAGGCTACAAGGTATTTCAAAATGGTGCGCAAATTGACCCTAAAACAGTAGATTGGTCAGCTGTTGGCCAAAACAGCTTTAGATATAAAGTTCGTCAAGATGGAGGTGGGTCGAATAGTTTAGGACGTATTAAATTCTTATTCCCTAATTCTCATTTTGTATTCATTCATGACACCCCTTCAAAAAGACTCTTTAAAAATGATGTGCGTGCCTACTCACATGGTTGTGTAAGGCTCCACGAGCCATTTGATTTGGCAAAATCATTATTGGTGGCAGATGCCCATCAAATTGTAGCAGACACCCTAGACAGTCTCGTTAAAAGAGGAACGCAAAGGGTGATCGAATTGAATGATCCATTTGAAGTTTACATTGAATATATCACTGCAGTTGGTGACAGTAGTGGAAATGTCATATTTCATCCCGATATTTACGGTCGTGATGAGAAATTCATCCAAAAGACATTTAAAAAATTCAATTGATTTCATTTTATGCAGCCTCCTCAACCAAAAAAGGTTCCGCACTTATTAGAAAAACACGGTCATCAAAGAATAGATAATTATTTCTGGATGCACGATCGTAACAATCCAGAGGTCATTAACCACCTAAACAGTGAAAACGACTATTTAAAATCTGTTCTGAAATCAACCGAAAAAGATCAAGACTTTTTATTCAAGGAGTTAAAGGGACGTATTAAGGAAGATGACTCTTCTGTTCCGTATTTTAAAAATGGTTATTGGTATTACTCTCGTTTTGAAGAAGGGAAGGAATACCCTATTCATTGTCGAAAAAAACAAAGTCTTGACTCTGAAGAAATCGTGCTTTGGGATGAAAATACAGAGGCACCCAATCACCCCTATTATGATGTTGTTTCATTTTCTGTAACGAAGGATAATAAAATCATGGCCTTTGCTGAAGATGTGACGGGCAGAAGGTTGTATCAAATCAGATTTAAAAATTTAGAAACAGGACACATTTATCCGAACATACTTACCAATTGTAGCTCTGACTTGGCTTGGCACAATGACAATAATCAATTGTACTTTGTCCAAAAAGATGAAGAAACGCTTCGTCCACACCAAGTTTACAATCACCAACTTTTTGAGAACAAAACAACTTTAGTTTTTGAAGAAAATGATGATACATTCATCTGCGGTATTTCTAAATCAAAAGATTTTGGTTGGATTTTGATTGGATCCTATGCCACACTAACTACCGAGCATTGGTTTAAAAATGCCAGTGACGACAGCCCCTTTGAAGTTTTTTTACCAAGAAAAAGAGAACATGAATATTATGTTGACATTCTCGATAACAAAGCAATCATCAAGTCTAATTTAAACGGTAAAAATTTTGACTTATCCTACTGTGAATTGAATAACCGATCTACAGAAAACTGGGAGACAATCATTGAGCACCGAACAGATGTCTTGTTGGAAGATTTTGAAGAACTAAAGGAGTTCACTGTTATTGAAGAAAAAGAAAACGGTTTATCACAACTACGTGTCATCAATAAAAAAACGGGGAAAAATCAACTAATCCCGCCTACAGAAGAAACATACACTTTGTATTTAGGAACAAATCCAGAATACGACAGCCAGCAAATAAGAATTGGTTATAGTAGTATGACCACTCCGCATTCTGTTTTCGACATAGATTTGAATTCATTTGAACGTACCTTAAAGAAACAACAAGCTGTTTTGGGAGAATTTGATGCGACTAATTATCAATCTGAACGTATTTGGGCTACCGGGCATGACGGAGTGCAGGTTCCTATCTCATTAGTATACCACAAACAACACTTTAAAAAGGACGGTTCAAACCCAATTTTAATCTATGCTTATGGGTCATATGGGTCTACAGTAGATCCTTACTTTTCTTCTGCAAGACTTTCTTTGTTGAACAGGGGATTTGTATTTGCCATAGCACACATTCGTGGAAGCGAATACTTAGGTACCCAGTGGTATGAAAATGGCAAACTCCTGAAGAAAAAGAATACTTTTCTAGATTTTATAAGCTGTGCTGAACACTTAAGCTTTGAGAATTACTGTGCCAAAGACCGTGTTTATGCCATGGGAGGCTCAGCAGGAGGATTACTCATGGGAGCAATTGCCAATATGCGTCCTGAACTATGGAAAGGTATTATTTCGGCTGTTCCGTTTGTGGATGTTGTGTCGACCATGTTAGATGATTCTATTCCGTTAACCACAGGAGAATATGACGAATGGGGTAACCCAAATGATAAAACGTATTATGAGTATATGTTGTCTTATTCACCATATGATAATATTGAGACCAAAGACTATCCTGCAACTTTGGTGACTAGCGGATTGCACGATTCTCAGGTTCAATATTGGGAACCGACCAAGTATGTTGCCAAACTGAGAGAATTAAAGACCAATGACGCAGTCGTGCTTCTGCATACTAATATGGATGCTGGGCATGGAGGCGCTTCTGGGAGATTTGAAGCATTAAAAGAGGTTGCTCTCGAATATGCCTTCATCCTTTGGCTTGAAGAAAAACTACCATTAGCATGATGTTGAGAGGATTTTTATTTACACTATTCGTTATCTTTTCTCAACTGGGAAATTCCCAAGAAAAGTATGCCAATCACACCTATGGATTTAAGATAGAATTTCCTGATTTATATGTTGACGAAGTGAAGGAAAAAGAAGAGATGAAAGTTATCTCGATTAGCTCTTCTTACCAAAAAATGATTTTTCTCGCTTCTATTTTTGATTACAAAAAAGCGGTTCCCGCTGACGAATTAAACTTGAAAGAAATAGAAGCTTTAGCTGTGACTGCTGAGGCCTTCAACGCCAAATTTAAGGCGAAGAAAATTGAAAAATGGCAGATTGGTGCTTATGAAGGTCTATCCTACCCCATTAAAGGAAAGGTTACGCGTAATGATAAAACAATGAAGTTTTACGGAAAAATGTACGTGGTGGCGATCAAGGATGGAATCGAATTCAGGTTGACTATTCTCGCACCTTCAAAAAAGTCATATCATGCAGACAAAGCTTTGATTTATATTAAATCAGCCAGTATAAATTAAGATTCTTTCGGATTGAAAATGTCAGCTGCACCTGATAATTCACAAGTTCCCTACCAAGCACTGCTGACTTTTCAAGCTATTATTTTAATGGGTGTTTAGAATTATTCCCATTTTTCAGAACTAACTGAGAATACAAATTAGTAGCCTTTACATTAAGTTTTGAACCAGTATTCATAATTTCAACAGAGTATTTAATATATCCAGAGGCTGGGTATTTAATGACATTTAAGACTTCTTTAGAGGCCCCTTCACTTTTAGCTTTTTTAACATCATCTTTGCTAAGCGCTCTCGAATACCTGAATTTAATTTCAATGCTATTTTCATTTTCAGTGGACACTCCTCTTCCATACGTATCCGACACTTCAATTTGATCAAGGGTTAAATAATATTTCGACTCTAATCCTTTGAGGGTAAAAATGGTATTTATTGCATCTTCCCCTGCTTCTCCCGAAAATAATGATTTGATAATTGGTACTTCACTGAATTTCTCTTGACCCAAATCCAATTTGTCTTCTATCAACCTGCAAATGTCCATCAAATATCGGTAAGAACTTATTTTCAAATCGACATGTGAATATTGTTTGTATAAAGGCTCAATACCTATATCTTTTGCCAAGTTAACTGGAGGATAATTTGGATTAACATGTTCATTGGTAACTACAGGATCTTGTGATATTTTTCTTAAGTGAGTAGCCTCCCATTTACCATTTGTTTGATCTATCGTCATCATATAGTCAACCTCTAAATTGGCCACTCCAGAATATTCGTAATCACCCCATACTTTTACTCCTTCACCCTTCAATTTCACAGAATATTCTTGAGCAGACTTTGAGTTTGCATTTGGATTCTTATTCCGTTGAAACGCGATTGAATCAATTCGAGAAAAATCATAGTCTCCATATAAATTTAAAGCGTTCCAATTTGTAGTGTAATTGAACAAACACTTCAGCAGGACTGCTTCATTCACATCTTTACCTTTGTATTCATGAACAGCTGCACTGACTCCATAAAAAATGTAATTGTCAATTGGCTCCACTATTCTATTTTGTGACTTTGATCTGCTGTATTCAATCGCAAGGCTAAATGTGTATTCATCACCACTAGCTGTTTTTGGTGCTTTAGCTAAAAATGAATAAACAATTAAGTCCGGTTCATAGATGTATCTATACAATGAATTATTTGCATAGTAAGAATAGCGTTGATAAGGATCTTGTTTCTGTGAAAATTTAAAACCTTCTGTTGATTGGTATCCATAGTTCGAAAGAAAATGGTTCAATTTCGATTCGTTCTTGATTAAATCAGATTTTGCTTTTTCCCAACCTGGTTGTTTTTGTGACCACAAGTTAAAGGTCATTAACACTGTTAAAAGAGTGTAGATTGTTTTATTTGTCATAGCTCGATAATTTTTCGACAATGTCAATAAAACTGGCTTATTGCGTCTCATCAGAAATGATGAAATTTACAAATTAAGCACTTTATCATCATAATTGATGATGATTCACAAACTGAGCAGCCTGCGCTCTATTTTTCACATTGATTTTGACATATGCTTTTCTCAAATGAGTCCGCACTGTTGTAATCGACAGGAAAATTTTGTCTGCTATTTCGGCATCTGACAGACCATTTGCCAAATGTGTTAGAACTTCTTTTTCTCGTTCTGTCAAAATTGGGTAATCGGTAGGATATGGCTTTTTTTCACCTTCTTTTATATGGGTTATTTCGAGATTTTTTAACTCAACTTCTTTTTGAAGATCAGAATTTTCTACAAACATCTCTTCTACTTCTTGTTCAACTTTTCGCTTTTTGACCCTTGTTCTTTGAACAATAAACCAAAGCAATGCTAACAGAGCAACTAGTAGTGTAACAATAATAATCCATAGATTATTCTGTTTAAGTTGCTCTTTGTGATCCGAGCTTATGCGTGTCAAATCAGAGTAGACTCTCATTAAGGAGTCTCTCAATACTTCGTTCTGCATTTCTTGCTCTGAGTAAATAACACTTTTGATTCTTTCTGCTTCATTTAAACTATCTCTAAGCGTATTTTCCAGTTCACTATAAAACAATGCGTTATCGCTTTCACCAATTGACTTATAGAGTGTTGTGAAACTACCATATATAGAAATTAAATATGGGTTATTTTTTTGTTCCATTGCTGACTCTTCAGCTTCAATAAGAAGTTGTTTAGCTTTTTCGTATTCACCTTGAAGTGTGTATGAACTTGCTAAATTGGTCTTAATTGCGATTGCATAGGTACTTAAATCATAATCCTGACACATATTCAACAGTTCCGTATAAATGTCAATTTCTTCTTGAAACCGACCCATTTCACCATATAAAACGGCCCAATTGTTTAAGTTAGAGATTTGATAATTTATGTATCCGTTTGATTCGAAAAAGTCATCACATTCTTCATGCAGTTGCAAAGCATAATCAAAATTCATGAGCTCTCTGTATATGACCGCAAGTTCACTTTTAGCTCGGAATAACTGCTCATCTAACTTTCGTTCCTTTGCAGCATTAATTGTTTCTTCAAATAAAATTTTAGCTATAGAATCATTTCCCATGCTATTATGGAGAGCTGCAAGATTCAACTTGACATCTAAGGCTTTGTCCGTTTTCTCGGTATCATTAAATAAACGAAAAGATTTTTGGTAAGAGACTATGGCTTTGTCAGGTTCTCCTAAATACTTTTGAGCTAAAGCTAAATTGTTATAAACATTCGCTTTTAAATGCTGATTTTGAAATTTTTCTGCTGACAATTGGAAATAATCTGCCGCGATTAAATTGTTTTCTTTCAAAAGGTAAACAATACCAATCTTATTCAAAGTGACGGCCATTTCTTCTTGCTCAAAATATTCATCTTTGAGTAAATTGAAAGCTCTTTGATGATAATGAAGAGCGCTGTCGAGCTGATAAACATGTTGGTATTCAACTCCTATCATATTGAAAACGACAGCTCTGTTTAATGGGCTAGTCTCTTTTTCAGCATGAGCGAAAAGGTAATCAAGCTTGTCTGTTTCTGCCTGTAATTCTGTTTTGAGTTTTTCCCTATAATCACCTTCAGCAAAAACACTGTTGAAACCAAAAATTGCGAGAATAGATAAGAAGAAAAATCTGTACATGCCTAACCAATTAAGATTCAACCGCATATTCAAATACGCCTAAATCTTCTACCTGCTTGATGAACTCGTTTGCTACAGAAACTTTTAAAGTTCTTGACGGCATTCTGAGTTCTGCCTTAGTTTTATGGTCTCGGATCACGAACTTCAAGGCACAGCTTCCTGAGTTTTCTTGAACGATATGGTATAAATCATCAATTAAATGATCGGTTAAATCTGATGATTCTACCGTAAGCGTAAGAGCTCTTGCCCTCTTCTCTCTCAATTCAGACAACAGCTCCATAGCCGTTACTTTAAACTCCATTTCATCACCGTACTTTTTCTTTTGAACACGACCTGTTAAATGAATAAAGGTCCCTACAGATAACATGTGTTTAAAGCGCATGTAATCTTCTCCAAAAATAAAGAGGCGTTGACTGTCTGAATAATCCTCAAAATCAAAGGTTCCGAAAGGTTTTCCATGTTTGGTGGTTCTGTGTTGCGCATCAGTAATGATACCGGCCATGGTCAACTCTTTATTCGCAAATTTTTCTAGTTGTACGATATGCGCAATCTCGGCATTACAGAAACTCTTGATCTCTAATTTAAAATCATCCAAAGGATGTCCAGAAATATAGATTCCAACCACTTCTTTCTCTTTACTCAACTTTGTTAAAGTTGGCCATTCATCCACTCTTGGTGGTTGTGGTTGCGGAATATCTTCAGTACTTGATTCACCGCCAAACATTGATACTTGAGACGAATCTTTGCTTTCTCTTAAACGAGCGCCAAACTTGATGACATTTTCTAAGAATGGTTTTTTATTCGCGTCTTCTGCAAAGAATTGTGCTCGGTGAATGTCTCCAAACGAATCAAATCCGCCCGCAAGAATGAGACTTTCGAATACTCTTTTGTTACACGCAGTAGAGTTCACACGCGAGACCATATCAAAGATGGATTTGAACAAACCACCTTCTTCACGTTCTTCAAGAATTGCATCTACAGGCTTAGATCCTACTCCTTTAATGGCACCTAGTCCAAATCGAATTGCTCCTTCTTTGTTTACAGTAAATTTATACTGAGATTCATTGACATCAGGTCCTAGAACCGGAATTCCAGCTCTTTTACATTCTTCCATAAAGAAAGATACTGACTTGATATCATTCATATTGTTACTCAGGACTGAAGCCATATATTCAGCTGGGTAGTGCGCCTTCAAATAAGCTGTCTGATAAGCTACCCAAGCGTAACAAGTTGAATGGGATTTGTTAAAGGCGTATGATGCAAATGCTTCCCAATCCACCCATATCTTTTCGAGTGTTTTACGGTCATGACCATTGGCTTCACCTTGATCCAAGAACTTAGGTTTCATTTTAGCCAAAAGGTCTAACTTCTTTTTACCCATTGCCTTACGCAGTGTATCGGCTTCACCTTTTGAGAATCCAGCTAACTTTTGAGAAAGAAGCATTACCTGCTCTTGGTATACAGTAATCCCGTAAGTTTCTTCTAAGTATTCTTTCGTTGCATCTAGGTCATAAACAATTTCCTCTTGACCATGTTTTCTGCGAATAAACGAAGGAATGTATTCAAGTGGACCCGGTCGATACAGGGCGTTCATGGCAATCAAATCTGCAAATACCGTAGGCTTTAACTCTCTGAGGTATTTTTGCATTCCTGCAGATTCATATTGGAAAATACCTACCGTTTCTCCTCTTTGGAATAGTTCATAGGTTTTCTCGTCATCTATCGGGAAGTCATCCGGCACCAATTCTACACCGTGACGCTCCTTGACAATTTTGACGGCATCTTTTATAAGCGTCAACGTCTTGAGCCCCAAGAAATCCATCTTCAACAGACCTGCATCTTCAGCAACCGAGTTATCGAACTGCGTACAGTACATGTCTGAATCTTTGGCTAAGGCGACCGGAACGAAATTAGTGATATCATCAGGTGTGATGATAACCCCACAGGCATGTATACCTGTGTTGCGCATAGAGCCTTCTAATAGCACTGCTTGATTGACAACTTCTGCCGACAAATCGGTTCCGTCTGCCATTTGCTTGAGCGTATTTGCACGCTCAATGTCATCTTGGTTATTCTTGAGTTTGTCAGCAAGTGCGACATCATCCAGACCAAAAATCTTGTTCAACTTAATGTCAGGAACCAATTTAGCGATACGATCAGCTTCATGTAATGGTAAATCCAACACCCTAGCCGTATCTCTAATTGATGACTTGGCCGCCATGGTTCCGTAGGTAATGATTTGCGCAACCTGGTTTGATCCGTACTTGTTGATTACCCAGTCGATAACGCTTTGTCTTCCTTCATCATCAAAGTCGATATCAATATCGGGCATGGATACACGCTCAGGATTTAGGAAACGCTCAAATAGCAAATCATACTTGAGTGGGTCTATGTTTGTAATTTTCAAACAGTAGGCAACTACTGATCCTGCTGCTGATCCCCTTCCTGGTCCTACCGAAACTCCCATCTCTCTCGCCGCAACTAAGAAATCCCAAACAATCAAAAAATAACCGGGATAACCTGTATTCGCAATGGTCTCTAACTCAAAATCTAATCGTTCTGCAATTTCATCCGTCACTTCTCCATACCGCTCTCGAGCACCTTCATAAGTCAGGTGACGCAAGTAATTGTTCTCCCCTCTTTTTCCACCATCTTCTAAATCTGCGGCATCTGTAAATTCTTCTGGAATATCGAATGCCGGAAGAAGTATTTCTCTTGCCAATTCGTAAGGCTCGCACTTACTTACTACTTCATTAGTATTTTCTATGGCTTCAGGAATGTCAGCAAAGAGTTCTTTCATCTCATCTGGAGACTTGAAATAGTACTCTTGATTTTGTAAACCGTACCTGAACCCTCTTCCTCTTCCGACAGGTGTGCTTTTAAGCTCACCATCTTTGATACACAACAAAATATCATGCGCTTCAGCATCTTTTTTATTGAGATAGAAGGTGTTATTTGAGGCAATTAACTTGATATCATGTTTGCGCGCAAATTGGATCAAGGTTTCATTCACACGATCTTCTTCAGGAAGACCATGGCGAATAAGTTCGACATACAAGTCATCTGCAAATTGTTCTTTCCACCACAATAATGCTTCCTCAGCCTGTGTTTCTCCGACATTTAATACTTTGTTTGGAACTTCACCATTTAAACCACCAGTGAGTACCATGATATCCTCCTTATATTCTTCTATTGCCGCACGGTCAATTCTCGGAACATAATAAAATCCTTCAGTAAAAGCTATGGATGACAACTTTGCCAAGTTGTGGTATCCGTTCTTGTTTTTTGCTAATAATACAACTTGATACCCATTGTCTTTATTCGATTTATCTAGACGATCTGTACAAACATTGAACTCACAACCAACTATAGGAATCAGAGGTTTTTTGTCAAATTGCTCTCCTTTTTCTTCAGCTGCTTTTCGTTGAGCTTCGATTCCTTTGTTGTAAGAAATAACATCCGAAACAAAATGGAAAGCTGCCATCATATTTCCCGTATCTGTCAAAGCAACCGCTGGACATCCCATTTCTCCTGCTTTATTTACCAAGTTCTTAATCTTGATAGTAGACTGCAGAATAGAAAACTGAGAATGATTGTGTAAATGCGAGAAGTTAACATCTTTAAGCTCCTGAATATTAGCTTTAATATCTGCTGAAGACATTCCACTATCTGTAGATGTTTTCAGTTTATCAGACTCAGCTTTGAGGTTTAAATGCTTTAGCCCAACCGTTTCAATAGTGGTCGGATGCTTCTCTAAAAAGTCTTGAATGTAGTTATCAGATGCTTGGAGCTCCTGATTGGTGAAGTTTCCGGTTCTAATTAACTCGAAAAAACAACGGGTAGTTGCTTCAACATCTGCCGTTGCATTGTGAGCTTCTGCAAAAGGTTCACCGAATAAATATTCGTGTAATTCTGTAAGTGTTGGAAGTTTAAATTTACCTCCTCTACCCCCGGGAATCTGACAAAGTTCAGCAGTTTTCTCAGTACAGGTATCTAATACCGGCATTTCCACCATTGGAGATTCCACCCCATAACGGTAGAATTCACAGCCCATGATGTTGACATCAAATCCAATGTTTTGTCCAACAACAAATTTGGCTTTCGCCAGGGCTTCATTAAATTCTTGCAGCACTTCCTGAATAGGCACCCCTTGATCTTCTGCCAATTCAGTGGAGATTCCGTGAATCTGCTCTGATTCAAAAGGGATATTAAAGCCATCAGGCTTGATTAAGAAATCTTTGTGTTCTAACAGATCTCCATTATCATCATGCAACTGCCATGCAATTTGAACACACCTTGGCCAGTTATCCGTATCGGTAATTGGAGCATTCCAATTCTTGGGTAAACCAGTTGTTTCAGTATCAAATATTATGTACATGCAGTGCTAAAATTAAGGGATAATAAAGTTATGAATAATCCCCTTGAATAGCTCAGAAAGTTATTAAGGTTACGTCAGATTTTTGCACAAAAAAAATCCGGACCCTCAATGAGGCCCGGATTTCAAACTTTTAAAGTTATCCTTACTTCGCTGTGAAAGTAATTGTTTCGTCTGAAGTGTAAGTATCATCAGTAGAAGTAGTCGTTGTTCCTCCTAATGTCCATGATGAAGTTCCAGAGTTAGACTCCATTGCTTTCCACACCATTTCTTTTCCTTTCAACTTATCCAATGCGTAAGTCATTGAAACTTCTCCACTGTAGTAATTATCTGTGTAAGATGAAGTACCATTATCAGTTGTAGTTGAAGTACCTTGAGTATTATTCATGTCTGTAGTTGATGAGCTTGAAGTTCCCATTGAAGTCAACCAGTTCATGATTACTCTTTCTTTGTTTTTGTAAGTTACATCACCTTCTTTTACTGCTCCGATAAACGACCAGTTTCCAGTAACTGTCATAGTCGAAACTGAAGTTGTAGTTTCAGTATGCTCATCTCCTGACCAGAAATCTGTGTAATCGTTTGTTGAAACTGAAGTAGTATTGTACTCCATTGTGAAAGTACCATCTTTTTCAATTGTATATTCAGCTTTGTCAACAGTGATAGTTGAGTTAGTTGAAGTAGTTGTTCCTGAACCAGCATCATAATCAGCATATACTGAAGTGATTGTGTTTCCGCTCAATGTTTGAGTAGTTGTTTGGTAATCACCGTCAGTTTCTTGGTTTCTGTCATTATACTCGTATCCAGTCATTTCCCAACTTCCAGCAAATCTTGCTTTTCTTGAAGAGAAACTTAGGGCAGGGTCATTTTCTCCTTTTTTACATGAAGGCACTAATAAAAGTAATCCTCCAGCAGCTAAACATTAAAATTGTTTTTTTCATTGTTTAAATTTTTAGTTGTAGTTTAAAACGTAATTCCTATAAATAGGTTTGGTCAATAGGCCAAATATAGTCAAAAAAAAACCACTAAACGTTTTAGTCTAGTGGTTCTTAATGATTTAAGTTTCAATTAATTGTTCGAAAGATATTCTGCTACTCCATCAAATGAAGCCTTCATTCCTTCTTTTCCTTCTGACCAGTTTGCTGGGCAAACTTCTCCGTTTTCCTCAACAAATTGTAATGCATCAACCATTCTCAAGGCTTCATCTACATTTCTTCCTAATGGTAAATCATTTACAATTTGATGTCTAACTACACCATCTTTGTCAATCAAGAACAACCCTCTATAAGCAATCATAGTGTTGGTTGCAATTAACTCTCCTTCTGGTGTGTAATCGTACTCTCCTAACAATACATCAAATGCATCAGCAATTGTTTTGTTGGTATCAGCAACGATTGGATACTTCACTCCTTTGATACCTCCTTGATTCTTGTCCATTTGCAACCATCCCCAGTGAGATTCTTCAGTGTCAGTTGAACAAGCAACTACCTTTGTTCCTTTCGCTTCGAATTTATCTAAAGCTGCTTGGAAAGCGTGCAATTCACTTGGACATACGAATGTGAAATCTTTAGGGTAAAAGAAGAAAACTACATGATTTTTACCAATGTACTGATCTAATGAAAAATCTTCTACAATTTCTCCTCCGTTTACAACAGCTGGCGCTTTGAACGAAGGCGCTTTTTTTCCTACTAATACTCCCATTTTAAAATTTATTTTTTGGTTTATACTATTCTAGGACAAATCTAATGAGAATTTGAAGATGATTAGATTGATTTTATCAATAGTATGATAAATAAACTTTATCTAATTTAAAACCATACCGGCAACAAAGCCCAACATAATGGCTACTAGCTTAATTAAGTTCAGTTTGTGACCTTCGCTAGACTCAAAAATAATGGTTGTTGAGATATGCAAAAACATCCCTACAGCGATTGCCAAGATATAATCAGGTTCAATCTGGATTACTGAAATGATGGCTTCTCCAAAATAGAATCCTGCCGGAGCCATCAGTGCAAAAAACAATAAATAAAGCCAATTCTTCCAGCCTTCAAAACCACTTACCTTTAATATGGTTCTTAAAGCCACTGCGACTGGAATTTTGTGAAGAAAAACTCCCCAAAACAAATCATCAGAATGGTGATGTCCTTTGTGATCAAGTGGCACTGCTTCTATAAAGGCGTGCAATGAAAGCGAAATGAATATAGCCAGAGGGAAAACAATCTTGGTTGTTTCATGTACATGTGTATGTCCATGTTCTGCTCCTTTTGAGAAATACTCCAGTATTAATTGAAGTAGGAATCCAATCAAGATAAAGTAGCCTGTAGAATACCCCAATTCATGGTAGGTTTCAGGCAACACATGGGTAAAAATAATGGTCAATAAAAACCCTCCCGAAAAGGATAGTAACCACTTTAAATGCTGCTGTTTTTTGAACAAATCAACCAGTAGTCCTCCAATAAGTACGGAAGCAAAAAGTGCTAGTATTTTCAATCCTGAATCCATCAAGCGATTTTTCTCGCCAACAAAATTAAGCGTTCAGAATTGATTTCATGATAGCTTTCTAAACTATAATTTCCAAAAACTTTTTCAATCTTAAATCCTGCTTCACCCAAAAGTCTTTTAAAGATATCAAAATCAAGGGCCTGAACTTTTTCAAAAAACTCAAAATTCTGTCCCTGATCTGAAAATGAAATTCGTTTCACAATTTGTCCCTCTTCTAAATAGCGACTGATACAAAATTGTATCCCCTCCAATTCTTTTATTTCCTCACTAACCATGTGGTCAATGACATAATTTGGATTCATAAAGTCTATGAGCAACAGTCCGTCATCCTTTAAGTACGAGTGAATAGATGCTAGAACTTTTCCGTTCTCTTCAAGACTTTCAAAATATCCGAAACTTGTGAATAAGTTCAGAACCGCATCTGCTTTTACCTGATCAATGGGATCACGCATGTCATGCACCTGAAAATGTAACGTTTGGTTTTCGTGAACTTTGGCCTGCCCTATGCTTTGAGGTGATAAATCTACTCCCAAAACATCATAACCTAGCTCGTTCAGCTGGATGGAGTGTCTACCTTTACCACAGCACAAGTCTACCACCTTGCTACCATTCTCCAGTTTTAATTCATCCACCAGTTTAGAAATAAAGAAGCTGGCCTCTTTCTGATCTCTGTTCTTATATAGTAAATGATAATATTTGGTATCAAACCAAGTTTCGAACCAACTTGCCATTCTTTCAAATTTGCCTGCAAAACTAATAAGCTTTTCTCGATTGTCTAAAAAAACCGAGTGAATCTATATCGAACAAATAATTTTATATATTTGCGTAGCACCTAGTTAGCGTGGATAAAGTTTTTGAAATATATAAACAGCTCGAAGAGAAAAAGGTTCTTCTTTCTTTTAAAGGAATGATAACCTCTGAACTTTTGACTACTATTCTTCAAATCATGGAGTCTAAAATGGACCACATTGATGAGAAGCCTAAGGTTAAGAAGAAGGTTTTCAACATCTTGGTTGAATGTTTACAAAATCTTTACCACCACATTGATCAAGAGGACTATGTGCATGTTCCCACTGAAGATAAATCTGCACTTTTGATGATTGCTAAAGGAGATGGTGCGTATGTCATCACAACGGGCAATTACATGAAAACGGAAGATGTTGAGCCATTGAAAGCGAAATTAGATTTGGTGAATAGCATGGATAAAGCTGAGTTGAAAGCATACTACAAACAAGTTTTGAGTGAAGGCTCACTTTCAAGTAAGGGAACTGCCGGATTAGGCATGATTGATATCGCTAGAAAATCTGGCGAAAAATTGGATTACACTTTTAAACCGATAAACGATATAACGACTTTTTTTAGTCTAGCTGTTAAAATAGCTGAGTAACAACACACGAATATGGAAAATTTAAATTTAGAAGGATCTGCAAAAACGCCAACTGTAAACTTTGATTCAGAAAACGGTGTTTTAGAATTGAAAGGAAGATCAATTCCTGAAAATTCAATTGAGTTTTACAAGCCTTTGAATGATTGGATTGATGCCTATGCTACAACTCCGAAGCCAAACACTATTGTAGATGTAAAACTTGAGTATTTCAACACTTCTTCTTCTAAATGTATCCTTGACTTATTCAAGCAATTGGAGAAGTTGAATGCTGGTAACACTGAAGTAAAAGTGAACTGGTATTTCGAAGAGGATGATGAAGATATGGAAGAAGCAGGTGAAGATTACCAAGCAATTATCGACCTTCCGTTCAAAATGATTGAAGTTGAAGAGATTTAATCTCTTTGCTTAGGCGATAGCCAAATGAATAATACAATAACGATCGGGATAACCGGTGGTATAGGTTCAGGTAAAAGTTTTATTTGCCGAATCTTAAGTGCCATGGGTTATCCCGTTTTTTATTCAGACCAAGTAGCTAAAGAACTCATGACTTCTGATAATGAGTTAATTAGTGAAATCAAGACGCTCTTTGGTCAAGAAGCATACACGGTTAATCAAGAACTTAATCGCCCCTTCTTAGCGAAAAAAATCTTTGAAGATCAATCCTTAAGAAACAAACTAAACGAACTCGTTCACCCTAGGGTTAGAAAAGAGTTTTCTCGAATCACATCCGAAACTCAATCTACTTTTATTTTTAATGAAGCTGCTATTTTATTCGAGACAGGAGCACATAAAAATTTCGATCGTATGGTATTGGTCACAGCACCAGAATCCCTTCGAATTCAACGGGTTCAAAAACGAGACAATTCTTCTGAAGAAGAAATTAAAAAACGAATGAATGCACAGTGGTCAGATGAAAAGAAAATTCCGCTTGCTGACTTTGTTATAGACAATGACGAACAGCAAATGCTGTTACCTCAAATTCATGAAATGATTCAAAAATTCAGCTCATGAAACCTATTTATTCAGCCGAACAGATAAGAGAATGGGATCAATTTACCATTGTTAATGAGCCTATTTCGTCAGCCAAACTGATGTGCCGAGCGGCTTCTAGAGCCACCAAGGTTATCTTAACCTCCCACCTTTTTAATGAAGTCGCAGTAGTTTGTGGACCTGGAAACAATGGTGGAGACGGACTTGTAATCGCGCAAATTTTGCATGAATGCCAAAAATCAGTCCATGTTTTTATCCTAAAATCAGCACAATACAGTCAAGACTTTGAACATTACTTGTCTCAACTTGATTCAAAAATTAAAAAGACTTATTTGGTAAACGTAGACGATTTTACATTAGATAAAGAAGACCTTTTAATAGACTGTCTATTCGGAACTGGATTGAGTAGAGGAGTAAGTGGAACTGCTGCAAAACTAATAGATGCAATGAATAATATTGGCTTACCCATTGTTTCTATCGACATTCCTTCTGGTTTGTTTTCAGACCATTTAGAAACAACTGAAGGCGCCGTCATCCAAGCTACAACCACCCTAAGTTTCATGCAATACAAACGTTCATTTTTATTTGCGAAAAGTGCTCGTTTCGTTGGAAACGTGAAGTTAATTGATATTGATTTAGACCACTCTTTTGATGCAGATTGTAATTGGAAAATGCTAGAGTCTGCAGACATTTCTATTCGACCAAAAGCAGCATTCAATCATAAAGGAAATCATGGGAAATCATTAATCATAGGTGGGTTAGACAATATGAATGGTGCAGCAATTTTAGCGAGTCGCGCAGCCATGGCGTCAGGTTCTGGCTATGTCTTTTGCGCTTCAGAAGAAGCTACCAAACAAGCCTTACTCGTTCAACAGCCCGAAATCATTAGCTTGAACATTGATCAATTAGACCCGAAAGTAGCAGACGCAATAGGAATTGGGACTGGATTGGGGGTAACAAATGTAGCGTTGGAAACATTAAAAAGAGCTTTTGAATCTAAACGACCTCTAGTTATTGATGCTGATGCTATTAATCTGTTGGCAGAACATAGAGAGCTGCAAAAAAACATTCCAAAAGGCAGTATTCTCACTCCGCATCTAAAAGAACTTCAACGATTATTAGAAAAGGAAGATCAGGAAGACTTAATAGAATCTCAGCAAAAGTTCTCACAGCAACATGAGGTATATATTTTGCAAAAAGGAAAATTCTCAAAAATTACAACTCCAGAAGGAATTATCATTGTAAACCCAACCGGAAATTCCGCTATGGGAACAGCTGGGATGGGAGACGTTTTAACCGGAATAATCACTTCTTTTCTAGCGCAGGGCTACTCGGTCGAACAAGCTGTTTGTTATGGATGTTATTTGCATGGAAAAGCTGCGGATGACCTGGTGTACCAACACAATTATTACACGATAACAGCTAGTCAAATCATTGAACAGCTTCCAAAAACAATAGCTGATCATTTGGCCTAGAACCTTAACGTCAAGCCTGCATTTAATCCGATTCCCCACATATTGTGGTTGATTGGTTTTGATTTAGGATCATAAGAATTAATCAAGTGATATCTGAATTCAGGAAATAAGGTGAATCCCACCCAATCAAGATTATAGGTAATTCCAGCGCCTGCTGAAGCCATTACATTGAAAATCGACAATTTATCTTTAATCAACTCGGTTTCTGAAATAACAGATAAGCCACTGTTTGTGGTGTAAGATTCATTGAAACGAATATTCAACAAATTGATCCCAGTCATCCCTCCAAATGCAAAAAACTGAAATTTGTTTCCTACTACATAACGTAATCTCAAAGGGATGGCGAGCTGCATGTAATTATTCGAGTATTGATAAGTAGAGTCTGATGTTGGATGATCGTAAGCATAGTTTTCTTTATGCCCAAAATACCCAATTCCAAGATCCAATTGAAGCGAAGGGTTTAGTGGCATTAATACCCCAAAGTTAAATCCTCCAGTATGTCCTGGAGTTTGGTCTTCCCATGTCGCATAAGAACCAAAAACCGAACGATCTTCAAAACTACGGTAACTGTAATTATAAAGCCCCGTTAAGTAATAGGTAGTTCCAGAAAGACTATCTCTGTCCCACTCGCGTTTTTCACGTTTCTTCTTCTCCTGTTTCTCAGTTTCCGGATTGGGGTTGTTACCACTCACAATTTGAGCTGATCCTGAAGAAGTCAGGAATAGTCCAAAAGTCAGTGTAAATATCTTGATCATTGAACTTGGAACGACACTAATTTTCATACCTCAAAAATAACATTATAATTCGTGAAATTTATGCTTCATAAGTAATAGCTCATTATCTTAGAACAAACTGTATTGTTGATTGATTAAAGTAATTAGATGAAAATAAAATTTGACTCACCTGTTGTACTCATATTTTCAGCTATTTGTGCAGGGGTATACCTGCTTCAATATCTGAACATTTCGGGAGGCCTTTTCACACTTGTGCCTGAATTTCAACCATCAAGCATCAGCTGGTATTTTAGGTTGTTTTCGCATGCAGTAGGGCATGGCAGTATTGATCATCTAATGGGAAATCTGGCATTCATATTATTGCTCGGCCCAATAGTTGAGAAAACCTACGGCTCAACAAACTTGATCATCATGATTCTAACAACAGCTTTACTGACCGGATTAATACATATTTCTTTCTCAAGTTCTGGATTGCTAGGAGCAAGTGGCGTGGTTTTCATGATGATTCTTTTGGTATCACTCATTAATTTGAAGAACAAAGAAATTCCGCTAACATTCATTTTAATTCTCATTGTATACATGGGAAAAGAAATATTAGGCACATTTTCAAATGATAATGTAGCACATTCGACACATATCGTTGGTGGATTAGTTGGAGCGTTTTTTGGTTTTTACCTCAACAAGCATAAAATCAAAAAAGATTCAAAGAAAGAAGATGTGTTGACACTCAAATAGTAAAATCTAATTATTAAATTTAGACGAATTAAGACAAACTATGCAGGATATCTCAGATAAAGAAGGAGTAGATTTACTCGTTAAAAAGTACAACGAATTAAAATCAGAAATTCATAAAGTCATTGTAGGACAAGATGAAGTTGTTCATCAAGTTCTCATGTCGATATTCTCAAATGGTCATAGTTTACTCGTTGGAGTACCAGGCTTGGCTAAGACTTTATTAATCCAAACTATTTCTGATTCTCTAGGACTTTCCTTCAAGAGAATTCAGTTTACACCAGATTTAATGCCCTCTGATATTGTTGGATCTGAAATATTGGATGAATCACGAAATTTCAAATTTGTGAAAGGCCCCATTTTCGCCAACATCATTCTTGCAGATGAGATTAACCGTACTCCTCCTAAAACACAAGCTGCTCTACTAGAAGCAATGCAAGAAAAAAATGTGACAGCAGCCGGAACCAAATACGAGCTTGATAAACCATTCTTTGTATTGGCTACACAAAACCCTATTGAACAAGAAGGAACTTACCCCCTACCAGAAGCACAGTTAGACCGATTCATGTTTAACATTTGGGTGGATTACCCAACCTACGAAGAGGAAATCAATATTGTAAAAAATACCACATCTGGAATTAAAACGTCATTGAATCCTATTCTGAATGGGGAAGAAATCATTTATTTTCAAGATTTAATCAGAAGAGTTCCTGTACCAGAAGCTGTTTATGAATACGCCGTAAAGTTGGTAGGGAGAACAAGAAAAACAGGAGAACATACGCACCCATTAACTGAAAAGTATCTGGATTGGGGTGCTGGTCCAAGAGCATCTCAATACTTGATTATTGGGGCCAAATGTCATGCGGCAATCAACGGCAAATACTCACCTGATATTGAAGACGTGAAAGCAATCGCTTATCCTATACTGAGACACCGCGTAGTAAGAAACTACCGGGCAGAGGCAGAAGGGTATACCATTGAAAAAATTCTGACTGAATTGATGAATTTTTAATACGCCTCATGGAACAACTAGAGATTTGTAAACGGTGTAACAATCGAGAAATTAGTAGAACCGAAGGTATATTATGTAGTTTGACACATCAAAAACCTACGTTCGAAACTGAATGTCCTGATTACAAGCCTGATGAAAAGCAAATCAGTCGTTTAAAAAGATTCGAAAAAGCACACAATCCAAAGGCTGTGCAAATGGAATCAGTGTACAAAAATCTGGGAACCGGTATCCCTTTATTTGTCATTGGTCTTCTCCTAACTTTTGGAAAAGGTATCAACCGTGGAATGGGATTTTTAATTCTAATCGGAGCGATATGCATTTTGATTGGTCTATTGTTTCTAATTTACGCAACCATCCGTTACTCCGTAGCTGTAAAATCTGACGACTTTCAAGAAGAAGAAATCGTTAATCACAAACTGAGAAGAAAGAAGTTAATGAAAAACGCAAAAAGCATTTTTATCTTCTCTTTACTTATGATTCCGGTTGCCTATCTACTTGCCTATTTATATGTCCAAGTAAATGGTGGCATCAATTGGGATTCATCCAACTTTGTGTCCATTTCAGGCTTTGTTATTATACTGGCCATTTTGGCAGCTATCGCTTCTGGAATCACATGGATCGTATTGAAGAATCAGCCAGAACCAACAAATGAAACAGCTCAAAAAGCACCAAAAACCGTAGCACAATCAGACTTTATTAAACAAAAAAACAATCGCACATCTTCTTCAAAACAGTCTGATGACCTTGAAGTTTATTAGATTTTCATTTTTTGATTCAAGCTTTTACTATCTTTGCGCTTTCTTTAAATTGTTAAGATGAACTCTTTAACCGCCATTTCTCCAGTTGATGGGAGATACCGTTCAAAAGTCGAAAACCTTGGAGCTTACTTTTCTGAATACGCGCTAATTAAGTATCGCGTACTTGTTGAAATCGAATATTTCATAGCGTTAACTCAAGAAAATATAAAAGCCTTAGCAGACTTTCCTTCAGAAAAAACAGAAGATTTAAGAAAAATCTACACGCAATTTTCAGAAGAAGATGCTGAAGCAATTAAAGAAATTGAAAAGACTACAAATCATGACGTGAAGGCGGTTGAGTACTTTATTAAAGATAAGTTGGCTCAACTTGAACTGTCTAAATATGAAGAGTTCATCCACTTCGGATTAACCTCTCAAGATATCAATAACACAGCTATTCCTCTTTCTCTGAAAGATGCTGTTTACAATGAATACATTCCTTTACTAGATGATTTGATGTTAACATTGAATCAATTTGCTCAAGAATGGAAAGAGATTCCAATGTTAGCCAGAACACATGGTCAACCTGCCTCTCCTACTCGTTTGGGTAAAGAAATGTTTGTTTTTGTTGAGCGACTTGATGTTCAAAAACAGCAACTATTGGCAGTACCTTTCTCGGCTAAATTTGGTGGAGCTACAGGTAACATGAATGCACATTTTGTTGCTTTTCCTGAAATTGATTGGGTCAACTTTGCAAATAATTTCGTTGACGGGCAATTACAGATTAATCGTTCTCAAACTACCACTCAAATTGAGCATTACGATAATGCAGCAGCTTTGTTTGACGCCATGAAAAGAATCAATTCCATTATCCTTGATTTAGATCGTGATATGTGGACCTACATTTCAATGGAGTATTTCAAACAAAAAATCAAAGAAGGAGAGATTGGGTCTTCTGCAATGCCGCACAAAGTAAACCCAATTGACTTTGAAAACTCAGAGGGAAATATTGGAATTGCGAATGCCCTGTTTGAACACTTGGCAGCAAAGCTACCAGTTTCTAGACTTCAAAGAGATTTGACTGACTCAACAGTTTTAAGAAATGTAGGTATGCCAATGGCGCATACTTTAATTGCAATCAAAGCAACCTTAAAGGGTCTTGATAAATTATTATTGAATGAGGCTAAACTCAATGAAGATTTGGAAGAAAACTGGGCAGTAGTTGCTGAGGCTATTCAAACCGTTTTGAGAAGAGAAGGTTATCCGAAACCTTATGAGGCATTGAAAGGTTTAACACGAACAAACAGTTCAATCACGAAAGAAAGTATTCAAGAATTTATTGGGACATTAGATGTTTCAGAGGCGATAAAAGAAGAATTAAGAGCAATTAACCCTCAGAACTTTACAGGTATAAATATGGTGAAGTAAAGGCTGCCTTTATCTGCTTTCGTTCATAGTACACTCCAAAAAAACGGTTGTTTTTTACACAACTCAAGAGCTCCACAAGGTCGCTTATCGTTCTGCTAATACAAGCTTTTTTTTGTTCGCGCAGCTATCTCACTGCCACAGGGCAGAATGATTAATTAGCTGAAATTTGAGATTTGATTTGAGCTTTCTCTTCTTCAGAGAGCGCGCTATCAGCATATTTTGAATCTGCTGATTTAACTATTTCATGAATATGATGCGAATCTTTCTTATACCCCTTACAGCATTTGCAAATAAACAAATGGAACCTCAATCCCAATCTCTTCATTAAAGGCAGTTTTTCAAACTCCTCTTTTTCCATCAACGGTCCTGCTTCTTTACACGTAATCATGAGTTAAACCATTTTAATTCTATACAATCTCTTAGTTGCACCTTTGCACGGTGAATGATCACCCAAAGGTTTGACGCCGTTACATCATGTTCCTTACAAACCTCTTCTGTTTCATTACCTTCAACAAGTTTATCGATCACAATACCTCTCCACTTATCCGGCAAATCTTGAATACAACCCATTATTGCTTCTCGCAATTCTTTATTATTATAATCCACTTCTATTTGAGAAATGGTTCCGTTAGTTTGACGTTCAATGATTCGTTGCTCTCCTTCTTCAGTATCAGTACCCAGGGCTGACATAGGTTTCGTTTGTCTGGTATCTTGCTTTCGCCAATGGTCAATAATTTTACGCTTGATAATGGAGAACAACCAAGTTTTAACTGAACTTTTCCCTTGAAAGTTAGCGAGACCTTTAAGAGCTGAAATAAAAGTATCTTGAACAAGATCCTTGGCCATTTCATGATCATTTACTCGAACTATGGCGTAATTGTACAACATGTCTGAATAATCATCCACCCATGTTGAGGTATCAATAGAATCTTGCACTTTTGACATATTCAAAGTTGGTTATATTTTAAACCGAATCAAAGTATTTTTGGATAAATGGTTAAAATAATACCTTAATTCTTGAAAAGGAAAAACGCATTTAATGATGTTGCTATAAGTAGCCAAACACCATAAGGTAAAACAAGCACAGAGTATCCACCTGCCATTGATTTGAATTTAAAAACAATGAACCAAATCAAGATGGTCAGCAAGGCAATCACTACTAAAGCAATACCTACCTGGTGCCAGTTAAAAAACAGTGGATTCCAGATAACATTCATCACTGTTGATAGTGCAAAGAGCATTAAGCCGGTTTTGTTATCCATGGTGAATACCTTGGCACAGTATACCGAAAAACAAATCATTATTGTAAACCAAGCCGCTCCAAATACCCACCCCGGTGGAGTCCAAGGTGCTTTATTTGCATTTTGATACCACTCACTCGTTGGTCCCTCGCCCATCATGTAAGCACCTATACCTAGTGCTCCGAAGTTAATTAAGCCAAAAACTAATAATCTAATCCAATAACTATCCATTCTATCAAACCTTTCTTTTAAAACTACAAAAAAAGCCCTGAGTTTCCTCAAGGCTTTTTCAAATCATATCCAAATAATTACTGATTTATAGCATCAGAAAAGCAATATTCATTTTTATCAATCAGCTTGTTAGCAATCGCCTGTCTAGCATCTTTTGTGTTGAACGCTTGAACTTTTGTGAATCGCTTCAATCCCATCATCATCATTCTTAGTTCGTCATCCGTTACAAAAGCCATTAAGGCATCTTTACCATGTTTATTGATTGCGTCAGCAGCATCAAAAATGTATGTTTTTACTATGGCAATGTATTCTGCACAAGCAGCCTCACCCTTAGCCTTTACCATTTTCTCTACTCTTAACAAAGCAGATTCTGCTGCATAAACGTAGTTCACCATATCAGCCACATTCATCAGAATCTCTTGTTGCTTAGCCAGCTCCATCATCAATTTCTGTGCTGCCGT